>Ga0182030_10000001_pt1 | contig 358638 bp, 305 predicted proteins | sample 812S3MmetaG_FD_121299 | JGI IMG/M metagenome (GOLD analysis project Ga0182030, IMG submission 121299) | Permafrost microbial communities from Stordalen Mire, Sweden - 812S3M metaG (Illumina Assembly) | ecosystem: Environmental > Terrestrial > Soil > Wetlands > Permafrost | place: Sweden...
CGGTGGGGACGGGCTGGCCCAATGAATTATACACCACAGCCTGCACTACGTCCTGGCTGACATTATCGGCAGGCTCCGGCGTGGTCACCGCCACAACATAGCTATTGGCCAAGCTGGGAGGTGGAACCACAAATTGAATGGTCACGAAATTATTTCCGGGATTGGCCTGGTCGTTAAGATAAGTCGGCACCCCGCTGATCGATACCTGGGCCTGCACCTGCACGGAGCCTACCACCAGGCTGGTGAAATAAGCGGTTGCGATCCCACTGGCATTCGTAATTCCGGTGGTAGTCATCGTAGCCGTTCCGGTCTCGATAGTGAAGGTCACTGCCGTACCGGTGGGGACGGGCTGGCCCAATGAATTATCAACCACAGCCTGCACCACATCCTGGCTGACACCATCAGCAGGCTCGGGCGTTGTCACCGCCACGACATAGCTATTGGCCAGACTGGGAGGTGGAACCACAAATTGAATGGTCACGAAATTATTTCCGGGATTGGCCTGGTCGTTAAGAAATCCCGCGGGGACTAATCCCTGTACCTGAACAGAACCGACAACGGTACTGGTGAAATAGGCCGTCGCCACATTGCCGCTACTCACACCGCTGGCCGTCATCGAAGCTGTTCCGCTCTCGATGGAAAAAGTAATCGGGGTACCGCTGGGTTCCGCATTGCCATATTGATCGTATAATACGGCTTCTACGATATCCTGGCTCACGCCGTCGGCATTGGCCGGGTTTTGGATCACCGTCAGATAACTGTTGGCAAGGTCCACAGGTCCCGGGACCGCGATAAAATTGAGCACCTGCGTGGCCACGAGGTTGGCCGGGATGATCGGTCCGTTATAAACGTTCACCGTTACCGGCCCTACGACCGTACTGGCAAAATCAAGTACCGCCACACCACTGCTATTGGTGGTGATAACGGGAGTATAAGAAGCGGTGCTGATCGAAAAAGTGAGTGATAGACCAGGGGCAGGCGGTGTCGGACTGACTGTGATCTCGAGGATATCCGACGCCCCGGACCCGGCAATGGAAAAGTCCTTGAGAACAGTGACGGAATAAGTATTGCCCGTCTTCGCGGCGTCCTTGCCGGGATGGCCAGAGCCGGCAATCCCTGTTTGCGAAAAACTAAACAACAGCCCAATGCTTAACACCAGCATCCCTATGAAAGGAACCCTGGCATTTCTACCGGGCATAACTGATGCGCTTTTATGATTCATATTCAGATTCATTGGATACGGGATTAACCTGGCACAACGATAACGGTACCGACCATGTCAGAATGTGCACAACTATAGATAGGCGTGAATACCGGCCGCTATGGGAGGACCGTGACAAGGCCACTATTTACAGAAGTGGTTGATTCGCAGCATGGAGAGTATCGCTGCCTGCTTGTCACTTTTTAGTGCGTAGCCGGAACGGACGAAAGGTTGTGTAAGGTTTGGGTTTCATAATTATTGGGTTTTTAGCTTGGTCTTCGCTGGTATCGGATTTTTACTATCGTAACCTAACCTAATATAAAGGCTTTATAGGTAAATTTATTGTATAAATGCGGGATATAATTTAGATGGGATAAGACATTACGATAGTAATAAGCGCATAATACATTATCAATCAACGATAATGTCGTATCTCGTTTGCCTGTTATTTTTGCAGGGCCCCTAAGAAGAGACAGACCCCAGGGTCAGCCGGGAAGGCTCCAACCCTCCCTATAACTCCGCCTGACGAATTGATTAGCGTCTTCGAAATTGGTGATCCTCATATTGTCTCCGTCCCACAATAATTTGATGTGACGTCCGGGGTAGTCGTAGCCCTTTCCATCCGTCTTAGGCCTACGCACCTGGTAGCTGCGAATGGCCAGGTTGCCCATCAGGACGGTCTCGGTCAAAGGACCGGCCACCTTGAAGTTAGAGCTCAGGTTCTTTTCCTTGTCACTGCCGTAACCCGCCATGGCAGCCTCTATCCACGCCTGGTAATGACCATAATCATCGGCGCCCGGTACCCGTGCAATCGTCTGGGGCACGACGGTTCCGGCACTCCGGGAAGTAGGCAGCAACTGCGGATTACGGCCATAGGTGGCGCACATCATCTTGCCCTTGGTGCCGATAAAATAAGTCCCGTTGTCGCCGTCGCCAAAAATTTCATCGGGCCCCAGCTCGTCGGGTCTTTCAGGCTGTATCCCGCCATCCATCCAGTGCAGCTTGACATCGGGCTTTCCATCGATGCCCTTGAATTTCAAAGTGATATGCGAAGAGGGTGGACAGCTGTCCGGGAAATAGCCTGCTTGAAATTCTCCGACATATACTCCGCCGACACTGCACTGCGCCTCCATAGGATAACCCAGCCCCAGCACCTGAAAGGCAGGAGCGATAATGTGACAGCCCATGTCACCCAATGCGCCGGTGCCATAATCCCACCAGCCCCGCCAGTTGAAGGGCACGAGGTTGTCCACGTAATCTTTATAGGGGGCTGTGCCCAGCCATAAGTTCCAGTCCAGTTCGGCAGGCACCGGCGCCTTCACGACAGGCCATTGGATCCCCTGCGGCCATACGGGCCTGTTAGTAAAGCAAAAAACCTCGGTCACATCGCCGATCACCCCGGCACGATACCAGTCAATCAGTTGGCGGACACCATCTCCCGAAGCGCCCTGGTTGCCCATTTGGGTCACCACTTTGTAGCGTGCAGCCGCTTGCGTCAGCAACCGGGCTTCATAAATATCGTGCGCCAGTGGTTTCTGTATATACACATGTTTGCCCAATTGCATGCAGGTCATACCGATGACGGCATGCATGTGGTCCGGCGTGGAGATGGATACAGCATCCACGTGTTTGTGCTCTTTATCGAGCATCTCCCGGTAGTCCTTGTAATATTTCGCGCTGGGAAACTTGGTGCGGTTCCTGGCAGCTCGCCTGTCATCAACATCACAGAGAACAGCAATTTCCGCTTTGCCGGTGCCATAGAAGTAGTTGACATCCGACTCGCCCTTACCGCCCACCCCTACCGAGGCGACGATCAGTTTATCACTCGGGGCGGTATACCCTTTACCTCCTAATACATGACGGGGAACGATATATAGCCCCGCGGCCGTGACCAATCCTTTTTTCAGGAATTTCCGGCGAGAATCGTTGGATGCATTCATGTTGCTAATGTACCATCAACCAATCAATTATCTTTCGGAATCGCAATATATTTTTTGCCGGAAAGGATCTGCCGGACGGCCCATAGCAATTCGTCGGGTGCGGCATCTTTGCCCAGATACCCGCTGGCGCCGGACTGCAACGCACGGAAAGCGTACCGCTCCTTCGTATACAAGCTCAGGATCAGCACCGGAAGGGCCGGAAAATCCTGCCGGATCTGCTGCAAGGCATGATAGCCACCTCTGTCCGGTTGGGGAAGGTCGGAAATGATCATATCCCACGGTGTACTTTTCAGCTTTTCCGTCCATTCCTCGCCTTCTTCGATCTCTCCGATTTCCGCATTGGGGTAGGCTTGGGTGAGGATCTGTCTGACTCCTTTCCTGATGATTGTATAATCATCAGCCAATAAAATCCTGATCATAAATTGTCATTAAGTTATGAATAGAGCAAGACAGGTGAAAAAGGGGTGCTACCGGCGGAGCCTTAACCGGGCTTAACTGAATGACAAGATAAGCGAATTGTCTAAAATACAATAGACAACCACTAAGTAAATACCATTAGAATCATTAATTTTTGACAATTGTCAACCTCTCCGTCAACGTTGCCGTTTTCAACGGCCTTCGTCCCGGAAAGCCCCACTAATGCGGTCTTTATCCGCCGCAGTGAACCGGCCCCTGAGGTGAAACAGCAGCCCGCTGCCGTGCTGGTCGACGATCACACAGACGACCTCCTCCTGCCCATCCGCCCGGTCCTTCGATAGTAACCGGATATCACCCTTATGGCGGATGGAAAACCATTCTTCAAAGTGGTACGCCCGCAGGGATTGGGCGAGTTCGTTCCATTCCTGGCCGGCATCGGGTGTTTTCCCGGCATCGACGGTAAGACACCGCACCATGGTGATCTTATGCATCCATCCGCTGTCCCCCGAACCGCCGCAACTGATATTCAGCAGGAAAGAAGGATTGACGGAACCTGTGAGGTCATTGGTCCCCTCTGCAGCAAATTTGTGATAGAAACGGTCGAGATGGCTTTCCTGGCCACAGGCTGCCAGCGACACCAGCAGCATCAAAAAGGGAAACATGCTTTGTTTCATATACATTTATTTTCTTTTTACATTTTTCAGCTTATCCATCTCTTTGATGCCCAGGTCGGAGGATAGCCGCGAAAGCTTGTCGAGGTCGATATCTCCCACGAAACTCATCAGGGTAAACCCATCCTCATCGACGGCGATCATAAGCAGCTCATGAATGACACCCCCGCTCTCCCTGACAAGGAAATGAACATTGTCTTCACTGCTGCGCACAGTGATCAGATCCTCGTATTCTTTCCGGTCAATTCGCTGCAACGCTTCTTTGTAAAATACGCGGGGCGTCGTCGAAGTACTCAGCATTCGAAGACTCTGCAGTTTGTTGACAGTTTGCCTGAGATCGGCAGGGATACTGTCCCAATTCATTTTGGAAAGCAAATGGAACATTTTCGGGCTGATGGAAACGACATCGAACCGGCTGTCATCTAAATACTTTCCGAAGAATTTACCGATGGCGTCATCCTGCGCAAAGCTGCTGGCAGCCACCAGCAACAGTAACAGGATCAGCACGGACGGTCGAAGTTTTGATGGATTCATATACATTTTTTTTAATCGTCACGGCCATCAGTCGCCAACGGCAGCCTGCCAGCTATGATGAAGACGGGTCATATTCTTTTCGGTCATATGTTTCCCCCGGTTGATGCCGGTCGAGGCAATCAGCAGCGTGCGTCGGATAGCCGCCAGGGCCTGCCGGGGGTCGCTGTAAGTATCTTTGATGTTGTTCCCGCCAGCAACCGCAGGCACAGTTGTCGGCGCGGTGGCAGTCGTCTCTGCCATCGCCGGGGCGACCATCGCCCGGGAAGTCCCGGTCCGCCGCCCCACCCTCTCCACCCAAAAGGGAACGACGATACACAATAAGACGGCAGCCGCGACGGCATAAGCCACCAACGGACGCAAGGACCGAAGCCTTGCCTTTGGTCTGCTCTCGCCTCCAACCGATGTCCCGGTCCCTATCGCCCAGCTGCTCCACCCTGCTCTAGCGCCTCCACACGCTGCAATATCCGCCGGTCGAATCCCTCACCCGGTATCGCTTGCGCCTCTTCCTTCCGCCAGGTGAACAGCGCTTTAAAGGGTTCGAGATCGGCACTGAGGTCCGGCTGACTGAAGTACCGGGACAATTTTCCCTCTTCTTCCAGCGTCGTTTCTGCTCGCCAGTATTTTTCGAGCAGGGCGATTATTTCTTCTTGTTCCATAAGTCATCCTCCTTGATAATCGTTTTCTTGATAGCATTCCTTCCCCGGAATAGGTTGACCTTTACCTGGTCAAGGGTCATATCCAACACTTCCGCGATTTCATTATAGCTGAACCCCTCGATCTCCCGCAGCTGGATCACCAACTGCTGATGCTCCGGAAGGGCTGCCATACATTGCCGTATCCTGTACACCATTTCCTTATTCATCATTTTCTCATGGGGGTCCTGCCCGTGACTGCCCATGTGCAGGGCCTTATCTTCCTGGTCCCACCGGATACGCCTCCTGCGGATCCTGTCCAGGCAATGGTTGCGGGTCGCAGTCATGCAATAGGCCTCAGGATTCTTCCATTGCTCCCATTCATGCCGACGAATCCAGACCCCGGCCATCACATCCTGTATCGCGTCTTCCGCCTCCTGCACATTCTGCAACAGGCGAAAGGCAAACCGGAACAGTTTGTCCTTCATGGGCAAAATGCGCTGTTTAAAGACTTCGATTGACATGACTATCTTCAATGACGGAAAGAAAATGGCAATGTTACAAGGATACTCCTTTTTTTATTAGTCCTGCCGCACCGCTTTTTTGACTAAATTATGCCCCAATACACCGAACACTTATGAGCACTAAAATATCTCTCGCCACCTTATTGCTGGTCCTCGTCACGGCCACATTGACTGCACAGGATTCCATTGCTGTCGGCGACCTCATCTCCGCCGAAAAACTCTTCGACCTCCGCTTTACCGATGTCAAACGCGATTCCATCCTCAGCGGACTATCCGACCACCGCGAATTATACCGGTACCTGCATAGTCACGATCTGTCCAACGATGTACCGATGTCGCTGGCTTTCAGCCCGCTGTTGCCCGGAACGCATTATGACGTCCGGCAAAAGCCTATACAATGGACGATACCGGCGGAAGTAGCCCTGCCGGCCGATCGCAACGATCTGGCTTATTATTCCCTGTATGAACTGGCCAGTCTGATCAAGAGAAAGAAGATCAGCTCGGTAGAGCTGACGGCATTCTTCCTGGACCGGTTGAAAAAATACGGCCCCATATTGCATTGTGTGATCGAACTGACGGAGGACAGCGCACTGGCCCAGGCCCGCCGGGCCGATGCCGATCTCGCCCGGGGCATCTACAGGAGCCCCTTGCAGGGTATCCCCTATGGGATCAAGGACCTTTTTGCGGTAAGGGGGACTCATACGACGTGGGGAACACCGCCTTACAAGGATCAGGTGATCAACCAAAGCGCTTATGTAGCCGATCAACTGGAGGAGGCAGGCGCTGTATTAGTGGCGAAGCTTTCATTGGGCGAGTTGGCCGAGGACGATGTCTGGTTTGGCGGCCTCACCCGCAATCCCTGGAACCCCTCGACAGGCTCGGGCGGCAGTTCGGCGGGATCAGCTTCGGCAACCGCAGCGGGACTGGTGCCTTTTGCCATCGGGACGGAGACTTACGGGTCCATCGTAGATCCTTCCATGCGCTGTGGCGTCACCGGCCTCCGGCCGACCTTCGGCAGCATCGCCCGGACGGGCTGTATGGCCCTGTGCTGGAGTTCCGACAAGGTCGGAATCATCAGCCGAAGCGCAGAAGACGCAGCCATGGTATTCACCTATCTCCATGGCGGTGACAGCACGGATGCCTCCTCGCGAACGATGCCGTTCAATTATACAGGAAAGGTCAACCTGTCCCGGTTGAAAATCGCCTATACCCGCAACTACATCGATACGCTGAGCGAGAACAGCCCCGAAAAACAAACGCTGCTCATCCTGAAAAAAATGGGCGCCAGATTGATCCCGGTGGATTTCCCGGATGATCTGCATGGCAATGATATCCTTTCCCTGATCATCGGAGTGGAGTCTGCGGCTGCCTTCGATAAACTCACCCGCAGCAACAGGGATGACGAAATGGTGCAGCAAAACAAAGACCGGTGGCCGAATACTTTCCGCACGGCACGCTTCGTCCCGGCAGTGGAATATATCAATGCCTGCCGGATGCGTACTGTCATCATGCAAAAAGTTGATCCGTTTATCGCTCAGTATGATATCATTATTGCACCGCCGGAAACAGGCGATCAATTGGCTATTACTAACCTCACCGGGCACCCGTCTGTCACCTTGCCGGTAGGATACCATCCCGACGGCACGCCGGGCAGCATCAGCTTCATCGGTCAGCTATACGGCGAGGCCGAACTCCTGGCTTTTGCAAAAGCCTTCCAGGACGCAACGCCTTACAATAAGGAGCATCCAAAAAACTTCAGGTAAGCTGCATCCCTGTATCGAAAGCGGACGATCGCTGTAACGGAATTGAACTGTTTCATCAGATCTCTATTCCCTAAAATTTTGTATATTAACATTCCTGTCAGTGCTCATCAGCACCCCGCTGACCTGGTACGTCATGCACCAATGGCTACAGGGCTTTGCCTATCGGGTAGGTATCAATATCTGGATATTCCTGGCCGCCGGCGGCGTGACCGTGCTGATAGCTATGCTGACCGTCAGTGGGAGGGCCTCGCTGGCCGCCCGGGCCAATCCGGTCAAGAGCCTGAGAATAGACTAGCCCAAGTCCAAATAGGTCCTGCACCTCAACTCAAATTTCTCGCCCATTTTTCGCACAAAAAACGGGCAGGAAACATTTCCTGCCCGCCCGTTCATCTGGTAAGGTATGGTCGGTATTTGATCAATTAACTACATCTGTCCATCGACTACATGCCGCTTTTCATCATTTTTTCACATTTTTCAGCCTTGTCCAAATGCTGGTGCAGTGTATGGAGCGTACTGTCTGCAAAAGCACGGATATCGGCATCCGACCCGTTCTTCGATTCATCTTCAAAGGCACTGATCACTTTCTTATGATCGGAAACCATCATCGCCAAATAATCCTTGTCGAATTTCTTTCCGCTCTCGTTTTGCAGAGCATCGATATTTTTCTGCGCATCAGGAGACAAGGTGGAGGGTAAAGTAATATTCTTTTGTGCGGCAATCGCCTTCAGCTTATCGGCTGCTGCAGTGTGATCTTTCACCATGAGGGCGCCATAATTTTTTACATCCTGCTCCATCCCCTTCTGCTCAGCCAACTGTCCGGCCTGGATCTCAGTCATTCCCGCGACAGCAGTATTGACCGCAAAATTCTGGTCCGCCGTCGATACCGTCGATGGGATAGCAGCCTTACCGGTACTATCGGTACTTGCACTATCCATTTTTGTTGCATTGGAATCTTTTGCCGCCTGGGCGCTGTCGGATGAATTACCGTTATTACAGCTGAAGCAGGCAAAAGCCAGCATTCCGATCGCACAATACATTGACAAGTTTTTCATAATTAGCCTTTTACTGTCAACAAACTCAAAAGCTATGCCACCCCATCAGGACAACATCGGCATCGGCACATCGGCCAGATGATAGGGTTTGTAACCAGGACGCGTATTGAACAGCCACGAATGCACCTGGGTACGGACATCCTTCCACCAGCCGGAGGCATTGGCCAGATCACCGCTGCTTTCGAAATAATCCGCTTTCGTCATCCTGACCTTGATCAGCACCAGGTGATCCGCAGCCAGTTCCCTGATGTCGTCATGAACAAGACTGTTGATCTCTTCAGGATCGGTGACAATAAAGGCCTTTCCTGACACATGCAGAAAAAACTTCTTCCCTTTCCGGAAGAATTCAAGCCGCACAGGAAACTCCCGGTCGAATTCGTGGAGAGCCTGTGGCGGACGGGGAATAAAAAACCACATTTGTCCCAATTCATCCACTTTGGAAATAGAGACTATCGTCGTAGCCATCCTCAACAAGGAGGTATTCTGGCTGGAAAAGATAGCATTCCTCAAATCCTGTATTTTTTCCCGGAGAAACCGTAGATCCGATTGATTCAGCATAACTAAAGCATTTTAACATTAATTTTCAAAATCAATACCAGTTCGCTTGCCGGGATAAAAATGACCGGATAAATGGATGGCAACGTTTCATTATCAAAGAGAAAGAAGGTTTAGCGGGAATAATTGCCCTGACCGGCGCTAGACGTGATTCAGTATCGGCGGGGCATTCTGAGGAAATTATTGCACAAATACGATGCAGGTCGTTGGCACAATTTTTTAACAGTACATCCTGTCAATAAACCTGAAAGAAGAACAGTGGATCCCGTTTCTACGGGATTCTTTATTTATTAATTAAAAAAATGCCGGTTATGATACGCAAATTAAAATCGGGGCAATACCGCATCTACTCGAGAAAGATGGACCCGAAAACCAAAAAACGCCGCAACCTCGGCACTTTCGATTCCATAGATGCCGCGAAAAAGCACGAAAAAGCGATCCAATTTTTCAAACACGCATAATGCCAAAAGGGTAGCGTCACACGGATACGCCACATAAGTAGCGCCCCATTCGCCCGTGGTCCTTATGCTTTCCCGGCAGCCTGCACCAACTTTTCAAAAGTGATCAGTCCCCCTGCGCTGTCCTGCCATTCCATCAAGGCAGATCCGTCTTCGTGCTTGGCCAGCCGCAGCACAATGAATTCATCATCATTCAGCATGATGCCGCAATAGTCTTCCTCGATGGTCAGCGCATACCGGAGGGTCATCGGCTCCCCGTCTTTTCGCCGGATATGCAAATCCCTGAACATCCGCTCATCGCGAAGCTCCATGTTGTCGGTAGTAAAAGAATAGGTATCTCCATTATCTTTTCTCAGCCAGTCTCCCGGCAGGGAAATCTCCAACTCCTGAAGGTCTGTTGTATTGATCATAATGCAATATAAATATATTGAGTATGCCCACCTATATTGAATATGCCCGTATTGAATATGCCCGCCCCGAAAAATCTCGGAACGGGCATATCAGCAGACAGATGCGCGTCCTGCGCCAGGCCGGGCCGGTCTTTCGGATTAATGTTTGTTATGCATATTCGGAACCTTCTTTTGTGTTTCATCCGGATTGTCGTCGATCTTTATTTTTTTATCGGGCTGCTTATCCGGATTTTCTATATCCCCTTCCTTGATATCACCTCCGTGACTCTGGTTCTTGTTTTTCATATTTCCGCCCTGTGATGGGCCAGACTGCTTGGACGAATGCTGGTTGGACGGGTCTTGTTGTCCCGGCTGCTGGCTATTCTGCTTGTTACCCTGCTGCGGCTGTTGCTGCTTGTTTTTCTGATCGTTCATATAGCTCATTTTAGATCGTGAATAAAACTGTTGACACCGGTAAGGCTGAAAAAATGATGCCATCAGGACGCACCCCAGTGCCATCAGGCGGCGCCCCGGCGGATGCCGGTCAACAGGGGGAAAACTTTCCCCCGCCGTCACGGAATGGGCAGGTCTGCCTCAGAAAGAGAAGGGACCTGTCTGCCTCAGAAAGGGAATGTGCAGGCTGCCTCAGAAAGGGTAACCGATGGCCAGGTTGAGTACCATATTGGAAATATCGGCCGCCTCAGGGAAATCCCACTTATGACCGTCCGGCAGCCAGGGATAGCGTACGGGTACGGCTACGTCGACCCGCAGGACCAGAATGCTCAGGTCAAAACGAATCCCTGTCCCTACCCCCACCGCTATATCCTTGAGGAAACCCGGCGTCAGCTGGCTACCGGGCCGGCTGGTATCCGCCCTGAGGGTCCAGACATTCCCGGCATCCATAAACAGGGCCCAGCCGACGAGAGGGGACAATTTGCCTCTGTATTCCACGTTCCCCTCCAGCTTGAAGTCCCCGGGCTGGTCGGGCAGCAGGGGCGTGGTATTGGGATTGCCGGTATAATAGCTGCCCGGCCCTAACGCCCGCGACCTGAACGCCCGGATATCATTGGTGCCCCCTGCAAAAAATTCCTTGACAAACGGCATCGTGGTACTGTTGCCATAGGCAAAGCCCGCCCCGCTCGTAATCCGCGAGGCAAGCATCGAATTGTCACCAAACCGGAGGTAATGCCGGAAATCCGCCTCCAACCGGATATACTGCGCAAAAGGCACATTGAAAATGTCCATCTGCTTTCCTTTGTTGATATTCGCCCCGGTAACCAAACCCAGGATATTATTCGACAGGTCTATATTGCCGTTGAAATAATAGTTATTGGTATTCTTATTTGGCTTCGCCTGCGAATTATAATTGAAATTATAGGTCGGCCCGATAATGAATGTCTTCTCGATGGCACGGGCCAGCGTAATGTTCCTGTCCAGGGAATCCTGAAAAACAGGATTGATATTGCTGGGCCGCACATAATCGATGCCCAGTACGGTGATCGTATTTTCAGTCGTCTGGTTATTTTTAAAGATATACCCGAAACTCACCCGCGACGACGTCAGCGTATATTCGGAGCTTTGGTCGAAAATATCATAATCCGCGTCGATCTTGGTCTTGGGTACATAAGCGCTGCTGGTGTTGAGATTAAAGGGGGAAATGATCCCCGGCACGTAGAGACTCAGATCGAGGCCCGCACGCCGGATATTGACCTTTTGATTAGATGTTAAATTATTAGAGGCTATATATTGTTCCTCGAGACCGCCATAGATCTTGGCCGTGAATAATTCCGCGCCCTTCAGCAGATTGCGGTGTCGCCAGTTGATCGACACCTCGGTACCTGTCGTGTTGTCCGAGCGTGTCAGCCCCGTTACCTCGAACTGGATGGACTTCTTTTGCGCCGGGGTCAGATAATAAAAGGCATTCAGCAGGTGGTTGGAATCATCCGATTTCACCGGGTCGAAACGCACTTTGACAAAACCGAATACACCCAGGCTGACCAGGCGGCTGAGCGAACGATTGTGATCGTCCCGCCTGTAAATGTCACCCGGCTTGACCACCAGCGTCCTGCTGAATATCACCGGCCGCAGAATATGAGCTGAATCGACGATGCGGTAACCCTCCGGGGTGGTATAGGCTTTCCTCAGGCTGGTATCGGTCAGGATACCGTAGTTCGCATAGACGACCACCGTATTGATCCGGTAGATATTCCGGGCCAGCAGGGGCGTCGCTAATTTGACTTCCAAGTGTAGGTCCACCTGGTGATTCCCGACGGCCGAATCGACATCGATGAAGAGATCGTCCGGACTGAAAAAATAATACCCTCTGTCCTTCAACAGACCGTCGATGCGGGCCCGTTCATTCTTGATAACATCCAGATCGAAACCGTCGCCTTTCTTCAGCAGGGTTCCATGCTGCAGGGAGTCGATGCGCCGGCTGAGATCGTCGGAATCCGGCGGAAAGCTGATATTGCGAATGGTATAGCGGTTGCCGATCTGCGCAGTATAGACCGCCGTCAGGTGTTTATCCTTTACAGGGGTGGAGCTGAGGACGGTATCCCCGAAATAACCCTTATTTTCCAGGTGGTTCTGCAGGATCTCCCTGTTCTTCTCGATCACCTTCGGGGAAGACAATACGGGCGGCTCCCCCACTTTATATTTCAGCCAGTGCTTGAATCCCTTTTTCTTTTTGGGCGTACCGGCTATATTATAGACCCATAGCTTGGCCCGGATTCCCAGTATCTTGCTGTTCAGATTAGGCCGCAACAGCTGGACCAGATCCACCTTTAATTCCTTCGTCCTGCGATGCGACAAGTGTACGGAAGATTGAATATTGACGACATTGGCAGCGTATAGCTTCTGCCCCGCCGCAAGGTGCCTGGACTCATGGCAGGCTGTCCCCAGCAGCACCAGGCCTGGTAGGATGGACTGCCGGATTAACAATACCAGACGATGATTCACGGCCATGCTCATGGGTTTGAAGAGGTCGCGCTGACCGGTTTAATCGTTGTTCTTTCTATCAATTTTGTTTCCTGCGAGCGATGAAACAACTCCTTCAGGGAATTGTAATCAAGGGTCAGGATAAAGCTGAGGCCCGTCTCCACCACCTGGCCTTCTACTACCTCATCGTACTGGTTCTGGCGATAGGCCCTCAGCCTGTAACGGCCGTCCTTGGACAGCTTGTAATCCACGGATACGTCGCCGGCCAGGTTGGAAGCACTCTGGTTGGCGGGGCCCACGCCCATCACATCGAAGTTGCTGCCGACACTCACCTCGACCCGCTCGTTGAATAGCTTTTTGGAGACGGCGACATCCAGTTCGGTATAATCGATCTCGGCACCAGTGCTGAAGTCCTGCTCATTGTTTAGATCGAAATGGAGGTTCACTCCCTTGATCAGGCTGCCTGCCAGTTGATCCAGTTGGTTGGTCAGGATCTGGCTGGCGCTCTGGAAAGCCAGATTGCCGACAGTGGAGCCACCCCCGCCCGAGCCATTAGCCACGCTCTCCAGCGGATCTTCCCCGACAAACTCGTTCAACAGCAGCAGCGCAAACACCTGCTTGTTCAGTTCCGATTCTTCACCGCGTATCTGCTGCAGCCGCTGGTCGACATCCGGCCAGAGCGTCAGGATATTCGGTGGCAGGGTTATATCGAAGGTAATGGTGGGTTTCATCAGCTCGCCTGACATTTTCAACGTCACATAAAAAGACAGCTTTTCCTTGAATTTGTTCTGATCAACCACGGGAAGGCTCGCGATTTCATTTTGAACCAGGTTAAAGGAGGGCGTGACCGCCGTATAGATGGCCGTCAGGTCCAGCGTAGCAGTCAGCGGGTCTCCGGTCCAGGTGATCACGCTGCCCCGCCGAATGGCGAATGACCGTTTCATTACACTAAACGACAGATTGTAGCTCCCGCTCGACACTTCGTAAGAGCCCGTCAGCGTTGTCTTGCCACTCTTGTCCATGCCGAAGGCCAGCGTACCCCGGCCCCTTGCCGTCAGCACGTCGCCCGACCGCGGATCGATCACTACGGTAAAGACAGCATTGCTGTCGGTCTGCAGGCTCAGGCTGACGTCCGCACCGCTGACGAGCGCTTGCCGTGCTTTGGCGATCATCGCCGCCTTGTCGACCAGCGTGTCGGTAGGGTTGTTATGATCCACGAACCGGATGACGCCCTCCCGTCCCACGACCTCGGGATCGCTGCCCGGGAGGACAAAATAAAAATTGGTCTTTTTGTTAACCTTCACGTCACCGTCCACTTTCGGCGAACTCAGATCCCCTTCGAGATTGATCGCGGCATCCAGGTTGAGACTACCGTAGAATTGCCGGGTGTTCTCTTCGGGTGCATTGACCAGCCGGAAATTGGTGGCGTTGACCGAGATGTCGAATTTGTAGTCCCGGTAGTCATGGGTATAGACGTTGCCGTCGATCACCAGCTTGTTGCCGGCGGAATCCTGCAGGGCGAATTGACTGAAGTTGAACCCATCTTGGTCGAATTCAATATTGTCATTCGAAAGCCTGAGCGGTTCACCCGAGACGACCGGCGTAATGAGGCTGCTGTCGAAACGCAGGGTACCTTTCAGCATCGGTTTATCCAGCGTGCCGGTGATCGCCAGGTTACCCTTCAGATAACCCTTCATGCTCTCTATATTATCTTTCGCCACATGATCGAAAGCGGCAAGGTTGATCTGACCCAGGTTCAGCTGCAAATTCATCCGGCCTGAACCGGTATAATAATCTCCTTTCACCTTGATATCGTTGCTATTCCCCTCCAGGGAAATATCGGCGGCTAATGCGCTGTCTTTTTCATTGTTGATCTTCACCGCCAGGTCGCCTAGAGTATCGGTCTGATAGGATAGCTTACGGATCTGAAGATCGGAAGTGAACATCGGATGGGTCATCACATTCTTCAGCTGCGCCGTTCCATTGATGGTGCCATCCACCAGCAGCGAGTCCTGGTCGGCAAAACGGCTGAGCGTACCCAGGCTGAAATTGGCGAACCGGACATCGATAGGCGAGGCCGGTGAGGAAGACGAGCTATTGACAGACAACGTATCGTTGCTATGGCTGATGACGAAATCATGGATGTTGATACCTGCTGAGTCGTACTGCAGGTAGTTATCCCTGCTCACCTGCCAGGCATCATAATTCAGCATCAGGCTGTCCGGATTGAATACGAATTTCAGCCCCCCGGGCAGTTTGTCGATCTGGCCGGCCAGCCGATACCTGTCTTTCCCTTTGGCATCCTCTAACACCAGCGCAGTCGTCAGGTGATCATGCTGTAAGCTCCCAACCACCCGGGTCCGGTGCTGCTCGAACCCGCTGCCGGTGCTGCCGTCGATTTGCAGGTTGTAATTCAGCCGGCCGCCACTCGTGCCCACTGCCAGGTCCGGGCGGTCGAACACCTGGTTGCCGAATTGAACATGGGGCGACGTCAGGTGAAGATGCAGGTCGTTCTGTGCACTGTTAAAGCTCACCAATACCCCAAGACTGTCTGTCCCTTTCAACGCAGGGATGTAGGCCAGTACGAGGGGCGAAGGCCGGAAGTGCAGGCTCATCGTCCAGTCCTGTGGGGAAAAAGCCGAATCTTTCTCGACCCCCAGTCGGTAATAGCTGTCGATAGTATGCCGTAGGGCCTGCACCGTCTCTGTCAGCTTATAATGGCCCTTCCAGTCCAGGTCGGCCATTTCCGTGTGCAGCCGGATATCCTCGATATCTTCCTGCCGGGTGGCCACCAGAACGACGCTATCGGTCATCAGCCACCGGCCCGCCTGCAGCAGCCGCAGGCCGCCGAGTCGTAGAGTACCTTGCAGTGAATCGGGATTGGTATCCGAAAAATCCGCTCCAACATGCCCTTTGAACTGCATCGTGTCTTTCACCAAATGCAGCGCATACAGGTCCAGCGTATCGATCTGCCAGTCGAGCTGCAGCGCAGGAAATTTTTGCGCCAGGTCGGCCGTGGCGTGCAATTCAAAGCGGACTGCTGTATCATTGATAGCGGCTTGCACCTTGGCCTGCTGGTTGGCCACCGAACCGTCGAACGAAAAATTAGTGTATGTATATTGCCGGATGGTGGCCGAAGCCACGCGACCGCTGAAAACAGCATTAGCGCTATGAATATCGAGTCCAAGCCCCTTGAAGGCAAAGTCGGCCGTGACCGCCCCCCATTGCAGGCTGTCCTGTAAGATCCTGCCGAGTTGCAACGCCCTGGTCTGCAGATCGAGGTCATAGGTGGCGGCGGTCGTCGACCGCATGTTCCGCGCCCAGCCTTTCAACAAGATCGTCCCGAAAGATGTTTGCAGCACCAGGTCCGGCTGCATCGCATCCATCCCGCCATTCAACCGGCCCGTCAGATCGAAATGGTCGGGCAGCGTTATGTTTCCGGGCAGCGTCCCCGGCGGCAGCAGGCTGACCAGTGCTGCCCGGCTACCGGAAATATGCCTGATCTGCAGGGCTGTCTGTATTCGCCGCATATCGAAGGGGTGCAGCACCTTGCCCGCCACATCCAGCCGGAGGTCCTGAATTCCGCTGACCTGTAGGACAGGAATGGTCAGGGCGTCGAAACTGCCTTTGACCCGTGCATTGACCTGCCAGACCTCGTTGGGATGGCTGAACAGCGGTTGCTTCCGAAGGAACGGCGCGAAGATTAGGATATCTTTCACCTGTACCCGGCTCCCGGGCAGATCCAGGTCGACCAGCGTCCGGGCCGGATCGCGTATCATCCCGGCGAGGTCGGCGTATTGCAGCGAAGCATTGCGTTGCAGCAACGTACCCGGGGTCTGCAGGACCAGGTTGCTCAGCAGGGCCCGGTGGTCGGAATAAAAAAATTGCGTCTGCAGCCGGAGGAGGCGAAAGCCGGATTGTTCCGTCAAACTGCCCCGGGCAATCACTCCGCTGATGCTGTCCGACGAATAATTCAGCTGGCTGGCAGCCAGGGTCAGCTGGCGTACCGCCAGGTGAGCGTAATCCATACCATCCTTTTGCCGCGGCTGGTTGTCATCGTCAAATTGAATGTTGTCGCCATTGAGCCGCACCGAGCCCGCCAGGACCCGCCAGCCCGACGTGTCGGCCGCCGCAGTAGCCAGATTCACCTCCGCAGCCGCAATGGTCCCCGTCGTCCCCCCAACCCCGGACGTCCCCGCAGTCCGACGCCCTGTGCCTTTCGCGCTCCCCACCCCTTTAGGCCTCGGTCCAAGCCGGACCGCCGTGCTGGTGTTATCTAATTGAAAATCTTTTAATTGAATGATTTGCTTATCCACATCTAACCGCTGCACATTAGCCACCAGCCTGCCCAACGTGAGACCGATGTCCGTGCTTCCACCGGCCGCCCCCGCCAGCGGCTGCCCCTGCCTTACGCTTGCCCCCACCCCTTCCGCTTCGAACATCGGAATGCCAAAGCTAAGATGGTCCAGGTCCAGCTCGCTTATTTTGGCCAGGCTATGATCTACCCAGACCTCCATATCATTGCCCGTGACGGTATCCCTATATACAAAGCGTATTTTGTCCATCACCAGTTCCTGCAAACTCATCCTCATCGGCTGCCCGGACGTTGTCGCAGGCCCAGTCGAAGGCGGCCCCGAAAAAGCATCCACGATGTACTGGAAATTAAAGGCGGTATCCGGCAACTGCCGCCTGATCTTGACCGTCACATTCCCCAACCCGATCTTTTCGATATCGAGATCATGATGCAGTAACCCCAGCATCCGCAACTGCACATCGATCAACCCGGCCGACAACAGCGTATCCCGCTGCCTGTCTTCGATATATACGTCCTTCAAGGTCACCCGCCGAAAGAACACGATGGACAGATCTCCGATCCGGACAGGGGTCTTGAGCTTCCGGGATAGATAAGTCTCGGCTTTCCCCCTGATAATGTTCTGGATAAAAGGAGTCTGAATGAGGAAGAAAACGATCAGCAGGATAATGAGAACCGTCAGTAGAGATCTCAATAATACCCGCACCAACCGACGAAAAAAGGATCTCCTGGGAATTACGGGTTGGCTTTTAGGCATAGATTATAATTCTGAATAATATTTTAAGTTAATGCATTAACCCTGATATGACAAAATACAGACCAATTACCCGCGGAACCGTTAAAACGCGCCCCTTTGACCGGCAAAGCTGAAAACATTGTCCTTCAACGAATTTGTTCCGTTTTTTCCCCATGAACGTACCGTTTTTTCTACACGCGAAAGCAAGTACGCCGCTGCATTTTGTTAATTACAGGCTGTTGAAATTCTGGCTTTTGATTTGTCCTACTCTTCCTACATAAAATATGGGTATTATGCTGAAGCAAGTCCAAACGCAAAAGCAGCAACACACTATACTGCCGCAGCAGATCGAATTATTGAACCTCTTTCATCTCAATACCCTGGAACTCGATCAACGGATTCAAGATGAACTGAGTGAGAATCCTGCTTTGGAAGAGCTATCTACCGGCGATGATGCTGCATCGGATAAGTTCTCCAAGGAATCCGTCCAGGATTTTCAAAACTGGGAGGAATACGGCTACGACGACATTCCCGACTATAAAACGGAATACAACAATTACATCAACACGGAGAAAGTACCGGAAAAACCGATTGCCGAAGTCACCGATTTCCGGGAAGAACTGAAGCGGCAGTGCCGGTACCTCGAAGTGCCGGAAGAACGATTGCCTATGCTGGATTTCCTGATCGACTCTATCAATGAGAACGGCTTTCTCGAACAGGACCTGGATGAGCTGGCCTCGGAGATCTCTTTCAAACGAAAAACCTGGGTCGAACCGGAAGAACTGGAAGATTCCCTTAAACTGATCCGGGGCCTCGAGCCCATAGGCGCAGGATGCCGGTCGGTGCAGGAATATATGCTGCTGCAGCTGAAGAACATGAATACCAAACGGCCCGACGTGAGGACGGCCATCAGGTTACTGGAAGATCATTTCCATGACCTGCGGACGGCCAATCTGGACAAGCTGAGAAAACAGCTGGGACTGGAAGACGATGAGATCCGCATCGTACTGAACCTGCTGGCCCATCTAAGTACCCGCCCCTTCAACCCGGAGAGCAATGCCATGCAGGCAAATCCCTCCATCCTGCCGGATTTTATTGTCCTCGATGAGGGCGATACCCTCGAATTAGCCTTGTATCGCCAACGCTCGTCCAACCTCCACATCAGCCAGTCCTGGATGGAAATGGTACAGCATTCGACCCAAAATGCCTCCATCGATAAGGCGGCCAAACAATACCTTCGCAGCAAGCTGTCATCGGCGCAATGGTTCATCAACGCGATCCAGCAACGGGAGTCCAACATGCTGAAGATCATGCGGGCGATCGTAGATATGCAATACGAACATTTCAAATACGGGGATATACTCCTGCTACGGCCAATGAAGCTGAAAGATATCGCGGACCGGGTGAAGGTCGATATTTCAACCGTGTCGAGACTGACCTGTAACAAATACGCGGAAACACCCTTCGGCACCATCCTGCTGAAAGACCTGTTTACCGAGGGGATTGTCAACCAGGAAGGCAATAACATCAGCAACAAGGTGATCCAGAACATCATCAACGAAGTGATCCAGGCAGAAGACAAAAAGGCCCCGTATACCGACCGGCAGCTGGTGACGATCCTCGCACAAAAAGGCTATTCGATCGCCCGCAGGACTGTGGCCAAATACCGCGAGCTCATGAATATCCCGGTAGCACAGGTCCGGGGGCTTTGGAATTGACAAAATTCCTACCTTAGGGTTCTGCACGCAACTCATCCTGTAACCGATAAAATTCATCGTATGAGATCGATATGGACGGGAGCCATCGGCTTCGGCCTGGTCAACATCCCCATCAAAATGTATAGCGCCGTCCAGGCCAGCGAGCTGGACCTTGATATGCTGGACAAGAATGACAACGCCAATATTAAATTCAAGCGCGTCAATGAACATACGGGCAAAGAAGTGGCCTGGGAAAATATCGTGAAAGGGTATAAGCTGGATGACCGCTACATTGTATTGACCGATGAAGATTTCGAAAAAGCAAGCCCGGAGAAATCGAAGATCATCACGATAGAAGAATTCGTCGATGAACACGAGATCGACGGCATGTATTATGAAACGCCCTATTACCTCGAGCCGGAAAAATCGGGCGCGAAGGCCTACACCTTATTGCGCGATGCCTTACAGAAGACGGGTAAGGTCGGGTTCGGCAGCTTCGTCATGAGGAACAAAGAGGGACTGGTACTCATCAAACCGAAAGAAGATGTATTGGTGCTCAACCGCATCCGTTGGGCCCAGGAGATCCGGCCCACTGCAGAACTGAATATCCCCAAGGCAACCAGCAAGCCGGCGGAAATGAAAATGGCGATCGAGCTGATCAACCAGCTTACAGGACCATTCGATATCGATAAGTACAAAGACACTTACACAAATGCACTGATGAAGCTGATCAAAGCCAAGGCCAAAGGCGTCAAGCCGTCAAAACCTGTAATGAAGGTGGTGCACCGGGCAGGCAAAGATCTGATGTCCCAGCTGAAGGCCAGCCTGCAGGGCAATAAGCGCCGTGCATCTTAATAAACCTCAGCCTCGTCTTTCGACATCTCCCGCGTCTCTCTTTTTAAGATAAAGACAGCATTATCGTTGGGCTTGATTCCGCCGCCATACCTACTCGCATACGCCTTGGTAAACTCAGCGCCAAAATAAAGAATCAGCGAAGAATAATAGACCCACATCAAAATCACCATGATCGAGGCAGCCGCACCATACATCAGGCCGATATTGGAATGGCCCACGTATACGCTGATCAGCAATTTACCCAGCATGAACAGCATCCCGGTGAAAAAGGCCCCGATGAAAGCGTCCTTCCAGCGGATAACTGCGTCGGGAAGGATGCGGAAAATGATCATGAACAGCAGGGTAGTAACGGCTAAGATAAGGACAAGATTAAGGCCGTAGAAGAAATACACGGTGAGGTGGGAGAAATAATGCTTCAGATAGTCGCTCAGAAGATCCATCAGCGAGTTGATCACCAGCGACACCATCGAGATAAATCCAAAGGCGACGATCAGCGAAAAGGAGATCAATCTGCTGATCAACAGGTACAGCCATCCCTTCTTCGGTTTAGCCTGTATCGACCACATGTAATTGATCGATCCCTGTATTTCCGTGAACACTCCGGTAGCGCTCACCAGCAGAACGATCCCCCCCAGCACGACGCCCGCCAGTGTATGCCTCGATGCCTGGATATACTTGATGATATCCTGCACCTGCAACGCAGCCGGGCCACCGACCAGGTCCTTGATCTGCAGGTAAATTTTCCCTTCGACAGCCTGTTGCCCCCAGAAGATGCCCGCCAGGGAGATAACGACGATCAATAGTGGACCGATGGAAAAGATCATGGAAAAGGAAAGGGAAGCCGCCAGCTTAAAGGCATTGTCGTTGTTGAAATCAATGGCCGCCTTCCTGATGGATGGCCAGCCGGCCCGTAATATCGACTGCTTCATACTAGTTAGTATAAGAAAGACCATGCCAGTTTACGCCAGAGACCACGGCTCCGCGAATAGCCACAATTCATGATCGGATAGTCCCAAACACGGCCGGATCACCCTTTTTGTAGACATTCTTCCCCAATTTGCTACGATCATGGTTTCTCACCCCTTCAAAAAAATTGGCAAGCATTTTTCTCTATATGATATGGACTCAATCAAAATTCCTGACACTAAAAATTTAAATGTATGAGTGGTTTACTTTATTTAATCGCGGTTATCCTTCTAATAGGTTGGCTCCTGGGTGTCTTTGTATATAGTGTGGGTGGTCTGATTCATATTCTCATTGTTTTAGCAGTTATTTCACTGATACTGGGTATTATCAGAAGAGCTTGAATGGTTATGGTTATTTCGGGGATCTTCGGAGAAAGATCCTGAAGGCCGGTCGGAAGACCGGCTATTTTTTTGCATGTGCCGCCGCAAAAAAGCCATCCCGGAGAACCGGGATGGCGTCCATTAACCTAAACCTCTATCGCACAATTTTTATGATTGTTTATATTTCTCCCTAAAAAGTTATGCCAGGGGATAATTCCGTATGAATTCCTCATAATTGGCTTAAACCTTGTAACTTAAGATCCAATTCTTCCAATTTTATTTCTATGCCGGACGGATTCTTCGATCGTTTTAACCAATTACCCGACCTGGTATGGGACTTTTTGCTGGCCGGAGTAGCCATTGTCATCGGCCTTATCCTCAAGTTCATGCTGTCCCTGCTGATCCGGAAAAAGCCCAAAGATGGCCGGGCCGTCTTTTCAGTCAGCCGCAGCATGCTGCACCGGCTCGGCAAGCCCTTTAGCTATTTCCTTCCCCTGGTCGCCTTTAATTTCCTGTTGCCGTTCATGAAGATGAAGACCAATGTCGGCCCCGTGCTGAACAAGACGGTGGAGATCCTGCTGACGATCTCCTTTGCCAATGTGCTCATCGGAGTCGTCAAGGTGTTCGAGGACTATATCTATCACACCTTCGATATCCAGAAAGCCGACAACCTGAGAGAAAGAAAGATCCGTACCCAGTTACAGTTCATTAGGCGGATAGCCATCGGCCTGATCGTCATCCTGGCGGTCTGCACCATCCTGCTTAGTTTTAACAATCTCCGCAAGATCGGGACAGGCCTGCTCACAGGCGTCGGTGTGGGTGGTATCATTATCGGCTTTGCCGCCCAGAAATCACTGGGCAACTTCCTGGCCGGCTTCCAGATCGCTTTTACCCAACCCTTGCGGATCGACGATGTGCTGGTAGTGGAAGGAGAATGGGGACGGGTAGAAGAAATCACCCTGAGTTATGTCGTACTCAATATCTGGGACCAGCGCAGGCTGATCCTTCCGATCAATTATTTCGTGGAAAAACCATTTCAGAACTGGACCCGAAACCACGCCGATATCCTGGGCACCGTCTTCATCTATCTCGATTATACCATGCCGTTGGACCCGTTACGCCAGGAACTGACCAGGCTGCTGGACGGAGATCCGCTGTGGGACCGTCGCGTCAACATACTGCAGGTCACTAACACCTCCGAACGGACCATGGAAGTCAGGGCCCTGATGAGCGCCGCCAATTCCAGCAACGCCTTCGACCTCCGCTGCCATATCCGCGAAGGATTGATCAGATTCGTTCGGCAACACTATCCCGACAGCCTGCCGGTTACACGCCTCGACCCTGGGACCGGCCTCGCGACGGCAACAACCCTCGCACCCGGGTCAAACGCCGCCCCGGAGACCGCCATCCCAACGGCATCACCCATCACACCGGGTACAATCATCACAAATCCGGGTTGATCTCCCGGTCATCGTCGTCGTTATTATCGCTCAGACTATAGTCCTCATTCTCCTCATCCTCCTCGCCCGGCATCTCATCCGCATCGTCTGCCCCGGGAACGTCCAGGTCATCGGCTGAAAGATCGTCGTTGCGCTCATTGCCAAAGCTCTTTTCATTCAACGGCGTACCGTCTTCATCGGTACTGTCCAGCAACCCCGTCCGCAGGCTCTCATCCTCGCTGTCATCCTTCCGCCGGTCGATCGAGCCCAGCATGGCCCTCTCATCTTTCGACACATTGGACCTCCTGTCCAGGCGCAGATCATCATCCTCATCGGCGACCTCGAGGACATCATCTCCCTCTTCATCGGCCGAAGAAACCGTCGAATCCGCCAATTCACCCAAACGCGGAGCCCTGATATACTCCTGACCAGGGATATCTCCGACTTCCGGAAGGTCGATCGTGTTTTTATCCTTCTTTGCCATAGTTAGTTGTTTTATACGCTAAAGTTATTGAAATTATTCACGGGACGGACATTCATCATTGTTGCCGGATTGGGCCCTCCGGATGGTCGCGGCAGTTTAGGGGCCTGTCTCGGAGGCGGAGGTATACAGCCCTTGCCTATCGCGCCCAGCAGCACCAGGAGCATAAAAAACAGCAGCCAATGGCGCTGAATGTAGCCCGGCTTCTTATCGCTTGTATTTTTCATCGGTTTCATTTCGGGTGAAAATGCAATAAGAATGCCCGGCTATTTTCCCGTGCCAGGCCTCGCCTAAGAAATTGAAAATTGAAGAAAATCCCTGCTAAATCGAATGAGCAATTACGAATTACAAAAATTCATATTCGTTAGTTGATTATTTTACAAAGAGTAAGGATTACCATTAAAAATCAATCAATTCTCTATAGCCAATAAGACTCATATTTAGAATTAATCTATTTTCGTTGTAGGATAAGGTCTAAATTCGAGTCGACTCACGACCCGGTATTTTCATGCCGGGTTTTCTCTTGCCCGCACTCCCCACCCCCTACTCCGAATACGCCAGCGACCCCGCCGGCTGAAAATTGAAATACTGCCGCGCATTGTAATAACAGATATCCCTGATCACCTTCCCGGTCCATTCCATATCATCAGGTAATTCCCCATTCGTGATCTCTTCCCCGAAAAGATGGCATATGATGCGCCGGAAGTATTCATGCCGCGGATAGGACAGAAAACTGCGGGAATCGGTCAGCATACCGACAAACCGGCTCACCAGTCCCATATTGGACAGGGTATTGATCTGCCGCATCATACCGTCCTTCTGATCGAGGAACCACCAGGCCGAACCGAATTGTACCTTCCCCGCAACGGACCCGTCGTTGAAATTACCGATCATAGTCGCGATCAGTTCGTTATCTGCCGGATTGAGATTGTAGAGAATGGTCTTCGCCAGTTTGTCATCCCTGTCGAGCCGGTCGAGGAACCGGGCCAGCGCCCTCCCCTGTGAGAAATCGCCAATGGAATCCCAGCCCGTATCGGGCCCCAACCGCTGCGTCATCCGGCTGTTGTTGTTGCGCAGCGCCCCCAGGTGGAACTGCTGCACCCAGCCCTTCGCCCAGTCCCATTCAGCAAAATGCACCAGCATGGCCGATTTGAACTTCCGGCGCTCCATGTCGTTCAGCTCCTTCCCCGCCCTTACTTTATTGAAAATGGTCTCCACCTCCCATCCGGTGAATTCTTCGGCATACATCTCCTCCAGGCCATGGTCGGAGACAGTACATCCCATCGCAGCAAAAAAATCATGACGGTTCTCCAGCGCGAAAAGATAGTCGTTGAAGTTGGAAATAGCCACATTGGTCGACGCCTCCAGTCGCCTGATATATCCGTTGAAGGCGACGGGATTGTCTACATTCATGGCATTGTCGGGCCGAAAAGCCGGCAGAATGGGGATTTCGAACCCATCCTGCTTCAACTGCCGGTGATGCTCCAGCGAATCGACAGGATCATCGGTGGTGCAGATGGTCTGCACATTCATTTTCCGCAGCAGGTTGCGCACGGAATATTCCTTGGTCTGCAATTGAGCGCCGCAGACGTCATATACCTTTTTAGCGGTGCGGCCGTTCAGAATATCGGGTATATCGAAATAGCGCTGCAGCTCCAGGTGCGTCAAATGGTATAACGGATTTCGTAAGGTGTAGGGGACGGTCTCTGCCCATTTCTGAAACTTATCCCAGTCGGACTTGTCGCCCGTGATGAACCCCTCTTCCACCCCGTTGGTGCGCATAGCCCGCCATTTATAATGATCCCCGTAAAGCCACGCCTGGGTCAGGTTTTCAAAGCGATGGTCCGCCGCTATCAGCTGCGGCGGCAAATGACAGTGATAGTCGATGACCGGCATTTCCTTGGCATACTCGTGGTAGAGCTTTTGGGCAGCTTCGGTGCCCAGCAGAAAATTTTCATCTAAAAACTTTTTCATCTTGACGTTTTTTTAACCATTAATCAATGCGCCTGCAACAGCAGCCATCGCACCCAATCACGGGCAGCGTTGTAGTTCTCATAATCTGCCGGCAGCTTTCTTCCATCGGTATATTCGTTGTAGAACCAGGGATCGCCCACCGCGAACACCGTACCCCGGCCTACCCTGGCAATAGCCATGATCACATGGCCGCTGTCACTGTAATAGGGCCGGGCAGGAGGATTTAACTGCAGCGTACTCAATTCCTTTATATAAGTTTTCTTCGTTGTTTTGAAAATGGATCGGTCATGATGAAAATTCCGACTTGTGTCGGTAGAGGCATCCTGTACTGTCATGTTAAAAGCCCCCATTGCGTATTTATCTCCGATAACTTTATGATAATCGTCATAGTTGAAATGGATTCCAAAAGTTCCGGCCAGCACATTGAAATGGGTGAATTCCGCATTGGCAGAATCATTGCTCATCAATACCAGCACCCCGCCCGCTTTTACCCAGTCGTCGATGCTGCTTATCCCTGCGGAATCTGGATAATGGGGCGAAGGCACCTCCCTTTCGTCATCAGGATCGACAATGATATAGACGCCCGCATGCTTCAGATTATCCGCCGTCGGCGCCACAGGCAGGCTATCGGTATGCGCCCCATATTGCCTGAACAACTGCCCCAGCAGCGAAAATCCGCTGTTGGCCCTGTCCTCCCACGTATAGCGCCACCGCACTGATGCCCCGGTGATATCCTTTCGCCGCTCATTGTTGAAATAATAATCCAGCAGAACGGTCTTTTCCTTTGTCCCAAAGGAAGTATACAGCTCGTCCATCGCTACCGCGGCCATTAGGAAGGTCCCGATGCCCTTGGGATCATTGACGACTACCTTCTCTCCCCTCACCAGGCCACGATATCCCTTTTCGGCAATGCCTCTGTAAGCGGCAGGCAAATAGCCCGCACGGACCCCGCACGCCAGCGTATAGACGAACATCGCACTCGCCGAGGCTTCGGGGTAATTACCCGCCTGCCCCGGCCGGTCCAGGATATCCCACCACAGACCCGTCGCAGGGTCCTGCACGTTCCGGACGGCAGCGGCATACCGCTGCAGGATCGCCAGTAAGGTATCCCGGCCGGGATAGCCGGCCGGAAAATAGTCCAGTGCATCCACCAGCGCCATCCCATACCAACCCATGGCCCTGGCCCAGAAATCAGGCGAATGGCCGCTGGTCGCATCGGATGTCTGCACGGCCCATTTCTCCTTCCCGGATTCGTCCCAGCCATGGTACAACAGCCCGGTCTGCGGATCGCGGACATGTCTCTCGATGGCGGCAAACTGGCGGGTAATATCGTCGAAGACACTGTCTTCATGGAAGAGCGATGCATATTGCGCATAGAAAGGCAGCGCCATATAGATCCCGTCCAGCCACACCTGTTCCGTGTATTTCTTTTTATGCCAGAAGCTGCCCTCTCTGGTCCGGGGCTGATTGTTCAACTGCTGTCTTAACCGCATGGCCGCCTTATAATATTTCTCCTGTAACGTCACTTCATACAGGGACAGCAGCAGCCTGCCGCAAAGGATATTGTCCAGGCTGTAATCGTCCTGCTTATAAGTCAGGATATTCCCCTCCTTATCCACCAGTCGGTCGACCTGGTGCCGGACATAATTGACATAACGCGCGTCGCCTATGCTGTACCATAGCTTCATCAGCCCCAGCCAGACCACACCCTCTTCGTACGTCCACCTCGCGGGTTTGATATCGCCTCCCCGGCCCGCGGCGCTGTCTTTCCAGATGTCCATCGCGGTGGCAGCCAGACGAATGGCGGTAGTGACTGGCCGCACATAAGCCGCCGGCCGCTTCCTAAGCACCGGGGCGCCAGGCCGCATCCCCTGCCCGGATCCCGTCACGCAGCTCAGCACGGCAACAACAATGATCATAGTACGGATCCTATGATGTCTTTTCATAAAGCTGTTTTATTGTTGAGCCTCCTTTTCCGGATCCCATTTATCCCTGAAGACCCAATGAGGATTAATACCAGCTGCATCGGGAGCGCCCGGCGCACTGGCCAGATTATCGGCATACCAGCTATATTGCTGCCCTTTCCTATGGCAGTCGAAATAATAGACCCTTCGCCCCCACCGGATGGTATTCGTCGTCGGTACAAGAATCGTCTGGTCCTTGTCTTCCCCTTCGAGGACCAGGCTATTCTTCTCGATGAATACCACATGACAGCTCAGTACCACAAATACGATATGTATAAAATACCTCAACATAGTTATCGGAAAGGCACTATCTTTTTTTCTTTCACGCTTTGATAGGCTTTTTCAATGACCCGGATGATGCGGACTGCTTCTTCAGCCGTAACGGGCAACGGTTTGTTATTACGGATGGCTTCATATACCCCGGTGAAAAAGTCCATATAGTTCCCTCTTTCGGTAGAGACATATTCCCGGATGACCTTGCCGTCAATTTCCGTATGCAGCAGCCCGCATTCGGTTTTCGGCTCTATACCCCAGCCCTCGCCGCCGGGCATTTCTCCCGCCAGGAGGTGCCGTTCCTGCACGTCTGTCCTCGATTTGAGGAAAGTGCCCAGATGACCGAAAATACTGTAGGCAGGTAGCGGCTCACGCACAAGGTAGCTCGACTTGATGCGGACCCTGAGCCCCGGATAAAACAGGAGGACCTCCATATAGTCGTCCACTTTGGAGTTGTCGCGAATGATGAAGATGTCTGCAAATACTGATTCCGGATCGCCAAACAGCTGCAGGGCCTGATCGACCATATGGGATCCCAGATCATACAGCAACCCCGTGCCGGGGCCGGGGGTCTCCTTATGTACTTTCGGGCTCAGCGTCGGAGTGAAGCGGTCATAGTGCAGCTCGGCTTCCACGATCTTTCCCAGCACCCTCGAATCCACTATTCTTTTGACAGTGCGGTAATCGCTGTCGAAACGGCGGCTCTGATAGGAAGTTATTTTTTTTCCTGTCTCTTTGGCCAGCGCGATCAGCTCGAGGCCATCTTTTTCAGTGACGGTAAAAGGTTTCTCCAAGATCACATGTTTCCCGGCCAGCAACGCCTGTTTGGCATAATCATAATGCGTATAATTGGGCGTATTGACGACGACCAGCTCCACCGCCTCGTCCGCCAGCAGCTCTTCCAACGTGCGGAAGACCTTGATCGAAGGATAGATTTGCTTGGCCAGGTTCTTTTCCCTTTCCCATACCGAGTATAGTTGGAAGTCGGGGCTCACGTGCAAAAAAGGCGCATGGAATACACGTCCCGACATTCCGAATGAACATATAGCCGTCTTGATAGGTATCATATACATCAATTTAATTGCAGGGTTTGTTCTGCAGCTCCAAATTGGAAAGCTGCCTTGCGGACTGCCTGCGAACCATCGGTAGCCGTTACCTTGATGTCCGAGCTTTTATCGCCGTTGATGCTGAAGAGCAAGGGGGCGCCTTTATCATAGCCAATATGGTCGAACGTTAGCTGGCTGCTGTTCTCTACATAAATGACCGGGTCCGTATCACTCGTCACCAGCCGGATATTGGCCAGGTGAACCCCTTGCGCCTCGGCCAGTTCCGCACCTTTAGCAGCTTTTAGCACCATGTTGTCCAGGTAGATATGACTGACATTCATCTCCGGCAGTCCGCGTACAAATATACCTTCTTCAGCGCCATCACAGACAATATTGCTGATATGAATATCACGGAACCGGGGAGTGCCTTCGGTCACGGGCGGGATATCAACCTTCGCGGCGCCGGAATAAATATCCGCAATGGAAGGCGGCTTGGCAAAATAATACATGTCGGGAAAAATGGCTTGATGCACGATATCACTCGCGAACTGCAGGATAGCCGCCCGGTCGATATGCAGGTTCACATGGGACCGGAGCACGACTACGTCGTCCAGGTTCTTGGGCTCCCTCTTCAACCGGAACAATACGCCCTCGGCAGCCTTCAGCGGAACGGTCAGCGTGGAATAGCCGGCACTCGAGATGATCAGTTGATGAGTTTTGCCATTGGCGGGGACAAACACGGAGAAAAAACCGTCATTACCGGTAGTCATTACCGGTAGTAGTGCCGATTGACGTTCCGGACACCGTGACGGAGACCCCGGCAAGTCCTTCACCGGTGCAACGCTGCCGTGGCCCCCAGGGGACGCCCCTGCGGGGTTACCGCGCCCCCTTCCTACTTCCAGTTCTTCAGCAGTCGCCGCAACACGATGATCTCGCCGGTATGGTAGCTCGTATGGTCCACGATCAGCAAAGCCTCGCGGAAAAGGGAATGCCCGTCACCGTGGGGAAAAGGCCTATAGATATCTTCGCCTGCCTTGTGCAGCAGGGCAATGAATGCCTTGCGATCGGCGGCTATCTGATCCAGTGATTTTTTCCAGTCGCCGGATTTGGCAGGCGCCTTCTGCAGCGGCCAATAATCATCCGGCCAGTGAGGGCTGGTATGATGGGGATTCCGGGAAAACTCCAGGATGTCCCATTGCGTGATACGGATATGCTCGACCAGCTGCCAGATACTATAGGGCAGGCCCGAAGGCACGGCCCCCAGCAGGTCATGCGGAAGATCTCTGACGGCATCGTCAAAAGACGCATGCGCATTCCCTCCTGTAAGCGCCTCTTCCAGCCGCTGGATCGCTTCAGCACTATGGTCTTTGACAACGTTGTTGGATGTTGTTTTCATGACTGATAATATTTAAACGGTTTTGATTCCTTTTTCCCTCAGCTTGAGGTACATCAGCCGCAGGATCTCGCTCTTCAGGTTCTGTATCTGGCTGATATTGCCTACCCAGACCACGATCGTAAAGCTTAGTGTCTTATCATTGGCCGTCGACAACAGCACCTTCGGCTTATTTTCGCTCGACAGATCCGGATGGTCCTTCAGTGTGTCCTGCACGATCTCGTTGATCTCCTCGAGCGTCGGGCCCGTTTCGACGGTAATCGGCACTTCGATCCTCACCCTGCTGTTTTGTACGGTCCAGTTGATGACCTCCCCCGACAACAAGTCGCCATTGGGCATAATGATCTCAGTGCCTTCTTCCGTGACGAGACGGCTCGACCGGATGCCCATGTCCCGCACGACCCCCTTCTTGCCGTTCAACTCGATATAGTCCCCGATCTGGAAAGGGCTCTCGAAGATAAGGATGATCCCGGACACCAGGTTGTTGACGATATTCTGCAGGCCCAGGCCCACACCTACGCCCAGCGCACCCAGCACGATGGTGATCTTGTCGATCGGCAATCCGCTGGCGATGACCGCCAGGAAGAACCCGATGATAATAAAGATCAGCCGCATCATCACCAGGCGGGAACCTTTTTTCCCTTCCTGTGGGACCGACTGACCATCCGCTTCGCCAAAAAAGTATCCCACATATTTTTGCAGGACATGGGATATATACAGGATAAGAACAAAGATCAGGACATTTCCTACCCTGAAAGATATACTGCCGATTGACCGGCTCATATTCAGCCAATGGCTCACCTCGCTATAGATGGGATCGAATATATCCATATTGGTCGCAAAAACGACCAGCCACGTCACCGATGACAGCACCAGCAGCAGACGATAAATGCCCGTATGCGCCTTGCTGTAGAACAGGGCGATGGTCGGTCCGTTGGTATTTGTCTTGCTGACCGCCGATTGCAATGAGAACCCTTCCATCAGGCAATTCACAAAGACAGCCAGACCAATGGCCTGTACCAGGCCGAAAATAGCGCTCGTGCTGAACAGTTTCGAAAGGCTCAGCCTCCCCCACGCATTACAAAGAATGGCCAGCACATTGCAGATCTGGTACAGCACCACCACGCCCCGGACGATCCAGTTCAAAGAGATCCGCTCCGTGATCCGCCGTATCGCGATATAGCCAAGGCTGACAGACACCAGTTGCAACAGCAACAACCAGTACCGGATGCTCAACCGGGGCACTAATACAAGGTTGGCTGCCGAAAACAGCACATACAGGAGTACAAGGAAGAGCCAATAATAGAACAGCCGCCTGGGCCACCGCGAACCGAAAACGATACATAAAGTGATCAGCAGTGGTAACTGGATCAGATGCGCATAGGCCGCCGGCGCATCTATATCGAAAAAGGGAATGATGTTCAGCATGACTACCAGCGCCGCCAGTACCGGGTACTTTTGCAGGTAGTTCAGCTTGACCGTAGGCATGATCTTGTCCCGGTCCGGGCTTTTGCCGATCAGCCGGAAATTGTTCCAGACCCAGAAGAAGAACAATAGTCCCAGGATCAGCACATAGATATAGTCATCCCAGTTCTCCCGGATAAAATAGTGCATGATCTGGCGCTGACCTTTGTACGATCGTTTAGCCAGTTCCCCCGTACCGGTATTCGTGCTGCCGGTATCCCTGAACTCCCAGAGATAGCTGTATTCCTTGTTGAATATTTTACTGCTCAGCTCGTTGCGCAGGTCGGCAACCTGGTTTTGCAGGTCGATGGTCCGAAAATAATATTGGGAAATGACGGACTGCAGCTGCGTGATCCGGGCCAGGTGGCTGTGCGTTGCCGTATCCGCCTGCCGCCATTTGGCGTCCAGCTCCGTAATTTCATCCATATACATCCTCCGGTAGGCACTGTCCCTGATCAGTTGGCGGATGACGGAATCATGCGTAAAGGCATTGATCTCATGGTTCATATTGATGAGATCGATATTGTACCTGAATAGCGAGTTGCGCCAGCCCTGGAGCTGCTCCTTGATATTCCCCAGCAGGACGGTATACAGCTGGAGGCTCTTGAAATCCGGAACGGCCCCGGACAATGAAAGATTCTCTGAAATGGACTGAATATTAGCACCGATCTCCGGCAATTGCTGTTCAACACTCTTGGTATTGAACCCCAGGCTTGTAAAATCATTGATCCTGTTAAGGGTGAGATGGAGATTGTCCAAACGGGTCGTAATAGTATCCAGGGAGTACTCCAGTTCCGATTTCGGGAGATTCTCCTTGGCTGACGCATCCCTGGCCTCTTCCTTTTTCTGTTGCGCCCGTACAGGCATGGCAACGCCTGCCAGAAGCAGGACAATGAAGAACACTGATGCGCATTTCATGTGAAGGTCTCTTCAATGACCGGGCCAAAACCCAGCCAAGGCATACTATTTGAACTTTGACGGTTCATTGCCACTTATCTTTGCTGCACCTGGGGAAATTTCGCAACATTAACCATTGCCAATGGAAATAAGAAAGATCGTCCACATTCAGCTGTTTATTCTGCTTTCAGCGGCCATCCTCTATCTCGGAAAGCCGGTATTCATGCCGCTGGCTGTTGCAGGGATGTTTGCCCTGGTATTGATGCCGCTGTGCAGGTGGCTGGAAAAGAAAGGATGCCCCACGGTCGTGGCGGCCATCATCTGCGGGCTCGTATTCACCTTGCTGGTAGCCGGCATTATCCTCTTCATCGTCTGGCACGTCCAACATATTGTAACGGATTTTTCCGATATTAAACAACATTTTGCGGATTACATGCATGGTTTCAGGCGATTCCTGCATGATCGCTTGGGCATGGATACCCTGAATAAAGACAGCCCTCTTCCGATCCCGGTACAACCCAATACCGATGGCCTCGGAAAAATGGCGACCTTTCTTATGAGCATGGTTGTCTCCTTTGCGATCGACCTGCTGCTGATACTCGTCTATATGACCATGCTGCTGGCCCTCCGCCACAAGATCAAAGTGTTTATCCTACGGTTATCATCCCTTGATTCGAAAGGAAAGACAGAGGTAGTCCTGACCCAAGCGGCACTGGTAGTCCAGCAATATCTTCTGGGACTGTCGATGGTCATTGGCTGTCTGTGGATCATGTACAGCATAGGATTTACGCTCGTTGGGGTACATAATCCCTTCTTCTTCGCCATCCTTTGCGGAATCCTGGAAATTATTCCTTTTGTAGGAAATATGACGGGTAGTACCCTCACCAGTCTCATGGCCCTTTCCCAGGGCGGGGGCTTCAACATGGTGATGGGCGTACTGGTGACTTATGCACTGATTCAGGCTATTCAATTTTATATCATCTCTCCCCTGGTCATGCAGACGCAGGTCAACATCCACCCGATTTTCACCATCCTCGTACTGTTTGCCGGCGACCTGATCTGGGGCATACCCGGTATGATCCTGGCCATCCCTGCGCTGGGGATCATCAAGATCGTCTGCGACCATATCGAACCCCTCCAGCCGGTCGGTCATCTGCTGGGCGAGCACAAGCCGGCCAGACGATGGTCGCTATCCCGCCTGTTTCACCGGGCACCGCGCTAAAGTGGCGGCATCCTGCACCACGCCACCGGCGCACCGGGGTGACATTAGCGCTGACCCTTTCCGATCGGCAGCGTTACCGTAAATACAGAACCTTTGTCCTTTTCACTGTCGACGATGATAGAACCTCCATGCCGCCTGACCATGTCGGCAGCGATGTACAGGCCGAGGCCTAACCGATATCTTCGTATGAATATGGACCTCGGCGGATTCCGGCGAGTATTTGATGGCATTGGAGAGCAGGTTGACCAGCACCTGGGCTATTCTTTCCCTGTCCCCCCACATTTCCGGTCCCTGTCGTATTTCCCTCACTACCATCCGGATGGATGTCGCCACTTGCATGTCCTCCGCTACTTCGAGGATAAGACGGCTAATGTCAAAATACCCATAGCGCAGACCAGGCTGCCCGTGAGACACCTGGCTGACATCCAGCAAATCCCTGATCAGATGGGAAAGGCGGGTGACCTGTACGTTAAGCCTTTCAGCGATCCGGGCAGCCTGGGTATCCCCGGACCGTTGCAGTTCCTCACAAAGGATCTGCGTATAAGCATGGATGCTCGTGGCAGGCGTCTTCAACTCATGGCTGGCGATGGCAATGAATTCGATGGCCTCTTCCCGGATGGCCAGATGGTCCCTCCCTTCCATCGCTACCCGCAGCTCCTGGTTGACACTCTGTAGTTCCATATTGGCGCTTTGCAGTTCCTCATTCGTAACCTGCATCTCTTCGGAAAGGGCCTGCAGGCTCTCCTGCGTATCCCTGAATAACTTGTGAGCGGAACGCAGCTGATGACGTGTCTTCTGTAATTCTTTTTCCAGGGCCGCCCTCCCTGTCTGTCAGGAAAATACCTCCCAGCGAAATAGGCTGCTGGGTCCTCTCCACCTGCCCCAGCAGATCGCTCAGTTCGAACAGGATCTCATCCCTTACGATCTTAAGCAGATGCAGACTGGGATGGTCGGTCGGGCGCTTCAGGTAAGGCGACGCAATGCCATAGAACCTCACCACCCTCAATTCCTCATCGACCAGCATACCGGCAGGGACATAGCTGGACATCAATATCTTTTTTAAGAATAAACATTTACTTCGTTTTGACAAGACATAGGAGTTTCTTCAAAGGGGGAATTGACTTGATTGGTGCTGTTGATGGCCGGGCTAGAGAGAAGCCCTTAGGTGAAAAGCTGCGATAGGATGTATTAAGCTGGCTCGGGATCAGGATCATATCGGACCGTACAGCAATTTAGTACAAAAAAGATAAAACCCGGTATCGGATAGTAAATTTACGAAAGAAAGTTCTTAGTATATTTGCGACCTACTGCTTTTGTCGCCTGCTGCTGCAAAGCAAGTCCCCCAATACATACCGCCTCCCATTTTCTATCCGCACTTATGCGACCCTACCTTATATTATATTCTATTCTCAAAGCATTAAAAAAGAACAATGTCTTTAAAAGATGATCCATCCCTTTTTGCCGGGCAAATCCTCAGTGTGATGTCCGACATGATTTATATCCTCGACCCTGTGAACAACCGCCTCGACTTTCTCAATTCCCGGGCTGCCGATCTGCTGTATGCAGAACCATCCGGCCGGATGGAAGGATTCGGGCTCCTTCATGCTGCCCTTCATGAGGAGGACCGGCAGCGCAGAAGCCAGCATCTTGCCGCCTGCCTGTCGATACCGGACGGTCGGGCAAAAGTGATCGATGTTCGGTTAAGGGTGCAGGCCGGCCATTACCGCCGGTTCCGCATCCGGGATATGGTATTCTCCAGGAATAGCGATGGCTCAGTGAACCAGTTGACCGGTATCATCCGGCCATTGGATACGGCGGAGTCGGAAGCGGACACCCCATCAGCACCGGACTCGCAATCAGCGAAGGACACCCCGTCAGCGACGGCCCCTCCATCAGCGCCGGATCAGGGAAAGTATGACCTGCCCTCAAAATTGCTGCTCGGCATCGTCGCGCAGGATTATCTGGAGGGGCTGCGCCAGATATATGTCTCCCTGGAGATCATCATCAGTATGGAGGGCCATCTGTTCAGCAATGCCAGTAAGGCCCATTTGCGGCGGTCCCAATCCATGGTTCAAAAGCTGAACCTGTTGACACGGGATGTCCTCTTCAACGCCGCTTCCGCCGGTCAGGACAACCATTCATCGCGGTTAGACCTGACGGCTTTGCTGGCGGAGGTACTAAACAGGATGGGGGGAAAGATCAAGGCATCAGGGGCAAAGATCGAAACGGAAGCCCTCCCGCAGGTTCAAGGATACCCGTTATTATTGTCGGCACTGTTCCGTCACCTGCTGCTGCACGCACTGAAATCCGGCCGGGAAGGACGGCCGTTGCTGATCGGCATTCACCCCGGACATGCCAAAGATATCCGGCCGCCGGCCGGAGACGCAGTAGATACCCGCCCGACGCAAGCCTCCTGGTTAACGGTCACTATCACCGATAACGGCAATGGATTCGATCCGGCCGAACGGGAAAAAATATTCGGCATCTCTTACCAGGGACTGGATAAAATGAAGTACCGGTCATCAGGGGCGGGGCTGGCCATTGTAAAAAGGATCATGGAGATCCATGGTGGCTTCATCATGGCGGACAGCGTCCCCGGCGAAGGCTCGACCTTCACCTGCTATTTCCCGGCTGATATTCGCGGAGTGACCGAGCGAAGCGAAGGGCACGAATGAGAAGGAGCGAGGGACGATGCTCCGCCGAAGTTCAGAACGGGGGGCACAGAAAGTGCAACCGCCTGCCACGGATAAAGCCAGATCCTGGCCTTTTCCCCACGAACGTCGCCCCAACGAACGTCACCATAGTTATCGATGAGTATTTCTCCCCTGAAAGATTCCTCAAGCCCGAATGGCTTGTCCTCCCCGGTAAAATTCAGCAGGACCAGCACGACCTCTTTATCGTCGTACCGGCAATAAGCATACACATGGGGATCGTCCGGATTCAACAACCGGTACCCGCCATAGATCAGCACCGGCCTTTCCTTGCGCAACCGGATCAAACCTCTCACGAATGACAAAACCGAACCCGGATCATTCTCCTGCGCCTCCTTATTGATCTCCCGGTAATTGTCGTTGATCTTTATCCAGGGCTCCCCGCCGGTAAACCCCGCGTGCAGGCCCGCACTCCATTGAAAAGGCGTGCGGCTGTTGTCCCTGCCGGTCAGTTGCTGATCCTGCAGGAAGGCTTCCGTATCACCACCCCTGGAGGCAATCTGCTGATAAACCTGCCGCGTCTCGATATCCCGGTAGTCTTCGATATCGGTAAACCGGATATTGGTCATGCCCAGTTCATCCCCATTGTACAGCGACGGCGTTCCGCGCATGGTCAGCAAAAAAGTGAACAGCAGCTTCGCCGAAGCCTCCCGCCAGGCATCACTGTCGTCACCCCACCGCGAGACCATCCGCGGCTGATCATGGTTGCCGAGATACAACGTATTCCAGCCCCTGCCCTCCAATATCTTGTCCCACCGGCTGTATACTTCCTTGAACTCGGTCAACTTGTAACCGGCCGGGTCCACTTTCTTGAATTCCCCCGGCAGATAGCCGACCATAATTCCTTCGAACTGGTAGATCATATTCAGTTCCCCTCTCTCTTCGCCGACGAAATCTGGCGCCGCTTCCGCCTGTACACCCGAACTTTCCCCGATGATGACCGCATCCGACCCCTTTAATACCTCATCATGCATTTCTTTCAGATAAGCATGCAGATGTGGTCCGGCCGCGTAATAATGTCCCCAATCGTTGTGATGTTTTGCTGCCAGAGTATCGGCGGTGATCTCCGGCCATGTCGTATCCTTGGAAATAAAAGTGATGGCATCCATACGAAAACCGTCGATGCCCTTATCCAGCCAGAAGCGTAGCATGTCGTATACCCGCTGCCGAAGTTCCGGGTTCTCCCAGTTCAGGTCCGGTTGGTGCGGGGAGAAATAATGCAGGTAATAAGCGTTCGTCGCCTCATTATACTGCCAGCCCTTTCCTTCCGGATCGAAGAATCCGCAACGATACGGCGGTTCGCCTTTCTCTGCCGGCCACCAGTGATACAGCATATAATGAGGATCGTCCCTGGAAAGACGGGCCCGCTGGAACCACTCGTGCTCATCGCTGGTATGATTGACCACCATATCCATAATCAGGCGGATATTTTTCGCATGCAGCCCGTCGATCAGCCGCTGCAAATCCTCCATCGTACCAAAGGCCGGATCGATGGCCCGGAAATCACTGATATCATATCCATTGTCCTCCCCGGGCGAGGCATACACCGGGTTGATCCAGACCACGTCGACGCCCAGTGAGACGATATAATCCAGTTGCGACAGGATACCTGTCAGATCACCGGTTCCATTCCCGTCGCTGTCTTTAAAGCTGCGGGGATAAACCTGGTAAATAACCGCCTCCTTCCACCATTTACGGATAATATTCATTGTCATGGCATTGGGCTTGCAAGGCTCTTCATTATGACTGATCAAAAACAATACCTCTGGTGGCAGGACGGCATCATCTACCAGGTCTACCCACGTTCGTTCCAGGACAGTAATAGAGATGGGATCGGCGACCTGCAGGGCATCATCCAACGGCTGCCCTATCTTCAGCAACTGGGTATCAAAGCTATCTGGATCTCACCCATTTATCCTTCCCCGATGGCGGATTTCGGCTACGATATCTCCGACTACCAGGGCATCTGGCCCACTTTCGGCACCATGGCCGACTTCGACGAACTGTTACGGCAGGTACATGCGGCCGGAATGCGGCTGATCCTGGACCTCGTGCCTAACCACAGTTCCGACGAACATCCCTGGTTCATCGAATCCCGCAGCTCCCGCGACAATCCCAAACGTGACTGGTACATCTGGAAAGACGCCCGGCCCGATGGCAGGCCGCCTAATAATTGGTTGAGCGTATTCGGAGGCAGCGCCTGGGAATGGGACAAAAAGACCAGACAATACTATTATCATGCCTTCCTCGTCAAGCAGCCCGACCTCAACTGGCGAAACCCGGACGTCGAAAAGGCCATGCTGGATATCATGCAGTTCTGGCTGGATAAGGGCGTCGATGGATTTCGCGTCGATGCCATGTGGCACCTCATAAAGGACCAGCAATGGCGGGACAATCCACGCAACCCGGAATACAATGACACGATGGCAACGTACAACCAATTGCTGCCGGTCTATTCCACCGACCAGCCCGAAATGCACGGTATCGTGGCTGCCATGCGGCTGGTGCTGGACGGATACAGCGAGCGGCTGATGATCGCCGAGATCTACCTGCCTATCCACCGGCTGGTGGCCTACTATGGTGTCAACCAGTCCGAGGCACATCTGCCCTTCAATTTCCTGCTGATCTCGCTGCCCTGGGACGCCCGGCAGATTGCAGCCGCCATCGATGAATACGAAGGGGCGTTGCCCGCAGACGCGTGGCCCAACTGGGTCATAGGCAATCACGATCAGCCAAGGATCACCAGCCGGGTAGGCCGTCAACAGGCGCTGGTGGCCGCCATGCTGCTGCTGACGCTGCGTGGCACCCCTACGCTGTACTACGGCGACGAGATCGGCATGCGTGATGTCCCTATCCCGCCGGAAGAAGTGCAGGACCCCCAGGGATTGAATATGCCGGGAAAAAACCTCAGCCGGGATCCCGAACGGACTCCTATGCTGTGGGACAGCGGGAACAATGCCGGCTTTACGCAGGGCCGGCCATGGCTGCGGCTCGACCGGGCCTGGCACAGGGGAAACGTCGCAGTGCAGGAAAAGGATCTTTATTCACCTTTCGCCTTGTACCGGCGGCTGTTCCAATGGCGGCGGCATGAGCCCTCATTGAAGACCGGCTCCTACCGGCCGGTGTATTCCGATCACCAATTGATCGCCTATATCCGCGAGGCGCCGGGGCATACAGCCTTTCTCATCGTGCTCAACCTCACTCACCGACCCTGCTATTTTATCCCGGCTACCATCCGGTTCAAAGGAGTCATCGTCGTTGATATCTTGCCTGAACTGCTGCAGACCACCGTCGAAAATTCCATTGACCTCAGCGGCGACGAAGGATTGATCGTCCGGCTGGATGAATGGCAATCCGTCTCATCGGCCCCTTCCACGCCCATACAACCCTATCATTGACCAAACGATCATCCATGAATCACTCCACTAACCACCAACACCATCCGCTCCGTACCTACCCTATCCCCCATAGAGGCGGCTGTCATTTTTCCGTCTGGGCGCCCAAAAAAAAGTCGATGACCCTCCATCTGCTGATCCGCGGAAACGCAGAAACCCGTCAGGGGCCAGCCCAGGACCAAGGCCGGCGACCAGTCGCGATCGCTATGCAAAAAGATGATCAGGGATACTTTACGACGGAGGTGGAAGGCGTCATAACCGGCGACCGGTATTACTATATCCCCGAAGAAGGACAACAGTACCCGGACCCCTGCAGCCAGTATCAGCCCGAAGGCATCAACGGCCCATCACAGGTCATTGACCATGCCGCCTTTGCCTGGCAGGATGGCGCCTGGCGAGGGAAGCCCCTGGCCTCATTGATCTTTTACGAGATCCACGTAGGAACCTTTACGCCTGAGGGCACCTTCGAAGCCATTATTGCCCGGCTGAATGACCTGGCGATACTGGGCATCAATGCAATTGAGCTCATGCCGGTGGCTCAAAATCCGGGTACCCGCAACTGGGGTTATGATGGCGTATACCTGTACGCCGTCCAGCATAATTACGGCGGTCCGGACGGATTGAAAAAACTGATCGACGCCTGCCATCGGCGGGGGCTGGCCGTTTTCCTCGATGTAGTCTACAACCACCTCGGTCGCGAAGATAACTACCTGGGATGCTTCGGCCCTTATTTCTCGGACCGCTATCGTACGCCCTGGGGAAAGGCCCTGAATTTAGACGACGCCTGGTCGGATGGCGTAAGAGCATTTGTGACCGGCAATGTCCTTCATTGGGCGCAGCATTATCATCTCGACGGCTTGCGCCTCGACGCCGTCCACGAGATCTATGACCGCAATGCCGTCAGTATCTGGGATGATCTGCAGAAAGCCGTCAGGCAATGGACCTTGCAATGCGGCCGTCCTTTTTACCTCATTGCGGAATCCGACCTCAATGACCCCCGTACGGTACAACCGGCCACATCGGGCGGCCGTGCCTTTGACGCACAGTGGCTGGATGATTTTCATCATGCACTCTATGTATTGCTGGATAGTGAAGCCCGCCGTCACTATGGGGATTATGGAGAATTGCATCAATTCGCCAGGGCATATACGGAAGGTTTTGTCTTTACAGGCGAGTACGCACACTTTCGCCATCAACGCCACGGCACATTGTCGGCAAGCCTTCCCCGCGAACGCTTCGTCGTGTTCAACCAGAACCATGACCTGCCTGGTAACCGTCCTGGCGGTGAGCGGCTATCCATGATCGTAGATTTCGAAAGAATGAAACTCGCCGCCGCCGCGGTATTATTGTCCCCCTATCTGCCCATGCTGTTCATGGGCGAGGAATATGGTGAAGCAACGCCTTTCTATTTCTTTTCGGATTACAGCCAGCCGCAGACAGCACAGGCATTGCGGGACGAACGAAAAAAACAATTCGAAGGATTCGGCTGGAACACAGAAGCGCCCGATCCGCAGGAGAAATCAACGTTCCTCGATTGCATCCTCAAGTGGAGCGTGCGCAGGGAAGGTATTCACCGCCAATTGCTGGAATGGCACCGCCGGCTGATTTCACTGCGCAGGACACACCCGTTATTGGCCGGGCTGTGCGGCGATCCGCAGGCCAATCCTTCCGGACAGTACATCAGGGCCGACCTGCTGGGCACGAACGGGCTCGCCGTCGTCCGGCACGCTACAGATCTGCGGCACCGGTTACTCATCCTCTTCAATTTTTCCGCAACCCCGCTGACGACAATTATTCCCTATGGCGACAATCACCCGTCCGATGATCACCCGTCCGGCAACACCCTTCCCGCCCCTCCCTCTGCATGGACCCGCCTGCTAGCTTCCACCGTCGGCGCCTGGGCCGGCGAAAATCCCGCATCTCCCCCGCCGCCTCATACGATCTCCACCGGTCAATCGGTGCAGTTGCCCCCCTGCAGCGCGTCCGTCTATGAATGGAAAGACCCGTCCCCCGCCCTCTAACGCTTTCCCGGATTGAACGGCGACGTCAGCAGCACGATGCTCCGGTCCTCCGCCTTATATACCCCGTCGGGCGCATATTTGATACCGTTTCCATCGGCCGGATGGGCCGTGTCCCAAACCTTTTTCCAGGTCTTCCCGTATTTCGATACGGGCAGCTTGAAATCCAGCGCACCCCCATGGGCATTGAAAAGAATGTAAAAACTGTCGTCCACGACGGGCCGCCCTTCCTGATCGACACTATTCAGTCCGCCGCCGAACAGGAAGATCCCCAGTGATTTGGCATACCCCATCTTCCAATCCTCTTCCGTCATTTCGGTGCCATCGGGCAGGAACCATCCGATGTCGACCAGCCCACGCGTCCGCACTGGTCGTCCCTTGAACCATTTTTTGCGGGCAAAGACAGGATGGCTCTTCCGGAATTGGATCAGTTGTGCAGTGAACTCCATCAATTCCTTGTCCCCCCCGTTCCAGTCGATCCAGGAGATTTCATTGTCCTGGCAATAAGCGTTGTTGTTCCCGAACTGTGTATTGCCTGACTCATCTCCCGCCAGCAGCATCGGTACCCCCTGCGACAGCATCAGTGTCACCAGGAAATTCCTCTTCTGCCGGTTTCGCAGAGCAATGATCTCCTTGTCTTCCGTAGGTCCTTCCGCCCCGCAGTTCCATGATCGGTTGTCCTGCGCACCATCCTTCCCGTCTTCTTTATTCGCAACATTGTGCCTGTCGTTGTAGGATACCAGGTCCTGCAACGTAAAACCATCGTGAGCCGTGATGAAATTGATGCTGGCGGTCGGGTTGCGGTTATCATTCTTATACAGGTCCGAGCTGCCGGTGAATCGCTCGGCGAACTCCGCTAGCACACTATTTGCTCCCCGCCAGTAATCACGCATGCAATCCCGGTATTTTCCGTTCCATTCGGCCCAACCCGGCGGGAACTGGCCTACCTGGTAGCCGCCTTCCCCCACATCCCAGGGCTCTGCTATCAGCTTGACCTGCGAGATGACAGGGTCCTGGTAAATAATGTTGAAGAAAGCGCTGAGCCGGTTGACATCCTGCAGCTCGCGCGCCAGCGCCGCCGCCAGGTCGAACCTAAAGCCATCGACGTGCATGTCCAGTACCCAATACCGAAGGCTGTCCATGATCATCATCAGCACATTGGGTAGCCGCGCGTTCAGCGTATTGCCCGTACCGGTATAGTCGGAATAAAAACGTTTGTCTTCCGCCAGCCGGTAGTATTCACTGTTATCGATCCCTTTATAAGCAAAAGTAGGACCCATCTGGTTGCCTTCCGCCGTATGATTGTACACCACATCCAGAATGACCTCGATGCCTGCCTTATGCAGTTCCTTGACCATCGTCTTGAATTCGTTCACCTGCCCGCCCACCTCCTTGCCGCTATAATAGCGTACTCCCGGCGCAAAAAAACCGATGCTGTTATAACCCCAGTAATTGGTCAGGCCTTCCTCTACAAGGTGTCGTTCAGGAATGCTCTGGTGGACGGGCATCAGCTCGATGGCGGTAATCCCCAGCTTTTTAAGATAATCGATGACGGCCGGATGGGCCAGCGCTGCGTAGGTCCCCCTGATCTCATCGGGGATGCCTGGAAAGGTCTTCGTCAGCCCTTTGACGTGGGCTTCATAAATGATCATATTGTGATAGGCGACCTTCGGCGGCTTGTCCCCTTCCCAGTCGAAGTGATCATCGATAACGGCGGACTTCGGCGTCAGGGTTGCATTATCCCGCGTATCCATCGTCCGATCGTCCTTGCTGATCACATAGCCGAACAGTGCATCGTCCCACTCCATGGTGCCGCAGATGGCCTTCGAATAAGGATCCAGCAATACCTTGGCGGGATTGAAGCGATGCCCGTTGGCCGGATCATAAGGACCGTAGACCCGATAGCCGTATAGTTGTCCCGGTTTTATCCCGGGAATATAGGCATGCCAGATATCATGTGTTCGTTCGGTAAATTTAATGCGATCGGTTTCTTTTTCTCCTAATGTCTTGTTGAACAGGCAAAGCTCAACGCCTTCGCCACTGTGTGAATACAGCGCAAAATTAACGCCCTTCCCATCCCAATATGAGCCTAAAGGATATGGATCGCCCGGATAAATAGTCATACGGTATCAGCAGTTTATGTTGGATCTTTCTACAGTTCGAATAATAACTATAGATATTTTTCGATAAATCACTCAAATAGTATGCCCGGGGATGCAAAAGGCCGGCCAGGGGAGAAGATTCTACAGTGATGATATCGATACAATAAATAACTTTGCTCCTCTCATTCTCCTGCTGGCACTTCCGTTCACTCTGTGGAAAAGATTGTCAAATCAAACAAAAAAATTATGAAACTTCTTTTGCGCGTAGCTGCGTTGTCCGGCTGCATTTTATTATTAGCCGGCATGGCTAGAGGACAAGACGAATGGCCAAGGACATTGAACGCTTCGGATGGCAGCATCATCAGGATTTATGAGCCGACGCCCGAATCCTTCAAAGGAAACATCCTGAAGGGAAGGGCCGCCTTCTCCGTCTCCCGGATGGGCGACACCACAGAGCCTATGTTCGGCACCTTCTGGGCGATCGCTACCGTTGAAACAGACAAGGACAGCAGGGTGGTGCATGTTCTCTCCGTCAAAATCCCCAATCTTAAGCTTGCGCGGGATTCCGATGCCAATAAGGTCAGCTACCTGCGGACTGAGCTGGAGGCAGGCATTCCAAAACTGAATCTCGGTCTTTCTCTCGATATGCTGTTGTCCAGCCTGGACCTTAGTACGGAAGAAAAAAGCCTGTCAAAAGGGCTCAACACCGCCCCGCCAAAGATCAGCTATCAATCGCAGCCCTCCCTGCTGGTGCTGATAGACGGACAGCCCATGCTGCAGAAAAATAAGGACTGGGATCTCGACGTGGTCGTCAACACGCCCTACACCATCGTGAAAGATGATAAACAATTTTATCTGTACGGTGCAAGGCATTGGTATGCAGCGCCCAATGCCACCGGTCCTTACAGCTATGCCGACAAAGTACCCTCCAAACTGGAAAAAGTGCAGAAGTCGGTCGACGATGCCAACAGTTCCAATGCCGGCTACATCGATTCCTCCGCAGCGGCCGATACGCTGATCTCCAACATTATCGTCAGCACGGAACCGGCGGAATTGATCCAGACCAACGGCAATCCTGCACTGACGCCCATCCCCGGTACCGGCCTTTCCTATGTGTCCAATTCCAATAACGACATATTTCGGGCCGCGGACGGACAATACTACGTCCTCCTGTCGGGCCGCTGGTACAAGTCCGCACAATTGCAGAGCGGCTGGCAATATGTGGCCTCCGATGCCTTGCCGCCGGATTTCGCCAAAATCCCGGAAGGCTCTCCCAAGGACAACGTGCTGGCCAGTGTGGCCGGCACGCAAGCGGCACGCGAAGCAATTCTGGATGCCCAGATCCCGCAGACTGCCCGCGTCGACCGCAGGAATACGCAGGCATCCGTATCCTATGACGGCAAACCTCAGTTTGATAATATCCCGGGTACTCAAATGCAATATGCCGTCAACTCACCCCAATCGGTCATCCAATACAAGAGCCGTTACTATTGCGTGGACAATGGCGTATGGTTTGAATCCGGCAGCCCGGACGGTCCCTGGCAGGTCTGCACGGAACGACCGGATCAAGTCGACCTCATTCCACCGGGCTGCCCGGTGTATAATGTAAAATATGTATATATCTATGACACGGACCCGGACTGGGTCTATATGGGGTATACCCCCGGTTATCTGAATAATTATATTTTCGGGCCAACCGTCGTATACGGCACCGGATTCTATTATACCCCCTGGCGCGGACATTTCTTTTATCCACGGCCCTGGACCTGGGGCTTCAATATGTGGTATGACCCCTGGTTGGGCTGGAGCTTCGGCTACGATTACGACTGGGATTGGTTCAACTGGGGCTTTGGGTTCGGATTGGGATTCGGGTTCGGCGGCTGGTGGGGCGGCTGGTGGGGCCCGATGGCCTATTGCCCGGCTTATATCGGTCGCGGTTTCGCCCGCGGCGGCTTCTACGGCAGGAACGGCAATTTTGATCGCAATCGTTTCTTTCATAATAATGATATCTACCGCGACCGGCAAGGCGTATTCAACCGTGTCGGCTCCGGCCGTCTCATGACCGACAGGGATGGGAATATTTTCCGGCGGGATGGGCAGGGCGGCTGGCAGCAACGCCAGAACGGCGCATGGCGCTCTGTGGACAACGCCTCGACCAGGCAGAACCTGGAAAGACAGGACCAGATGCACAACCGGGGCATGATGCGGACGCAAAACTTTCAGTCGGCCCGCGACGGATTTGGCGGCTTCCGCGGCGGCGGGTTCGGTGGCTTCCGTGGCGGTGGGTTCGGTGGCGGGTTCCGCGGCGGCGGTGGACGCCGCTAACGGAGCGGCTCTATCACGCTGCGTGGAAATTTTTCCATAGTTGGCGAGAACACACTTTAACGTTCTCTTTGATCCGGATGGCATAGTTTTTTCGGCATCTTCGACGAAGCGCTTCACTAAGGATTTTTAAATTAATCACTAAAAAATGTAAAGGTATGACTACGAGAAATTCAGGCAGACGCGGCTTTGCGTCGATGGATGTTGAAGAACGCAGACGCAGCGCACAACGTGGCCGCCAGGCTTCATACGGTGGAAGAGGTTATGAAGAAGAAAATGAGAACAATGACTATGATGACGCAGAAGAGGACGACGACTATTACGATCAGCCTTCCTCCCGTTATCAGGAATATGAAGAAGACTACGACGACAATGAGGACTATGATGAAGATGAAGACGAAGACGACGATTATGAGCAACCTTATTCCCGTTATGATAACGAAGAAAACGACGAGGAATACGGTCGCGGACGCCGCTATGAAGAAGACAACGACTACGGACGCAGGTCCGGACAACCGCAGAGCAGGGGTCAACAACGTAACAACCGCGGACAATATGAAAACAGGGGCGAATACCGCGGCGAAGACCGTTCCCGCTCCAACCAGGGAAGGCGTTCCTCATCCGGCAGCGGCAGGGGCTTCGCTTCGATGGACCGCGACCAGGTACGACGCATCGCCAGTGAAGGCGGCCGCGCTTACCATGAACAGAGAGGCCGGAATGGCCATGATGAAGGTGGCCGGGGCCGCTTAGGTCGCAGCTCGTCGTCCGACAGCAGCCGGTCGGGCAGCATCCGGTCCTCTTCTTCCGGTCGTGGCAGTTCATCGAACAGTTCTTCCGCCCGCAGCAGGACGGGTTCTACTTCCAGGAACAGCCATTCAGGTTCTTCCAGGAACGGCAACACAGGTCAGCAACGCAACGCCAGCGGACAGTTCACCAGCCGGAGTGGCCGTTCAGGCTATGGCAGCCGGTCTAATTCGGGCAGCCGGTCCAATTCCGGTAGCAGTCATCGCAACAGCGGCAGCAACAACCATCGCGGCAACCGCTAATCACTCCTGACGATTTTCCATGTTAACAAACAAATAGGGTTATCATCGACTCTATTTGTTTGTTCTTAACTTATTCAGCTCTAAAAAAATTAAGTATGAAACAATCATCAACGACCGCTCGTACGCGGGGTAGAAAACTCAATAAGACCGCCGCTGCCCAGCATCGGACAGGCGGCAGGCAGGCGGCTTCCGGCGAAAACAGCAATCCTCGCGCTAATGCTGGTTCGGCATCGGGCAGCAGCAGCACGAACAGCCATAGCAGCAGAACGAACAGCCATTCTTCCGCCGGCCAAAATACCGCCAACGGAGTGGCCCGCGAACACTCCCATTCTTTTAAAGGACAATCTCACCTTGAGAAATTCTTTTTGGCCCAGTTGAAGGATATTTACTACGCCGAGAAAAAAATCATCCAGTCGCTGCCCAAAATGCAGGAGGCCTCTACCACGGAACAATTGAAAGACGCCTTCGAAGACCATTTGCACCAGACCGAACGTCATGTCAAACGGTTGGAAAAAGTATTCCAGACCCTTGGCCAAAAGGCAGAGGGAGAAAAATGCGAAGCCATCGAAGGCATCGCCCGGGAAGTCGACAATATCATTGAAGAAACGGAGGAAGGAACGCTCACGCGTGACGCCGCACTGATCATTGCAGCCCAGAAAGTCGAGCATTATGAGATCGCCACTTACGGCGGCCTGGTACAGCTCGCTATCACCATGCAGTTGCATGATGCAGCCGACCTGCTGGACAAGACCCTTGTGGAAGAAGAAGATACGGATGCCCTGCTGACGGAAATCGCGGAGAACGAGATCAATCTGCGGGCTGAACATGAAGGGGGCCAGGAAGGACAGGAAGAGGAGGACGAAAACGAAGAAGACGAAGACAAAGAATAAGTATGGAAAAGGTGAAAAACCATCCTCGTGAGAAAAAGACCACTTCCGGCAAGTCCCGGAAGTGGTCCGCGGGGATAAGATGATCACGCAAAGATCTGAGTCCAGATCAGGCCCACCGCAGCGGCAGTCATCAGCAGCAGCGTGCACCAGCCCAATACATTGGACAACACGCTGTTGGTGTGGGTCCCCATAATCTTTTCATTATTACCGATATGCAGCAACACAGCAATCATTATAGGCGCCGTCAATCCATAGAGGATAGCCGTATACAGCAAGGCCTGCACCGGGCTAATGCCCAGGAACTGCAGGCAAAGGCCGGCCACAAGGCTGACCACGATCATGACATAAAAAGGTTTGGCCTGGTAGAATTTTTTGTCCAGCCCTTTCGAAAAGTTGAAGGTCTCCGCCAGGATGTAGGACAGACAGCCGGCCAGTACAGGTATAGCCAGAAAGCCGGTACCGATCACGCCAATCGCGAACAATAAATAGCTTAGCTGACCTGCCAGTGGTTTCATCGAATGCGCGGCCTGTTCCACCGTATCGATCTGTTTGACGCCCGCGCCATATAGTACCACCCCAGCCGTAAGGATCACGAAGTACATTACCAGATTGGAAAAGAACATGCCGATGTTCACGTCGGTTTTCATGTCATCCAGCATTCTTTTATTGACAAAAATCCTTTTCCTTTTCAAATGCTCAATATCCTCGGCCTCCATCGTAGCCTGCCAGAAGAACAGGTAAGGCGAGATGGTCGTGCCCAGGATAGCAACCAGGATGCTTAAAAATTCCTTATCGAGCCGGATGGAAGGAATAAAGGTATGCCTGGCTACCGCACCCCAGTCCGGATGGACGATAAAGGGGATCACGAGATAGAACAGCAGCGCCACACACAGCCACTTCAGCAGCCCGGCCATTTTCTGATACGAATATTGAATAATGACGAACAATAGAATACCGGTGAAGACAATGCAGAACAGGAAAGTCGGCACACGCGGAAAAAGCAGGTTGGCCACCGCTCCCATGCTTTGAATGTCCGCGCCGATGTTCAGGATCACTGCCGGGAAACAGAACAATATCATGCCATATAAAACAGCCTTGGGGTAATGCGTTTTCAGCGTACCAGTCAGGCCCTGGCTGGTGACCATACCTATCCGGGCAGCCATGCCTTGGACCGCGGCCATCAACGGAAAGGTCAGCAGCGCCGTCCATAGCGTGGACAGCCCGAACTGTGCGCCGGCCTGTGCATAAGTGACAATGCCGGAAGGATCGTCATCGCTGGCGCCGGTGATAAGTCCGGGTCCCAGGTTCTTCAGTAATTTCTGAACGCGGGAAGGTGGTTTTTTTTTGGCGTGGCCGGAGTGGGGGGATGGGAGCATTGATCGGTTTGATTAGAGTTGATCCAGGTCGATGTTTTGATTTCTGTTGTCATTGAATTGCGAATTGAGGTTGAGGGCCGCACTGATCAATCCCATATGGGTGAAAGCCTGGGGGAAATTTCCCAGATGGTCGCCCTCGAATCCCAGCTGCTCGGAATAAAGGCCCAGATGGTTGGCATAGCCCAGCATCTTTTCAAAATAAAACCTTGCCTTTTCCAGCTGGCCGGAACGCGACAGGCATTCCACATACCAGAACGAGCACATCGAAAAAGTCCCTTCCTTGCTCACAAAGCCATCCGGTGCCGCCACCTCCGGCCGGTAACGGTACACCAGCGAGTCCGTTACCAGTTCATCCTCGATCCGTTTCAGCGTCGACAGCCAGCGCGGATCCTTCGGACTGATAAAACGCAGCAAGGGCATCAGCAGGCTGGAGGCATCCACAGTCTCCGATCCCGGGTATTGCATAAAGGCCTGCCTTTGTTCGTCCCAGAACTCCGTAAAAATACTATTATAGATCTTATCCCGTTGCTCCTTCCAATGGCCGTTCCGGGGAAACGATCGCATCTCTGCAACCTTCATCGCCCGGTCCAGGGCCACCCAGCAGGAAAGACGCGAATACAAAAAATGCTGCCGGCCTCCCCTGACCTCCCAGATACTGTCATCGGGCTGGTTCCAGTTCTCACTCAACCAATCTATCTGTTTTTCCAGGTCTTTCCAGAAATCATAAGAGATCGGGTCGCCATACTTGTTATACAAATATACCGAATCCATCAGTTCGCCATAGATATCCAGTTGCAGCTGGCTATAAGCATCATTTCCTACCCGCACGGGCCTGGAACCTTTATATCCGTCAAAAGAATCCAGCGTATACTCTTTCAACTGGCGCTCACCGTCAATGGAATACATGATGCCCAACCGTTCATCGCCTTTTATCTTGCGGAAAAGCTCCTCAATCCATTTCATAAATCCGCCGGCTTCCTTGGTATATCCCAACCTTATAAGGGAATAAACCGTAAAGGACGCGTCCCGGATCCAGGTATATCTATAGTCCCAGTTCCGCTGCCCCCCAATGCTTTCCGGCAGACCAAAGGTTGGCGCCGCAACAATGGACCCATACTCAAAAGAAGAGAGTAATTTCAGCAGGAGCGCAGAACGGTTGACCACTTCCAGCCATCTCCCTTTATAAGTGCACCGGCTTATCCAGTCTTTCCAGTAATTGATGGTCCGGTGCATGCTTTCCGTTACAAAATCGTTCAGCTGTTCTCCCGCAATGGTTGGATTCGCGTCGCTCTCTAAAATAATGCCCGCAGATTCGCCGGCCTTCAACGTAAATTCAGCACTGGCATCACCGTTATCTACTTTTAATGGAACCGGGGATACCAGCCTCAGCGATAGCCCATCGGGACCATCTACATGAAAAACGATCTCCCGGTCAGTAGTCTGGATAACTTTATGGACATCTTTTCCATAATTGAACCGGGGGGAACACCTCAATTGATAGGTCACCTCGCCTCTTACCGTCGTCACGCGCCGGATCAATCTCCTTTCACCGTTAGGTTCGACCGGCATAAAATCCGCTACCTCACCCACCCCTTCGGACGAAAGAAAACGGGTCAGCAGCACATTCGTATCGGGAAGATACAACTGCTTGCTTTTCATTTGTTTAAACTCAGGACTAATGGAGAAACTCCCGCCTTTTTTATCATCCAGCAGGGCCGCAAATACACTGGGAGAATCGAATCGCGGAAAACACATAAAGTCGATGGAACCGTTGAGACCGACCAGCGCAATGGTATTCAGATCGCCGATGATGCCGTAATTTTCGATGGGTTGGTAGCTCACAATCTTATTTGTGACCGGAATTGCAAAAACCATTCCTCAAGGATGGCAGACATTTTGTATAGTAAATGATAGTAAGTATTAAATTGCTACCGTCTTCAACGCCCTGGTGGCAGCGGAAGATCGTTTCGGTCATGGACACCTGCACTTCCTGGCCTTCCTGCATTCCGGCAGTCTCCTCATGGAAGTCTACTGATTTTTATCGTCGCGTTCCCAAACGCCAGGCGAAGAATGTCGGCTCCGATGCCGTCCCCTCAGGCCAGGATCGCTTTGTACGGCGGCATGCCGGGGTTGTTATTCCTCAACTGGGGGTTCCCGAACCAATGGATCACCTGGCTTAGCGCGCCCACATCCATCGATCATCTGGCACCTCCCGTCAATCGCCCCATATCCCCGTTCACCCTCACCCCAGCGGCTGCGCAAACTGCATCCCCGAAAGATACACCCGTCCCACCCCTTTTCGCTGTACCAGCACTTTGAACTGATGGCCCATCTCTAGCAGCGTACGCAGCTGAAGTAGATGTTGCTGCCGGCGTACCGGGTCAGAAGCGGCTTCCTCTTCCCATTTGCGCAGGTGCCTGGCCAGCCCCAACGCCTGCAGAAAATGGGTCTGGCTGGTAAAGCCACAGCACTCCAGTCCTCCCTGGCGGCCCCAGTAGTCCAGGGCGGAAAAATTGACATGGGTGGTAATATCCTGTTCGCCCACCAGCTCATAAGGGCAATGACTGACCTGGTGTTCATGATAACAGGCCAGCGTTCCCGTCATTTTGCTGTATAACGCTGAAGAGGTGTACCCATAGTCGATGGTCATGACAAACCCCTGATGCATCGCCCCCGATACCTCCATGATCCATTCCGTCGCCTCCAGGTTGATTTCTGCCCTGAACCCCCTTGGAAGGTCGACTCCGAGCCGCCCCAGGTAATCCTTCAGAGGGGCCTCGGCCGGGCGTAAAGTTTCGATGAAGCCCCCATCGTAAGCCACGCAAACCTCCATCAGCTCCTCCAGCATGACTACCTGGTGGACGGAAAAGTTATCCACCAGTTCATTAGAAAGGATACACCCCGTCACCGGCGGAATATCGCGGATAGAGTCCACCCAGCGGACCTTCTCCGGCAGGATCGCCCTTTCTCTGTTCCGCATCGGCTCGCTCTTCTCGATGATCACGTAAGACAGCTGGTCATACAATCTGCCGTTGGCTTTCAACCGTTGGAGGATATCCCGGCACAATAGGCCCGTCCCGGCGCCGAATTCTACGATGGTAAAAGGCTGCTGACCAAGGACATGCCACATTTCTTCCAACTGCCCGGCTACCATTTCGCCAAATAGGCCGGTCAGATAGGCGCTGGTGTAAAAATCCCCGGACCGCCCCAATTTCTGGCGGTCGGACGTGTAATACCCCTGCCCGGGATAGTACAGCGCCATTTCCATAAAATCGCGAAATGATAAGGGGCCCTCTTTTTCAATCCGGTCGATGATGATATTTGGTAGCAGCATGAACTCTTCTACCTCAACTCGCATGCCCGCCCCACCCCATTCCTGCACCCTACCGCACGGCGCTCCCGCTTCTAAGATCGACCGTTCCCTCGAACGGTCTCTTTTTTCCTTTATTATTTAGTCTGTCTCGCCCGACTGGCATGATTTTTTCGCGATCTTGCGTATATGTCAACTACTACCTCCAACAGCCGGCCCGCAGTCGCAGGCGATATCCCGAAGGATATCGAACATTTAGGCATCGATACAGTAAGAATATTGGCCGCCGATGCAGTACAAAAGGCAAATTCCGGCCACCCAGGAACGCCGATGGCCCTGGCGCCCGTGGGACATGTCCTCTGGACCCGGCACATGCGCTACAATCCCCGGGATCCCCAATGGCCCAACAGGGACCGGTTCGTCCTTTCCGCGGGACACGCCTGCATGCTCCAATACAGCTATCTCTACCTCACCGGTTATGACCTCACATTGGATGATATCAAACAGTTCAGGCAGCTGCACAGCAAGACGCCGGGCCACCCCGAATATGGTCTGACGCCCGGCATCGAGATCACCACGGGCCCCCTGGGGCAAGGGTTTGCCAACGGCATCGGAATGGCGATCGCCCAGCGACATCTCGCCGCCCGGTACAACAGGCCCGGATTCGAGCTCTTTAATTATAATATCTACGCGATCTGCAGCGATGGTGACATGATGGAAGGCGTCACCTCTGAAGCCGCTTCGCTGGCAGGCCATCTGGGTCTGGGTAATCTTATCTACCTGTACGACGACAATCACATCTCGATCGAGGGCAATACCAACATCACCTTCCAGGAAGATGTGGCAAAACGTTTCGAAGCCTATAACTGGCATGTCCAGGTGCTGGAAGACGCCAACGATATCGACGCAGTCTCCAAAGCCATACAACGTGCCAGAGAAGAAACCACGCGGCCTTCGCTCATCAAGGTCAGGTCGCATATTGCTTACGGAAGCCCCAACAAGGTGGACACGGCCGGCGCCCATGGATCGCCCCTGGGCGCAGATGAGGTCAAACTAGTCAAACAGTTTTTTGGATTTGATCCCAATGAATCCTTTGTCGTATCCGGTAAAGTGCTGGAATACTACCGGCAGGCCGGCGAAAAGGGTGGCCCGCTGGAAGAAGAATGGAAGGCGCTTTTCGCAAAATACAAGCAACAATTCCCCGATCTGGCGGCAGAATACGAATCCATTCTCGCAGGCAAGATGCCGCAGGGATGGGAAAAGAAGATCCCGTCTTTCAGAAACGCGGACGGGAAAAATGGCCAGATGTCGACCCGCGTCGCAGGAGGAAAGGTATTGAACAGCATCGCCGCCTCATTGCCCGGGCTGATCGGCGGCGCAGCCGACCTGGCGCCCTCCACGGAGACCAATATGAAAGATTACGGTTCTTTCTCGGAGCAAGACCCGGCCGGTCGCAATTTTCACTTCGGCATTCGGGAACATGCCATGGGAGCCGCACTCAACGGAATGGCCGTGACCCCCGGATTGATCCCTTTCGGCGCTACCTTTCTTATCTTTTCTGAATATATGCGGCCGCCGATCCGCCTGGCAGCCATCATGAAGATCAAGCCGATCTTTATTTATACCCATGACAGCATTGGCCTGGGCGAGGACGGCACTACCCACCAACCGGTAGAACAGCTGGCCTCTTTACGGTCGATACCTAATATCACGCTCATCCGGCCGGCAGATGCCAACGAGACGGCTCAAGCCTGGAAGATAGCGCTGCAACACCAGGGCGGCCCGGTTATCCTGGTGTTCACCCGGCAGGACCTCCCTATCATCGAACCGCAGCAATATAAGAGCACGGACGACCTCAGCCGGGGAGCTTATATCCTTTCAGAACCTGACCGTTCACCCGAGATGATCCTCATCGCCACCGGGTCGGAGGTAAGTCTCATTTTGCAGGCTCAGCAAAAGCTGAAGGACCTCGGGATTGCCGCCAGAGTGGTCAGCATGCCATCATGGGAATTGTTCGAGTTACAAGACGACAATTACAAACAGCGGGTATTGCCTAAAGGGTTGAAGAAAAGACTGGCGGTTGAAGCGGCTTCGCCAATGGGGTGGCACAAATACGTCACGGACGAAGGCGATATGCTCGGCATGGTCCGTTTTGGAGAATCGGCGCCGGCAAAAGATCTGTCTAAAGAATTCGGATTTACCGTGGAGAATGTCGTCAACCGGGCGAAGGCGTTACTGGGAAAGTGATTCACTTCACGCCCCAGTTCTCTTTGATGATATCCCAGTATTCCTTGCCATACCCGACCAACAGTTCGCTGCCCGCCGGGATATGGCGCATCGCCTTGATATATACTTTAACTCCCTCGATGATATAGGTGCAGTTATTGGTAATACCGTCGATCCGGAGAAGTCCCTTGGCATCATTGGCATACCGCGCAAGCGCTTCCTTGGTCGTCCTCGCATCGATGACGTGGTCCCGGGTCACATAATAAATATACGCGTTAAGGCCCTTACGGTCGTCCACTTCCTTCCAGGTAGTGATCTTTCCTTTGTATTCCACGATCTTCGTCCCTCTCGGAATGTCCTTCGTGGTGAATAATCCTTTACCAGCTCCTTTCAGCGTGGATCGCTTGACAACCAAATGTTTTTCAAGTAACGGCATGTAAAGATAGAATTTAGGGAACGCGCAAATATAGGGGTTTATCGCGCAACGGTCAGCCCGAAGGTCACCAGGGTATTCCGCCTCACGTCATCTTTTTTTGTTCTAACTTTAATGACTCGTTACACTATTTATTCCCACAAAGCCATATGGACATAGAACCCTACTTGGAAGACATCGACTATCGTGACGCGATCAAAAAGCAGGCTATGCTGGCAGCCATCATCGACTCCTCGGAAGATGCCATCATCAGCAAGACCCTCGAAGGGATGATCACCAGCTGGAACCAGGCCGCCCGACAGATGTTCGGCTATGATGAAGCAGAGGTGATCGGCAGACATATCTCACTGCTCATTCCCTTGGACAGACAGCAGGAAGAGGATATGATTATCGCCAGAGTCCGTAAAGGCTCAAAAGTAGAGCATTTTGAAACGCTAAGACAGACGAAAGATGGCAGGCTGATCCCGATCTCCCTGACCGTCTCACCCATCAAAGCAGGCGACGGCTCCATCATCGGGGCCTCCAAAATAGCGCGCGATATCTCGGAACAGGTGAAGGCGCGTGAAGAGATCAGGATGCTCAATGCCCGCAAGGACGAGTTTATCGGCATTGCCGGTCACGAACTGCGGACCCCTATAACGACTATCAAGGGATACCTGCAATTGATGGAAGAGCAGGCGGAAACTGCCGTCGACAGAGACTTCCTGGGTAAGGCCCTCCGGCAGGTCAATAAGCTGAACCGGCTGGTCGGCGATCTGCTGGATGTCTCCAAGATCCAGGCCGGCAAACTACAGTATAATATGATCGCCTGCCGGCTGCTACCCCTGGTCCGTGAAGGCATGGAAACCGTTCGCCAGATCTATCCCGGTCATTCGATCGACATGATACTGCCCGCCGAAGATCCGGTCATAAACGCAGATGGGGCAAAGATCGAACAGGTGCTGATCAATTTCCTCAGCAATGCCGTCAAATATTCGCCTGACGCAGCGAAGATCCAAGTGGAGGTAAAAATGTCGGAAGGGCAGGCCATCGTCAGTGTGAAGGATTTCGGTATCGGAATCCCACCGCAATACCTGGATGATATATTCAATCGCTATTTCCGGGCCAACCCCGACAGTTCTACCGGTGGCCTGGGCCTTGGCTTGTATATTTCCAAAGAGATCATCCGGCGTCACGGCGGAGACATCCGGGTAGAAAGCAAAGAAGGAGAAGGATCGGTCTTTTATTTTTCCTTACCCTTGCCGGAATGATGACCGTTGCCGGTATGGCCGCCCTTGGCAGTATGCCCATCCCCGGCCACCCGCGGCCGTTCAAGATTGTCCAGCGCTTCCTCATCCGAATTATCTTTTCTGGCTAGCTCTCCTTCGTCCAGGTCGTCCGCGGGATCGGAGTCGCTGAGCTCGGGATCATGAAGGATGTCTTTCTCTGCCTGCTCATACGCCTTAGATGCGGGATCGCTTTTTTTCGTACCTTTTTTGTCCGTTGCCATGATGAATATTTTGTAGTGTTTCCCGCAAAAGCCGGGCCGGAACCATCCGTGGCATCGGGTTTGCGCCTTCTACCTTCGGTCCCCTAAGGGGCACAATGTCCTCACGGATTGCTAACAACATCAAGGTATGGCACTAAAAGAATACAAGAAGAAGCGGTCGTTTAGCGACACCCCCGAGCCGAAGGGCGGCAAGCCCGACCAACAATCCCTCCGGTTCGTGGTCCAGAAACACGCAGCCTCTCACCTGCATTATGACTTCAGGCTGGAAATGGATGGCGTGCTAAAAAGCTGGGCCGTCCCGAAAGGCCCCTCCCTGAACCCCACCGATAAACGGCTGGCTATGCAGGTGGAAGACCATCCCTTCGACTACAAGGATTTCGAAGGCATCATCCCGGAAGGCAACTATGGCGCAGGGACAGTAATGGTTTGGGACGAAGGGACTTATGAGTCTCTCGAAGGGACGGACCACACGAAGGCCGCGCAGGAAAAAATCCTGCGGAAGGAACTGCGGGAAGGCTCCCTCAAATTCCGGTTGAACGGAACCAAGCTCAAAGGCGAGTTCGCGCTCGTTAGAACGAAGGGCCGGGACGATCGTTCCTGGCTGCTCATCAAACACCGCGACAAATACGCTTCGGACAAACCCGTCACCGAAAAAGACAAATCTGTCGTCTCCAAAAAAACGCTCGACCAAATCGCCGGCAACCCAAAATCCCGGCAGTGGAAAAGCGACCGCAAAGCCGCCACGCCCAAAGTCCCCATGCCCAAAGACCTCGCCCCCATGCTCGCCACTCTCGTCGATCAGCCTTTCGACGAGGCAGGATGGTCCTACGAAATAAAATGGGACGGCTACCGGGCCCTCGCCTATTGTAAAAAGGACGAAGTGGAATTACGCTCCCGAAACGACAAATCCTTTGATAAATATTATCCCGTACTCAATGCGCTGAAAGAATGGAAAATCAATGCCCTTGTCGACGGCGAACTCGTCGTGTTGAACGATAAAGGGGAATCCAATTTCAATAAACTGCAAAACTGGCGCAGCGAGGCAGATGGCTCACTGGTCTATTACCTCTTCGATCTGTTGTGGCTGGACGGCCGCGACCTGACGGGCCTGCCCTTGTCGGAACGACGCAACCTGCTGCAGTCTGTCGTGCCGGCCGAAGGTATCATTCGGTATAGTGACAGCTTTGAGACCAGCGGCACGAAATTCTTCGCCTCGGCTCAAAAACTAGGTCTCGAAGGCATCATGGCTAAAAGAACGGACAGCCTTTACGTCCCCGGCGCCCGCACCAGGGAATGGCTGAAGATCAAGACCACCAGCAGGCAAGAGGTCGTCATCGGCGGCTATACCCGCAACGAGGGAACATCCAAACAATTCAGTTCACTGCTGGTAGGGGTCTTCGAAAACGGCCGCCTGCAGTATACCGGCAAGGTCGGCACCGGGTTCACCGAAGAAATGCAACGGGACATGATGCGTCAATTCAAGCCCCTGGTTCAGAAGGCCAGCCCTTTCGGGACTACACCGGATGTCAACAAACCCTCGAGGTTTCGCCCCGATCCGCCTGCGGCAAAGGCCGTCTGGCTCAAACCCGTGCTGGTCGGAGAAGTAGCCTATCGCGAAATGACAGAAGATGGTGTCATGCGTCACCCTTCCTTCCAGGGAATGCGGGAAGACAAGGACGCCCGCCAGGTCATACGGGAAAAGGCTTTGCCAGTACTGGCGGCCGTAGCCGAAAAGCCCGCGACCCCCAAACTCACACCCCGAAAAGGCCGCCAACGTCCCGCGGCCGACAGGATCCTTTCTCCCGTCAAAACAAAAGACCGCGGCACGCTGCTGAACCCAACCGATGAATCCCAGGCCAGGGACATCAACGGTCATTCGCTGACCTTTACCCACCTCAGCAAGATCTTCTGGCCCAAAGAGAAATATACCAAACGGGACCTGCTCAACTATTACTACCAGGTCGCTCCTTATATCCTGCCCTATCTAAATGATAGACCCCAATCACTGAACCGCCACCCGAACGGGATCACCGGCCCCGGCTTCTATCAAAAGAACGTCAGCGGAAAGGTGCCCGACTGGATCGAGACCTTTCCTTACCACAGCGCGCAGGACAATGAAGACAAGGAATTCCTGGTATGCACAGACGAAGCCAGTCTGCTGTATATGGTCTCGCTGGGTTGCATTGAGCTCAACCCCTGGAGCAGCCGCGTACAATCTCCCGACAACCCGGACTGGTGCATCATCGACCTTGACCCTGACAAAAAAACGCCTTTTGAAAAAGTTATCGAGGCCGCACAGGTCACCAAAAAGATCCTGGACACAGCGGGAATAACATCCTATTGCAAGACCTCTGGTTCCACCGGGTTGCATATTTATTTCCCCCTGGGCGGTCAGTATACATACGAAGAGTCAAAGGAATTCGCTCGCGTGATCGTCCACCGCGTAAACGATGAAATTCCTGACTATACGACCGTAGAGCGTACTGTGTCCCAAAGAAAAGGCAGGATGTATCTGGATTTCCTGCAGAACCGGCCTCAGGCTACCATCGCAGCACCCTATTCCGTTCGACCGAAACCAGGCGCCACCGTATCGGCGCCTCTGCACTGGGAAGAGGTTAAGAAGGGATTGACCACGCTGGATTTCACGATCAAAAATATGCCTGCCAGGCTGAAGGAAATGGGAGATCTCTTCAAGCCGGTGCTCGGCAAAGGCATCAGTATGGAAAAAGCGCTGAAAAAGCTGAACGCGATGTGACGCTATCAATGTGCATGACCATTCACGCCTGCGGCAGCCTCATTTTCTATATATTGCTTGAAACGATGGACATCTTCTTCTACCTTATTCCGGAAAGCCTGGGTCAGCAGCTGCGCCATTCCTTCACTGATAATCCCTTCCGGATGGCGATAGGCGATCATGATGTCCACCCGGGTTCCTCCGGCGGGTGTATCGGCGAAATTGATCTTACCGGTATTTTCGATCGATGCGCCGGCAACGGAATGCCAGGAAAATTCCTTCCCTTCCTCCTCTTTGACAATCCGGGCTTCCCACCGGATATCTCCCGTCCCACCCGGCAACTTGAGCTTCCAGGCGGAAGTTTTGGCATTGAGTTCATCTACATGTTCGAGGTGCCGCATGAACAAAGGTAGGTTTTCAAGGCGTCGCCAGAAGGCGTATACCTCTCCCCTCGGCCTGTTGACGACCAGTTGGGTCCGTACTTTAATCTCCCCCGCCTGCGGTTCCTCCCGGTGGCCTTGTGCACCCAATGCCTGGCGGACCGCACAATGACCCGAGACAGCCCGGTATAGCAGGTAACCGCCTCCCAGCAACAGTAAGGTGTTGACAGTATTTTTCTTCGCCGTGGCATAAAGCAATAACGAACCGGCCAGAGCAGAAAGGATCCGCTCATTGTCGCCGATATTGACAGCAGACTTTCCGGCCTCATGGGTAGCTTGCATATAGTGTTTTTCCTATAGCAGATGCAAATAGCATGCTACGCTTGCTAATCCCATCGGAAAAATACGACGGCTGCGCAGTGCAAAGAACGACAGAACGTAAGTGTATTTACATACAAATAATTGGTATTCTGCTGTACGTTATTTACCTTGTCGGCGGTTAGGCTCTATTTCAAATCATCCATAAATCTCTGCCTATGTTTAACCTTCTAAAGGTGGGTGAAGAAGTAACCTTTCCGGGCCTGCTTGATATCAGGCTGATCGTTGAAGAAGTCCACGAAAATCGCGGGAATGTGCGTTGCAAATATTATGACGACCATCTCAAACGGTACATCAGGCTCACGCTCCCGACTGACGCACTCGTTCCCTGTCAGAAAGTGCAGCCAAAATTGAAAACCCTTGTTCGCAAGACTATTATTTTGGATCCAGAGCCCGCCGGATCCTTTCAGCAAGATCCTGCAGATGATACCTGCCAAGCCTGTCTGTAGTAGCCGCTTCATTCGCAAGGATCTGGGTCCTGAGCCCTGACAGCTCCGCCCGGGCGATCGAAGGCAGATCGGTGTTCTTCGTGTTGGGTCCGAATAACAAGACCAATCCGCCGAATCCCGATGGCGGTGATGAAGGAGTGAGGATACTGATAAGGGACTCGACATAGGTCTTTTGCAGGTTCCTGCGCCAGGCGCTGATCGGCTGGTGAGTCGTCAGTTCCTTCCAGATCCCTTTATGGGTATCGTTCAACAGATCTTCCACCGAATATACCTTGCCCTCACCGTAACGGCCGGCCGATTGCAACAGGTTGTTCATCCGCGAAGCCGACAGCAGGCTGCTCAGCACCCCGGTCTGGATGCTGCCCACCGGATCGCCACCGGAAGGATTGCTGATCTTATTGAGGATGGATTCGTCCGACAACCAACGTGGTGTGTCGAATAACTGCGCATTCAAAAAGGTGACAGCCTCCCGCTGCGTTGCTTTCGGTGTTGGCGCATATACATCACCGGTTTGTTCTACGCTTTTGAAAGTCTCGTAGACACCACCCACATTTTTCAGCACGTGCCCCATATAACGGCCAAACTGCCCTACCAGCTGTTTGTACATTTCTTCTAAATTGGTGTATTTGTCATCTTCTTCACGAGTCCATTCCGGCAAGCTGGGCAGGATCCTTTTCAGGTTCCTGATGCCATATTCACTGGCCTTCATACTGTTGTCACCCAGGTCTTCCGTCTGGGCACGGGGGTCCTGGTTGAACCCTTCGCCGCCGAACCACAGCCGGGGATTCGCCTGAAGGCTATCGATGATCCAACGGTTGACGACCTTCGCATCTTCTTTGGGATCTTTGGCGCCGGAATAAGAATAACCCCATTGGATGGCCCAACGATCGTACTCACCGAGATGAGGAAAGAGATCTTTTTCAGGGATACTGTCTTCCGGTTGCGCCACGTAATTGAACCTTGCATAGTCCATGATAGAAGGAGTATGCCCGTGAACGTCCAGCCAGGCCCTGTCGCGGAGCTTTTCCACCGGCACCGTGCTGCTGCTGCCCATATTGTGCCGCAGCCCCAGCGTATGGCCCACTTCATGCGAAGAGACAAAGCGGATGAGACTGCCCATCAGGCTGTCATCGATGTGCATCTTTCGGGCCCGCGGATCTACAGCCGCCGTCTGTATCATATACCAATCGTGCAGGATCTCCATGATATTGTGGTACCAGCCGATATGGCTTTCGATGATCTCGCCGCTGCGCGGGTCGTGGACATTCGGACCATAGGCATTCTCCACATCCGAAGCAAAATACCGCAACACGGAGTAACGGGCATCTTCAAGGCTCATCGTGCTGTCATCCACCGGCCATTCCCGCGCTTCTATGGCATGCTTGAATCCGGCCTTTTCAAAGGCCTGCTGCCAGTCGTTGATGCCTTGCATCAGGTAGGGGACCCATTTTTTGGGCGTAGCCGGATCGATATAATATATAATAGGCTTGAGCGGCTCGACCAGTCCGCCATGCTCCCATTTTTCCCTGTCTTCGGGCCGCGGCTCCAGCCGCCACCGCACGATGAATTCCTGGTTGTCAATCTTCTGCTGATCATCGCTGTATATCGTATAATCATCTGCGAAATATCCGACACGCGGATCGGCCAGTCTCTTGGACATAGGGACGGCCGGCAGCAGGATGAAAGACGTATTCAGTTCCAATGTGACCGCCCCGGCCGCATCTGCGGTCGAAGGGATCGGGAACGAGAAGAGGGAAGGCATCCCTCCGCCAGAAGAAAAGGTCTTGACACTGCGCACCTCAGTATTGATGGGAAAAGTATTGATCTGCTCGATATACGACCTGTCCATGGCCAGGCCGCCGATCTTCATCCTGCTTTTGACGCCCGGAGGAATGCTGACGATCTGATTGTCTCCCCGGAAATAATCCGTGACATCGATCACCACGCTGGCAGAATCCTTACCATAGGCCCTGATGTCAAAGGCCGCCGCAATAGGATCGACATTCGAATTCCGCACGGCCTTATAGATCTTGTTGGTGGAATCGGCCATATTAACCAGCGTGACTACCCGAAGGAACAGCGTATTCGAAGGGCCCTTTCCCCATTCCAGGGTCTGCTGATTCGCCAGTTCACCGCCATAGATCCCCCCGCCGCCCGTCTTGCCGAACCGGGTAATGGCCATAAATTCCCGCTGCAGCATGGAGTCGGGTATCTCGAAATACCATTTGTCCTCGACCTTGTGGACGGTGAAGAGCCCCTGATGGGAGACGGCCTTGTCGGTGATCACTTCCTTATACGGTTTGGGTCCCTGGTGAGGCATGGGAAAAGCCGGAAGGGCCGCAACCTTAGGCTTGGAGGTATCTGTAGCGGACGGATCAGGGTGTCTCTTGCGTTGTGAGAAGGCAGGCGCAACCGTCGCCAGGACGATCACTACCAGCAGAAGAACTTGCTTCATTTTCTTGTTAATAGTAATTGAATCTTTTGAAGGGAGTAAAACTATTGAAACTTTTCCTTACAGCGCAAAAGGATTTGCTAAAATAACCCGAAATCCTACTAAGCAAAATAGCAGCCCATCCCGCAAAGGTTTTCACTGAATTCCTTTGTAAATTGAGCCAATGAAAATTTCCCTCCTCTTCTCTTTCCTGCTGCTGGGCCAGCTCGCTGCCAACGCCCAATTGACCAACACCCAACCTCCCAAACCCAAAACCCCTTCGCCCGCCCGCACGTCGACCGGCACGGATTATTTCCCCCCGCGCGGTCAATGGGACCACCGCACGCCGGCCGCTATGGGCTTGGATTCCGAAGCCGTGGATGAAGTCATCCGGTATGGGAGGGAGATGGCGGCGAAGGCGCCGCGCGACCAGGAACTCGCCCAGGCAGAAAGCTTTGGCCGCGAACCCTTCGACGCAGGCGTAGGCCCATTCAAGGAACGCGGCGAACCTACCGGTATCATCATCTACAAAGGATATATCGTCGCCGAATGGGGCGAACCCTCCCGGGTTGATATGACCCACAGCGTCACGAAAAGCTTTCTGTCCGCCGTCATCGGCCTCGCCGTCGACCAGGGACTGATCCATAGCGTAATGGACACTGTGGCCCCTTATGTTCCGCCGATAGAGGTCTTTGATCCCGCCGCACCGGCACGGTCACCCGAAGACATCGGCAAGCCGCAATTGTTGTATCCCTTTGCAACGCCGCACGACCAGCTCCTCACCTGGGACGTCATGCTGCGCCAGACCAGCGACTGGGAAGGAACCCTCTGGGGCAAACCCGATTGGGCCGACCGCCCGGCAGGCAAACCCGAAGAATGGCTCACCCGTAAACGAAATGCCCCCGGCGCCGTCTGGAAATACAACGATGTTCGCGTCAATGCACTGGCGCTGGCCGCTACATCCGTCTGGCGTCAACCCCTGCCGCAAGTATTGAAAGCATATATCATGGACCCCATCGGCGCCTCCAATACCTGGCGCTGGTATGGCTACCGCAATTCCTGGATCGTACTGGACGGACAACCCATACAGTCCGTCAGCGGCGGCGGCCACTGGGGAGGCGGCATGTTCATTAATGCCTACGATATGGGCCGCTTCGGATTGCTGACCCTGCACCGCGGCAATTGGAACGGGCGGCAGCTGATATCCGAGGCATGGGTACAGAAAGCGCTGACACCCACTACCGCCGAGCCGACTTATGGCTATATGAACTGGTTCCTCAATACTGATCGCAAACTGCTGCCCAGCGCCCCGGCCTCTGCCTTCGTCCACATCGGCAACGGCACCAATTTCATCTATGTTGACCCCGAACACCACCTGGTGGCCGTCGTCCGCTGGATCGAGAACAGCGCCATGGATGGAATGGTGAAGAGGATCCTCCTAGCCGTCCCTAAATAGCGCCCGCGCCCTCGCGCGTCCTCTTACTCCGCGTGCCCTATCTCCCTATACCTCAGCATCGCCTCGACGAAATAATAATCGGCATAGGTCAACGGCACATCGACCTCCGTACGCCCGGGCAAATTGCCGACGCTATGCATCAGCAGGAAACCCCCGTTCGCCCCAACTACCGCGTGATAGTTGGCAGATGACAACGACACAATGATCTGTTCTGCCGCTTCCAGGTAAGACTTTCCTTTCCCATGCACCGTATAACGGCTCAGCTCGATCAGCGCCGAAGCCATGATCGCCGCCGCGGAAGCATCCCTTAGCACCCGGTTGCCGCCCGGCGCATTATAATCCCAGTAGGGCACCTTGTCTGCCGGCAGATTGGGGTGGTTGAGAATGAATCCCGCAATATGTTCGGCCTGCTCCAGGTAGGTCGGATCATGCGTGTACCGGTACATCACGGTATAGCCATACAGGGCCCATGCCTGGCCCCTTGCCCAGGCGGAAAAATCAGAATAACCCTGCGCCGTCTTTTTGGCCAGCACCTGACCGGTAGCCGTATCATAATCTACCACATGATAACTGCTGTAGTCCGGCCGGAAATGATTGCGCAGCGTCGTATTGGCATGCGTCACTGCTATCCGGGCAAAAGAGGAATCGCCGCTTTCATGCGTGGCCCACAACAACAGCTCGAGGTTCATCATATTGTCGATGATCACAGGAAACTTCCAGGGCTTGCTGTCCCAGCTGCGGATACAGCCCACGTTGGGATTGAACCGGGTGGACAAAGACCTCGCGCTGTTCAGCAGGACGCTGTCATAGGACGCTGCAGGTTCCCGCAGCACCCCATTCCGTATCAACCGCAATGCATTACCGTAGCTGCAATACATCATGAACCCGAGGTCGTGGGTGCCTTTATTATACTGTTCCTTATTCAGCAACGTCAATCGCCGCTCTGCCTCCCCCAGCAGCGCGGTATCATGAGAGAAGCTGTAGAGATAGAAAAGAGTGCCGGGATAAAATCCACTGGTCCACCAGCCTGCATCGCTGGTCTCCAGCCTGCCCGCATAGGCAGTATAGCTCCTGGGCATCTTGTCCGGAGGCAGATGCCCCATCAGGATCTTATATTGGTTCACAGCCTGTCGCAAATTGCCGTCGATCAGACGCAAAAGTGCCGGTTTGGGCTGCAGCTTGTCTGCCCTTTGAGCACGGACAGGACCGGCGATCAGCACGGCCATTAATAAAGGAAGAAGTAGACGGTACATGCGACAAAAATAACCCCTTCTTTTCGCCCCGCGGCATCCTTCTTTTTCATTTTACCGTATGGGGGAATAACTGCTTTAATGTGAACGTACCAGATACCTATCAACCCAGCAACATCTATGTCCCGGGCCTCTCCAGGCCGGACCCCCGGGATAAACATCCTGACAATCATAACCTTTACACTGACAGGGAAGTAGCAATGTTGCCCAGGCTGAGCAAGGCCCATCCCCGCTATCGCGAATGGGAAGGCCGCGTCACCTCCGGCAGCCGCCTTATCCACTACCTGGCCGGCAATAAAAAGGCAGCCCATATCCTGGAGATCGGCTGCGGCAACGGCTGGTTGTCCCATCAATTGTCCTCCGTCCCGGGCAGCCGCGTCATCGGCCTCGATCCCAACCTCAACGAACTCCGGCAGGCAGCCAGGGTTTTCCGTCACCAATCCAACCTCAAGTTTATATATGGCGATTTTTATTCAGATATTCTTCAGGACCTCTCCTTCGATATCATCGTCATGGCGGCAACCGTCCACCATTTCCCCTCCCTCCCATTGATCATCGGTGACGTTCTGCCCCACCTGCGCGCCAGGGGCGAACTTCATCTGCTCGACTCCTGCCTGTACAAAGCCGCCCTGCAGGACTTTCCGCATCGTTTCCTGTATGACCCCCGCTCCCTCTGGAATAGGATCGTCCACAAAGGAACCGGCCTGCCCTGGGTCTGCATTACGCTGCCTCCTACTGCGTCTTCAGAACCGGCACGGTCAAAGGCGCCAGCCCGGCCCCGGTGAAAAGCCCCACTACATCAAAAATCCTGCCCCGGGTTCACCATTAAATGGATTAAATTTGCGCGCTCGGACCAGTAATTTTTTAATACCTCGCAATAGGAGCGAAACAATGAGGAACATGAGCGAAACGACAAAGAAGACGAGCCTGGATCTTGAAGGTGAATTCTATGATGATAGCGTAATAAGGACCTTGTACGCTACGGATGCTTCCGCCTACCGGGAAATGCCGCAGGCCGTAGCCATCCCCAGGAGCGTGTCGGACCTTAAAAAACTGATCGCCTACGCCCATGCCGGAAAGACTTCCCTGATCCCGCGCACTGCCGGCACCTCTCTGGCAGGACAGGTGGTGGGCAAGGGCATCGTAGTCGACGTGTCGAAGTATTTTACCCGGATACTGGAGCTCAATACGAACGAACGCTGGGTGCGGGTACAACCCGGCGTTATCCGGGACGACCTCAACCTTTTCCTCCGGCCATATGGATTGCTGTTCGGCCCTGAGACCTCCACGGCCAACCGCGCAATGATCGGCGGGATGGTAGGCAACAATTCCTGCGGCTCTAATTCCATGGTCTACCGCAGCACGCGCGAACACCTGCTCGAAGTAACAGCCCTGCTCAGCGATGGAACGGAGACTGTCTTCCGAAGCCTCGACCCCGACAGTTTCCACGCCAAATGCGAAGAAAAAGGATTGGAAGGTCAACTATACCGCACTATACGGAAAATGCTGAGCAACGAAGGAAACCAGCAGTCCATCCGTAAGGAGTTCCCTAAACAAAGTGTAGAAAGGAGGAATACGGGATATGCACTTGACCTTCTGCTCGGGACTAAACCTTTCACGGCAGAGCCGGGCCGGCCAGATTTCAATTTCTGCACGCTGATCGCCGGCTCGGAAGGTACCCTCGCCTTTATCACGGAAATCAAGCTCAACCTGTCTCGCCTCCCGCCGAAAGAGACAGGGCTTCTCTGCGTGCATTTCAACTCCATCGACGAATCGCTGCGGGCTAACCTGCTGGCCCTTCCCTATGGGCCTACGGCCAGCGAACTCATCGATCACTATATCCTCGAATGCACAAAGGACAATATCGAACAGCGAAAAAACCGCTTCTTCGTACAGGGTGACCCGGGAGCGATCCTTGTCATCGAGTTCAAAAAAGAGAGCCGGGAAGAGATCCGTGAACTGGCGGCTAAAGTGGAGGCGGATATGCGCGCCGCAGGACTAGGCTACCACTTCCCGCTGCTGTTCGGTGAAGACACCAAAAAGATCTGGACCCTGCGCAAGGCCGGCCTCGGACTCCTCAGTAACCTGCCCGGCGATGATAAGGCCGTCCCCGTCATCGAAGACACGGCCGTCGATGTACAGGACCTGCCGGCCTATATCCGTGACTTCAACGACATCCTGAAAAAATATGGCCTGCATTCCGTGCATTATGCCCACGCCGGCAGCGGCGAGATCCATTTGCGGCCGATCCTCAACCTCAAGACCAAAGAAGGCAACGAACTCTTTCACACCATCGCTGCAGAGATCGCCACGCTCGTCAAGAAATACCAGGGCTCGCTCAGCGGTGAGCATGGCGACGGTCGCCTGCGCGGCGAGTTCATCCCGCTGATGGTCGGTGAAAAAAATTTCGCGATGTTCCGGGAGATCAAGCAGACCTGGGACCCGGAGAATATTTTCAATCCCGGCAAAATCGTCGATACGCCGCCCATGAATTCCATGCTGCGCTATGAGCCGGGACAACAGACACCACCCTTTCCGACCCTCTTCCGCTTTCATAACCAGGATATCCTGCAACATGCCGAACAGTGCAACGGATCGGGCGATTGCCGCAAGACGCATCTGTCGGGCGGGACCATGTGCCCTTCCTTTATGGCTACCCGCAACGAGAAGGATACGACCCGGGCAAGAGCCAATATCCTGCGGGAATTCCTGACCCATTCCGGCAAGGTTAACCGCTACGACAACAGGGAGATCTACGAGGTGATGGACCTTTGCCTGAGCTGTAAGGGCTGCAAATCGGAATGCCCTTCCAATGTGGATGTGGCCAAGCTCAAGGCGGAATTCCTGCAGCATTACTATGACGCCAATGGAGTCCCCTTGCGCAGCCGGCTGATCGCCAATTTCACCCGCTCGGCCCAACTCGGTTCGCTGGCGCCCGGTCTGTATAATTTCATGATGCGTACCAACTGGGTCAAAAAATTCGCCGGGTTTGCCCCCGAACGATCGATGCCCTTGTTATACAAAACGACCCTACGCAGCTGGTATAAAAAGCACCGCGCGCAAAGTTCGCAAAATGCGAACTTCCCCGCCCCCTTCACCGCCGGCCCCGCCGCCCCCAACGGCCCCGCCGCCCGCCGCGTCTACCTCTTCTGCGACGAATTCACCAACTACAATGACGTGGAGATCGGCATCAAGGCCATCCTCCTGCTGGAACGGCTGGGCTATGAAGTCATCCTTCCTGAACACCTCGAGAGCGGCAGAACCTGGCTATCCAAGGGCCTGGTGCGCGAAGCAAAAAAAATCGCTAACCAAAATATCCGGCAGCTACAACCGCTCATTACGGCAAACACCCCGTTAATAGGCATCGAGCCCTCAGCCATCCTGGCTTTCAAAGACGAGTACCCCGACCTGGCCGACGACGACCTGCTCGATGCAGCAAAGGATCTGGCCCAACACTCCTTCCTCATCGACGATTTCCTGGCCCGTGAAATAGACCGGCAACATATCTACCCCGGTCAGTTCACTACCGAACCGCGATCCGTCATGCTGCATGGCCATTGCCAGCAAAAGGCTTTGTCCTCTGTAGCCGGCTCCGTCAAAGTCCTGTCCCTCCCGGCCAATTATTCGGTCACCACAGTCCCTTCGGGCTGCTGCGGCATGGCCGGTTCATTCGGCTATGAGAAGGAGCACTATCAGATCTCACAGCAGATTGGCGAACTCGTATTATTGCCCGCCGTTCGCCGCCAAGGTCAGGATGTCATCATCTCGGCCCCTGGCACCAGCTGCCGCCACCAGATCAAAGACGGGACGGGACGTAAAGCCCTGCACCCGGTAGAAGTATTGTACGATGCGTTGATAACATAAAAAACACCAACCACCATGGCCTTAAGCAAAAAGATCGATCCTCTCCTCAAGGTGAACAACGATACCGGATTCGGTACGAATGCCGACAATTACGGCGGCAGATTCATCAACCGCGACGGCACCTTCAACCTCCGCAAGGAAGGCAAGTCCTTCCTCGAGCGGTATAGTATCTATCACCACATGCTGACCCTCCCCCGGTGGAGGTTCGCCACGGCCATCTTTGCCTTCTTTCTGCTGGCAAACCTGCTGTTCGCATCGATCTACCTTCTCGTCGGCGTCGACCAGCTGACGGGCGTGATCGCCACTACACCCTGGGGCAAGTTTAAAGAAGCCTACTTCTTCAGCACGGAAACTTTTACGACGGTAGGCTATGGACGGGTCAACCCGATAGGGGATGGCGCCAACATCGTGGCGGCCGCCGAAGCCATGCTCGGCTTCCTGTCCTTTGCCCTGGCTACAGGTCTGATGTATGGACGCTTTTCCCGGCCGCATGCCTTCTTATTGTTCAGCGACGACGCCCTCATCAGCCCATACAAGGGCGGCACCGCGCTGATGTTCCGCTTTGCCCCTTATAAAGACAACCACGCGCTGACCGATGTACAGATCCGCGTCAATATCGGCCTGAAGGTGCAGATGGACGGCAACGAAGAATACCGGTACTACGACCTCGGACTCGAACGCAACAAAGTGGAGAGCCTGCCCATGAACTGGACCGTAGTACATCCCATCGATGACAAGAGCCCCCTCCAGGGGTTCAGCTGGGAAGATATGCAGGCAGCCGATGTCGAGATCTATGTCCTCATCAGGGGATTTGATGACGTCTATTCTAACTTCGTTCAGCGCCGCACCTCCTATACTTACCAGGAAATTAAATCCAACAGGAAATTCGTCCCCATGTACCGCGAGAGCAAGGATGGCAAAACCACCATCCTGGAATTGCAAAAACTGAACGAATATATGGAGACGCCCGCGAATACCTCGAATGCCTCAACACCTACAACCCAATTCGTCCCAGAATCCAGCCCATCCACCGAAATTACCGGCATGGGCCCCGCGGCAACAAAGAATTAGCCGTAATTTAGTTTGCCCACCTGTAAAAGACACCTATAACCAGATCATCTTTCCCATCCAGGCCGTTATCTGGACAAAAAATAACAGGTATAATATCATTACGGACTGGCGCTACCTGCGGCTTCACCATATCCTGGCCTTCGGGACCTACGACTGGTTCACCCTCGGCGATGGACATCCCCCCTACCTGCTCCTGCCCAGCACCGGGTGGGATCCTTACAGCAATACCGGCCGGGGATATATCCAGGGACGATTCCGGAGCCTCAACATGCTGTACCTTGAATCGGAATACCGGTTCGGCATCAGGCCGGTACGAATATATCCAGCCCGGCTATGGCCTCGGCATCAGGATCAGCCTGAACAAGTTCTCCCGCACCAACCTCTGCCTCGACTACGGCTGGGGCTCACATGGCTCCGGAGGTTTTTTTGTCAACCTGGGTGAAGTTTTCTAACTTCCGGTTATGAGAAAATTATTCGCACTGCCGGCAGCTCTGCTGCTCTTTGGCGCTGTCCATGCCAGATCAACCACTCCCGGATTAACGCCCCCAAGGCGAACCGTCTCCAAACCAATAGATCCCCGCCTGGTAAAAAGCGCTCGCAAAGACTCCGCCGGATGGATCTATATCCATCTCGAAGGTAGCCCCCGCGACATCGGCTACCAGCATGGCTACCTGCTGGCCAACGAGATCGAAGACCTCATCAATTCGATGAAATTATCGCTGCCCCACCTCTCCGGCAAAGACTGGGCATTCTACCACGACGTCGCCAAAAAAATGTTCTGGGATAAGATAGACAAGGAATATCAGCAGGAGATCACCGGCATCGTCGAAGGACTAAAAGCCAGAGGCAAACAATATGATGTATATGACCTCGTGGCGTTGAACGGTAATATCGAGCTCTCTCAATACTATGTCCCGATGCTCGCCGAAAAAGAACATCCCGGCGCCGGCAACAACAAGGCCCCGGGCAATTGCAGCGGATTCGTGGCGACTGGTAGCTATACCGCAGATGGAAAGATCGCCATCGGGCACAACAACTGGACGGACTATATGGGCGGAGAAAGATGGAATGTCATTGCCGATATCACCCCCCAAAACGGCAATCATTTCATCATGGACTGCATGCCTGGCCTTATCCACAGCGGCGATGATTTCGTGGTCTCTGCCGGCGGCATCCTGATCACCGAGACAACCATCACCCAGTTCAAGGGATTCGATGAAAAGGGCATCCCGGAGTTCGTCAGGGCCCGTAAGGCCGCCCAGTATGCCAACAGCATCGATGATTTCGTCCGGATCATGACCACGGGCAATAACGGCGGTTATGCCAACGACTGGCTGGTGGGCGATACCAAGACCAACGAGATCGCCCGGCTGGAACTGGGGCTGAAGGATTTCCGGGTCTGGCGCACCACAGACGGTATTTACGTCGGCTCCAACTTTCCCAGCGATGACAAACTGATGAAAGAAGAAACGACCTTCAATCCCAACGATAGTTCCCTCTCGGCCAACGCAAGACACCGCCGTTGGGACCATCTGACCAATGATTATAAAGGCCGCATCGACGCCCGGACGGGTATGACTATTGAAAGTGACAGCTATAACGAACTCACCAATGCGAAAGAGGCCAGCCGCTGCGTCCTCGCAGGCCGGGTCGATACTGACCCCAAAGGCTGCCCGGAATGGGGATGGGGACCTTACTTTCCCGGTGGCACCGTACAGGCAAAGATCACGACGGCTACCCTCGCCAAAGACATGAAATTCTGGGCGCATATGGGTAATCCCAGCGGAGAAGGTTTCCTGGCCGCACCCTTCTTTGCTGCGCATCCTGAATACCAGTGGGAATCCCCCTACCTGCATGATATGCCGGCGTATCCCTGGACACTCTTCAGCGCCAAATAAAAAAAAAGGTAACGTAGCGGAGGGTTGCCGTACATTACCCAATTTGATGTGACAGATGCTAATGCATTAAAAGCAGTTCAGACAGAATGTTCATGGGTTAATCACAGGAAGTGCGTAATCGGGATTTGAACCGAATAGGATGCCTATAGGTCAGAGACCCTGTTTGCCACAAATTATGTACCAAAAAAGATCGGACCTCTCGCGGTTACGTTAGGCATCCCTGCGCATACTAATCCGTAAATCCACTCAGAATGAACGATATGCAATCTGATGCCGTCGATCTGTTCGAACGATTTATCGACCTCTACTTCGCGTCCGTTTATTCAGCAGTATCCAGACTAACGGGCCTGACCGATCAACAGGCGGTTGAGGCCATCACTGTAGATGTTTTTGTTAACTTATGGAAAAATAGTGATACGCTGTTTAGCGAAGTGAGGCCGCCGGCATTCATATATAAAATAATGCTACCGCATATCTTCAACTATTTAAAAGAGCACGAATCCGAAAATCGCGCACAACTCCTGAAGGGCATTTTACTGATCGACCCCGCTTATTATGAAAAAGGCGCCCCCTCCACTACAGATCTTCCAGACTGATGATGCCGTGTTGCAACGCAAACCGCATCCTGCGCGATATCGTCCTCATCGACCCATCAAACGAAAACCCCCTGCCGGAACGAGCCTGCAGGGGGGGTTGGTATATATCGGGTGAAAATCGTTATTTCGCTATCCCCTTCTTGAAAAATCGCTTGACAATAAAGCTCGTAGCAAAACCTGCCACCATCCGCAAAGCATTGGTCTTGATATCCGCCCCGCCGATAAACTGGCCCAACAGGTTCTTGATGATATTCATCGGTTTCAACCGGTCGGCAAAATCGGCTACCCTCCGTCGCATATGCTGTTCGTTGACATAATTCTGGTGCTCCAGGTCGCGGATCGCCTCCCTCAGCTCATCTATGGTCCTTATCTTATTCAATGACGCTATTTTAAGATTTTCCGGATCAGCATATTGCTGAAAGGCTCTTTCAACCAGACACTCCGCCTGGCATAGAATATCAACCCGATAATCGCATAAAAGCCTCCGATAATAAAGAAGCCATAGAAACTGTTACCGAGCCAATACCCTATCAATAAGGCGAACCCCATGCTGAAAATGAGCACAATGATGGTCGCCATGCCGATCAGCGCCAGCCCGGAGACCAACTCACCACTGACATCCGAGAGACTTTCTATCGCTTTTAACTTCCATAAGGTCGTTCTCGTCTCGATATAATCGCCCGCATCGGATAAAAGGATATCTATATCGTGCTGCTGCTCTTCCATAGTGCTCATAAAGGTTATATTAGTGAAAGATCGCTTAAGACATAGAACTCTTCGCCTTATTGAAATTACCTTTCACGCCATCCACTACCTCATTGAATTTATCCTTGATCGTGTCACTGAAGTCGGCGATGGAGTCGCCGAGATCATTACCCTTTTCCAATATCTTTTTCCGCGTTTCGGAACCTTTGTCCGGGGCCAGTAAGATACCTAATGCGCTGCCTACTGCTGCGCCTACCAGGAAACCGACCAGTACTTTTGAGGTGCTCATATTGTTTGATTTTAATACCATAGTCGAAAATCCTTGCCAATCTTCCTACAGGCGGAAAATTGCCCTTTACGGCCCGGAGATGAGGTAAAATTTCTACAAACAGGGATAATTCTCTGCTTAATAATCGTGGTACTGTTTATGGGCTTTACTGCCGTCTGGCTGCCCCCGGCTTGCAAAGGCACTAACGGAACTTATTCCGTTGGCTATGACATTTATGACCAAGGAGACGGCGATTTACACCATTCTCAACGATTTCGGCGATACCTGGGAAGAAATGATCGATGATGAAAAAGGAAATTATGATTACCTGATGTATGACGATATCGAGTTCAGGAACGAAGCGGTCCGGTAGGAATTGAAGCGTTGGGGCGAATGGAATCATCAACTGACCGGCTTTGGTGGTGTCAGACTGGACGCCGTCAAACATATGTCGCCGGCCTTCGTCAACGAATGGGTGGACCATATGCGAAAGGTGGCGGGTAAGGATTTCTTCATCGTCGGCGAGTACTGGGCGCCCGGCAACCTTCCGGATTTCGACCTTACAACTATCTTCAACGATTCGCTGGTCGCGGTAAAGCCTGAACTGGCAGTGACGGTCGTCGCCAATCATGACACGCAGCCCCTCCAGGCGCTGGAGGCCCCCGTAGACCCCTGGTTCAAGCCGCTGGCGTATGCATTGTTATTGTTACGTGAAAGTGGATATCCATGTGTGTTCTATACCGATCTTTACAGTGCAAAATATACCGATAAGGGCAGGATGGCAAGGACTATGAGATTGATATGCCGGCGGTGGAAAACATTGAAAAGCTGATGCGGGCCCGCAAGCTATTCGCCTATGGCACCCAGCGGGATTACCTGGACCACGCCAATTGCATTGGCTGGACGAGGGAAGGAGACGACGGAAATAAAATCATGGAAATGGGGAAGGCCCATGCCGGTAAAACCTTTGTTGACTATCTCGGCGGACAGCCGGGCAAAGTCAAGCTCGATGCCGACGGGAACGGCAACTTTACCGTAGCGGGTGGTTCGGTGGCCGTGTGGATCGAAGGGGAATAACCGAGACAGCATATGAAAACGGCAATCAAAAAATTTGCGATCGATCTGAGGGTCCGCGTCGGTTATGGCACGGCTTTTTTCCTGCTGCTGTCTTCCTACCTGCTCACCCTGTACGCCAACTCGGAACTGCTGAAAGAGGCGATGTTGGTAGACCATTCCAATAAGATCATTATCGGGATGGAGACGCTGGCCTCCTATCTCAAAGATGCCGAGACCGGCTTCAGGGGTTACCTGCTGATGAATGACCCCCGTTTTCTTTCTCCTTATCACCAAAGCAGGCAAGCATCTGATTCCGTCTATGCCGCCCTGACGCAGGAGACTGCCTCTGACCAGGAAGAGCATTCCGATCTGTCGACATTACGCAGGCTGATGGATAAAAAGTATGAGTTGATGGATGCAGGACTGGCCGACTATCAACGCCATCTCTTCCAGATGTCGGACACCGTTAAAGTACAGCAGTTTTTCGCCCTTGAGCTTATGAATCATATCCGGTCGGTTGTGCGGGAAGTACAGGACATGGAACGCGGGCGACTGCACACAAGGCTGGCCGGTATGGCCGCCCGTTACCAGACCCTCAATAATGTCATTTTCATGTCCCTCGGCCTGGCGATCCTAATGGCCCTGTTGGGCTACTATACCTATTCTCATGAAAATAAGGCCCGCAGGATTGCTGACCGGCGGGTAGCCGAATATCAGCAGCAGCTCCAGGAAAGAATAATGGACCTGGATACGGCGAACAAAGAACTGATCCGGATGCGCAGCATTGAGAAATTCGCCGCCACAGGCCGCATCGCCCGGACGATTGCCCATGAGGTCCGCAATCCCCTGACCAATATCAACCTGGCGGTCGAACAGCTGCAATCCGAACTCGATCTCCAGCCGGCGGCCGTCACAACGCCGTCCGCTTCCCGCAGGCCGGAAAATGGCGAACTCATGCTGGACATGATCACCCGCAACAGCGCCCGCATCAATGGGCTGATTACCGATCTGCTCAACTCAACCAAATTCACGGATCTCGTATACAAAAGGGTATCCGTCAATCAATTGCTGGACGATACCCTCGAAGGGGCCCAAGATCGGATCCACCTCAAGAATATCACGGTAACGAAAGATTATTGGGCTGGTCTCTGCGATATTGCCGTGGATGTGGAAAGGATCAAGATCGCCTTCCTGAATATCATTGTCAATGCTATAGAAGCGATGGAACCTGGCAGGGGTATCCTGCAGATCAGAACCTTGTCAAAAGATGACCAGTGCTTGATCTCCATTACGGACAACGGACCCGGTATCGAAGAAGAATCACTGTCCAAAGTATTCGAACCTTATTTTACCAGCAAACCCAAAGGCACCGGACTAGGCCTGACCAATACCCAGAACATCATCCTCAACCACAATGGCCACATCGGTTTCGAGAGCAAAAAAGGGGCGGGAACAACCTTCATCATTCAACTCGATTTTGCCTAATCAGCCCTCCCTACCGGCTGTAGGCCAGTCTTCCCGCAGAATCAGAGCTATACAGCTTATCAATAGCATCATTGATTAACTTACGATTCAGCGGCTTGGCCACAAAAAGGTCCACACCACCGTCATAAGCCTGTTTTCTCTCCAGGGAGCCGTCATGGGCCGTGATCATGATCACCTTGATTTCCGGGAAGTTCTTTTTTACATAGGGGATAAAATCCAGTCCGAATCCATCGGGCAGGTGATTATCGAGAACTAACAGGGATGGCTTGTCTGTCTGTATAGCAATCATGGCATCGGACAACGAATTCACAAAGCCGGTACGGAAATTTCTCTGTTTCAACATCCCGCTGAGCAAATAGCATATATCCAATTCATCATCTACGATCAAGACTTTTTCGATTGCTGTCATAGTAATTGTTTCCACTTAACCTTCAAAATTTTTAAACCCGACAATTTCATAACCTCATATTTACAATTTTATTGCCATACAATTTCCCCCCGCTTATGGGCATTAAAATTGTGCCCGCTGCCCTTTAATGTACTCTTGGCCTGACTTCCTCGTATTTTTACTAGCCTCAATTTCCCCAAATCGTGTAATTTTATCCCCACCCCACCCTCCCAACCCCTTCCCTATAAGAGATAAAAATTTGGCAAGAGTTTAGAAGGTTAGGAGTAGATAATTATTTGATTGAATCCTAATTACACTAATTATACTTTTTCCAGTAATTTTAATTAGAAAATGCCACTTATGAAGCGAATTCTCATCATTGACGATGATATGGACATGTGCAATTTATTAGGCCGCTTTTTGCAGAAAAAGGGATACGAGACTGATGCCAGTCACAGCGGCAATAAGGGGATTGCCAAGTTTAAGGAGTCCAAATTCGACGTCGTATTGTGTGATTTCCGTCTTGGAGATAAGGAGGGCCGGGAAGTACTGCGGGAGATCAAACTGATAGATCCTTATGCTATCGTGATCATCATCACCGGCTATTCCGATATTAAAACGGCGGTAGATGTGATCAAATCAGGTGCATTCGATTATATTACCAAGCCCCTGATACCGGAAGAAGTGCTGAACGTGATCGGCAGGGCCCTCCAGCAGCCTCCTACAGGCAGCAATACCCCGCGTGCTACTGCCGTTCAGGCTGCGAAAAAGCCCGGCAAATCGTTCGGGGACGATGAATTCCTGGTAGGCCACGCGCCGGCGACCAAGGAACTCTACCGTCAGGTGGAGTTGGTAGCCCCCACGAACTACAGTATCATCCTCTATGGGGAGAGTGGTACCGGCAAAGAGGTCATCGCCCGCACCATCCATCAGAACAGTGCCCGCAAGGACAAGCCCTTCATCGCTATGGACTGCGGCACCCTGTCGAAAGAATTGGCCGGCAGCGAGCTATTCGGACATGTGAAAGGCGCCTTTACCGGGGCCCTCAACGATAAGGAAGGTCATTTCGAACTGGCCAACGGCGGGACCCTCTTCCTTGATGAAGTCGGCAACCTGTCTTACGAGATCCAGGCAGCCCTGTTAAGGGTCATCCAGGAACGGAAATTCAAACGGGTCGGTGGGGTACGCGAAATGGAGACGGATGTCCGCATCATCGTGGCCTCCAACGAGAATTTACAGGATGCCTATCGTCGTGGAAAATTCAGGGAGGACCTTTTCCATCGGTTCAATGAGTTTTCTATCGTATTGCCGGCCTTCCGGCATCGGAAAGAAGATATTCCTCTATTCGCCGAGTTCTTCCTTTCGAAGTCCAATAAGGAGTTGAATAAGAACGTAGAGGGGTTCGATCCCGAAGTCATGCAGATCTTCCTCGATTATCCCTGGCCCGGTAACCTGCGGGAGTTTCGCAATGTCATCCGCCGTTCGGCCCTGTTGACTTCATCCGGTCTGATCAATGCCCGGGTGCTGCCCACCGAGATCGTCGACAATAATAATTTCGCCCAGTCCTATCTGCAACAGGTAGAGCCTCATCAGGTCCAGCATGCCCACCATCCCATCGTCCATAAAGAGACTGACCTGAAAAACGCGGCGGCGCAGGCAGAGTACGATACGATCATGAATGTCCTCAAACAGGTGAATTACAATAAATCCAGGGCGGCGGAAATCCTCAAAATAGATCGCAAGACCCTCTACAATAAGATAAAGAGCTATCAACCCTAAGGTTCAATAGACATACAATTGCTCGACTGTGGTGCTGTGAGCGCTGAAATACCCCAGTGCGCCATTGTTGATATTGCTGGTGGGATTGGCCGGCGTCGTCGATTGAATGCCGGCACTGGCCGTGATATTGGACAGCTCATAAAAATAATTGTAAATATTCTCATCCACACAGTTCATCGTCAGTAGCAGGGCAGCCCCGGGTATCAGGTAAGCAGTGTCGTTAAAAAGGGGCTCCTCTATATACCTCCCGTCCGATAGCCGGTCATCGAAAACAAAAATGTCGGGTACCGCCTTGCCGTTAACCGCCTCCGTAAACTGGTAATAATTAAGCACTCCGGGCGGGTCCTGGAAATTCACTATGGCCGTGGTCGCCGAAACCCCATTAATGCCGATGTTCTGCTCGAAGGTGACGGAATCCAGCTTGACGGGCAGCGGCATCGTCGACGTAGCACTGTATTGCTGGCCGTCCTCTATCACCAGCAGCTGATAAGTATGCTTGGGCTGCCCGATCAGGAATTGGGTCGCATATACGCCCGAATCGACCTCCAGTAACACATCCTTCTGCCCCGTCGTACTATCGGTAATGCTGACGGTAGCGTCCGTCACCGGCGGAAAGACACTATTGGCAGCGTAATTCACACTCCGCGAGATCGTTACCTGATAGGGGCCGGCGTCATCGGTAACATTCCCTTCGATGACGATCTGTGGGGATACATTGTCCAGGTTCACCTGGATGATCTTTTTGCACGCAACGCAGTACAACGTGGCCAGCAAGACGGCATATCGGCAGAGACGGAGTCTCATATGAATAATCGTTCAAGTAAGGGGTCCGTATAGTCTGCAATATAGCCAACGACATTCGGATAGGCGAGAAATTCTTCCTTGCCGTGCATCGTGGTCAGCACTACACATTTCATCCCGGCCGACTGCGCCGCTTCCACTCCCTTCGGGGCATCCTCGAAGACGATACAGGCGTCCGGCGATACCCCCAGGCCCTCGGCCGCCCGGAGGAAGGTCTCCGGGTGAGGCTTGCTGATCCTCACATTGTCGGCGCTCACTATCACTCCGAAATAATGCCGGATGGCCAGATTGTCAAGCACGAAGTCGATATTGAAGGGAATGGCCGCAGAGCCTATTGCCATCCTGATATAATGACTGTCAGCCTTTTCCAGGAAGGCAGGCAGGCCGGCTATTAATTGCAGATGGGGCCAAAAAGCTTTCTGGTAGCTGAGTTCTTTTTTGTGCGAAATGGTGGCCATTTCTTTGCTGGTGAAACGGCCTTCCCCGAATACCCTCACCAGCAGCTCTTCATTTTTACCATACATCTGCCGCTCTACCTGTTCCCGGGTGAGACCAGCCCCCAACTCATCATTCAGGATGTCATACCAGGCCGTGCTGTGGAATTCCATATCATTGATCATGGTACCGTTGAGGTCGAAAATAAAGGCGGCGGGTCGAGTCATAACGAAAAAATGATTTGGACAAAGATAATTCGACTTTTCCCTATTTTGCAGCCATGAAGGAATATACATGGGGCATTATCGGACCCGGAAAGATCGCGAATAAATTCGCCGTGGCCCTGACCATGGCCGGACGCACCCGGCTGGTAGCCGTTGCATCGCGGGATGCTGCCCGCGGCAAGGCCTTTGCCGCCACCCATGGCGCCAATCGTGTCTATGACACTTACGAACAGCTGGCCGCCGACCCCTCCATCGATGCCGTTTATATCGCTACCCCACACGGTTTTCATGCCGAACACGCCTTGCTTTGTCTGCGACAGGGCAAGGCCGTACTTTGCGAAAAGCCAATGGCGCTGTCTGCCCGGCAGGTCGCAGAAATGGTGGAGGCTTCGGTCAGCCATCGCGCCTTCCTGATGGAAGCCATGTGGACCCGCTTCATTCCATTGATGCAGCAGACGATCGATCTCATCGGCGAGGGGAAGATCGGTACGCTGAAGTATATCCATGCAGACTTTGGATTTCTATCATCTTTCAACCCGGAAGGCAGATTGTATAATCTCCGGCTGGGCGGAGGCTCACTGCTGGATATCGGCATCTATCCTCTATTCCTGTGTCTCCAACTGATGGGCGAGCCAGATGAGATCCGGGCCGCCGGACGCCTGTCCCCGACAGGATCGGACGAGACCTGCCATGCCATCCTTACCTGGCACAACGGCCAATCGGCCGTCATCAGCAGCACCCTGGCCTGCCCGACCTCCTTTACCGCCGAGATCGCAGGCACGGAAGGCATGATCCGCATCCCCACCCCCTGGTATAAGAACGATAAACTGGAATGGAACCGCACCGGCGAAGAGGCGCATCCGGTCCAACTGGCGCCCATGATCAACGGGTTCGAATACCAGATCCGGGAAGTGACCCGCTGCCTCGACGCAGGCCTCATCGAAAGCCCCTCGATGTCGCACACTTTCAGCCGGATGATGAGCAGGACCATGGACACGATCCGCAGCCAGATCGGCGTATTATATCCCACGGAGTAATTTCAGAGCGAATTTCGCAGCGTCAGGTAAAAAGGTACCTCCTCGGAGCGATGCGTTTGATCGAGGATCTGCCGCGCCGCCATCTCCCCCATCTGCCGGAAATCCGTCGAGATCGTCGTAATACCGTTGAGGATAATTTTCTTGAGCGGGGTCTCATTATATGAAATGACGCCAACCTGACATCCAACCTCCAATTGCAGTGAAATGATCTTTTCGATCAGCGTGACCAGGTCTTCCTCCATGAGATTGATATACACCTCCCCTTCACCGATCGGCTCCTCGGCTATCGACTCCACGACCTTAAACCCAAAAGCATACTCCTGACAGAAACGGCTGCAGCCTTTCAGTATCTCCACCGGGTGATAAGTATAACGGGGGAAAATGATCTTGATCGTATGATATTTGCTCAACGGCTCCCTGGCCCGTTCCAGGGCCGAATAAATGTCCTGCTCGAAATGTTGATATACCGCGGCGTACTCCCCGGTAATGCCGGGGATCTTCTTATCCAGCAACAGCAATTTTTCCCGGGGAAGATGATTGATGATCGCCGGCGCCCCCTCCTCTCCTTCCAGGAAATGGGGAATGATCACGTAATGAGAATAGTCTTCTTTCCTGTCTTTCAGCAATTTCTTGAACAGCCCGAAATCATTGTTGTAGATATAAAAGTCGACGACCACATATTCCCCCAGGGAAGCGATAAAAGCATCATACAGGATCTTTTTGTGCGCACTCAGTTTATTGAACAATAAAAAGATCCTCAGCGTCCGGCGAAAATCGACATGCTGAATAAAATATCCTTTCCCGGGCACCGACCCCAGCACACCCATTTTTTTTAGGTATTTGTAGCCTTTCTCGGCCGTGTCCCGGGAAATCTCCAGTTCGAAGCTCAGTTCATTGATGGAAGGCATCAAATCGTTTTTCCTGATCTTCCCGGTCTCGATCGCTTTCAGGATCGAATTGGTCAATTGCAGATACTTGGGGGTGGCGGCCAATTCATCCACCGTGATCCAGTCGAATATAGCAGAGCGCTTCATGGGACCGCAAAGATACGCAAAAAGAGCCGGCCTTCCGGCCGGCCCTTCCGCTCAATAGCTTGTCGCCCCACCCGTCACCATCCGTCCTTCCGCACGTACTTCCCGTCATCGAAATGCACGACGTAGTCGGAAGGAAAGAAAGTGCTCTTATAATAGTAATCGGTGGTGATGATCTGTGCGCCGGACGCACAGGCAGCCACAAACCCGCTGCGATCATTGCCCCGCGCCTCCTTGGTATCGGCATCGGCCCGCGTCCGGACCATATATCCCTTCTTCACCATCTCCCTGATCTTCCCGCCATCATCCTTGGGATTGTTGATGATCATAAAAGCAGCCTCCGGTGTACCGGCCGGCGAATCGGTGAAGAACACCCTCCCCTTCAGCGAAGGATGTCCTTTGATGTAGGCTGCACGATGCTTGCCGCCCTCGTCCAGGATAAAAAAGAACTTACCCCTGGCCTGGTTCATCGTAGGCCAGTGATTAGCCAGCACAGCGCTTTCCAGCGTGGAATAAGACCCCCGGATATCATCGGGCGTGATCAGGTAGTCGCGGCCCAGGTTGTCCAGGATCTCCTTATCCAGCCGGTCGAATACCGCAGACCTGAATGGCTCCGGACCCGTGAAACCGGGAGACTTGATGGTATCATCCTTCGTATTCATCGTAATATAGATGGGATAATGATCCTTGTGCCGATCGGACCACGCCTTCAGCTGGTGCAGGCAGTCGGCGAACGTATAAGAGTTGCTCCTGAAATCCAGATCCTGTACATGAAAAACCTTAAATCCGGGTTGGTTCATCTCCCCGTTCGGGTCATATTGCGGCGGGTTCGAAGCAGCTTCCCATTCCAGCCCTTTAGGGTGAGCATACTTGCCCCCCTTGTCATCCGCATATACATCGATCTCCAGGTTGCGCAGGCCCAGGTCCAGCTGCTCGCCATAAGAGACATGACTGTATTGCAGCCCCGGCGCGATATCCGGGTTCCTGGCCATGAACATCGCGAACAACGCTGAGTCGATAGCCCGCTTGTAACTGTTATGAGAACCGATGACCTGCACTCTGTTGACCGGCAGATCGTCGAAACCGGAGTCGCCGGCGAAAGCCACCAATAACAGCATGGCAGCGGATGCAATTAATTTCATACTTCTGTTGATTTGGGTGCAATATATTTTTTAACTGCACCTGATTATGTCGGTTATGTGATTACTTAATTGTTAAATAACATATTACATCTACTACGGAAATTATTAGCAGCGCTAATGCGGTATTAATGCTTAAGAGGGCAAAACTTAATACTGGATTCACACTCCAATAACATGCCTTCTTTCTCTTTGCCGGCATCTCATCCCATCTTCATCAAGTAAACCAAAACACTTATTCAACATGAAGGCAATCCTAAGGCTCTTATTATTAGCACTATTTTTTCTCCCGGTAGCCGTCTTCTCTCAGTCCCGCACTATTAAAGGGTTCGTGACGGATTCGGCCGGCGCTCCGCTCGAAGGTGTCAGTGTAACGGTGAAGGGCACCCACAAGTCTGTCGTCACCAACGCTGAAGGTCGGTTTACCATCTCCACGGGCAGTCCCGGCGCCATTCTCGAATTCTCGTATGTCGGCTACATATCGAGGGAAGTGCCGGCAAGTAACGGTACAGCTGTGACTGTCACGCTGACTTCCCGCGGCGGCCAGATGAATGATGTCGTCGTCACGGGCTATGGCCAGTCGGCCAAAAAAAATATCACGGGCTCTATCGCATCTATTTCGTCGGAAGACTTCAATGCCGGAGTCATCAGTACGCCGGGTGAACTGCTGCAGGGAAAAGTAGCAGGCATCAACGTGACCAAGAGCGGCGACCCGAACGAGCAGCCCGTCGTCATCCTTCGCGGCGCTTCTACCTTCCGCAGCGGGTCCGCCCAACAACCGCTGTATGTCATCGATGGTGTTCCAGATGCCTCTATCGACCTGGTCGCCCCATCCGATATCGCAACCATCGATGTCCTCAAAGACGCCAGCGCGACCGCTATCTATGGCGCCCGCGCAGCCAACGGCGTGATCATGATCACTACGCGCAAACCTAAGACAGGCCAGACGCGACTGGCTTATAACGCCTATGTGAGCGCCGAACAAGTGTCCAAACGGCTATCCATGTTTACCGGCAACCAGTTACGCCAATACCTCATCAACAACGGAAGCCCGCTCGTCCCCGGCAACAGCAGCGGCGATTATGACGACTCTCTGGCCAACACCAATTGGCAGAACCAGGTGCAGCAGACGGGTATCTCCCAGAACCATAACATTTATTTCGGCGGAAATACGGGAAACACGATTTACGGGGCCAGTATCAATTATTTCGATAATGTCGGCGTCATGAAAGGGAGTTCACTGCAGCGGACCTCCATCCGGGCCAACGTCGAACACCGCATGTTCAACGACCACCTCAGGCTCGGATTGACCGTGCTCAACGCCAACTCCACTTCCGACCAGATCCCTTCACAGGTATTCGAGAACATGCTGATCTTCATGCCCACACTGAATGTCAAGGAAGCAGGGTCGGCCTATTCCACCGAATATCCCTACGGCCCGCTGAACCCGGTATCCCTGATCGCCAACAACACCGATCAGTCCAAAATGAAAACCTTCCTCGCCAACGCTTTGGCGGAAGTGAAGATCCAGCCGGGCCTCAAATATACCCTCAGCCTGACCGACCAGACCACGGATACCACCACCGAGATCTACGAGGACAGCCAATCCGAACTGGCCAGGGGACTCAATGGCGTCGCCAACAGCAGCACGACCAGCAATACGAAAGAACTCATCGAATCTTTCTTCAATTACGATCACAACTTCGGATTGCATAACATCAAATTGCTCGGCGGCTATTCCTGGGAACAGGACGTGCTGGGCCGCGGGTTCGGCGTGACCACGCAGAATTTCAGTAACGACCAGGTCGGCCCCAACAACCTGGCGTTCAGCAATCCTCCGGCAGGCACCATCGTCCTTGCCAACAGCAATATCGGAACGCTGAAATTGATCTCGTATTATGCCCGCGTGAATTACATCTTCAACGACAAATATCTCTTCCAGGCCTCGCTGCGCGATGACGGCTCCTCCGCTTTCGGGGCCAATAACCACTGGGGCCTGTTCCCGGCCGTTTCCGGCGGCTGGCGGCTGAGCAAGGAGTCCTTTCTTCAGTCGGCCACATGGTTGGATGACCTGAAACTTCGCGTTGGATATGGCGTGACCGGTAATTCCCTGGGGTTCGATCCCCTCATCGCCCAACAGCAATACGGCATCACGGGCAGGTTCCTCTCCAACGGCGAGGCGATCAATGCTATCGGCGTGACACAAAATGCGAATCCTGACCTGAAATGGGAATCTACCGCCACTACCAACATCGGTACCGACTTCTCCCTCTGGAAAGGATTACTCAGCGGCTCCGTCGATTATTATATCAAGACCACCTCCAACCTGATCTGGTCCTATCCCGTCTCCTCAACCCAGTACCCTTATCCCGACCTCACAACCAATATCGGGAAGATCAGCAACAAGGGAGTCGAGCTGACATTGATCGCTACCCCCGTCAAGACACGCAATTTCACCTGGCGGAGCACACTGACGGCCGCTCATAACACCAACAAGATCCTCTCTCTGTCCAATAGCCAGTTCAACGAGCAATCCATCAATACCGCCTTCCTCGGCGGTCAGGGACAATCGGACAACTGGTCGCAGATCCTCCAGGTTGGCCACCCCATCGGCACTTTCGATATCTGGCATTATGCAGGTAAGAACCAGGCCGGAGTCACCCAGATCGAGGCTGCCGACGGCGCCGATACGCTGACCCCTACCACCGCCGATTTCCGCATCGAAGGAAATGCACAGCCCATGCTGCTGCTGGGCTGGAACAATACCTTTACCTACAAACAGTTCGACCTGAATGTCTTCTTCCGCGCCGTCACCGGCAATAAGATCCTAAACGCCACGCTGGCCGGCCTTAACAATCCGTCCAGCGCCCATTTCCAGAACCTCCCGACGTTCTCGGAAAGCGAGTCGTTCAACGATTTCAATTCTTACCTGATCTCTGACCGGTACCTGGAGAGCGGGACTTACCTCCGTCTCGACAACGCGACCCTGGGGTACACCGTTCCGATCCATTCTCCGTCTGTCAACAGGATGCGTTTCTATACGTCCGTCAATAATGCCTTTATCCTGACCAAATACAAAGGCATTGACCCTGAAATTACCCAGGGCGGCCTTACACCCGGTATCGACAACAGCAACTTCTATCCTAAAACCCGTTCTTACCTCTTAGGGGTAAATGTCATTTTCTAAACATCGAAAAATGCAGATCATGAAAAAAATCGTTTCTGTTATCATAGGAGGGGCTTTTTTGCTGAGCATGGGTTGTACCAAGCTCAATGTCCCCATCCAATCCCAATACACGCCGGCCAATTTCCCCACCACTTCGTCCGACTTTACGGCAGCGATCGGTCCCATCTATACGGGGCTGGCTAACAATTCTTCTGCCGGCACCCGGTATGCCGTCGAATACTGGCGCATGCAGGAACTGTCTACGGACGAGGCCATTATTCCCGCCCGCAACGGCAACTATGACGACGGTGGTCAGTACAGGTTCCTCCACCTGCATACCTGGTCCCCCGACCATATCGATGTCGTTAGCTGTTGGGAATGGGGCTTCAGCGGCATCGACCAGTGCAATTCGCTGGTCAACGTATTCAACGCGGCACCTGCCAGCGCGTCGAAAGGTCCCGCTATAGCAGAGGTCAAGGCCATGCGCGACCTGTTCTATTTCTTTATGATGGACCTCTACGGAAATATTCCCATCATTGATACCTTCCCGGTCGTCGGCTACCCCGCTACACAACCCCGCGCCCAGGTATTTGCTTTCATCGAAAAAGACCTCTTATCCCTGCTGCCCTCGCTGTCCACCACCGTCGACGCCTCGACCTATGGCCGCGCTACCAAATATATGGCATTCGCCCTGCTGGAAAAGATGTACCTGAACGCGGCATATTATACGGGAACGCCACGCTATACAGACGCAGTGTCCATGGCCGATAGTATCCTCATCAACGGCCCATATTCCCTGGATGCGAACTACGGCTCTGTATTCGCCCCGACCAACGGCCCGGGAGTACAGGAGACGATCTTTGCGGTTCCCTATGACGCCAACCTGATACCTGGCGATCAGATCAACCGCTATGGAGGCGCCACTTACGTATATCCTTTATACAATCTCCCTCAGCCGGAGAGCGTCGCCATGAGCACCGATTCAGGATTTTATCACCAGAATTTCATCCTGCCGGGGGATACCCGGGATACGTTCTGGGTACGTGGCCCGCAATACTATTTCGCCAACCAGCAAATCGAGGCCTCGCTGTATCCTTCAGGCATTATACCTATTCTCCAGAATTTGTATCCACTGGCTATCTTTCCCGCCAGTTATACTGCCCTATACGCCAACTATACCAGCGGGACACTGCCGGGCGTTTACTATTATCTCGGCGCGCCGTACGATATTGCGTTCTGGAACATCAATTATACGGACTCGTTGGTGCTGAGAGGCGACCCCTCCAAGATGGATGTCGGCGACGACGTCTTTGCCCAATGTGAAGGTATCCGTTCGAAGAAGTTCTATCCCGACCCGAATGAAAACTCCCAGACCGAAGATGCCAATAATGATGTGCCGGTGTTCCGCCTCGCGGACGTCTTGTTGATGAAGGCTGAGGCCATTCTTCGCGGCGCATCGGCCACTACCGTGAAGGGCACCCTGCAGACGCCGGTAGTGCTCGCCAACATAGTCCGCAGCCGGGTAGGCGCCCAGCTGGCCACCAGCTCGTTCTCGGTGGACAGCATCCTCCCCGAACGGGCCCGTGAATTCGCGTGGGAAGGATGGCGCAGGAACGACCTGATCCGCTTTGGACTATTCGAAGGAGCCTGGGGCTTCAATCTCGGCAATGGCAGCCCCGATCTCCGGATCTATCCCGTGCCCAGCACCGAGCTATCCCTTAACCCCAACCTGGTGCAGAATCCCGGGTATTAACCCGCTAACGACAAAAACTTGAAAAGGGCTTCACGTGTAGCCCTTTTCGCTTTTAATAAAATCCCGCATCGGAAACACCTTCATCCAGAAGAAAAACAATCAGGCTCCTGGGTCCATGAGCCCCCAGCACAAGCGATTGCTCGATATCGGCCGTTTTGGACGGACCGGCGATGAAGGTCCCAAAACCATACTCTCCGGCCCCGGTTTCCTCCAACTTCGCAATTTGCGTATACGCCTCATGCATATCCGCGACCATCGCATCCCGCCGCAAAACCAACGCCAGGTGCTGCGTGATGAAAGGCAGCGCCCTTTCGATCATCTGGTCTTCGGTTATCCAGCAGGCGCCATTCTCTGCCACACCGAAATGAGCATGAAGGACAGCCAGATCGACATTCTCCAGCGTATGCGGATCATCGTAATGCGCGGAAATCTCTCCAAAGGAAGCCAGTTCGGGGCAGCCGGAGACAATGCGCCCTGCATCGGGATGCTGCTCGCGGAGAATAGCGGCGATCCGATCATAGCCGGACACCAGGAAGACCTGGCCGCCGATCCCTTCCAGCATCGTCGTAAAGGCAGCCGAAAGATCGGCATTCTCACCACTCGACGGATCGCCCGCACCGCGCGATGCCCCGCCCGCAGGCACCTCCGGCAGCTCACTCAACGGCGGCTGATTATTTTTGACGATCCCGAGTATCTTATCTTTGCTGCTCATGGTCCCTCCTGTTTTTCTTATACCATTCACCAAATGATTGCTTCGGCGCCGCGGGCATCTCTCTTTGCTTATACCACACATTGAGGCCGTTATTCACCGTAAACGGCACATGCGCCATCACCCATCGTCCCGTCTTGCCTGCAGTATGGTAGGCGGCCGGATGCGACAGCACCCAGTTCATCGCCCGCATGGCAGCCCTCTTCCCCGCGGGCGCATAGCCCTCCTGAACGATCACCTGCCGCCATTTATACAACTGCTCATGAATGTCGATCTTCACCGGGCAGACATTGGAACATGATCCGCACAGCGTGCTGGCAAAAGGCAGGTCAGCGTATTTTTTCATATCCAGGTTGGGCGACAAAATGGACCCGATGGGACCGGCCACTGCGGTATGATAACTATGACCGCCGCTGCGGCGATAAACGGGACAGGTGTTAAAGCAGGCAGCGCACCGGATGCACTTCAGGGAACTCCTGAAATCCTTTCGGCCCAGATGGGTGCTACGCCCGTTGTCCACCAGCACGATGTGCATTTCCTGCCCGGGGCGCGGACGCTTGAAATGGCTGGAATAAGTGGTGATCGGCTGGCCTGTGGCGCTGCGCGTCAGCAGCCGTAGGAACACACCCAGGTGACGACGCTGCGGGATCAGCTTTTCGATGCCCATGCAGGCGATATGCACATCTGCAAGGTGAGCGCCCATGTCCGCATTGCCTTCGTTGGTGCAGACGACGAATTCCCCAGTCTCCGCCACGGCAAAGTTGATGCCCGTCAAAGCTACCCGCCGGGTGAGGAATTTCTCCCGCAGGTGCAGACGGGCCGCATGGGTCAGGAACTGCGGATCTGCATTGCCTGCCGGAGTGCCCAGGTGCTCATGGAAGATCTCACCGATCTCTTCCTTTTTCTTATGGATACAAGGTAACACGATATGGCTGGGTGGTTCACCGGCTAACTGTACGACACGCTCCCCCAGATCGGTATCCACCACTCCGACGCCTTTTTCTTCCAGGAATTCATTCAGCCCGCATTCTTCCGTCAGCATGGATTTGCTTTTCACCATCTGGTCGACCCCATGCTGCCTCAGCAGGGAAAGGATGATCTCATTATGTTCCGCCGCATCTGCGGCCCAGTGTATGACGATGCCGTTGGCAGTAGCCGCCGCCTCGAAGTGTTGCAGATATTCGCTCAGCCGGGATAATACATTGTCCTTTATCCGCGAGGCAGTGTCCCGCAACACCTCCCAGTCGGCTACCTGGGCTGCCGCCCGGTCTCTCTTCTGGCGCACCCACCACAGGGTCTCGTCATGCCAGTCCACCCGCGGCTCATCCTTATTGAATTCGTCCGCCAGCGCAGCGTGGTCTTTATTGTTAGCGTTCATGATGATTCATTTTAATCTTCTGGCCGATGCTCTGCTATGACCGACCGTTCAATATTTCCGCGATATGCCGCACCTGCACAGGGCTTTTTTGTCGCCGCAGGATCCCTTCCAGGTGCATCAGGCAGCTCATATCCGCTGCGGTAATGTATTCAGCCCCGTGACGGAGATGATCGGCGACCCGGTCCTTGCCCATCTTCACCGACACCGCTTCTTCCGCTACGCAGAAAGTGCCACCGAATCCACAGCATTCGTCCTTCCGGTCGAGCTCGACCAGCTCGATGCCTTTCACCAGTTTCAGCAGCCTCTCCGGCTTGGAGAAAGGTGGCGCCATCAGTTCGCTCATCTGCGCCAGTTTCAGCCCCCGCTGACCGTGGCAGCTCTGATGCAATCCCACCTTATGCGGGAATTCGGCATCTATCTGTTGGACCTGCAGTACATCAGTCAGAAACTCGACCAGCTCATATATCTTGCTCCGGATGGCCGCCGCCGCGTCATCCGCCCCATGCAAATGCTCTTTGATATGCAGCACACAACTGCCCGAAGGAGCGACAATATAATCGAAGGAAGAAAAATTTTTGATGAACAAGTCATTGCACCCTTGGGTCAAATGCCCGAAACCCGAATTAGCCATCGGCTGTCCACAGCAGGTTTGACCAGGGGGATAGACGACTTCACAACCGAATTTTTCCAGCAGCCGAAGTGTCGCTATACCAACCTGCGGATAAAACTGGTCTACGTAACAAGGTATAAACAATCCCACTCGCATACAAAATCTACTTATAGTATTTCAGTTCAATGATATCTCCCGGCAATATACGTTTATTCCAATGAGAATGTATGGCTAGCGCAGCGCCCATGGCCGTCGCCTGGGGAATGGACGCCGCAAATACCTCCATGTCCGGGAAAGCCGCCGCCAGCAGGTGCATATACACTTGGTTCCGGCCGAATCCTCCGTCCACAAAAACACGCCGCACATCTGCACCGTGCAGGACGAGCCGGGTGCTGGCAACCTGCTGCTCCATAATATCCATCATCAGCCGGTGATACGCCCGCTCAAAACTGTCGAAGGCCGCCAATTCCCGCTTCCCGAAAACAGATGCCTTCAGCGCAGCAGCCACTTTGCCTGTCCCGTTGGTTGAACGCGCCTTCCCGCCGACCTTTGCCCCCCGACGAACCTTGGGACTGTCAGCTGCGTCAGCCATAGGGGGAGCGGCCTCCTGCTCTTCCCTTTCCCGTAAACCGGCCACGCACGCCGGATCGAAAGCGACGGTAGTCGCGAAAGCGGGGGATACATGGAAATGGTCGGCCAGCCTCTTAACCTGCTGCTCGTGGTCATGACCGGCAAATAAGCGCGCGGCCTTGACCGGCCGGCCCAGGTAGCTCATATAACAAAGACAATCCTGTTGCAATTCCGCCACGGTCAGCGGCTCATCGTTGAAAGGGTTCATGGTGATGCACCAGGTGCCCGTCGAGATCAGCACAAAGGGCTCGCGAAAACTTTCCAGGTAAGGAATGATCGACGCCGAGCTGTCATGCAGCCCTACACCCGCAACGATTTCCGCCACTTCGCCGTCCTTGATGGCTGCCCATGGGCCGCCCGTGATCCCTTTCGCCCCGCCGCCCACCCCCAGCGGCTGCACGCTCGTAGAAGGCACGATGGGCGCCAGTTTGTCGATGATCCCTTCACGATAAACCCATTCGTGATAATGTTGCTGCGCGAAATTCCAGAGATTGGTGTGACACCCGATGCTCGTGATTTCCGAAAAGGCTTTGCCGGTCAGCAGATAGCTGAGGTATTGAGGCAGGTGAAGCGAACAGTGGATGCTGGCATACAAATCCGGCAATTGATGCTTGATCCGGTAAAGCTGCATGCCCGAATTCAGGCTGCCCAGCACCGGGCTGGCCGTCAACATGGAAAAAGTTACTTCCCCGCCGTAAGACTTATAAAACTTTTTTCTCAGCGCCTCGGGATACGCTTTCAAATAATTATACAATGGCGCCACCGGCTGCCCATCGCTGCCCAGATGCACAAAGCTGGCACCATAAGCCGAGAAATTGACTGCCCGGATGCGGAAATCCGGCAACGCCGACGCCGTGGCCATCGACTCGCGTATCCATGAAGTCAATCGCCCCAAATCCTCGCAGGATTCTCCGTCTTCATCGGTAGCGCTGTCGAAAGCAACCGATCGTTCCCATACAACCCTGTACTGCTCGTCGAACAGCAGCAGTTTCTTATTGGTTTTCCCGACATCCAGTATGGCGATGACATTCATAAGCCCGTGGCCACCTTACCAGCACCTCTTTCTTTTATCAGCCGTTTACGAATCTGTTCATTTCGATATAGGGCCAGGGGATCCAAAGCGCCGCCGGCACGCAATCGGGCCTCCGCCGCTAATGCCCGCACATCGGTACGAAAACTGTTTTGTAACACCTCCTGTGCCGCCACCGGATCGTTGCCCTGCTGCGCTGCCACGAGCTTCTGCCTGTCCACCAGCAGCGCCGCGGCATAAGTCAGCATTATCGCCTCCACCGATTGCAACAGGTCTTCCAGCGGATCTTTTACATTATGCGAGGCATCGATCATCCAGCCCAGGTCATGGGCATGGTCCATATGACGGGCATCCATACCCTCTACCAGTTCGTTGAAAATAAGAAAGAGCTGGTAGGGCTTGATGCTGCCTACGGTCAGGTCATCGTCGCCGTATTTGGAATCATTGAAATGAAATCCGCCCAGCTTGCCTTCCATCAGCAAGAGGGCAACGATCTGCTCGATATTCGCATTGGGCAGGTGATGGCCCAGATCGACCAGCGTATAGGCTTTTGGCCCCAGTTTGCTCGTATACAGCAGCGACTGCCCCCAGTCACCCACGGTCGTAGAATAGAAATTCGGTTCGAAGGCCTTGTATTCCACGAACATTTTCCAATCAGCCGGCAGCGCAGCATAGATCTCTTTGAGTCCTTCCAGCGTATGTTGGAAAGCCTGGCGGAAATTGAGCTGCCCGGGAAAACACGACCCGTCGGCCAGCCATACCGTCAGCGAAGTGGATCCCAGCTCCTCGCCATAACGGATCACCTCGATATTATGGTCGATGGCCTGGTGACGTACTTCCTTCCGGACGTGTTGCAATGACCCGAACTTATAGCTGTAGGGCTGCCCGGACTGATCCTGAAAAGTATTGGAGTTCATCGCGTCAAAGCGAAGCCCGAACTGCGCCGCCAGCGCCTTTACGGCAGCGGCATCGGTCGGGATATCCCAGGGGATGTGCAGAGAGATGGCCCCGCTGGAACGGTTCAGGGCATGCAGCAAACCGATATCGGCTATCTTTTCTTCCAGATTACGGGGTTCACCGCCGCCGGAAAACCGGCCGAAACGGGTGCCTCCCGTTCCCAGCGCCCAGCTGGGGATCGCTACCTGGAAATCGATCAGCTTGCGTAACACCGCGGCCGCATCGGGCAGACCGGCAGTGATGTATTCCAGCTTGCGACGATGCTCCGGCAGCAGGGCATGATTGTGCTCGTCTATCTTCTGTTGTTCTATTGGCATATTGAATGCATTTGTGTCCCCGGTCTTCCCATCGGACCCGGTAATTTAACTAATTTCCCCGAAGGATCACTACCGGACGAAGGCCATCGCCACCCCTCCGTCCACATTCAGCACATTACCGGTAGACTTGTTCATCAGTCCGCCGACAAAGGCCAGACAGGCATTGGCGATATCCTCGGGCAAAATGATCTCGTTTAGCAGGGTACGCTTGGCGTAATAGGCCGGCAGCTCCTGAACCGTCACGCCATAAGCCTTCGCGCGGCCTTCCGCCCAGGCGCCCTCCCAGATCTTACTGTCGGATATAACGGCATCGGGATTAATGACATTGACCCTGATCTTATCGGGACCCAGCTCGGCCGCATTGAGGCGGCTAAGATGCAGTTGGGCAGCTTTGGCGCTACCATAGCCGGCATTGTTGGGACCGGAGACCAGCGCATTCTTGCTGACGATATTCAGGATGTCACCGCCGGTGGATTGCTTCCGCATTACCTCCACGCCTGCCTGGGTAACCATGAACTGTCCCTTGACCAGAACGTCGTACAACAGGTCCCAGTCCTTCTCGGTATGGTCCTGGATGGGTTTGGAAATGGACAGCCCGGCGCAATTCACGACAATATCCACACCGCCGAAAGCCAGTGCCGCAGCCCGGTAGACCTTCCGGATATCCGCCGCTTGAGTGACATCCAGTAATTCTCCGATGAAAACGTCTTTCCCATATTGTTTCTGGAACTCCGCCCGAGCCGATTCCAGCCGCTTTTCGTCATTGTCATTGATGATCACGCAGGCCCCTTCGTCGGCGAACTTTTTGGCGATAGCCTTGCCAATGCCCCCGGCACTGCCCGTCACCAGGGCGATCCTGCCCGACAGGACCTTCGGCTTGGGCATCCGCTGCAGCTTGGCTTCTTCCAGCAGCCAGTATTCGATGTCGAAGGCCTCCTGGCGGGGAAGGGAGGTATAGGAAGAAATGGCTTCCGCGCCCTTCATCACATTGATGGCGTTGATATAGAACTCCGCTGCCACCCTTGCTGTCTGTTTGTCCTTCGAGAAGGTGAACATCCCGATGCCCGGGTATAGGATCACCACGGGATTGGGATCCCGCATGGCCGGACTATTGGGATGTTTGCAGGAGTCGTAATAGTGCGCGTACATTTTCCGGTAAGATTCGAACTGGGGCGCCAGCTTTTCCTTCAGCACACCGGTCTCCGTCAGGTCCTGCTCAGGGCTGAGATCCAGCACCATCGGGCTGATCTTGGTGCGCAGGAAATGGTCGGGGCAACTGGTGCCCATCGGCGCCAGCCGCGCCAGGTCATTGGAGTCGATAAACTCCAGCACCCGCTCGTCATCGGTGAAATGACCTACCATCCTCGTGTGGGAAGAACAAAATCCCCGCAGCACAGGCGCCAGCGCAGCAGCTTTTTCCAATCTTGTTTCCTTGGGTTTCGCCTGCAGACGCGTACCCCCGAATACCGGCCCTTTTTTGCCGGTGTTATCTTCCAGGTACTGGGCGCAACGCTCAATGACCTCGAGCGTATTGATATAACTTTCATACGCCGTGTCGCCCCAGGTAAAAAGACCGTGCGAGCCCAGCATGATTCCACGAATACCCGGATTCTCGTTCAGACACTCGCGTAACTTCAGCCCCAGATCAAAGCCCGGCCTCTGCCACGCTACCCAGCCGATCTTGCCGTCGAACAATTTCTTCGTGATGGCCTCGCCGTCCTTGGCCGCCGCAATGGCAATCGCCGCATCCGGGTGCAGATGGTCGATATGGGCAAAAGGAAGAAAGCCGTGCAGGGGCGTATCGATAGAAGGCGCTTTGGAACTCAGGTCATAAATACAATGGTTGAACAGGTCTACCATCTCGTCTTCATGTTCCAAACCCCGGTAAACATTTTTCAGACTGAGAAGACGGTCGACGTACAGCGCCGCAAGACCGCTGCGCTTTAAGGTACCCAGATCGCCGCCTGAACCCTTCACCCACATGATCTCCGTCTCGCGACCTGTCAGCGGGTCCTTGGCCATGGCCTTACAGGAGGTGTTCCCTCCGCCGTAATTGGTCAGGCGCAGATCGGCGCCCAGCAGATTGGAGCGGTAGATCAACAGGGCCACTTCATCCCCGGCCATGGCGGCCGCCGCTTTTTCATCCCACAGATAGCTGACGTGTTTGAATTTTTTCGTTGCAATGGACATAGGCATATACTTTATTGTAAAAAAAAATTTATCTCATTTCCCCCCGGACGCCGTATCATTTCATCGAGTTCCCATAACCGACCAGCATGACCGACAACAGGATCGCAATAATGCCGACGGTAATCGTCGCCCTCGTCCGCCCGCTCACCCCCTTCCATTCCTTCAGCGCGATCCCCCATAGATTTGCCACCAGGATAATGAAGGCCATATGCAGTATCCAGGAGCTGGCGCCATTGCCCAACCGGCTCTCGCCCATACCGTAAAAAAAGAACTGGAGGAACCAGATGGTGCCGGCCAGCGCGGAGAAAAAATAGTTATTGGCCAGTGGTGCGCTCTTGGCCGTATAATCCCCGAAAGTTTTGTTACGCGCATTCAGGAACATGCACCAGATGAAGTTGGTAGTCAGCCCGCCCCACAACAAAACAATATAAGTGACATTGTTCTGGTACAGGAATTCCGTGGTGACTCCGGGATGGGCCTGCTTCCAGAGTTGGTTGGCAGTCTCCGCCATTGAACCGCCGGCCTCGATACCGTAGTTGAAGCAGGCGCTGAGGATGCCGGATAACGTACAGATGATGAGGCCCTTGGTCAGGTTGAATTCCTTGACGCTCTCCTTTTTTTTCTCGTCGGACAATTCCTTTTCCTTCAGCACGCCTGCCCTGCCGCAGATATAGATGCCCGCCAGGCACAGCGCCACTCCGGCCAGCACGATCCGCCCCCATGGAGACGACAGCAGCTCATGAAAGGACGTCTTTCCGGGTGTGGGCACGATATTGTAATAAAGAGAAGGCACTAATGCCCCGAATGCCGACGTAAAGCCCAGTAAGACGGAATTGCCCAGGGACATGCCCAGGTACCGGATGCCCAGCCCGTAGAGAAGACCGCCGACCCCCCACAGGATGCCCCAGAAAAATGTCCAGCCGAACGTTGCAACCGAAGCCTGCGCAATGATCTCCGTAAAATGAGGGACGGTGAGCCATGCCGCAAGCGGCGGGATGATCAGCCATGAGAACAGACCGCCGACGATCCAATAGCTTTCCCATGCCCAACCCCTCACCTTCTTGTAAGGAATATAAAAACTGCCGGAAGCGGCGCCCCCGATGAAATGGTAGAAAATGCCGAATAGTATTTGCATGTACGAGATAATTTTTCAATATGGCTGCAAGAATAGACGGGTAAATGTAAGGGTGAATATCGGTAGAGCCGTCATGTACTGTCATGGTCTCATATTGAAAAAAACCGTCTTATGACTGCACCTTCACCGCCTGCCGCGCCAGCAATTTCCACTGCCCCTTCTGCTTCATCCAAACCATCAGCACGGAAAGATGCGCCTCACCGGGCTTCCCACCATCATTGGTGACCGCCGAGAAAATATGCCGCACCCAGGCCGTATTGCCGACCACATGCATCGTTTGCTGGCTAAGATCGATAGACACAAAATCGGAAGCCCCCGACAGCAGCGCCTGCTCGAATGCCGCCTTGTCCTGGATCATTCCGCTGGAATGTCCATATGTCAGGTCGTTCATGGTCAGCCTGTCCAAATTCGCCTGGGTAGGGTCGATCAGCGCCTTCCGGAAAGCCTCCACAGCAGTAGTCAGTTCCGGATCGCCATTTTCCTGGGCTAGGACCGGACCGGCAGCGACAGCCAGCAGCAGAACTAAAAAAAATGTCCGTTTCATATACAACATATTTAAATTTTTACAACTTCCAGCTGCAGCAGCTGCCCCAGCCTGGTGATCTTCGAAGCAATATGCCCCACCCCCACTGCACAATGATGAGCCGGGCCATAGCTGTTCCAACTGTTGACAAAGTTACGTGCCCCGCCGGGAAAACGATACCGGCTATTGGTATTACCGATACGCAGGATGGGGCCCGGCACGGACTCGCCTTCCGATACCAGCAACAGCAGCCCGCCGCCTGTCCGTTCCACGACCGACAGCAACGTGACGGCGCCATTCCTGACAGACATCTCTACCGACAGCCCGCTGCCAACCTTGCCATGATAGACCTGTAAAGGCCTCACCTTCGTTTTACCCTCCGCGATAGCAATATGGCCGGGACCATCATGCCCCATCAGGACCACATCATCGGCAAAATCCATGGCATAATATTCCGTGAAAGAGCCGCCCGCCCCGAAACTGTCCATGATCTTCATCGCCTGCACATTCTTGATCTCATACTCTCCCGCCACCGGGATACCCCGGGCTGTAAGCAGGGAATTACCGAGTATAATGGTATTGATCGCCTCTTCATTGTCGGGATTTCCGGTCCCCTTATAATAATAGGCCATGGAGCCTAGTCTGTAATCGTCTGCCAGCCGGTCCAGAGCGACAGAGGTAACGGCAGCCTTCTGTAATTCGGAAGCCGGACAATCCGGCTGCACATCGAACGCTTCATAAAAATGCTGCACCCGCCGCTCAGCCTCGGCAGCACCGACCTGGCGGCGGCGGGACGCCAGTTCCTCTACTTCGATGAGCTCGATATGGCCGCCGAACGATGAATATTGCTGCGTCAGATCGGTATAGATATCCAGCATGCCGCTGTAATAATGCCCCATACAACCCAGCCGGTTATGTGCCATCGTGTGCATGACCTTCGCCGCCTCCACCCATTCGCGGATCTCCTGCTCAACAACGGGATCATGATACAACATGCCGGTTATCTGGTGAAAACGGATCCCCACCCGGCGGAATACATTGGCGATCTCCGGGACAGGACAGGCAGAACAATACGCCAGCCACTCCCCCGTCATGGCCGTCCTGTCTGTCATCGCATTGAACGCTTCGTAGTCTATGGCAGCCGCCGGAGACAGATTCAAAACGATCACCGGCGCCTTCACCCGCTGTACTACCGGCAAAACGGTCGATGACAACGCATACGTGGACACATAGAGGAAGATAAGGTCCACCTCGTTGCGCCGGAACAGGCTGCCGGCCGCAAAGGCCTTGTCCGCATTGTCGACCAGGCCGGCATTCACTATGCCGGGATGAATAGCTGCCAATTGGCCGTGGATATCGCGCAAATAACCTTCCAGCCGGACCTGAAGTCCAGGGAACTGCCCCCAGTAAGTATCGAGGCCAATGCCAAATAAGCCTATTTTTAACGATGACATAGTAATCATTCTAGGCGATGCCCCGTCGGCCGGCTGACGATCGATCAGCTTAAGCGATGCCCAGGTCCTTTTGTATCTCCTCCAGCGTACGGCCCTTCGTCTCGGGCATGGCGCGCCAGATAAAGATCAGCTGCAGGAACATCATTATAGTAAAAAAGACGAAAGAGTACAGTCCGCCTTTTGTATTGCCTTCCACGATATAAGGAAAAATGGTGGTTATGATCCAGGCCATGATCCAGTGCGTGGAACTCCCCAGCGATCCCCCTTGCGAACGGACAGCATTCGGAAAGATTTCGGAAATGAAAACCCAGATGACCGCCCCCTGGGAAAAGGCGAAGAAGGCGATAAAACCGATCAGGTACAGCAGCAAATGGTTGTTGCCGGAGAGGTTACCCGAAAAAGCCCAGGCCGTCAGGCTGAGAAAAAAGATCATCCCGAATGACCCGATGATCAGCAGTTTCTTCCGCCCTAATTTATCGATGATGGTCATGGCCAGCAAGGTACAGATGAGATTGGCCACGCCGATATAGATTGGCTGACTGAAGGACTGGCTCTTGCTGAAACCCGCCAGTTCGAAGATGCGCGGCGCATAATACAGGATGGCATTGATGCCGGATAGCTGGTTGAACATGGCCAGCAACATGGCATACACAATAGGTTTGGCATATCGGCGCTGGAAGAGGGATTCCTGGTGTTCTTTCACTGACTCCCGGATGACCGTCACCGCTGCGGTGATATTGGGTTCTCCCAGCCGCTGCAGGATGGGAAGGGCTTCGGATTCCCGGTTATTCAGGATGAGCCAGCGAGGACTCTCGGGGATGCTGAGCAGCAGGATGGCGAACAGCGCCGAGGGCACCACCATCACACCCAGCATCCAGCGCCAGGAATCGATCAGCTGAAGATGGGTAAAAAGATAGTTGGTAAGATAGGCGACGACGATCCCCGCTACAATATTCACCTGGAAAGAACCGGCCAAACGGCCCCTGAGACCGGCCGGAGCGATCTCGGAGATGTACATGGGGGCGACGACGGACGAGGCGCCCACGGCCAGTCCGCCGATGATGCGAAAACAGATAAATAACCCCCATGCGGAAACGAAGGCGCATCCCAGGGCGGCAATGATAAAAAGAATGGCAACGAATTGCAGCACTTTTTTGCGGCCATATTTTTTAGCTTGCGATCCGGCGAAGAGACTGCCGAGAATAGTGCCGAAGATGCTGGAAGACACAGTAAAACCCTGGGAAAGTTTGTCGAGCTGCCACAGATGCTCCAGGGTCTGCTCCGCTCCCGAGATGACAACCGTTTCAAAACCGAACAGAAATCCGCCCAGGGCGGCGATCAATGCAATACGAACGGGATAGGAGAGCATGACAAACAATTTATGGTGTCCGAAAATACACTAATTTTAATTTAGCATTCCCATGAAATTCGAAGCCATTACCATAAAAGATATTGCCAAAGCGCTCGGGCTGTCCACTTCCACTGTCTCCCGGGCCTTAAGGGACAGCTACGAGATCAGCGCCGAAACCCGTAAACTGGTGCTGGAATATGCCGAAAAACTCAATTACCGGCCCAATCCCATCGCCCAGAGCCTGAAGGAAAAGCGTAGCCGGTCCAACGGCATCGAATCTGTCGCCTATATGCGGCCCTGATCCGACATCGGCGACTCAGGCATTCGCCCCGTCGGCGGCCCTAATCCAACTGCACCCTCGTCATTTTTGGAGCAAATAAGTGCATCACCAGCCAGGCCACCAGGTAGGACACACCGCAAATCATAAAAATGAAGTTATACCCCATCGTGGCACTCTTGATCTTCGTAAAATAATCCAGGATCCATCCCACCATCGGCTGAAAAATGATCCCGCCCACGGAACCGGCCATGCCGCCAATCCCGATCACCGAACTCACTGCCCTTTTGGGAAACATATCCGATGCCGTGGTAAAGATATTGGCGCTCCAGGCCTGGTGCGCCGCCGCCGCCAAACTTATCAAAGCGACGACTGCCCACATGTTGTGAAAATATTGCACCGTAAAGACCGGCAAGACACACACGGCAAAAATAAACATCACCGTCTTACGCGCTTTGTAGATAGGCCATCCCCTGTTGATTAACGCTCCCGAGGCATATCCCCCGCCGATACTGCCGATCGTCGTGGACGAATAGATGATCACCAGCGGCCAACCCGGCTTCATGACATCCAGCGCGAAAGTCTTGTGAAAATAATCCGCCAGCCAGAAAAGAAAGAACCACCAGATAGGATCGGTCAGGAACTTCCCGAATATGAAGGCCCATGTCTGCCTGATCTTCAGCAACCGGCCCCAGGGGACCTTTGTCCCGGCAGTCACCACCGGCTCATCATCACTGTGGATATAATCGAATTCGGCCTTGCTCAGCTTTTTCTCACGTGAGGGAATATCATACAATAGCCACCAGAATATCAGCCAGATGAAACCCAGCGCACCCGTGATGATGAAAGCCATCTGCCAGCCAAAGGAAGCTAAGATCAGCGGTACCATGATCGGGGCCACCACCGCGCCTATATTGGCGCCCGAGTTGAAAACGCCGGTAGCCAAAGCCCTTTCTTTCTTGGGAAACCATTCGGCAACGGTCTTGATGGCCGCCGGAAAATTACCGGATTCGCCCAGCCCCAGCCCTGAGCGTGCTATGGTAAAAGCCAAAGTATTGCGGGCCAGGGAATGCGCCATCGCAAAAACGCTCCAGATGATGATGGAGATAGTATAGCCGATCTTGGTCCCCACCCGGTCGATCAGCCACCCGAATCCGAGCAGCCCGAAAGCATAGAAGAACTGAAAAATCCCGTTGATCGTCCCGAAAGTGGTGTTATCCCACCCGAATACAGTGGTCAGCGTAGGCTTCAGCAACCCGATCACCTGCCTGTCGATATAGTTGATCGTCGTTGCGGCAAACAACAGGCCGACGATCGTCCAGCGATACCGGCCTATAGGGGATTCAGTCATGTCATGATGATTTGTGCGCACGGCTCAATATACTCCAGTTTATTCGATTATCTCAAATCGGGAATACTAACAATATCCATATCCGTATACGTATAGTTTTCCCCCGCCATTCCCCAGATAAAGGCATGGTTGCTGGTCCCGCAACCGGAATGGATGGACCAGGGAGGTGAGATCACCGCCTGCCCGTTGGCGACCATCAGATGACGGGTCTCCTGCGGCTCGCCCATGAAATGAAAGACCCGCTGCTGATCCGGAACGTCAAAATAAAAATAGGCTTCCATCCGCCGGGTATGTGTATGCGCAGGCATCGTGTTCCAAACACACCCCGGCTGGAGAACGGTCAGTCCCATCACCAGCTGGCTGCTTTGAATCCCATCCGCATGGATGTATTTATAGATCGTACGCGCATTGGATGTCGCCGGGGCGCCTACATCGGTCGGCAAAGCTTGGTGCCCCCGCATCAGTTGCACGGGATAGGCGGCATGGGCCGGCGCCGACAGTAAATAAAACATCGCCGGATGCGCCGGATCATTGCTCGTTAGGCTGACCTCCCGCACACCCTTTCCTGCGTACAGGCAATCCAGTTTGTCCAGTTCATAGACGGTATCCTCTGCATACACCTTCCCTTTTCCGCCGACATTGATGATCCCTATTTCCCTGCGCTGCAGAAAAAAGTCTGCCTTCAGGTCCGGATACGTGTCCAGCGACAGCCGCTGCCTTACCGGCTTCGCCCCGCCCAGGATGACGCGATCGTAATGCGTATACAGAAGCTGCACCTTATCGTCCACCATTAGCGGATCAGTCAGAAAAGCAGCCCGCAACGCCGAGGTCGTCATGCCGCGGACTTCCGCCGGGCTGTGTTCGAATCTTATCTCCATATAATTGTTTTTTTATCTCCCCATCCATCCCCCATCCACGGTCAGGATGGTCCCATGCACGTAATCCGCAGCCGCAGACGCCAGAAAAACCGCCGGTCCCCGGAAATCATCCGGTTCCCCCCACCGCCCCGCAGGTATCCTGTCCATAATGCTCTTGCTGCGCACGGGGTCATTACGAAGCGCTTCCGTATTGTCCGTGCTGATATAACCGGGAGCGATCCCATTCACATTCACGCCCTGCGAAGCCCACTCATTCGCCAGTGCTTTGACAAGGCTGGCGATAGCCCCCTTGCTGGCCGCATAGCCCGGCACGTTGATACCCCCCTGAAAACTCAGCAAGGCATACAGCGTCGCACGGTCTGTCAGATCAGCCTGGTAAGCCGTAAACCGGCGTCCCAAAGCCAGTACCTCCTTTTCCACGTCGCTGTCTTGCAGCGGCATGGAGGCGGATACGCCGATAATATCCGCTCCCGCTTCGGCCAGGCCCAGCGCCATCGCACGGCCGATACCCTTGTTACAACCTGTAACCAGCGCCGTCTTTCCCTTCAGATTAAAAAGATCACTCATAAGAACGTATTGAACAGTTCGCTACCTTTGGCAAGTGTACACTGTTATTCAATAAGATATAGTGAAAAGCAGTACTTTTTTTACGAAAACGATTGCGACGGCAGTATGAAATTTACAGCGATCACTATTGCACCAACAGGGCCTTCCGATCGCCTTCTTCGACCGGGTGACGGATGCCATCGCCACCCACCAGGTCATTGCCGATAATTATAAGGGCGCCTACGAAGCCACCCGGCACCTCCTCCAGCAGGGATTCCGGCGCATCGCCCATATTACCAGCTCGCCAGGCCTGTCGATCCGGCCTCCCGGCTAACCAATCCCCCCGGCCCATCGGTCGACACCCCCCGATCCCCGGGTTCATCACAACAAAATCCCCACTAAGAATAGCAGGGATCCATTAACCAAAACCAGCAGTGATGCCAGCTTAATCGGTCTAGTCAACACGAGAAAATATCTTACTTATAACCAGTCATTCAGCAAGAGGACGCGCGAGGGCGCGGCCGATATACCCGAGCAAAGCGAAGGGTACGAACGTATCCTTCGTTCCTCGGATACGGACGAGACCTAACGAGGAACGACGTTCGGGCGAAGTTCTGACGGGGCCCTGGAAAGGGCCCGAACGAGAGCCGCACCAGTGGTGCGGGTCGAAGTTCTAAGCAGGCCCAACGAAGTTCTCAGCGGTAGCTCTGTGCCAGGGTTGTAGGCAGGGGAGGCCGGCTGGCTATGCAATCCCCGATGGTTTGCAGGATTTTCTCCCTCTCCTTCCCTTCCAGCCGCAGCCGCGGGGCACGGACATATTCGCTGCCGATCCCGGTCTGGGCTTCGGCTAACTTGATGTATTGCACCAGTTTGCTGTGAATGTCCAGTTCCAGCACCGGCAGGAACCAGCGATAGATCGACAGGCCCTCTGCTATCCGGCCCGCTTTTACCAGCCGGTATATCGCCACCGTCTCCGCCGGAAAGGCACACACGAGACCGGCCACCCAGCCTACGGCGCCCATTAGCATTTCTTCCATAGCGAGCGTATCTACCCCGCAGAGGATATTCAGACGGTCACCAAAACAATTGATCATCCGCGTTACATTGGATACATCCCTTGTAGACTCTTTCACCGCCTGGATATTGGGACATTCAATCAACTCTTCGAACATGGCCAAAGTAACTTCAGTTTTATAATCGACAGGGTTGTTGTAGATCATGATGGGAAGATCGGTAGACTCGGCAATGGTCTTGAAATACGCCACCGTCTCCCGGTGATCGGCACTGTAGCGCATCGGGGGCAGGATCATCAGCCCGGCAGCACCCCAGGCCTTCGCCAGAGCAGCCTGCTGCAGGGCATCCCTTGTCGAACCTTCGGCAATATTGAGGATGACGGGCACGCGACCATTGGAGCACTGGACGGAAAATCTCACCAGCTGCTCCTTTTCTCCGAGGGTCAGCACGCTGGCCTCACCCAGGCTCCCGCCGAGGATAACCCCATCCACGCCGGCAGCGATCTGGTATTCCAGGTTCTTTTCAAAAAGCTTCATATCCAGCTCGTCCTTAGCAGTGAATTTGGTAGTAAGTGCAGGGAATACCCCTTTCCAGACAATCGACATAAAATATTTTTTCAAATGTATTGAGAAGAAAACAGGAACGTGTGTTAGTTTTTAATCAATCCTTCGCAAATATTAACCGGTTATCCGGCATACAACCCACCTGTCACAGCTCATCAGCATTGCGGTGCGGCGGTTCAACGCCCAACAAATGCCTCACAAAGAAATCCCTTCTCTCGATCCGCCCGTAGGGGCCGCCGTCGGTATGATCGAACCCGGGCAACGGCAGGAATTCGAAAGTCTTTCGTGCCTTGATCAACGCATCGGCTACCCGGTACGTCGATTCGGGCGGAACATTGTTGTCAGCCTCCCCTACCATCAGCAGCAAGTCGCCGCGCAACTTCCAGGCATTGGTGACATTCGACTGCTCGTCGTAGTGCTTGCCCACCGGGTAACCCATCCACTGCTCATTCCACCATTGCTTGTCGATCCGGTTGTCATGACAGCCACACGACGACACGGCCGCCTTGTAAAAGTCGCCATGGAAGAGCAGGCCGCCCAGCGAATTCTGACCGCCGGCTGAAGTACCATACAGCCCCACTCTCGTCGTATCTACATACGGGTACTTCGCCGCCAGCGCCCTGATCCACAATATCCTGTCGGGAAAACCGGCATCAGCCAGGTTCTTCCAGCAGACATCATGGAAGGCCTTTGACCGGTTGGCGGTGCCCATCCCGTCGATCTGGACTACGATAAACCCCATTTGAGCAATACTCTGCATCTCCCCATACCTGCCTGTAAAATCCTTGGGCACAAAGGCATCCTGCGGTCCCGCATAGATATTTTCGATAACGGGATACTTTTTGTTCGGATCGAAATCGGCAGGACGGACCATAATACCCCAGATGTCGGTCATCCCATCCCGGCCTTTGGCACGGAAGGGCTCAGGCAGCCGCAGGCCGGCCGCCAGGTACAGCGAATCATCTGCCCTTTCCACCTCCACGATCTGTCTACCGTCCGACGTCCGGTGCAGCTCGGTAACGGTAGGTACGTTGATCTCCGAATACGCATCGAGGTAATATCTTCTGTCCGGTGAAAAAGTCACTATATGATTGCCCCTGACCGGCGTAAGATTCACCAGGTGCTGCCCGTCGAAACCAATGCGGTAATAATGAATGTAATAGGGATCTTCACCGGCATTCATCCCGCATGCCGTAAACCAGATCTCCCGCTTTTTCGCGTCGACGCTGTCAATCTCCCTGACCACCCAGCTTCCCCTCGTGATCTCCGCTTTCTGATGCCCCGTCGCCAGATTGAGCAGGTAGAGATGCCGCCAGCCATCCTTTTCGGAAGTCATCAGCATTTCACCAGTCTCCGGCAGATAATGGGTAAAGAGCCTTTGCTCATAGATAAAGGTGGTGGTCGTCTCATCGAGGACGGTCCGGGTCTGCGCCGTCTGCGCATCGACCTCGATCACCCGGAATCGCTGGTGGCCCCGCTCGACCCGCTCGAACGTAAAGTAACGGCTGTCCTGCCGGCGCCAGTGCAATTCGGGGGCGCCGAAAAAGTCGACCAACGGGGTGTTGACCTTCAGTGTTTGCCGGCCGTCGAGCTTGAATACGAACATCTCGAAGGTGGTGAACGGATCCCCGGGCTGCTTGTAAGGGCGCTGCCGCAACTGTCCGCGCGTAGTCCCAGCCACAGAAGACAATACATAATAGACTGCGGAATCCCTGACAGGGTTGATATGATAACCGACGATATACTTGCTGTCCGGCGACCAGGCCAGGTGCCCATAAGGTTTCGCCGTATCCCCATCTGTCGTAAAGGCAAATGTGCCCCCGTTTCCGCCGCTCGCGCCGATCGCATTCGCACCCCCACCGCCATTCGGCTTTCCCCCGGTCGGGTCAGCCGCCGCCCGCACATACACATTTCCGTTCCGCCCATACGCCACCCATTGCTTGTCGGGTGAAAGCGAGTCAGTAGAAAAATCAGCCCACCGCCTATCATCCAGCCGGTCAAAACCCGTCCGCCGGGTCGCACTATCCGCAGGCTCGGCCGCCAGCCGCTGACGCGTGCCGTGCACAGCATCGACAAGGATATATTCTTTGACGCTGTCCTTTAAGATGTTCCGGTACCAGAAGGAGTTGTTGTCGGCCGCCCAGTGTGGCCGTACCGATGCTTTGAAAACGGATCGCGTCGCTATACTGTCAAGGAACCGGGCCTTGCGGTATCGTTGCATGATCTCTGCCCGGCTGGGCTGATAAGGTTGCAGGGCAGCCGTCGTGGCCTGCGCGTTCGCAGCCAGCAGACCCCAAAAAAGACCTGCCTGCAGCAGCAGTAGTTTTCTCATGTATTAATAGTTGATTATTCAGCCAAACCTCTCCACCGCAAATGGCGAAAGATCGATGCTCGCCGGCTGCTCATTGACCAGCTCACTCACCAGCCTGCCCGTACCGGCGCCCAGGCTGAGCCCCAGCATAGAATGCCCCGTGGCTACGATCACGTTGTTATGTTTCTTTATCCGGCCGATATAAGGTAACCCATCCGCCGAACAGGGGCGATACCCATACCAGATTTTTTCGACGGGCGGCATTGGCACATCGAACTCGGGAAAAAATCTCTTCACCGCATTCAGGATGCCCCTGACCCGGGCATACCGGGGAGGAGTAGTGGTAGAAGTGATCTCCATCGTGCCCCCAAAGCGGATCTTGTTGCCATCCATCGGCGTAATGGCCGCACGCCCTTCCACCAAAATGGCCGGGTAGTTCACGCGGTAGGGCGAATCCTGCAGGGTCACCGAATAACCCCGGCCGGCTACCAGCGGCAGCCTGGTCCCCAGCAACCCGACGATCTCCCGGCTCCAGGAGCCCGTAGCCAGTATAACAGCGTCCGCATCGAAAGCGCGATTGGCGGTGATGACCTTTTTTACGCCACCACCACCCGTCTCGAATCGCTGTACTTCCTCATGGGGCAGCAACTTGACCCCGGACTCCTCCAGCAACCGGATCAGCCCCCGCATCAATTTATCGGGATATAAATGCGCATCGCAACGGAAGAAAATGGCGCCCAGCCCATTGATGACGGTATGCGGCTCTTTTTCCTGCATGGCGGCATAGTCCAGCCAGTCCGCCTCCAGCCCCAGTTCATGCGCCTTTTCCACCGTATGACGCGCATGCTCGGCTGCAGCCTCCGTTTGGCAGATCTCCAGCAGCCCCCGGTGCTCATAGGCAAAGTCGAAATGCGGCAGCGGCAGCCAGTTATGCTCATATTCGTGCTGGCTGAGCATCGCAATTTCTTTCAGCGGTATGGCCGACCGCTCGACATGTTCCGCCGTCGCACTCTTCATGAACTTCAACCCCCAGTCGATCAACGACCGGCTAAGACGCGGCTGTACGTAAAAAGGGCTTTGGGAATTCAGCATCCATTTTAACCCCTGCCGGACAATACCCGGCGTGGCCAGGGGAATGAAATGACTGGGACAAACATAACCGCAATTGCCATACGAGCAGTTATCCATGAAATCCGATCTGTCAAGCACGGTGACCTGGTGGCCGGTCTTTTGAAGATAATAAGCAGAGCTCAACCCAATGATCCCTCCTCCGACGACGACGACATTCTTGTTCATCCAGCAAAAGTAAGCGCAATCCGCAATCGACAGGCTGCCCTGCTATACACTTATTTTAACCTGTTTTGCCAGCTTATTCACTTCAGGCGCAGCTCACCGCCCACCCCTCTTTCGTGGCCTAATAAAACCTCAGTAGCCATATTTTAACCAATTTATACTGGATTTTAATAATAGGGTGATAATATCCGCAAATGCAGTAAATTCATACCAAGGTTACAATAAGGTCATAATTTCTTAACCATTTGCCAAAACTGACGTGATGAAAGTACTTCAATTCACTATCCCTGTGCCGCGTGACAAAACCGTCATCGTGCAAAAAGATGTGCTCCCTCATTTTTATCCACACCTGCACCGCCACCAGGAGATCCAGCTGACCTGGATCCAGCAGGGGGAAGGCACTCTGGTAGCCGAAAACAATATGTATTCGTTCCGCGGCGGTGAAATCTATTGGCTGGGGGTCAACCTGCCTCATGTTTTCAAGAGCGACCCCTCCTATTTTTCCCCGTCCAGCAGCAAAAAGGTCCAGACCCTGAATATCTTCTTCAATGCCAAAGGACAGCTGGATTCCTTTTTCGAGCTGCCGGAGATCAAAAACGTCAAGAATTTCCTCCAGAACCAACAGTCAGGTTTCAAAGTGCCGCCCGAACATGTCGAAGAGATCGCAGAGAAAATGCTCCGCATCCAGCATACCACCGGCGTCGACCAGTTGGTCCATTTTATCGAGCTGCTGAAACAACTGAGCTCCTACCAGGAACTGACGCCCCTGTCCGCCCGGTCACAGCCCGTCGCCTACAGCGAACATGAAGGCATCCGCATAGGGGCCATTTATAATTATATCATGCAACAGTACGACCGGCCGATCACCCTCGAGGACGTCGCCAAACAGGCACACATGACGCCCCAGGCTTTCTGCCGGTATTTCAAACGGCATACCCTGCATACCTTCGTCAGCTTCCTCAACGAGGTCCGCATCAACGAAGCCTGTAAAAAGCTCACCGACGGTCAATACGATAGCATCGCTACTGTGGCCTACAACTGCGGGTTCAACAGCATCACCAATTTCAACCGGGTCTTCAAGAGCGTCACCGGGAAGTCCCCCAGCGAATACGTCGACAGCTACCTGCAGAACGTCGCCGTCGCGGAATAAATTAATTGCGCACCATCCTGATTGTCCCCGACACCGGCCCCACCCCATTGCTCGCCGAACGCGCCACAAACTTTACCGTCACCGATTGCTTGCCCCTCACTAACTCCTGCGGGACCGGATAGCTGATATCATAGAATTTACTTTGCTTGAATGACCCCAGGCTCTGCGTGGCAATCGTCTGCCCGTCGACCTGGATATCGAAGATCCGGCCCCGGTGGTCATCCCCCCAATAAGAACAAAGGATCGTATTGGCCATCGCTGAATCCACCTTCATCACGAAGGAAAAGTAACCGCCATCTTCCGTCGAACGCCATTGCCGCCCATGCTCCTCCCCGGAATGCAGGTTCTCTCCCGTAAAAGAATGATCTCTTTCCGGTTGCATCTCGCCTAGCCGCAGACGGTCGATCGTCCGATCCTCCAACTCCTGCGCCTTCACCCGGTCTTCTTTATATCGCTCCTGCTGAACAGCCCACGTCGCCGGCGTGAACAGGTCCCAGTAGACGCTGTAGTATTCCTTTTCCGTCCGGTTGAAGGGTATCAGCGTCACATCACCCGGCTGCCCGACAGCCTTCGTCCGGAACACCAGTTGCCCGCTGCCGCCTGCTCCCGCTCCAACTGCCACCCGCCGCACCCACTGATTCGGGTCCCCCGAAGCCGCTACCAGCACGGGAATCCCGCTGACCGGATCGGGCTCCTTATCACCCAGTTCACCGGCCAGCAATACGGGTCCATAAAATAACGCCACCCTCGACGCATTGTCAGGTATGGCCTCGGTGTGAAAAGATTCCGGCAGCCGGATGACGATCCGATCCCCCTTCTTCCACGCCCGCTCAATAACCAGGTACCCATCGGAACCCGTCACAAGTCGCCTCACCGCCACTCCGTTGACTGTCACCGTCAGACCCGGCCCCGCCCAATACGGCCGCCGGATGCGTATCGCAAACGGGCGCCCGGCCCGCGCCTCCAAAAGGGTCAACCGCACCTCATCATCGGCAGGCAGCTTCGTCGTCTGTTCCACCACCACCCCCTTTTCCTTCCAGTGCAGCCGCGAAGAAATAAAGAGATTGACGTACAGGCTGCCGTCGCTACCCCGGGAATAGATGCTCTCCCCATATTTGACATGGTTCTCCATCCCGGAGCCTACACAACAAGTGAACGTATTGAAAGCATCGCTGTATTCCTTTCGCCCCCCCATCCGCAGCGGCACGAAATAAGTCATCATCCCATCTGCATGGTCCTGCGAGGCGAGGATATGATTGTACAACGCCTTCTCATAATAGTCCATCAGCGCAGCCGAAGGATGCCAGGCAAATAAATGCCTCGTCAGTTTCAGCATGTTATAGGTGTTGCAAGTCTCCGTCGTATTATCGGTCAGCTCGTCATTCAGTTTGCCCGGTTGCCCCAGGTATTCATAGTCACTGTTGCCGCCGGTGGCATAGGAATGATCGTGGACGATAATAGACCAGAACGATTCCGCAATGTTCCTGTCCCTTCCATCAGCCGTCAGTTCATAACGCCGAGCACAACCGATGACCTTCGGGATCTGCGTATTGGAATGCTTGCCGGCCAGATCGTCCAGCCCCTGGGACAGGCTGTCTAGAATACGCTTGTCGTGAAATTGGTAGGACAGGTCCAGGTATTTTTTATCCCCGGTAATGGCGTAGGTATTGGCCAGCACATCGTTCATTCCACCGTATTCGCACAGCAGCATCTTCTGGCGCACCGAATCGGACAAATGCCCCACAATGGTGCCCGTCCAGTCGGCCATCCCTCTTTCTACCCGCAGCGCCTCGGTATTGTCGCAGTAGAGATAGGCATCCAGCAGACCCGCCATGACCTTGTGTACAGTGTACCAGGGAGACCATGCTCCGTTGAGATCGAACCCGCGGCTGCGGATATTGCCTGCGGACACCTCGGCCCACAACGTATCTTCCCGCGGAATCGCACCCACATAGCCGGACATGCTCACCATCTGCATCCCCGAAGCATCCGAAGATCCCGCAGCCCTGGCCGCGGAAGCCGCAGCCCTCGCCTTCTGACACACCGCCAATTCACTCACGATATAATTCACCCTCTCCAAAAACCGCCTATCCCCCGTCGCCGCATACTCCATGGAACACGCCGACAGGTAATGCCCCAACGTATGCCCCGCCAGACCGGATGATTCCCAGCCGCCATATTTCTCCCCCTTGGGCGCCAGCCCCGCATGTACCCTGAAATCCGACAGCAGCCTGTCCGGCTCGATCTCCAGCAGGTAACGGGCATCCGCCTCCATGGCCTGTTTGAAAGGGCCATCCAGCAGTCTCACATCCCTGATCGAAAAAGGATACGCCTGCACCGCAACAGCCGGCCGGACCTTCATCGCCGCACTAGCGTATTCCGGCACATAGGATTGCCCGTAAGCATGGCCATACACACAACTGACCGCTGCAAAAAATGCGGCGGTCAGTCCCGGTCGAAATGACAAACAAAAATTTTTCTTACTCATATCATCTTCCCCCCCCGGGGCAGTGTTCTTTTAGATAATCAGTGAACAAATGTGACAAATGCAACGACGTACCCTCTCCTTCCCGGATGGCATGCGTCCGGTTGGGATACACCATCACCTGGAACTTCTTATCGTATTTTACCAACTCGTTGATGAGTTCTTCTGTCCCTTTATAGTGAACGTTATCATCCCCCGTACCGTGAACGATCAGCAGGTTACCCTTCAGGTTCTTCGCATAGTGAAGTGGGGAGTTATTGACAAAATCATCCCGGTTCTCCTGCGGCAGCCCCATATACCGCTCCTGGTAAATATTATCGTATAGCAGCTCATCGGCCACCGGCGCTATGGCAATACCGGTCTTATAGATATCGGGATACTGGAACATCAGGTTCAACGTCGCCGAACCGCCGCCGCTCCATCCATGTACCGCTATCCGGCTGGAATCGACAAAAGGCCATTGCAGGATCTTCCTGGCGGCCATGGCCTGGTCATGAATATTGATGTCGCCGATCTTCCGGTAGATGCATTTCCGCCAATGCGCCCCTTTTGGCGCCGGTGTGCCGCGCCCATCCAGGCTGATCTGGATATAGCCGTCGGCAGCGATATCCCCCGCATACAGCGGCGTGCCGGCCGAACCGGCCACATCTTTAACCGTCGTGCCTGCGGGCTCGGTATATACATTGAAAAGAACAGCGTATTTTTTGGTGCTGTCGAAATTCTTTGGCAGGATCATCCAACCGTCCATCGTCACCCCGTCATCCGTCGTCAGTTGGAACATTTTCACCGGGTACCGGGTACGGCCATTCCCGCTATGGCCCCCGGCCGTTTCATTGGACTTAATACTCGTATGCTTCGGCAGGCTAACCCACTCTGATACCGATTCATACAAATGGTTCGAAAAGGTATGGGTGGCATAGAATGCGCCCGGCCCGATATTATAGGAATGAGTGCCCTTTTCAGCGGCGGGAGACACCAGCTCCAGCTTGCCCCTCCCGTCCAGTGATACCCGGTAAAGATATTGCTGGGTCGCATTGTCGGGAGAAGCCGCAAAATAAACATACCCGGTCTTTTCATCGATCGCCCGGATACTGATCAGATCATAATTGCCCTTCGTCAGCAGCGTCTCTTTCTTCCCATCCCGGCTGATGCGGTAGAGATGCCGCCACCCATCTTTCTCGGATACCCAAAGAAAATCTTTGCCGCCATTCATCCACTCCCAGCCAGTAGGATCATCACTGTATCGTTGCTTCACATCGATCCAGGCGCTGTCGGTCTCTTCATACACGGGCGTTGCAACGCCTGTAGCCGCATTGCACAGAAACACCTTGGCATCGTTCTGCTTGCGGTTCAGCTGCTCCAGCACCAGTTCAGTGCTGTTATCCGCCCATTCCATGCGCGGGATATAGTGCTGCCGGCTGTCTCCGGGCACCTGCATCCAGGTGGTCCGCCCTGTCCCCACGTCAACGACGCCGACACGGCAGGGCGAAGGATCTTCACCGGCCACAGGATATTCCACGGGAACAGTGAAGGGGTAGAGGGAATCGGTATTATCGATCATCAGGAAGTTCTTCACCTGCCTCGCATCCAGCTGCCAATAGGCGATGCTCTTGCTGTCAGGGCTCCAGCGAAACCCATCCCTGCAGCTGAATTCCTCTTCATACGCCCAGTCGAAGGTGCCGTTGATCATCCGGAAGGCGCCGTCGGTGGTCAGCGGCGTGATCGCCCCGGAGGCCAGGTCTTCCACATAAACATTGTGCTCACTGCTATAGGCAGCCTTAGCGCCGTCGGGAGATAGTTTGGCAAACATCAACGAGGCGGACGGCCTGCTGACGCCCAGCTGCTTCAGCGTATGTGCCGTAAGGTCCAGCACCCAATAGTCGCCGCGGGTATTCAGCCGCCAGACCTTTTTAGTATTGGTGAACAGCAACCATTTCTTTTCGTCGTCGCTGCTCGAAAAACCCTGCACCGTCAGCGGCTGGCGCTGCCCGGCAGGCGTCAGCTGCGCAACATCCGCAATCACCTCCCGCGTGAAGCCGGGTACTGCATAGGACACCAACGCACCCTCCTCGACAGCATAGTAATGCCGGCCGTCTTTCGACCATTTTACGCCGCCACCGCCACGCTGCGCCTGCAAGGTAAGGGAATGAAAAAAAAGCAATAGAAAGAACGCCGGCGCAGAACGTAGCACAGATCGCATATAAATAAGTTATTGTTTGGCTGTAGCAGGTTTCACGCCAATGTAGTACATTTTTTTGATACTGTCTTCGCTGAACAGATCGGCTTGTCCGTCCTTCAGCACGGTACTGCTCCATTGATCCGTCGGCAGGATCCGGATCTTCGTCTGCCCATTCTGCAGCACCAGCGGCAGGTTGAATCCGGCCACGCAATTCGAATAGCGGTAGAAAACTTTTTGATGATCATCGCTGAAATAATATTCGAAATCGGGTATCTGTGTCGTCCGGAGATACTGGTCGAATACCTTCTGGTAATCGAATCCGGCGTGCGCAGAAAGATAATGCTCGATCTGCTGCGTCGTCACGGTCTGATGATAAAAGTCCTTATTCATTCCGCGCAGGATCTGGCGGAATCGTTCGTCATCGTCCATACTATGGCGGATTGAATGCAGCATATTGCTGCCCTTGGGATACATATCCCCGCTGCCCTGCTCGTTCACGCCATAGCGGGGGATGACCGGGCGGTCGTTGCGGATGCCCCTGCGTATCCCATAATTATAGGCATTGCCGGCGTCCTTGCCATACATATATTCCACGAACAACGTCTCGCTGTAATTCGTATATCCCTCGTGGACATACATATCAGCCAGGTCCTTGGTCGTAATATTGTTTCCAAACCACTCGTGCCCGCTCTCATGGATGATAATAAAATCCCATTTCAGCCCCAGGCCCGTACCGCTACCATCCCTGCCCCGGTAACCAAAGGCATAATGGTTGCCATACGCCACAGCGCTCTGGTGCTCCATACCCGTATGCTGCACATCGACCAGTTTGTAGCTATCCTCATAAAAGGCATAAGGACCGAACCAGTGCTCCATGCTATGCATCATGTTATGCACCTGCTCGGGCATATAGCTCTTCGCCTTTTCCAGGTTATAGTCCAACACCCAGTAGTCCAGGTCCAGGTGACCCTTCTCACCCTGGAAATCCTCGTGGAAAGTGACGTATTTGCCGATATAAGGGATGATGCAATAATTGCTGATCGGGTTGACGACCGCCCATTTCGTTGTCGTCGTCCCGTCACCGTTGTCTTTTTTAAATTGCAGCCGCCCATTGGCAACGGCTACCAGCGTGTCGGGAGCGATCATGGTCAGCGAAGCGCCCTTGTCCGGTTCATCCCCCTGGTAATCCTTGCAGGGATACCAGATAGAAGCGCCCAGCCCCTGGCAGGTCACGGTCATCCACGGCCGGCCCAGCGAATCTGTCGCCCAGGTCCATCCGCCGCTCCACGGCGGCCGCGTGCTCTCATGCGGTATGCCTGAGAAATAGGCCCTCACCGTATGCACGCTGCTGACTTTCTGATGCGGTGTCTTTACATGCCACGCATTGCCCTCTTGTGTGAAGGTCAGCTGTTGCCCGCCCTCCCCTATCACGCTGTCGATGTGCAGGGGCATCTGCAGGTCCAGCTGCATCCCGGGCTGGACGGCGCTCACCACCTTATACGTGATCAGGTCATCGCCGGGCGCCGTCTTTGATAAAAAGTCTGGCTTCACAGTGATATCGTAACGCAGGATATCCCACCACGACCTCTCCGGTCCGTCGGTGCCGCGCAAGGTATCGGCATGGGTAAAGACTTTGTGCTTATATGCTTCGCTGGCCTCGGCCACCATCCTGGCCCGCTGTGCCCGTACACTGTCCGGATTGGGTTGCTGACCCGCCTGTTGTTGCGCCAGGCAGAAAAGCGGCGCCAGCAGAATAAATAGTAAAATCGTTTTACGTGTGCTCATATGAAGTGAAAATAATCAATTTGTCATCCAGAACAATGGAGTCGATACAAGATCCGGTGCGCCCATCGCCTGCACCGCGGCGGCGTAGTTGATCGGGTTGGCGGTTTGCTCGGCCAGGGGATACCAGAAACGAAGGGGCAGTTGGCTGATGGCGCCGATAGGCGGACTGACGACGTTGATATTGGGGTAACCCAACCGGCGAATCTCCGTCCAGGCATCGTATCCGCGGTTCCACAAGGCGATCCATTTCTGGTAACCTATTTTTTGTTTGTAAGTGCCCGCAGCTGTACTATAGGCTATCGTAGGCTGGGCCAGGTAAGTGGCTGCCTGCGCGGCCGTACCTCCCCAGAATTCGATAGAGGCCGTAACGGCGCTGTCATAGTGCGATTCCGCAGTCCCGCCTACAGGGAAACCTCTCTCCACGGCTTCCGCCAGCAGGAATTCAGTTTCGGGGTAGTCAAGGAAGTCGCCGGGGAAAGCGGGATCCAGCACCTGTGCCGAAAAAGTGGACAGCGTGGGATAGGAATTACCGGTTCCGGCAAGACCCCCTACATAGCTACTGTCCGGAGCTTTCGTGACATACAGTGACAAGCGCGGATCATTCCAGGTCACCATCTGCTGGACCAGCAGATTGTCCGGGCAGTTGTCATGCCGGCCGCTGTTGATAGCCGCCTGCCAGATCGGGTTGCTATTGCCGGTGGATGAAGGATCGTAGGCAAAAGTGGCATTGTCCGCATTGGAGGCAAACACCCCTTCCCCGACCGCTTCCTGAACCTTTTGGCTGGCCGTCGTGGGATCGCTGTCCGCAATCAGCATAGCCATCTTCAACTTCAGCGTAGCCGCGAATTTCTTCCATTGAACAGGGCTGCCCTGGTAGAGTTGATCGGACGAGCCCATTGCGGCAGCACTGACATTGATATCCGCGATGCACGTATCCAGACGGCTGAGCAGGTCATAGTACACCGTTTTGGCGTCATCGTATTTGGGAAAGGGGATCGACCGGTTCTCTGCCTGCGTATAGGGGACATTGCCATAAGTGGTCACTAACAGGTAATACGCATAGACTTCCATGATATCCGTAATGATCAGGTCGTTCTGCAGGATCTGCGGCGAACCCGCCGTAGACGGGTACAGAGCCTTGGCATTATAAAAATTATTGAGTACCCCGTTGGCAACAGAACCATAGATCGCATCCCACCAGTTATCGGGGCTGTCATAGGCGGTCAGGATATACCGGGCCTCCGTGATATAGGTACACTCCGTCCAGGTCTGCGCGAAGTCCCGGAAGGGAGCCGAGCCCGCGTTTGGAGTGGTGATGTTATCCGACAGGTTCTTTTGTCCCGCCAGGAATAACGTGCTGGCCGGCACGGTGATCGCCGCTACCGGGTTGTTATTCAGGTCCTGGATGTTCTTGGTGCAGGACGCCGCCAGCAGCAGAACAGGAATATAAATAATAAATAATTTTCGCATCTTAATGGTTTTTTAAGTTTCGTTTCGTTCGCCCACTACGTTTTCCGTTGGCCGGATGGCTGAGTCGTCTCAGAATCTGGCTTTGATATTAAACCCGAAGGTTCTGAAAGTTGGATAACTGCCCGATTGAAATCCCATCGAACCGTTGGCGCCATAGGATCCGCTGGAAGGCACACCCTGCTCGGGATCGGCATAGGGCAGGTTCTTGTGGATAATCCACAGGTTCCGGCCGGTAAGCGAAAGATCCAGGCCCTTCACGAAATGCAGCCGGTTGAGGGTGCTGGCCGGCAGCGAATAGGTAAGGGCCGCTTCCCTCAGCTTGACATAACCCGCATCATACACATAGGATTTGGCCGCCTCCTGGTTGTCCGAACTGAAGGGGAACAATCCCTGGTTGATATCGGATGCGTCCACCAGCACCGTATTGGCTTTGCCATTGGACGTCACGCCGGGGAAGAGATATCCGCCTCCATTGGCCAGCGACGTCCGCGTCGCCACGCCGTTCTTGTTGTAGCCGGCCGTATGCGGGATCAGACCCGCGCTGGCGCCGTAATCCATATCCAGCGAATAGACGTCGCCGCCCTTACGCACATCCACCAGGAAGCTCAGAGCAAAATTCTTGTAGTGGAAGCTATTGTTGATACCGCCCAACCACGTAGGATTGATATTGCCGATATCCGATAAGGCATTGGCATTTTTGATCGGATAACCCGCAGAATCCAGTATTTTCCCGTTCAGGTAAGTATAGTTGCTGCCCCGCAGCTCGCCATAAGGCTTACCCTTCTCGGCAACCAGTTGCACGGCATTCTGGTAACCTGTGATCAGGAAGGAAGGCTGATTATCATACAGGTTGACCACCTTGTTGTTGTTCTTGGACCAGTTGATATTCATGTCCCAGGTGAAATTCCGCGTCTTGATGGGTGTCAGGCTGAGCGTCAGCTCCACACCCGCATTCTGGATCGTTCCGCCGTTGACAAAGAACTGCGAAAAACCGCTGGCCCCTGATACATTGATCGGCATGATCTCGTTGACTTCCTGCGCGTGATAGTACGTGACATCCAAACCAACACGGCTCTGCAAAAAGGACATTTCCGCCCCGATTTCATACGTATGGTTCATCTCCGGCACCAGGTTCGCGTTATTGTTGATGGGGGGCGAGTTGAAGATCGTCTGGCCATTGAAAGCTGTCCCTGCAACGTAAGTGTTCTGCAGGCTATAATAGGGCGCATCGCCGCCTACCGCCGCATAGTTGACCCTCAGCTTGCCATAACTCAGCCAGGTGAGATCGGTCAGCAATTTCGAGAAGACCCAGTTGGCGGAGATGGCCGGATAATAATAACCCGAGTGCGCCTGCGGCAAAGTGGAAGAGTGGTCCCGCCGGATCGTTCCGTCCAGGGTCACCATATCCTTCCAGGTCAGTGTGGCGCCGGCAAAGACTCCGTCCACCTCTTTCCGCTCGAAGGTTTCCGTGGGCGCCAAAGGGGTTTTGACCGAATTAGCCAGCGCAAATAAGCCCGGCACGACCAGCCCGCCATTCGTGGACATAAATGTGGAGGAATAATTGTCCTGCCGGACGTTCGTTCCCACCAACGCTTTCAGGTTGAAATCATCGCTGAGGTTCTTGTCGAGATTCGCCAGGAAATCATAGTTGGTCTCATCATAGGTTGATAATGTCTTGGAATAACTGGGCGTACCGGCGCTGCCGACATCATATCTCGTCTCCACGGTCTGGTCGTAATCATCCTTGGACACCCTGCCCAGGATATTGATCAGCGATCCGATCTTATAATTCAGATAAGCATTGCCGAAATACCGGTCACGGCCATCCGATTCATAATTCTTATACCTAACCCAGTATGGATTGTCATGGTAGGCAGGCTTGACGATATTGCCGGGAGCGTTGGTCAGATACCCGCCCAGCCAGTTCCAGGTGGCATTCGTATTGGTCCGGAAAAAATCGGCCTTCTGCTCGGGCAGGTCGATACCCGTCTCCCACCACTGACGGAAGTCCGTCATCGGGTTGATCTGCGTACCGTTACCGCCGTAATAGCCATATCCATACCGACCGATAGCGTTGACATCCGAATAGTTGAATTCCCCGCCCGCCGTCAGCTTAGGCGCCAGGTTGTATGTCACCCCTAAGTTCAGCAGATCCTTGACCTGGCTGCTGTTGGGCAGATAACCCTTGTCGTCGCTGCGGGTATAGCCCATTTTGAACGTACTCTTGTCATTGCCGCCATCTGCGAAAACACTGGTCGTAGTGGTAATCGGTGTTTCAAAATAATCGGTAGGCTTGAAATGCGCAGCCGGCCGCCACGGCGTGGCCTTCCCGTAATTGGGGTTACCCGGCGAAAAAGCGTCCCATTGGTACACCATCAGGCTGGGGTCATAGGCCGGCCCGGTCATCTGGTCGATATCCGTCTGCACGATCTGTACCGGCGTCCCGTTGCTGTTGAAGATCGGCTGATAGTAGAAGAAAGGATTGGGATTGTTGGGGGTGGTGCTGGCCTGACTGCCGTAACCTTCCCCATACTGCTCCTGGTATTGCGGCAGCGTGCTCTTGTCCGGGGTACCGGCATTCACGCCGAAATTGACGGTGATCCCCAGCCCCTTGTTCAGCCTGGAACCCCGTTTCGTGGTGATCATGATCACGCCGTTGGAAGCCCTCGACCCATACAGGGCAGAGGCAGCGGCGCCTTTCAGCACGCTGATCGATTCGATATCGTTTGGATTGATGTCCGAGGCGGCATTGCCGAGATCGTAATATCCCTGCCCCCCAGTATTTGCGGTCGACTGGTTGGTATTATCAAAAGGAACGCCATCCACGACGAACAGAGCCTGGTTACTCTGTGTCAGCGATCTCATCCCCCGCAGGATCACGTTGTTGGATCCTCCCATCGTATTGCTCGCGGTGATCTGCAACCCCGCTACCTTCCCCGACATATCGTCGATGAAATTCGTGGTGGGCGTCTTGTTGATCTCCGCACCCGAGATCTGCTGGGTGGCATAAGGCAGCGAGTTCTTGCTCCGCCGGATACCGAGAGCGGTGACGACGACCTCGTTGAGCGCTTCAGTCTTACTGTGCAGCACGACCATGATATTGGCCTTACCCCCTACTCTGATCTCCTCGGGCTGAAAGCCGACATTACTAATGATCAGTATATCGGAAGGACTGGCGGAAATACGGAAACCTCCATTTTCCTGCGTCGATACGCCTGACCGGCTTGATTTTAGTCGGACCGTTACATTCGGAATAGGCGTACCCGCAGAATCCGTGACCTGCCCGGTAATCGTCCTTTTTTGAGCGTGAACACTAAGGCATAGCAGCGTGGCCATGACGAAGCATAACGCCATGAAGAGATGTTTTCTCATTGCATGAGTTGTTTGGGTTATTGACAAGAATTTGGTTGCGAACAAGAGTTAAAATGTTCACATGTCAAGCAGAAGGCAAAAGGATTAATGATCAGAATAACCAAATTTACTCATGCCTCCCCCGGGGAGCTTCATCATTTTTGATCTTTTATGTACGAAAATTACCTGTTACCACGCCTCGTTCTTTTGGAAAGCCAGGATCAGAATGATACCACTGACCAGGCCCGAGACGGCGATGAATTGCTGGCTCTCTATCGCCAGTCTACTGCCCATGAAGAGTATCTGGGCCAGGATCAACAGAAGGGAAAAAATGATAATGACAATCTTGCGAATAAATTTTTTTGATTGGCCTTTCAGCAGGCCGAGGATGGAGATGAAGGAGAAGAAAATTCCCACAAGCGTTGTCATAGGATATAGTTTACCACCAAAATACATTTTCTCCGGCCTTCCTGCAATAGGAAAAAGCCCAGTATTTTCACGATCACATCGATTTGATCACCCCGCTCCTCAACCCCTTCCCTGTCACAACAATTCCCCCGGTGATACGCCCAACCCTTTCGCCAGTTTAAACATCGTAGAAACCAGGATATTGACTTCCCCCGCCTCTATCCGCCCAATATGCCCGGCGTCAAGACCGGCGCGGACCGCCAGATCGGGGATACTGAGATTTCTTTCCTTACGCAGTTGGGTCAACCGCTGGCCAAACGAATGCAATGCTTTTTCGTTCCTGTCCATGCAGAATGAATTAAAATCAGGTAAAATGAATAAATGATTACATGGAGGAACAGCAGTGGACTGAAAAATGGGCAGGGAATCCGATTCCCTTGCATAATATACGGGAAAAGTCAGCTTTAACCATCCGGCTATTCTGATTCATAATCCAACAGGGCCGAAGGATGGGCTTCGAGGGCCGAAGCCAGTTGCAATAAGGTAGTGAAGGTGATATTGATCATTCCCTTTTCGATCTTGGCGATCTTACTGTTATCTATACTACATGCATAAGACATTTCGCGCAGGCTGAGGCCTTTCTCCTTCCGGAGTTTTCTCAAATTTTCGCCGAATTTCTTCAACACTTTTTTATCAGCAGGAGTAATCATTATGCTTTCTTCTAAGGAAAGCCTAAGATGGAAGATTTTTTCAAAATTGATGAGGACCAATTAGACCGCACAGCCAATTTTAATTTACTTCTATTCGTACCAATCGTAAATATGATTGCCTATAACATCCACCATGATGGCACACTTTGGGGAATCCGTTTCCCAGTCCATCCCTTTCATTTTGACCAGCCCATAGTATACGTTGTTCAGAAAGACCTGGAAGGCAGTAGACCTCCCGCGGAAAGCTCCCGACAGCAGCGGTTTGATCTGGCCATGATATTCCTTTCCATCGTAGTTAAACGATATGGGAAATTGATTGAACATATGATAGGTAGTTTCAATACTGATTGAAATAGACTTATTTATTCTTATTCTTCTCTTTATTATTTTTTTTACTTTTCCCTTTCGCGACGATTTGCGTCTGCAGATCGCTATCATAGGGAGCCGATATCCCATGTTGGTCATCGGGCTGTCCCAGGCTGGTGGTGGGACCGCCCGTGCAGTCAGCGGATTTGCGGGAAAGCCATGCCGGTCATCTTGCGGTAGAGATCGACCGCATACAGATCGGTCATCCCGGCAATAAAGTCGACGACAGACTGGATATCGGAGTAGAGATGCCCCGCTTCACCGGTAATAACGAATTGTTTGGAGATCAGCTGCAACAATTTCTCTGACTTATTCGAACGGGGGTTCAATAGTGCACCGACAAATTCCTTCAGCATCCCGCCGATGACATTGTAGCCGGCGATCTCTATTTCCACGACGGAGCGGTGGTTATAGATATGCTGTATGGAAAAGGCGTCGATCCTTTTTATCAGTGCCGATTCCCGGGGAGGGAGATATTCGATGAGTGATTTGGGCAGTGCACCATTCAGCAATTCTTCCTCATGCTGCATAAAAATATCCCGCACCCGGAAGATCAGCAGGTTGATCAGTTTGGCGCGGAGGAACTGCACTTTCTGGTTGCCATCATTGATCTCATGGAAGACACGCTCCACGCGGTCGCGGGCATCATACCCCTGCTCGTTGTCGAAAAAGGAAAGGAACAGATCACTGATGGTCCCGATAGAAATGATATTCAGCCGGTGGGCGTCTTCGAAATCGATGACCCGGTAACAGATATCATCGGCCGCTTCTACCAGGTAGACAAAAGGATGCCTGGCAAATACATTCTTATCCGCCGCCAGTCTCGGAATACCTAATGCCTCGGCAATACCCGTAAAAGTGCCGGTTTCCGAATCGAAGAAGCCTGATTTCTTAGTGACCAGTTGCCGCTTATCAAACCCGTTGAGCGAATCGCTGGGATATTTCACGATAGACGCCAGCGAGGCATACGTCAGACGAAAACCGCCGGTTGAAGGCTCGTTGAAATGATGGGTCAGCGTCCGAAAGGCATTGGCATTCCCTTCGAAATAAAGGAAGTCCCGCTGCTGGTTCAGCGTCAGTTCCCCCGAAAAACGGCGTTGACCCTCTCCTTCCAGCTCCCTGAAAAAATTGCGGATGGCATCTTCCCCGGAATGCCCGAAAGGAGGATTGCCGATATCATGGGCCAGACAGCCTGCGGCGATGACCGCCGGTAACTCGTATTTATAGAATTCCCGGATCCCTTCGCCCCAACCGGTGTATTTTTCCCCCAGCGCATCTCCAACGGATTTTCCCAGTGACCGGCCTACAGAGGCTACCTCCAGGCTATGGGTCAGCCGGTTGTGGACGAACACCGGGCCCGGCATAGGGAATACCTGGGTCTTATTCTGGAGCCGCCGGAAGGCGGAAGAAAAAATGATCCGGTCATAGTCCCGGAGAAAAGAGGTGCGCATATGGGGATCCGCCGCACGCTGGTCTTTCCTGTCTATTGCGCCCGTCGCGCCTGCCCCCACGCCAGTGCCTCCCCCGGTGCCTGCCGATCCCGTCCTCACCGCACTGTAGAGTTGTTGCCAGTTCATTCAGATCACCCCCTCCTCGTGCCGCCCCAGCGGCTTGTGACCGATGCTGTTGTTCAATGTACCGATCCCGTCGATGCTGATCTCTACGTTGTCTCCCTCCCGCAGGGTAAAATCATTGCCGGGTACCAGGCAGGTCCCGGTCATCAGAAAGCAGCCATATATATAGTCGGATTCCCGGTATAGCCAGTCGGCCAGTTCGGTCAGGGACCGCTTGATCTGGCTGATCGCTACCTCCCCACGGTAGACGCTGTCACCGTCCCGGTGGATCGTCATCCGGATCATGGTGTCCGGGGAAATGGGTGAAGAAGGAACGAATAAACAGGGGCCCAGCGCCGCACTGCGCTCGTAGACCTTCGCCTGGGGAAGATATAGCGGGTTTTCCCCTTCGATGCTGCGGCTGCTCATATCGTTGCCGATAGTATAGGCCTGGATCCGGCCCTGCGAATTGATGAACAGCGTGAGTTCTGGCTCCGGCACATTCCAGGAAGAGTCACGGCGGATATAGACCTTCTCGCCATGTGCAGCTACCCGTTGAGGCTGGGATTTGAAGAAGAGCTCGGGCCGCTCCGCCTCATAAACCTTATCGTAAAAGCTGGCCCCGCCCGAATCTTTGGACTCTTCCATCCGCGCATCCCGGCTTCGCAGATAGGTGACCCCCGCTGCCCATACCTCCTGGCTGCCGATCGGCGCCAGTAAGTCCTGCTCCAACAAATCAGCGGCCTCCAAAGCGGATAATTCTCCGCCGGCCCGGATGGCCTTCGCCAGGTAACCATGCAGGTCATCCCGGTTGATCAGCTCATCCCAGGTTTGTTCCAGCAGCCAGAACTTATTCTGGTGCTCCAATACATTGCCCTTTTTGGTTTTGTAGAGTTTCATAGCTTTAAAATTACCTTTTCGGCAAGGCAAGCTAGGGAGATTAAAGCAATTTTAATGTCGATTCCTAGCTATGTTATCAAATATTTTGTACTTTTTAGGTGACTCTGACCAACAACTCTGAATAACAAATAAGAAAAAAACAGCTGCCAGCATGCGAAGTCCCAGGATCAAAACGTCCAGGTCTGTAGTCTTTTCATTTCGGAATCTTTCCCTTCGTCAGCAGTTGCCGCTGCTGATCTGTCTCTTACTGCTCACCCTTATTCTCTTATTCGGTGCGATTTCATATATAGGCATCAGGCGGGCCACGCTCGGCATCGGCAAGGAAAGGCTCAGGACCCTGACGCTGCAGCTGTCTTCCATGTTCCAGCAGAATGCCCGGACGCTCACTGCCGCCACCCAGGCTACAGCCAACCGCGAAGAGATCGTCCGTTATCTCGGCACGGACCCGCAGCATCAACCCGCAGCCGCCACGGCATCGCTCGCGGTCATGCAAAAGTTGCTGGCGGACTCGCAGACTGTCAGGGTAGAACTGCGGGATATACAAGGTAGGGTTCTGCTCTATGCGGGCAGGGATCTCAACGGGTCAATGACCCGGCGGGATGCCGGTATAGAAATCAAAGCCCCGACGGCACAGCCGGATGCGGCCGGGGAGATCACGGAAGGAAAGCCCGATTCTAATTTCGTCGGGAAATTCTACCGGGCCGGCGACTCGATCTATTTTCCCATCATTGCGACGGTCACCACCCACGCTCAGAGCTTCGGTAAGGCTTCGTCCCTCGCTTTTCCTCGCTCGTACCCTTCGGTACCCTCGGGTACGTTCGTAACCCTTGGTTATCTGGTGCGCTGGCGGCCATTACGGACCTCTCCCCAGGCTATTGACCAGTTGTCGAAGCTGCTGGGCACAAAAGCGACGCTCTATTTCGGCAATAAGGACGGCACGCTATGGACAGACCTGCTAAAGCCTGTTGCCCGGCCGCCCTTCGATACCCTGAACCTTCACGGGACTGTCACTTATGAACGGCCGGAAAGGGGCCTGGTGATGGCTTCGGCCATGCCCGTATCAGGCACCAAATGGGTCATGCTGGTCGAGCTATCGCAGGCCCTCGTCATGGAGGCGGTTGACCATTTCCTGTACTGGATCATTATCCCGGGCATCATTTTAATCCTCATCGGTATGCTGATCGCGTGGTGGATCAGCCGGAATTTTACCCGGCCGCTGGTCCGGTTGAACGAGGCCACCACTGCCATAGCCAACGGAGATTATTCCTCGCCGGTGCCCGTCGACCGGTCGGACGAATTGGGCCAGCTGGCCGTCGCCTTCAACGCGATGGCCCTCCAGGTCAGCCAGGCACAACATTTTTTGGAACTGCAGGTACAGGTCAGGACTGAAGAGCTCGAAACAGCCAACAAAGAGTTGGAGGCGTTCTCCTATTCGGTATCGCACGATCTTAGGGCCCCCCTCCGGGCTGTCAGCGGCTATGCGATGATACTGAAAGAAGACTACGAGGACACTTTCGATGCCGAGGCCAGACGTATCACCGGCAATATCCTCTCCAACGTGAAAATGATGGGCCGGCTCATCGACGACCTGATCGCCTTTTCCCGACTGGGCAAAAGAGAGGTCACCCGGCGCAATATCGATATGAAAGCCCTCGCGGAATCCTGCGTCACCGAATTGCTGGCGATATGGCCGGAAGAAAAATTCAGCATCGTCATTGGTGACCTTCCAGTCCGCCCGGGTGATGAGGACCTGGTCAAACAGGTCTGGCTCAACCTCGTCGGAAATGCTTTCAAATACTCGTCCCGGATAGCGGAGCCCCTCATAGAGATCGGCTGTGACAATGGCTCGGGGGGCGCCGTCTATTTTGTCCGGGATAACGGCGCCGGTTTCGATATGAAATACGCGGATAAGCTGTTTAGGGTGTTTCAACGCCTGCATAGCCAGGAAGAATTTGAAGGAACAGGCGTGGGACTGGCATTGGTAAAACGCATCATCGACAAGCACAAGGGCAGGATATGGGCAGAAGCTTCACCCGGAAAAGGCGCTGCATTCTATTTTACCCTGTCGGCATCATGACCCTCATTCGGCATAATGACGCTTAAATTGAAATGACTATGCTAAATCAAGTCGAAGTTCTGTTGGTAGAAGACAATATGCACGACGCGGAAATGACCATTCGCTCCCTGAAAAAAGTCAACCTTGCCAATAACCTGGTTCATGTCAAAGACGGGGAGGAAGCGCTGGACTTTATCTTTGGTCAAGGCAAATTCGCCGGGCGCGACATCGTCAACGGTCCGAAAGTGATCCTGCTCGACATAAAAATGCCCAAGGTCGACGGCATCGAAGTGCTGCGCCGGCTCAAATCGTATGACGCTACCAAAACCATTCCCGTCGTGATCATGACCTCATCAAAAGAAGAGCAGGATATTATCAGCAGCTACAAACTCGGCGTCAACAGCTATGTCGTCAAACCAGTCGATTTCGAAGGATTCGCCAAGGCGGTCAGCCAGTTGGGCCTATACTGGCTGCTGACCAATCAACCACCGCTGGATAACAAAAAATGACCGTACTATGGACCGACCCTTGAAAATATTGCACCTCGAAGACCTTGCCGCCGATGCGGAAATGGTGGACCGGGCATTGCGAAAGGCGCAATTCCGGTTCGAAAAAAAAGTAGTCATCGACAAGCCCGATTTTGTCCGTGCTTTGCGTGATTTCAGACCGGACATCATCCTTTCGGATCATTCGCTGCCCGCGTTTAATTCGCTGGAAGCGCTGCGGATAACGAAAGAAGAAGGTATCGGTGTGCCCTTCATCCTGGTCACCGCAACGGTCTCCGAAGAGTACGCCGTCAGCGTCATCAAGGAAGGCGCCAGCGATTATATTTTGAAAGACAGGCTGGAACGGCTGCCCAATGCCGTACAGAATGCGCTGGACAAACGCAGGGCGGAAGAAGAGCTGGCTATACAGGCAGACAGGCAGCAAAAGCTTATCATGGAGACCAGCATCCAGGTACAGGAAAAGGAACGTGAGCAGATCGGCAAGGAATTGCACGATAACATCAACCAGATCCTCGCAGCCGCCAAACTATACCTCGACATTGCTATACAGGAAGATGATAATCCCCCCGAGGAGGCCGTGCTCAAATGCATGCAGAACCTGAACCTTGCCATGGAAGAGATCCGCCAGTTATCCCAATCCCTCGTAGCTCCTTCTTTGGGCGGTGTCGGCCTGGATCAGGCATTGCTGAAGCTCACCGATAACTTCCCCTTGTCGGCCTCCCTGCAGTTGGACTTGGATACAACCTGCTACCTCGAGGATATCGACGATGAAAATATAAAACTGACCTGCTACCGTATCGTGCAGGTGCAATTGAATAATGTCGTCAGGCACGCCCGGGCGAAAAAAGTGATGATTCAATTGAGGACAACACCCGGCAACCTGGAATTAGTCATCCGGGACGACGGCATCGGCTTCGAAACGACCAAAAAGACAGGCGGCATCGGCCTGAGGAACATTATTAACCGGGTAGGCTATTACAACGGCTTCGTCATCATCGACTCCAAACCAGGCCAGGGATGCACCCTCGCCGTCACTATTCCGATCCGGGCCGCCCCCTGAAAATTGCGCGCCCTCCGGTTCGCCGCCCGGTCAGTTTGCCGGCCCCCGGATCACCAGCAGCCATCACCTGGCCCGGATCACCAGCAGCCACCCCTTCCCCTTTTGCACCGGGATAGTCCCGTCGACAGCAAAAGTCTGCCGCGGCTGAAAGTTGACGATCTCCGGCGCCTCGATGACGGCATGGGCCGGGTCAATGCCAAGCCTTTGCCAGTCGATCTGCAGTTGTACCGTCGTATCCGCCGCGGCCCAGCTCGCCAACGCCACCAGCGCCGCGCCCTTTTTGGCATACACCGTCGCCAAAACTTTCTCCTGGCCAGTCTTTACAGGGCAGGAAGGGCTCCAGTAACCAATCATCTTTGTGCCCTGCATGCCGAAATCGTCCCAGGCTTTCCAGATCGGCCGGGGATCGGCATTCTCCGTCCAGGGCATCCTGTTCGTCATCCCAAAGACAAGTCCCCGCCAGGGGTTGCCGCCGCCTTCCAGCATTTCTCCCATCAGCCCGAAGGGGATCCCGCTGACCTCGGTCAGAAAGAAGTCGGGTGGGTTCTTCTCATAGTCGAAGTATTCCCCGAACCAGAGCCGGTTCAGATAGGGAAAGTGCTCCATATACAAATTGGCGCTGTTGTTGAACCCGTCGCGGGGGTTGTATTGGTTGGCCGAATGGAGATCGATGATCCCCGGATGCCCTCCCGCCGTCAGCACCCGCTTGATCCGTTTCATGGTGACCCTGTCAAAGGCGACATCATCGATATAAATACCATCTATACCTACATTTTGCACTAACCAATTCATTCCTTCCACGTAATAGTTATGCCAGCGGCCGCCGCTATTTGTCCCGCTGTTGATCAGAGCGGCATCCTTAAGCTCGGGAACGAACCAGGCCGGGATATAATTATCTCCGACATGCTCCTGCAACCAGCTGAATCCCCCGCCCGGACCGGGTGTATAGATCTCGTTCCCCAGGCTCCTCAGCGCAAATAGCTCGTACGCATGATCGGACAGTTCCCTGACGGTATTATAGATCTTCACTTTCAGCCCCAGCCGGTGCGCTGTATCGATATAGCCTTTCATCCTTTTCCATTCGATGAAAGGATAGTTGATCCAGGGATTGATCGGCGTGGCATGATGGATATTCACGACGGTAGCGCCTGTGGCCTTGATCGAATCGAGGTCGGCATAGGCGTGGTAGAACCTGGTCGCCCATTGAAAATCCGTATTGATCGTATGGAAAGGGGTAATGAGCAGGTTGAAATTATAGAAGAGGGTGTCGCCTTTGCCGAGATGCCGGGCCCCGCTGTAGTTATTGACCAGCATGGATCTTCCTTTGAATCCTACATCGATACCTCCCTTGCCGCCATTGGCCCAGGAGGAAGGCGCCACCAGCGGCTTTTGCAGGTAAAAGTTCGTGTTCAGCGGCCGCGCATAATGCTCGTCCCGGAGGGAAAATTGCAGGCCGGCATTGACTTCGCCGATCCAGGCCCCATCCTGGTTCTTATGTGCAACATCCCATTTCCACCGGTACATGCTGTCCGGCCGGTACCCACCCTTCAACCCAAGGCCCATCATGTATTTGCCCATGTCGGGCTGAATGGGGATATGCATGTCGATATCCTTCAGGTCCAGATCGGTCAGCGCAGTTACTTTGACGGTGTAGGACAAAAATCCGTCAAACTCAAGGACCGCACTCACATCCATCTTCAATTCATCAGAGGCGCTGGTGGCAGTCCAGCTGACGGTGCCGGGTGAACGACCGGAAAATTGTACGCCCTGCGGTGCCAGCCCGATATCCTTGCCGTCGGACGCGCGGACAAAATGGAAATGGATATTCTCGGCCAGAAGGTTGTTGGGGTGGTCGGTGGTGTCTGTCATTTCAGGCGTGAACCAGGTCTGTATCTGTTCGGGGAACCCCTGCCGGCTGAGACGGATGCTCCTGCCCAGCAGCCTGATCAGCGTATCACCCCTAATATCCAGTGGAGTATAGGGCGCGATGACAGCATTGTCCTGCGCAAGAGTGGAATTCAGCCATTTGAGCCGGGTCATCTTTTGTGGGCTGCCCGCGCCGCCGTCGGTAGCCAATTGGTCGCTAACGGTAATGCGCAAATGAATCGTCCGTCGCCAGGCGCCCGTAGCCGCCGGCATTACGCAGCCGAATGTATCGGCCGGTGCCTCTCCGCCCGCTTTCCCCGTCTCCCCCCGCCCTTTCCCGGACTGTCCTCCGCTATGCCCACTGCCTTTCCCCACCGGATGTGCGATCACCGTCACCGTTCCAGTATAGACGCCCGGCGCAGTTCCGGCCGGAATATCGATGCCGCACCAAAGCGCCTGCACCTGCCCGGCAGCGACATCCACCATTTTGGTGAAAGGATGCCCCTGGTAATCGACGCCGGTGGTATTGATGCAGGAGCTGGCGCCTGCAGGTATGGTCGCGCCCCCCGCCGCTGGACGCACCGATTCCGGACCCGTGATAATCACCCTCTTCAAGTTGCTGAACTGCACCTGAACGTCACTCAATGGCTGTAGGGCATAGACCCCTAGCTGATAAGCAAAATATTCTCCCTTGTCGGCGCTGCCTTTGAATTCAGCAGCAGGTCCTCGCTCAATCCACCTGTAAGGCAAATCATTTCTCATCCGGATCGAATGCTCCCTATCCTCGGGAATGACAAGAAAAGGACGATCTTTAAACTCGGCCTGCAACTCAGCCGTTTCTTTTGCGGTAGCGATCACCTCCATCGGGTAAAAACTATTGAAGGAATCGATAGATTCCAGGCTGACGACCGAGGTATTGATAGGCAAGCCCTTACCCGTCACTCTGCCCCCCGCTCCACCGCCCTTGCCTCCGCCCCCACGCCCCTCTCCCAGGGCGTTGCCTCCGCCAATCGTCTGCACCCACTTCGCATCCGCAGTCGTATCGCGCCGCCAGTACACCCCTTTGGGATAGTTGCTGCGCCCTTCATTATGATATGGCAGGTAGTAGATATAATAATTGCCTGCGCCTGAAACCGGCTGAAAAAAAAACTCCCCCGATTCACGCGTAACAACGCCTTCGACGACATTAAGTACCCGCACACCCGTGGCCGAATCCTGCACGATCACCCGCTTGTTCCCCGGATCGTTATCCCGCCGCCGCCAGGGCACTACCACATGTGCGACTGTCCCTGTTCCCTTATAGCGTATTACAGCGCGATGATTCCCCAGGGAATCCGGGTTCCAGCAACCGGGACAATGGGTATAAGAAAGCTGAGCGCTGCCAATAACCGAAAGGGCGAGTAAGAGACAAAGCAGTAGACCGTTCTTTTGCATCATTGAAGATAATGCATAGAGGGCCAAATACTTCCCGGCACACTAAGTTTTTTATGAGTAAAGAATGGAGTAATAATTCCCATTTTGAAGTACCTTTACAGACTATTTCAAAATCTCCATCGCGCCATGTCACCTATCGCTATTTATCACGAACATCCCGACTGGTTCAAGCCTCTTTTCGAAGAACTGAACAACAGGGGTATCGCCTACACAAGGTTGAATCCCGCTGCCCACCAGTTCGCCATCGAAGCACCGGCGCCCGATTTCTCGCTGTTCTTCAACCGCATGAGCCCGTCTGCCTATCTGCGCGAAGGGACGCAGGGGATCTTCTATACCCTCAATTACCTGAAACATCTCGAATATCATGGCATTCCCGTCGTCAACGGCTACAAAGCCTTCACCTTCGAGACGTCAAAGGCGCTACAGTTGATGCTGATGCAGTCTATCGGCATCAAATACCCGAAGGCCCATGTCGTCAATCATCCGTCGAAACTGGTGGAAGCTGCCGAAGGACTGAGGTTCCCCGTCGTGGTCAAAGCCAATATCGGCGGCAGCGGCGCAGGCATCACGAAATACCAGACCCTGCAGGACCTGCGCCAGGCGGTCGCGGAAGGCCAGATGGGAGGCCCTCTGGATTTGGGCGTCGATCACACAGCCCTGCTGCAGGAATTCATTCCTGCCCGCGGCGGTTATATTACCCGCGTCGAAACGCTGGGCGGCAAATTCCTCTACGGCATCCGCGTCTACCTCACGGGCGACACCTTTAACCTGTGCCCCGCTGATATCTGTCAGACCAACACCGGCGTCGAACTGGTTCGAAATGCCTGTGCCATCGAAGCCCCGAAGAACGGACTCAAGGTCGAAGGTTATACACCCCCTGCCTCCGTTATCCGGGCCATTGAGACGATCGTTCAGCAGGCCGGCATCGACGTCGGCGGCATCGAATATATTATTGACGACCGCGACGGCGAATTACTATACTATGACGTCAACGCTCTGTCCAACTTTGTCGCGGACGCGGTCAACGTCATCGGGTTCAATCCGCATCACCGGCTGGTGGACTACCTGGAGAAACGCGCGGGGATCGGCATCAAAGATACCGGAGGAGAAGCCCTTTTAACACACGCTTAAAAACTAACTACCTATGCGGTACGGATACTGGATGCCCGTCTTTGGCGGCTGGCTGCGCAACGTCGATGACGAAAACATGGAAGCATCCTGGGACTATGTAAAGAAACTGGCCATACGAAGCGAAGAGCTCGGCTTCGACCTCAGTCTCATAGCAGAGCTCAACCTTAATGACATCAAGGGCGAACACGCGCCATCACTCGACGCCTGGTCCACAGCCGCCGCACTCGCCGCCGTTACCCATCGGCAGGAACTCATGATCGCCGTACGCCCGACCTTCCATAACCCTGCCCTGCTGGCCAAACAAGCCGCTAATATCGACCATATCAGCAAAGGCAGACTATCCCTTAACGTCGTCTCCTCCTGGTGGCGCGACGAAGCCACCAAATACGGCGTCGGCTTCGAACTGCATGACGACCGCTATGCCCGGACCGCCGAATGGCTCGCCGTCCTCAACGGGGTATGGCACGAAGACGGTTTCTCCTTTGACGGCAAATACTATCACGTCGCCAACAATACCCTGCAACCGAAACCCGTTTCACGCCCCAGACCCGCCCTCTACGCAGGCGGCGAATCGGAAACGGCCAAAGATCTTATTTCGACGACCTGTGACGGCTACGTCATGCACGGTGACACACCGGAGACCATCGGCGCCCGCATCAGGGATATGAAGGAAAGAAGGGAAAAGAAAGGATTACCGCCCATGCAATACGGCGTGGCCGCTTACAGCATCATCCGAAATACCGAAGCGGAAGTAAAGAAAGAGTTGGATAGGATCACGGACGTAAGACCAGGCACCGCAGGCTATAACAACTACCAGCAATGGCTTGCAGGTACGCAGCTGGAACAGAAGGTATCCCTGGAAGACTATTCCGTTTCTAACCGGGGCCTCCGCACCGGCCTGACCGGCACACCCGCACAGCTGGCAGACCGCATCGGCGCCTTCGAAAAGGCAGGAGTGGACTTCTTCCTGCTCCAATGCAGCCCGCAGCTGGAAGAGATGGAACGCTTCGCCGAAACGATCATCCACAAAGAACAATTCGCATAAAGGAATCCGCATCGTTATCGCGGCCCCGCATCGCTCCCGTCGCTATCCGCGTCCCGGCACTCCTATCTCCGCCCCGGTGCCTGACATCACCATCCACGACTATCCCGGCAAACAGCCGGCAATCCGCCGGCCATCCAAGAGGAAACGCTTCCCATCCGCAAAAGGTTGCCTGTATGCATCATCCCCACCCACAAGCTTGCCACACCCGCGATTCCACGCCCCTTCAGGCAACTGATCAACTATTGATCGCGTTCTCTTTTTTATGCAACTACAATCCAGTATATTAAAAGTATTCGCCTATTTCGATCTCTTCAATTATCCCCTCTCCGTCGAAGAAGTTCATTACTATCTCGAGACGACAACAGAGGAATATCCAATAAGAAAAGAAATAGAGATACTCATCAAAGAAGGCCGTCTGTTCCGGACGGGGCAATACGTTTCACTACGCAATGAGCCTGCCCTCGAAGAACGACGAAACTGGGGACGCGCACATGCGGATAATCTCCTCCTCATCGCTAACAAAGGGGCTCGCTTCCTCTTCCAGTTCCCTTTCGTACGGGGCGTCTGCATCTCCGGCTCCTTGTCAAAACGCTGCGCGGACGAAAAAGCAGACATCGACTATTTTATCATCACCCGCGCAGACCGGCTCTGGATCGCCAGGACCCTCATGCACCTCTTCAAGAAACTCACCTTTCTGATAGGCCGTCAACACCGGTATTGCATGAATTATTATATCGACGAAGAAGCACTCGAAATAAAAGAAAAGAACATCTTCACGGCGACAGAATTATTAACCCTCATGCCGGCCAGCGGCAATGGCGGCCTGACCCGGTTCTTCAACGCCAACGACTGGGCTACCGCCTGGTATCCCCAATACCGCCATCGTAACCGTACCGCAGCAACGACGCCGAAGTCATCTCTGATCAAACGTTGCGCCGAATGGCTCCTGGATAACCGCATCGGCAACTACCTCGATGATTACCTGCGCAATCTCACCGCAAGCCGCTGGAAAACCAAAGAACAACGCGGCGATCTGAACATGCGCGGTATCAAAATGAGCCTCCAATGCGGAAAACATTATTCCCGCCCCAATCCCGAGAACTTTCAGCAAAAAATTATCCACCGCTATTACCGAAAAGTCAGCGAACTCACCGCCACCCATCCTCCTATCTCTTCCTCAAAGAAATAATGTAATAGTCCCCGATAGTCGCCCAGGGCCACCGCTGCTTCCATCTCTCCTCCCCTTTTCTCAACAACCGCCACGCCCGCGGATGCTTCTCCGCAAAATGTTCGATATAGGAAGGCGGCGTCATCGTACACAACCCTTCCACCGATAAGAGATCGAAGGAATCCTTCAACGCCCGGACCACATAGGATGGGGAATAATACCAGCACCTGAAATACTGCCCCTCCACACGCGACTGCGTGCCCTTACTGCCGCTGATCAGCCGCCTGAATGCCGTTCGCCACCTGCCCCGTAAAAACAACAAGGTCTCCCATAGACAGAATCCCGGCAGGATCACCAGCGTCACCTGGCCGCCAGACTTCACCAGCGGGGCAAAAGAACGCAGCACCTCGTCCAGCTCACCCGTGCAATTCAAACCCGCAAAATTGGAAAAGATCAGGTCATAAGGCCCTCTTTGCCGCAGGGTATCGAGAGCAGTAAAGGAACATAGCTCCGTCGTCACTTTGTCGCTTAGACCCTGCAGCTGCATTTTCCCCCGAAGCTTCTCCTGCATGCCCTCAGCAATATCGGTCGCATGTACCCTGTATCCCTTTCCCGCAAAAAACGCCGCGTCAATACCCGTACCGGCATTCAATTCGAGGATGGATCCTTCCGCCGCCATATACCGCAGCACATGCTCCCTTACCCGCTCACGCTTGTACTGATTGATGGTGTTCCCCGCATCATAGGAATCAAAGATCGCCGCCTGCCGGCTGAAAGCCCTGGCTGCTTCCGTTTCATTAATCTGCGCCTGTATGTCCATAAGTCGTTTTTTCCATTTTCTTTAACCACCATCCCGCGATCATCGCATCGGGCAGATACCACAGCATCGACGCGGCCATCTTAAGGCCCCGTTGAGTCAATGCGCCCTGCCGGCTGAACAACCGCCGGATCTCCCGCAAGGCCAGGCGCCAGCGATAGGTTTTGTGTACATAGCGGTGCAGCTGCTTGTAAAACTCCGGCGGATAGGTATTCCTGAACATGAGCTTCAATTCATCTGAATCCGTCCAGTTGGCCTTTTCCTTCAGTTGGTCTTTTACCCGATCGTAAAATACGGTTCCAGGCAACGGGTAAGAGACGGAGATTCCCATGTTATCAGGCAACAAACGCTTGATCATCCGGATGGTCATGGCAATATCTTCCTTGGTCTCGCCGGGATAACCGAACTGAATGAAGAACGATGGATGGATCCCATATTGACGCAGCAGCCGCGTTGCTCCCGCAATCTGTTCCACCGTCGTCCCTTTGTCCATCGCATCTAATATCTTCTGAGATCCGCTCTCCGCACCCATCCAGACGTCATCGCACCCGGCACGCGCCAATGCCTCGACATAATTTTCCTGCAGCAACAGGTCCGCCCTCGACTGGATCTTGAATTTGAACCGCATCCCTTCCTTTTCCACGAGGTCTGCGAATTCATTGACCCAACCGGGCTTCAGCCCGAAAATATCATCGCACATCCAGAGATGATCGAAATGGTAGTTGTCCTTCAGCCACTTGATCTCCCTGACCACATGCGCAGGCGACCGGGCGTTGTAGCGGTTGCCATAAATAGGCTTGGCGCACCAATTGCATTTAAAAGGACAGCCGCGTGTCGTACCGACATTCAGCGAGAAATAACCGTGATGCCTGACCCAGATATTCCGATAGCTCTCTATATGCACCAGGTCCCAGGCTGGAATAGGCAGACTGTCGGGATCCTTCATTACCTTGCGCGCAGGCGAGCGCACAGCAATGCCTTCCTTCTTCCAGGCCAGACCCGGGACAAGGGCAAAATCCTCGACCCCATCCTTGATCGTTGTCACCAACTCCAGCAAGGTCTGCTCCCCCTCGCCCAGCAACACGAAATCCGCTCCTTTCTCCAGGTATTCCCGGTAGTGGTCCGTGGAATCCGAGCTCGACACGATGACGACGCAGCCCTGGCTGCGCGCCAGTCCGATCATCCGCCAGGCTGCATCGCGCATATTGGTCAGGCACATCTTGGTCAGGTAGTTGAACCCGTCATCATAGATGACGAAAAAGTCCGGCCGCTCCAATGCCAATCGTGGGATCACCTCCTCCGGATTGTCTACGAACATCGTATCGAAAAGCGAAACACCAAAGCCATGCTGTCGCAACAAAGCAGCGGCGCCAATGGTCGCCAGTGGCGGATAAGGCTGGCCCGTCGCCCATTGCTTGGGGTCAAGGCGCATGAAATACGAATGGGAAAAGAGGATCTTATTCATACTTATATTTGTTCCTGATGCATATCCAATGACCGGCGTTGCTGTTTTTCAGGAACCGGTTCCGCATCGAATCGGGATTGTAGAGAATGGAGTAGTGAAAGGCCTTGAGGTCGCAAAGACTATAGTGAAAGTGATAGTCAGCCATCTCCGGATAACCAAAAGAGCTGTAATAGGCCTGGGTGACCTTTCTCACCCTTTCTATCTCCGCCGGCCTGTAAAAACGGGTGTCGATCAGGTGGATCTCGCCGCCGGTCTTGAGATAGTCCATGCAAAGATGCACGATCTTCTTGAGCGATGGGAAATACTCGATGGAAGCGGCAAAAATGATGCTGTCGAATCGCTTGCCCTGTAGTATGCCCCGCCGTACGTCGCCATGAACAAAGGAAAGGTTCGGGTTATCACTGAACACGCGGGCAGCCTGCTGCAATTCTGTGAAATTGATGTCCAGGCCGGTGACCTTTGTATAAGGCATCTCGGCCATCTGGCGGGAGAGCCAGCCGTTACCGCAGCCGACCTCCAGGATATCGAGTGATCTGCGCTTGCCTGCCAAATGCCGGTACAGCCGGTGGAAGAGACGTTTGCGTCCCTGCCATTCCTTGTAAAGAGGGTGTTCCATGGGCAGGTCCGGCAATTTGATGAGTTCCTCATCCGGATATAGCCTGTTTTCGAGATCGCGTATCGCAATGTATTTCTTCTCAAACAGTATATCTCCGAGTCTGGCGTGCCCCTGGACCGTAATATTGGTCAGCAGGGAAGAGTCCGGTAAATACATTTCTACAAATTTTAGGAGCAATGAAAGCATCCGGAAAGTAAACGGCCCATTTTCTCCAAAGGATGCCAAAAGGCAAAAATTAGTATAGGCAACGCCTGCCGCCTGTTCATGCGTTCTGTATGAGAAGAGTAATTCTTATTAATCAATAACACATATCAACTTTGTTTAATACGAATGCCGTTACCATTGTGATACCGACCTGCAATCGGAAGAATTGCCTTTTGTCCTTATTGGGCAACCTGGACCGCTCCACTTATCCGGTTTCAGCCGTCATTATCGTAGACTCCGGCGAAGACAGGCTATTCCCCGTCGACTACGCCTCCTTCAGCCACTTGCCCATCCATTATCTTTTATCGGAAAAGTCAGTTTGCATCCAACGTAATATCGGCATCAAAAGGGCTGAAACGTCCTGGGTATTCCTCTGTGACGACGATGTGGAAGTACCTCCGGACTATCTGCAGCAACTCGTCGGTCACGCGACTGCCCGCGAAGAAGCAGGCGCCATATCCGGGATATTTCTGCAAAAAGAAGGTGATGAATGGCAGGGGAGCTATCCCGTGAAGTCTACCGGCCTGTTGATCTGGAAATTCGTTTTCAGGCTCGGCTTCTGGGGCGATATCCAATGCGGCAGTAATAATATAATCACGAAAAAGATCCGGAAATACTACAGGTCCAAAGGCAATCATATTGCCAGATCGGGCTTGCCGGTGCTGGCCGATTTTTCGGGCGATTATTTTACCGCGCCTGTCTATACCCTTGGGGCCGCGCTGGTGAGGAGGGACTGGTTGCTGAAATCTCCTTTTGACGAAGTGCTGGACAGGTACGGTATTGGCGATAATTTTGGCGTTTGCCTCGGATTTCCCGGCAAAGCCATCCATATACTCAACAGGGCATTTGTCTATCACCACAAGACCCCGGTCAACCGCCTCCAAAGACCTCTTCAATATTTCCGCAGGGCATTGGCCCTCGATTATTTTATACAAACTATGCCGGCCCTCGAACATTGCAAAAGGTCCTGGCTGCTTTGGTCCTTGACCGGCAACCTGCTGGGCTTTTTGATGGCGGGGGATTGGATGATGATAAAGCCGGCTTTCAAGTCTTTATTGCTGATCGCATTGGGACGGAATCCATATTACAGTGCGGCAAAAAAACAAGAACGGAAGGTCGAGCCCCTGCTGCACGGCGCTTGACTCCTTAATGCTGATCTTCGATGCAAAGTACGTTAAAGAATATGTTGCTCCGGATAGTGTTCGCCATCTACGCGATCTTATGCGCATGGTCAATGACGCACCACGGACTATGGAGTGATGAAGCGCATTCCTGGAACATAGCCAAAAGCAGCACCAACTATGGCGATCTGCTGTGCACGACTCTGCAGAGTTATCCGAATTGGATGCAAAATTAGCGGCCTCTTTCCACGTCGGTCTCATCGACAAAAAAGAAGGGCCATCGAAAAAGGCAGCAACTTATATCTTTATAAAATATCAGAAAAATATGCCGCTACTGACCACCCTTAAACGGCGACTGATCCACCGTTTTCGTACAAGAGAGATCATTCCCGCGAAAGCCTATAATAAGTGGGCTGAGACCTATGACGCCCAACCGGATAACCCGATACTTTTCCTCGATAACCTTCTTTTTAAAGAACTGTTGGAAAAAACTGATTGCGCAGGCAAAAGGTTTGTGGACATAGGCTGCGGCACCGGCAGGTACTGGGAAGCATTATCGCAGAAACATGTAACCGAGCTCATTGGATACGAAGCCTCCACGGAAATGCTGAATAAGATCCGGCAAAAATATCCAACCGAAAAAACCTACCTGCATTCCGACAACACCTTAAAAGAGCTGAATGACGGGTCCTGCGATACCCTTGTTTCCACCCTGGTCATCGCCCACATCAGGAACTTACCGGCAGAATGGAGAGAATGGAACCGGGTCCTGAAAAACAAAGGCGAGATCATTTTGACCGACTTTCATCCCGTCGCCTTGCAAAGAGGCGCCAACCGGTCGTTCATGCACAACGGCCAACTGATCTACATCAAGAATTACATTCACACTTTAGATAAGGTAAGAAGCCTGGCAGCGCAAATGAACTGGAAAGAAGTGGGTTTCATCGAGTACAGGATCGATCAGCGGGTAAGACATTTTTTTGAAAGGCTCGATGTCATGGAGGCTTACAAGGATTCCTACGACCAGCTGGTTCTATACGGCATCCATTTCAAAAAGGAAGAATAAATAACTACGAAATGAACATTCCGCATAAACCCTGGACGAATATAAAAAAACCACCCCGGCGGATATTGGCCATCCGCACGCAGGCCATGGGTGACGTAATGATCACCCTCCCCTACCTGCAACACCTCCGCCATTCCCTACCGTCTTCGGTGCGGTTGGATCTCCTGACAAGAACCGAGACCGATCCTGTTCCCAGGCATATTACCTTGTTCGATAACGTCTACTCTATCCGCGGAGGCCGGAATCTGAAAAAAATATTTTTCCTGGCCTTGCTCAAACTGCCCCGTCTTCTCCTGCAGCGTTATGATGTGGTCATAGATCTTCAAAACAATCGATACAGCGAGATCATCAGAAAGGCGATACGACCCGACGCCTGGTCCGTATTCGATAAGTCCTCGCCTATTGCCGCCGGAGAAAGGACCAGGCTGACCATCGAAGCGGCAGGCCTTGGGAAATGCGAAATGGACACTTCTTTTCAACTGAAGGGCGAGGACGCAGGGCTCGTCCTTTTAAAGGATGCAGGATGGAACGGGTCCGATACCTTAGTGGTGTTAAATCCTGCCGGTCTGAATGCCACCCGGAACTGGCCCATCCAAAATTATATCGCCTTCGCAAGGCTCTGGCTGCAGCAAAGACCGGATACGCGATTCCTGGTCCTGGGTACCCCTTTCATCACGGAAAAAAAAAACAGGCTGAAAGAGGCGCTGGGCGACCGGCTATTCGATCTCGTAGGGCAAACTTCTCCCCTGGATGCGTTTGAGATCTTGCAGCATGCGACCCTGGTGCTGTCGGAGGACTCCGGCCTCATGCATATGGCCTGGGTTTCAGGCATCCATACCCTGGTGCTGTTCGGTAGTACCCGCAGCTATTGGTCGAAGCCGTTGGGCCGGCATAGTTTCTTCCTCGATTCTTCCGATCTTCCCTGCGGGAATTGTATGGAATCCGTTTGCCGGTGGGGAGACAACCGCTGTATGACAAGATATACGCCCGAAAAGGTGCTGCATCATGCGTTTTCTCTGCTTCAAATGACGGCACTCACCTCACCTATAACCCACTAATCGTATGCAATGGGATAAATGTGCATTGGTGATCACCTCCAGCGTCTATGTATATACCCGCTATACGGCATTGCTGGATGCCGGCGAGAGAGAACAGCAATACTTTGATTCTCTGGAGTTCTATATCCGTGAAACGCCTTTCCAAAGGATCATCGTCTGCGACAATTCCGGCTATGCCTATCCGCAATCGATGCTCAGCGTGGCTGCCGAACACCACAAGCAACTAGAATTGCTCAGCTTTACCGGTGATAAGACAGCGATGGAACGGCATGGCAAAGGGTATGGCGAAGGCGAGATCATGAAATTCGTTCTGGCCCATAGCCACCTCCTGGAGGAGGTCGAAGGTTTTTTGAAAGTCACCGGCAGACTAAAACTGATCAATACAGAAAAACTGCTCCGAAAAGCCGGTCATCTGCAAAATTACTTTATGCCCGTTTCCCTGACCCGTCCCAGGTGGTTGGTGCCCCCGGCAGCCAGACCCTGCGTCGAAGTCCGCGTTTACTATACGACAAAAGACGTTTTTAAAAATGTCCTCCTCGATGCCTACAGAAATGTCAGCGATGACCTGACGTATTTCCTCGAGCACGCCTACCACGACGCGCTGGCTGCATCAGCGGTGAAGTTGCAATGCTTTCAGCTGGCGCCCGAAATCATAGGGACCTCCGGCTCCAATGGCTGGTCATTCAGGGAACGGCCCATCTGGAAGAAGCTCCTCATCCGCTGCATTTTGCAAGTCGGATATATTACTCCGCTCTATAGGCTTACCGGTAAAAACAGCGCAAAGGAGGCCGCTAAGATACTCTGATATGCTACTCCGTAATATTCATATCGTAGAGCAGGAAGCCCTTAAAGACCTTGACATCGCCGAAGACCGCATTGCAGCCATTGCAGATGCTCTTTCAGCCCCATTCGCCCTTTCGTTTGAAAACGCCATTGCCCTCCCCGGACTGATCAACTCCCATGATCATCTCGATTTCGACCTTTTCCCCCGGCTTGGCAACCAGAAATATGGCAGTTATACCGAATGGGGCAGCGATATCCATCGATCCGATAAAGAGAATATTGCAAGTGTCCTGCGAATTCCCCGTGAGCTACGGATACGCTGGGGCATTTACAAGAACCTTCTCGCCGGTGTCACTTCAGTCATACACCACGGAGCCTATTTTGCCATGCCGCAAGACCTCATCTCCATTGGCCAAAACGCAGAATCCCTCCACTCTGTCTCGGGAGAAAAAGGATGGCGAAGGAAACTGATGCATCCTTTCAGGAGACGGCGTCCCTTGGTCATTCATATCGGAGAAGGAACGACGCCGGCTTGTTCAAAGGAGATCAGCGAGTTGATCCATTGGAATATCTTTGGGCGGCCTCTCATCGGCATTCATGGGATAGCCATGAGCGAAGAACAGGCTTCCGCCTTCCGGGCCCTGGTATGGTGCCCCGATTCCAATTTTTTCCTGTACGGCAAAACAGCGGACATTCAGCAGCTCCGGCGCCGGACGACAATCGTGTTTGGCACCGATTCCACGCTGACTGCCTCCTGGGATATATGGCAACAGCTGCGGTTGGCCAGAGAATTGAAAATGACGGAAGACACGGCGTTGTGGGAGATGGTGACGGCCGGACCGGCACGCTTGTGGGGACTGGATCAATGCGGCGAAATCGGCGAAGGCCGAAACGCCGATCTGGTCATTGCCGCCATTCCTCCGGGAACGACCGGATGGGATGCCGTGTATGGAGTGGAGCCCCGGGATATCCTGCTGGTCCTGCACCAGGGAAACATCCGCCTGTTCGATGAGTCTTTACACGATCAGTTACACAACCTTGAGTATCCGATGAAAGACTTTTACCCGATCGCCATAGACGGGAAGATCAAATATATTCAGGGCGACCTGCCGGGACTGATGCAGGAAATACAATCCTATCATCCCGACGCTTCATTTCCTGTGACAACAATATAAGCCTGCACCACGGCAGAGATGACATAGTCGACCTGCTCATCCGTCAACTGCGGATAAACCGGCAGGGTGATCTCCGTTGAATATTTGGCCAGGCTAACCGGATAGTCATCGATCGAATATCCCTTTTCCCGGAATAAGGTGAGCAGGGGCAACGGAATAAAGTGTACGTTGACAGAAACCCCTATTCCCTGTATATGATCGATCATCTCATCCCGCATGATTTCCGTGATCCCTTTGATGCAAAGCGGGAATATATGATAGGCCGATTCGGCCACAGGAGATTGTAAGGCGGGTAACTGCACCCAGGGAAACCGTTTCAATCCTTCATAGTACCGCCATGCCACCCTTTTGCGCTGGGGCAGCAGGCTTTGGCCGTATTCCTTTAACTGGGCGATCCCTATGGCAGCGCAGATATCCGGCATATTTACTTTCAACCCGTCGCTGATGATGTCATATCGCCACGACCCACCCTGCGTTTTTGCAAAAGCATCCCGGGATTGGCCGTTCAGGCTATTGATCTTCATCCAGTCATATATCTCATCGTTGGAGAAGGGCGCCGGCAGGTTCAACCCGATGACGCCGCCTTCGGCCGTAGTGATATTCTTAACGGCATGCAGGGAATAGACGGCAATATCGGCTTGCAAACCGGCAGGCCCGTTCAGATAATGGGCGCCCAGCGAATGAGCGGCATCTGCGATCAGCAACGGCCTGCCCCTCATGCGCTGGCGTTCGTTGGCGGGAGTAAACAAGGCCCGCACACCGGGTTCTTCCAGTATGTTCCTGATCGATATATAATCACAAGGGCCGCCGGCAAAGTCAACCGGAATGATCGCCTTGGTTCTGGGAGAAATGACCCTCCTCAGCAAAGCAGGATCCATTCCGAAATCGTCATTGACATCCACCATGACCGGCGTAGCGCCCGCATGAAGAACGACCAGGGCCGTGGCCGCATAGGTATAGGCAGGTACGATCACCTCATCGCCGGGCCCTACACCCCACCATTTCAGGACGAGCTGAGCACCGGAGGTCCATGAATTCACACAGACACAGGCCGGCAACTGCGTGAACTCCCGCATCATCGATTCCAACAGCCGGACCCTGGGCCCGGAGGTGATCCAGCCACTCGATAAGGTATCGGTCACTTCCTTTATGACGGCCTCACTGATAAATGGAGGAGCGAAAGGTATCTTCATAAATGGCTTTCTTTAAATTCCGGCACCATGGTAATGATCAGCTTCCTTGCACAGTCCTGCCGGTGCAGCAAAGCATGCCCGATCAGCCTTTCCAGTTGTGCCCTGAAAAAGGTGGTGTTCGGGTCGCGCGTACGGGCTTTCATGATCCTGGGATGATGCGTAGGCATCAGGTGCTCCGATTCATGGAACAGTTCCTCATGGACCTTTTCGCCCGGCCGAAGCCCGATAAACGTAATGCCGATTTCCTTTCCCGGCGTATAGCCCGCCAGCAAGATTAGTTTTTTTGCAATGTCCAATATCTTCACCGGCTCACCCATATTGAATACAAAGACCTCCCCGCCCTCACCCATCACGCAGGCTTCTATCACCAGCCGGCTGGCCTCCGGAATGGTCATGAAATACCGGGTAACATCCGGATGGGTGATCGTAACCGGGCCGCCATTCAATATCTGCCTGATAAACAATGGAACTACCGAGCCCGCGGAACCCAGTACGTTCCCAAAGCGGGTGGTAATGAATTGCGTTTCTCCGGACTGCCGGGACAATGACCGTATATAGATCTCCGCAATGCTTTTGGTAGCTCCCATCATGTTCGAAGGGTTTACTGCCTTATCACTGGAGACCATGATGAATTTCCGTACCCCGGTACGGATAGCCATGTCCGCCATGATCTGCGTGCCCAGCACATTCGTCAGGATGGCTTCGCTCGGAAAGGACTCCATAACGGGTACATGCTTGTACGCAGCGGCATGGAATACAAAATCCGGCTTATACTGCGTGAATATTCCGGCGATCCTTTCCTTGTCCCTCACCGAGGCTACTTCCACGCAAATATCCACCAGTTGATCTTCGCCGTTATCCACCCGTTGACCCATGCTGCGCAGTTCCAGTTCGAAATCGAATAAGCCCGACTCCGACTGATCGACCAGCACGATCCGCCGGATGGGATAGCTGCACAATTGGCGGCAGATCTCACTGCCGATGGAGCCCGCCGCTCCCGATACCAGCACCACCATTTGATCAAAACTACTCACCGTTCGTTCGCTTTGAAATCGGATCTCCTCACGTGGCAACAACGACCCGATGGTGATGGCCGTCAGCTCCTCCACATGGAACATCTTGCTCTTCCACGAACGTTCGGCCGGAGGGGCTGAACCGGCATACACCTGCTTTACCAGCAGACGAATCTTTCTGAACAACTTTGATAGTATAGACATTCTTCTTGACATAAAAGACATTCTTTTAACCGGCACTTTGCCGATCCTCTATCTGAACAACTCCATCACAGCCCTCGCATTTTCGTCTATGGAGTGTAACAATACCGGTTTAGGCTCCGGGGGTGCATCCAGGATGCTTATGGCCTCGGTTACCATCGCGGCTTCATTTTCCACGATATGCCATTCCGGGACCTGCTTATCCGCCGGGTCGCAGAAACTGATCACCTGGGCTCCCGCATACAGCGCTTCCAGGCAGACCGTACTAAACCCTTCCCTGGAGGATGGATGTAAAAAGATCTTCGCTCTTTGCATCAATTGCAAGACCTCCCTGTGCGGTATTTCCCCCAGCAAATGCAGGTTTCGTTCCAGCCCTAATTCGATGATCTGCGATTGAAGACGGGCTTTCTCCTCCCCTTCCCCACAGTGCAGCGCTTTGATATCCGGAAAACACTGCTGCAGGGAATCAACAACCCGCACCAGTATCTCGTATTGTTTTAAGGGGACCAGCGAACCCGCCGCCAGGATGTCGATATCCCTTTCCGGCGGCTGACTCCCGGAAGAAAGCACTTGGTCCCCCGACGAAAGCTCTTGCCCCCCCGAAGAAAACAGCCTGGCATCGATTCCATTCGGTATGACAAACGCCGGTTCGATCCCATAATTCTCCCGGAAGTTGCGGCGGAGAAAATTGGACATGGCCACCAGTTCCCGCCCCCGTGGACGAATCAGCTTTACCCATTTATTCCCTTTTTGCGCATCCTGCCCGGAGATCCAGCAACGATGCCTGATCGCATGGACAAGACCAAAATAGTGACCGATCAACGCGCATTCTCCACACCAGAAACTAAAAATACCGATCACCCGATGCTGTCTGCGCACCTGCCGCAATGCCCGCCAGATATCCCGCCAAAACAGCAGGCGCTGCCATCGGCCCTTTCGGTTCATTCCGTTTAGGCTGATGACACTGACACCATTCCAATCGTAGCGGCCGGCATGATGAGGATATAAAAAAGCAAGCACCACGATGCCCATTGCAGGAAATTGGTCCTTGAGCGCCTTCACCAATTGATGATGGGCAGGTAGCCAGTTGCTATCCGCTTCATTGGCCGGAAAAGCCGGCGTAAGGATCACCAGGGTCTCGGGCTTAGACATCTAATGAAATTATTTTATTGCAAAAAGATAGACTGCTCTTATTGTGCGTGATCAGGATCACCGATCTCCCCGTCCTGGTAAAGTCCCTGAAACAATGCAGAAGGTCGCATTCCGACCCCTCATCCAGTTCATTGAAGGGTTCATCCAGCAGGATGAGGTCTGCGTCTTTGTACAAGGCCCTCGCGATAGCTATCCGTTGCCGCTGGCCTCCGCTGATATTCTTACCATTCTCGTTGATCACTTTGTCCAATCCTTCCGGAAAGGATTCGATGAGACCACCCAATCCGGCCGACCGGATGGCCCACTGCAGCCGCTCCGCGTCGTGCGCGGTCGCGTCCAGTACGATATTGCGCATCAGGGTATCGTGAACGAGAAAGGCCTGTTGCTTTACATAGGAGATCCTCTTCCAGTATTGTTGTCGCATCGAAGCGTCCACCGCCGCGCCATTGATGCATATTTCGCCCGAAGCCGGCGCTAAGAAGCCCAGCAGGAGATTCAATATCGTAGTCTTCCCTTTACCGGACTGACCGGATATGCCCAGAAAATCCCCGGGCCGCACCCGGAAGTCCAGGTCGTTGAGGATCGATGTTCCCCCATAATGGAATCCCACTTGCCTGAACTCGACACAGCGGATCGTTTCAACGCCGTCCGCCGGCTCCCCTCGCGCATTCCCCCCATCCTCTCGCGAATCCAGCTGATCCTCGCGCACATCCAGCGCCTCCGCGCGCGCCAGGCTGTTAATGGTAAACGCATACGTGTTGATCTGTCCGCCAATGCTCAATATCCTTACAATCCCGGGAATGATCTTATAGGCAGCGGCCATGAATACGCCGATCGAGATAAAGGATGTACCGGCAGCACTCCCCGACCATCTGTTGACCAGGATCAGGACCATCACGCCCAGCAGCGCAAAGGTCTCTATCACACGGTTAGGGATGCCCTGGACGATCAGCTGGTCGGAAATATATTTATTGAACTTCTTCTGATAGGCGATGTACCGGTCGAGAAAGACCCTGTTCTTATGATAGATATTGCTCTCTACGTACCCTGTCAGCGCCTCCTGCAGATGTTGCAGGGACCTTTCACCCGTGGTCCTGACCTGGTCCTTGGCCGATCGCCTTCTGACCTTAATGAAATAAATGATGGCATAAACCGGCGGCAGCAGGATCATGAACAATAGCAGGAACAGTTTCGCATTGTAGAAAACAATGGCGGTGACGGTAAAAAGGATCAGGGTCCCCTGTGTGATGATCTGTTGTATGCCGCCCAGGATATGTGCGGCGAATTCCGTCGGATCATAACTGATCTCCCGGACATTCACGGAAGAATCCACATTCACATAGCCCTCATAACCGCCGTCCAGGTAGCCACTCAGCTTTTTCTCCGAGATACGCGTGGCTATCCGTGACAGGAATCGGCATTGCGCCCGGTAGATCAGAAATCCTATAAAGTTCTTTGCACCATAGAGCAGGAAAAAAACGATGATCGGCAACAGCAGGTTGGCGCCGGTCAGCCACGCAGGCATGGTAAAAGGACCAACCGTGCGCCCGGCCGGCTCTGTAAATAACCGGGCCAGAAATAACAGGAGGGCCAAAAATGCAATATCGGCAATGTTAATAACGATATCGAGCAGTATTAACGTTCCCATCCGCCGTTTCTCACCACGGGTCAGCACCGATAGTATCTTCCTGATCAACTATCTTTTCTTTTTGAGGTTAAAATTACGGGAGATATTAAACCCGAAATAAATGTCTCCTTTACCCCAGGTGCCCGTCGTCTGAGCCAGGTATTGTGTCGCCAACATACTTTGCGAGTTGGTGAACACCAACTGGAAAACGTGGCCGCCTGTCTCGATGTCCCAGCCCAGGGAAAGCGAATTATGCACGGACGTGGATACCACCTGGCCCGTCGGAACAATATCGTACTCCGCATTGATGCTCATTCTCTTCGTGATCTTCATCCTGCCGCCGAGGCCTAGGGCGAAAACACCGTTCTTGTCCATCACGGTCGGGACATAATTGTAATAAAGGTAGGTTGGTGTGACCTGCAGAGACAAGGACCGGCTGAATTTCCTGGCGATCAGCAGTTCCACTGAATAGGACGTCCGGTACGTCGTATTCAGGAAGGTTTCGTCCGTTATGTCCTGGGTAAAGTTGGTGACAGTGCCCAATATGCTCACAGATACCGGCATCTGATGCCCTCCCGTCTGTTTGAGCAACTTGTATTTCAGGTACCCGTCATAGGTCTTCAGAAAAGAGCTGCGGCCGACGCCTATGTCGAGATCGTTCGTGATGCCATAGTCCAGTCCAAGCCGGAGCGTAGCATTGTCCAGGCCGAAAAAATTATATGACCCGCTATTCAGCGTGCCAAAGCGGTGTTGGATCACGAAGTTGAGATTCCCGGCTGCAGGCGATTCTACAGTCTGGGTATTGACGATATGCTCAGCCTTGAAAGTTCCCGTGACATAGGTCTTTTTTGGATGCGCTGCCATAGAATCATTGAGCATATTGAGCAGGGTGCTATCCTGGGCGTGAAGCCGGGTGACACCGATCAGCGACAGGATTAAACAGAGGAATTTTCTCTTAGCCATGGTAGATATATTTTAAATTATTTTGTACTGCAGTCGATATTCACCTTCACTGTTATTTCCTTATCGATCTTATCCCTGACAACGGAAGGGATGCTGATATTGAAATCTTCCGGTTTAACCTTGAATTCCGATATGCCCAGCAGATGGCCTGCCTTTACTTCCAGCGTAGCGGGCGCCTCGATAGCCTTCGCCGTATTGTGAAGAGTAAGGTTTCCTTTGACAATGACCTTGTAGACCCCATCTTTATCAAGGGCGACATCGCCGGTATATACGCCGGAAAAGCTGCCTTTGGGATATTTATCGCTCTCAACATAGTTCTCATTGAAATGCTCCTGCATCAGTTCTTTGGGGAAAGCAAATCCTTTCAGCAGCACGGCAAAAGCGAGGTTCTTCTTCCCTGCATCAATGACGGCATAGACCTGGCTGTTCTCGCCCTTAATATCTTCCAGGGCTGTTTTGGAGTAGAATCCTATAAAACCAGTCCTTGTGGAATACAGTTGGCTGTAGGCAGACACAGGTCGGAAAAGGATCAGGCAAACGAAAGCGACAACGGTAAACTTCATGTTGTAGGATTGAGTGGTGATTAATTATTGGGAGTTCCCTGGTTGATCCAGGCAAGAATAGTGATGATCTCGCAGGTTGAAAGCGTCGGCAGTCCGTAGGGCATCGGCGTGAAGCCGGCAGCATGTGTGATGTCCCCTGTCACGTACCCGCTCTGAGCCCATCCGCTAAAGGCTTCATAATTACTGAGGTCGAAGCCGCTGGACGCACCTGGGCCCTGGTGGCAGGAATAGCAATTGTCCCGCAGGATATTGACTATTTGTGTGGAATACTTCGCGTTGGTCGTATCACAGTTCGTCCCTGCACCCAACCGGTCCCCATTCTCTTTTGCGCAACCGGAAAGATAGGATATGAACGCGCCCGCTACAAGAGCCGCCAGTAAGAACTTTACCTTCATGATTGATATATTTTGTTATTATTTATGCTGTACACAGTCAACCAGATTAACATCCATCAGAAACCCCGCGCAGCGGCCCTTGACAGTGACCGCATCTCCTTTCCTGGGCTCCGGATCGGGTCCGGTACCCGCAAAGAGCTGGCAATTGATTCCCCCGCCGCCCGGCTGCTGGGATAATATCCATACCTCGGAATTACCGTTGCGCTGTATCTCCGTCAGTTTACCCGACACTTCAATGACCTTTCCCAGGTACTTCCGGTCGGCAGCTTGTTCATTGGCCTGGTACTGACTGTACAGCGAGTCCGCATCGACGGAAAAATCCGCAGTCTCTCCCGCAGCGCTCCGGTGCGGCTTGACATAGAGGTGATAGGCCCACGCAGCAGCTAATAGCAGGAGCAATAGGATCCCTATCCACAGAATGGTTCTTTTTTTCATATTAATTTTTCCGTTAAATTGTTACCACAGCTGGCGTGTGATACCTATGTTCAGGCCTGCGCTCATGATGGGCAATCGACCGGTGCCTATACCGGAAAGGGGCATTCGCAAATAAGGCTCTATCCTCAAGTTGCCGATCCTTCCGATCCGTTGCTCGAATCCGCCGCTCAGGTTAATGATCGAAAACAAGTAGTTGGCAGGTGCCGACGTACTCCAGTTATAAAGCCGCGAAATTCCGCCACTCTCATACTGATAAGTATATTGCTGTTTGGTCATGAAATAGGAGGAAGCACCCGCCGTCGCAAACCAGGCGATTTTTGATCCGGGGTTGAAATTATACCGGACGTTCAACGGGATTTCCCACATATTGCAGCTCCCGTTCACACTATTGAGTGGATAGGGCGGCTGGTCTTTCGTATAGAAATATTCGCCTGCCGTATAATATTTCTTCCGGTCGAGATAGACCCCCGATTCCACCGCCCAGTGGCTGTTGAAGGCATAGCCCAGCAGAAGGCCCCAGGTCGTTCCCACCCCTTTCATCGCCTGCATTTTTACCGTGCTGAAGTCCGGCGCTCCGGTGATACCGATATACCCATGGCCCCTATGCGCCTTTGGAGTTGCTTTCTTTGCTGCTTTGCTATTTCTGTCCTTTGCCGCCGCCCGCGCTTTGACATCGACATTGACCGAAAAATCCCCCTTTGTCGGAACCCGGCTCAGATCCAGGCCGGAAGGCAGCAACTCATTGGATCCCAATGGGCCGCCCATTCTCGCTGGCCCGCCCATTCTCGCTGGCCTGCTCGCTGCCGCCCCCGTCGATTCGCTCGTTCCAGCAAGTCGTATACCCGGAGAGTTCTCTCCCTGCACACCCGCCGCATTCCTTCTCAGCACACCCGGCGTATGCGTCTTCTCCTGTACATCAGTACCATTACCCTGCTCCGCCACGCCGGCAGGTGCATTTGTCCCCACATTGGGCGAACCGGCAATCGAGTTGGTCCCCGAACCCGGCGCGCCGGCAGGCGCAGCCGTCACTACCTGCAATGCCTTCCCTTGCCCGCCATTCACATGCTCAGCATGCCAGGCATAGTGCCCCGCATAATATCCCAGTCCCCCGAGCGGCAGCAATATCAACCACCAGAAGATGCCTCGCCTCCGGCGCTTATCATCCTTGTCCGTGTCGGAAGGCGGACCGGGATCTTTGTCCAAGGCGGCCGCAAGCCTATCCCAGTCGGCGCTATCCGTTCGCAACGGGTACTTTGCAGCAGCCCGCCGGAAGTGATCTTCCATATCGCCGTTAACTTGTTTCATACATACTGAAGTTGTTTTCTACGGTTAGGGCCTTTTGCAAATGGGCCCTTGCTTTCGATAAATTGGATTTAGAAGTTCCCGTTGTGATCCCCAGCATCTTGGCGATCTCCGGATGGGAATATCCTTCGATCACGTGCAGGTTGAAAACCATGCGATAGGCCGGGGGCAATTCTTTGACCAGCGTGATTAATTCTTTATACAACACGGAATTATCCGATGACTGCGACTCATCCCTGTGCTCCCATACATGCTCCGGTATCGGATAGCTCTGCGTATTGTTGATCTCCCGCCGCATATAATCGATGGCGGCATTGATAACGATCCGCCTGATCCAACCGATCAGCAGCATTTCCACCTTGTCTTTATCCCGGACTTCAAAACGACCGAAATTCCGGAACATCTTCAGATACGCATCATGTGTCACCTCGGTGGCTTGCTCATACGTATTGACGTACCGGAAGGCTATTTTGATGCATAAACCGTAATACTGCTCATAAAGCATCTTCTGGCACTGCCGGTCCTGCTGCGCGCAACCCGAAATTATGTGAAGTAATTTTTCCAATATATACTATATATACACCTACGAATCTACCGTATTGGCCGATGATGGTTTTAGTACAAACGCCTTATTATTCCTACCGGTTGCCTGACGGTGGAGCGGACTGTAAAATACTGACTGTCACTAGTAATTGACCAGTATGCCGCATACTGTGTTCCGCAGCATGGAACAACAACCCGCCGACCGTCGAAGGGATCCGCGCCCTCCCTACCCCGCGGGGTTCCGCCAAAGAAAGCTCCGGTGTTGCTGCCAATTGCAATAAAGCCTTGTCTATCTGTCGGTTGTAACGTTCCAGCAACCCGGCCAGCTCGCCGCCACCGGCCATCCCCCCGCTGTCTTCACCCCCATCCACTCCCAAAGATCCCCCTTCCGCCCCCAAAGACCGTCCTTCCGCCCCCAATTCCCCCAGCTGCCGCGAACTGAGAATATCCCCTTTCGCGTAGGTCAGCAACCGGTCCAATACCCCCGCCAGGTGCTGCAAATGGAATCCCGGCGAAGCAACCCCGCCGGGACGGTCCCATAACCTCTCTTCGGGAAATCTCTCCATCAGGGCATTGACTTCATCCCTGGATTGAAGGAGGGCATGGGCTACCGGCTGCAGCAGGGCAGGAATGCCCGCAACGGGACCCCGCAGCCAATATTCAGGATTCGATGATGGATGCATAAAACAGCTTCAATAACAGGACAAAATTAGAATTTTTCCTGCCGGCAGTCTGTAGAAAGATGCCTATTATCGGTTACATTTGACCCTAAAGTAAACTGCTAGGTCCTATCAGGCATTGTTGATCCCGGTAGGTGCTTCCGGCTATATCTCCGAACTATTGTGGAAAGACCTGCTGGATAGCTATGATGATTATTTTGACAACAGGGAAAAGTTCGGCTGGTATGAAAAGGGTGCCCCGGGCCGGCATACTCTACCGGTGGACCTGGGACAACCTCAAAAAGATATTCTGTTAGCCTTCAAATACCCAACCCCGAAAAAGCCTCTTTGCGCACCGGGGCAGGTTCGTTCGCAAGAATGGTAACGGCCGAGGGAAGGGCAGATCTATACTGCTCGCCGATACAGATCTTTTCGCCCGACAAATAGGCATATTTATTATCGAAAGACATCACTTTGTTAATGGCAACGATATATCCCCTGTGTACCCGGCAGAAACAGTCGCCGGGCAACAGCTTTTCCCATTGCTTCAGCGTGACGAGCACCATAACGGTGGGCCGCTCATCCATCACCAGCCGGGTATAATTTTTACGCGCCTCGATATAGAGGATTTCCTGAAAATCTACTTTCACATATCTGCCTTCGTGACGAATAAAGAAAAAAGATTGCACTTGTTGTAAGATTTATTGCATAAATTATATTTTCAGCTGGAGGTTGTGGTCGGGTAAGCTGAATTATATTACGTCGTCGGTTACCAATGACTCCAGGAGGAGCACATAGTCGTTCCTCTTGTCAGCAAAGATCTTCGATGGATAATCAGGCCTCAAATCGCAGTTGAATGGGTTATTGGTTATTAAATAAGTACGTAGAAACCCTCATTTACTTTCATTCCCCGCCAAAAAAACAGCAAGGGCCTTGTAGAAACAAACCCCTGGTGGACTTCACTGAGTCACATGAGAAAACACACTGCACTTTATATAACTAAAAACAAAACGTCTCGGGATAATCTCATACCTTCTGAGACTACATGAATTGTCGTTTTTTAACCACTAAAAGTCAAAAAGACTGGAGAGAGGGGGAAAGAGGAAAAAAAGACTGATTTTTACCTTATATTTGTCAATTGTTAGGTACTTTGCAAAAAAAAAGCCCCCTGTAGAAACAAAGGGCGCTAACGATTGCTTGCCATATGAAAAAAGGTAGTAATATCTTTTTTTCTGATTTTCAGCTTCCCGAGCCGACTGGATCGACTCAAAGAAAGCATTAGTTGTAATGAGCCTCTAACGAACGCCTAATCAGCGATTGCTGCCATATTTTTAACTCATTCTCTGACATAAAGGTACAACCCAAAGGCTCGCCGCTCTAATCAATTTACAGGCAAGTTAATCATGTCAAACTGATATTTCTACGTTGAAATCCTTAATGGGATTGAGTTTTAGGATAATACCGACATTATGGCCAACAGGTTTTCAGATACCTTATTCCAATTGATCCATTCACTCGAGAAGTCAGAAAAACGGCACTTTAAGCTCTATATAAAAAGAAGCTCCACCAAAGAGGACCTCAAGATCGTTCAGCTATTCGATGCCCTGGATAAATTGAACGATTACGACGAAAAAAACCTGCTGAAAAAACTACCGGGTATTGAAAAGCCCCAGCTCTCCAACCTGAAGACGCACCTTTATAAGCAAATACTGGCCAGCCTGCGGCTCCTGAAAAGCGCGGAAAGTATCGATCTCCAGCTGAATGAAATGTTCGACTACGCCCACATCCTTTATAAAAAGGGGTTGTTCCAGCAGAGCCTGCGCCAGCTCGACAGGGCAAAGGAAACCGCCAAGGCCAACCAGAAATTCAACTTCCTGGTGCAGGTGCTGGCCCTCGAAAAGAGGATAGAGACCCTGCACATTACCCACAGCATGCAGATGCGCGCCCAGCAGCTGTCCGCGGAGTCCAGCGAAGTCCTCAACCGTATCACCATGGTGGCCCGGCTATCTAACCTCGCCCTGCTGGTATACAGCTGGTATATCCAGAATGGCCATGCCCGCAACGAAAAGGATGAAGACCGTATCCGGGAATATCTCGAAGAACACCTGCCCTCCGATGCCTGGCTGCAGACCGGGTTTTACGAACGCCTCTACCTGTACCAAAGCTATAACTGGTATGCCTTTATCCGGCAGGATTTCCTGATGTATTACCGCTATTCGCAGAAATGGCTGGACCTTTTTGAGGAACAGCCCCTGATGGTCAGGGTGGAGACCGGGCATTATATCAAGGCCCTGCACAATCTCCTCAACGCACACTTCGATCTGCGCAACTACCAGAAATTCGAGCGGGTGCTTCAAAAATTCGAAGATTTTTCACAGACAGACCGCGTGATAGAGAATGATAACTTCCGGATCCAGTCCTTCGTGTACATCACGACGGCCAAGATCAACCAGGTGTTCATGAAAGGAACGTTCAGGGAAGGATTACTCATGGTCCCTGAAATAGAAGAACGGCTGGCAGAATACGATCTCTTCATCGACCGCCACCGTATCCTCGTTCTGAACTACAAGATCGCCTCCCTGTACTTCGGTGCGGGCGACTACGCCACCTGTATCGACTACCTTCAGCGCATCATCAACGATCAGCAGGACCTGCGCAATGACCTGCAGTGCTATGCCCGGGTACTGCACCTGATGGCGCATTACGAGCTGGGAAATTTCGACCTCATGGAATCTTTGACCAAATCGGTATACCGCTTCATGGCCAAACGCGAACGTGTGACCAAAGTGGAAGAAGAAATGTTCCGCTTCCTCCGCACCTCCTTCCAAACCTCCCGGTCAAGCATGCGGGTAGAGCTCGAAAAATTCCTGGAAAAGATCCGGACCTTCGAGGGCAGCCGCTACGAAGCCCGCGCCTTCGCCTACCTGGATCTCGTCTCCTGGGTGGAAAGCAAAGTATTCCAGCGCCCGATGAGCGATATCATTTCCGAAAAATACCGCAAGAACAAACGCAGCAGTATGCAGGCGGCGTAAAGCCACGCGGGCAGCCCGTCACGCCATCCCAAACACATCCCGCATCGCCCTCCTCGCCGCATGATATCCGCACATCCCATGCACCCCCCCGCCCGGCGGTGTCGAGGACGAACAAATATAAATCCCCTTCTCCGACGTCCGGTAAGGCGACCACCTCAGCGCAGGACGCGTGAACAGCTGCCGGATATCGATGATCCCGCCATTGATATCACCCCCGATATAATTGGCATTGTATTCTTCCAACTGCAGGGTATCATATGTATGCCTGCCCAGGATCAGCGCCCGGAAACCGGGCGCGTAGCGTTCTACCTGCCCCTCTATCGCCTCCGTCATATCTTTCGACGACCCATTCGGCACATGGCAATAAGCCCACGCCGTATGCCGCCCCTCCGGCGCCCGCGAAGGATCGAAAACACTCGGTTGCGTCAGCAGCACAAAAGGCCGGTCCGGATGACTGCCGGCAGCCGTCGCCGCTTCCGAGGCAGTGATCTCTTCCAGCGTATTGCCGATATGGATAGTGCCCGCCTGACGACAACCCGTCGCGGTAAAGGGTATGCGCCCGGCCAGGGCCCAGTCGATCTTGAAGACCCCCATCCCATAACGATATCGCTCCAGTTGCCATTGATAGAGAGAAGACCAGCGATGGCCGCCCAATCGCAGCAATTGCCTCGGCGTCAAGTCCAGCAGCACGCAGCGCGAAGAAGGTAACTGGGAGAAATTTTTCACCTCGAAGCCCGTCTCGATGGTTCCTCCCAGCGAGACAAAATAAGATGCCAGCGCATCGGCTATTGCCACCGATCCGTGCCGGGGCACCGGCCAGCCCCTCACATGTCCCGCCGTCATTAGTACAAGGGCGATGGCGGAAGTAGCCAGGTTGGTCAGCGGTTGTATCGAATGCGCAGCCATGCCGGCCAGTAATCCCCTGGCCTCGCGGGTCTGGAACCGCCTGGCCAGATGCGTCGCAGCCGACAGCCCCACCCACCCAAAACGTACCAGTGACGACACATCCTCCGGCCAGCGCAACGGCCCCAGCAATTCAGGCGCCAGCACCGGCCAATCACTAACAATGGGCTGCATCAAACGCCGGTAGGCATCGGCATCCTTGCCTAAGCCAAGGGCCGTATCCCCAACGGATCCGGACAAGATGGCCGCCGTTCCGCCATCGAAAGGATGGGCCGCCGCCACCGGCGGATAGATGAATTCCAACCCATGTTCCAACAGTGGCAGCGTAGTGAAGAAAGGCGATCCGGCGGCCAGCGGATGAACGGCCGAACAGATGTCATGCGTGAATCCGGGTAATGTCAATTCGGCTGAGCGCATTCCGCCGCCAATTGTACTTTTCGCTTCCAGCAACAATACGCTCAGCCCTTTTTGTTGCAGAGTGATCGCGGCAGCCAGCCCGTTGGGACCACTGCCTACCACGACCGCATCGTAATCGGTGGCGCCTGTCTCTCTTTTACTCATCTTTCAAATGTAGGGTTATTTCCAATTTTCAGGGCGGAACAAAACGGCCCCGTCCCTGCGAATCTTCCAGGCCGTAACGGGGTTTAGGTGATAGCCGCCCATATCCTCACCCCTGGCAGCCACCAACTGACTCAATGTGGGTTGGATATAATTTGTCTCATCTGTGGCCCGGCTCAGTATCTCCGTCTCCTGCCCGTCCCATCGCCACAACAACCGGAATACAGTATGCGCCTTATCGAGGACAGGCTCTTGCAGTTGCGCGGGATACCATGACCGGCCCGTGTCAGTACTCACCTCCACCTTGCTGATCTTCCCCCGGCCGCTCCACGCAATGCCCCTGATCTCTACCCACCCTTTTTCCAGTTGTACGGGATAGGCGGGAAAGGTGATCATCGACCGGGCATCCATCACAAAGCTGAACTGCCTGATCTTACCGTCTTTGATCGCATAGGTATATTTAGAAGTCTCCTCCCGGGTCATGAACGGCTGATCGGAAAGCTCGATCCGCCGGATCCATTTCACATTGGTATTGCCCTCAAATCCCGGCAGCAGCAACCGCGCCGGATAACCCTGCTCAGGTCTGATGGCTTCACCATTTTGTGCATAGACGATCATCGCATCTTCCCATCCTTTGCTGACAGGAACACTACGGGTCATCACCGCCGCATCCGATCCCTCCGCCAGGAACCAGCTGGCCTTAGGGCTCACGCCCACCTCGCGGAAAAGCGTCGATAGCATAACGCCCGTCCATTCACTTTGACTGGTCAGGCCGCAAATATCCTGCGGCGTCAACGTCTCCTTGCCTGTGCGAAAGTTTCCTGAACATTCAATGAAACAAATCCTTGACAATGCCGGGAATCTCTTTAGATCCTTTAGCGTAAAAACCATCGGCCTTTCCACCATCCCATGGATCAATAATTCATATTTCTCCGGATCGATGGCCGGAACGCCATTATGACTTCGCTCAAAATGCAGATCCGAAGGAGTAATGGAGCCATAAAAATCCTGCAGTGGCGACCGCGAAGAAGTGTCGGAAGGCTTTTTCACCAGGTGTTCGAAAGACGACCTCGTCCCCATCTTCCCGGGGGGAACGCCGGGTTTTTTGGTAGGATCTTCCACCCCGACAGCCGCATGCACCGTCTGCCCCGACACCGTCCTGATCAGCGCGACGGTGGCCGCAGTAGCCGCACCCGCCAGCAGCCTGCGCCTGGAAATTCTTTTCTTATCACCCATGCTATTATCATCCATGGCTATTCATTTATCGCACCTCCGGCCCTCCACGGCGATCATCCGGCACATAAAGGTCATGTGCAGGCATCTTCACCCGGGGAAGGCTTTGCGCATCCACGACTGCGCTGCTATCGATTATTTTATTGGCGGCTAACAAAAATGCGGTGAGGCTGTATACCTCTGCGCCCGACAGACTGCCGGGCGCGTTATAGGGCATCGTCCGCCGGGTATAGTCGAATATCGTTGTCGCATAAGGCCAGTAATTGCCAATGGTCCTTGCCTTGGTGGTGTCTCCCATCGGGCCGACCAACCGCGCATAAGGCCCTTCCGTTCCGGTCTTACCATGACATGCGGAACACTTGATCGCGTAGATCGCCTTTCCCTCCCCTGCCGTACCCGACCCCGGCGGCAGACCTTTGCCATCCGGCCGCATGGAAATATCCATAGCCGTTATCTCCTGCGGCGTGGCCGCGCGTCCGAACCCAAAGCTCGCCGGCCAGCCTGTTGTATCTGTCGGTGCTTCCCACCCGGAGATCCCGCCGCTCCCGCGTGCCCATCCGCCGCCATGGCGCTGCGTGCCGGAAATCAGTAGTACCAGCACGGTGCCCAGCACAGCAAACACCCCCATCCGGAGGGTCGCCGCCCGTCGCGTGACAGCACCCACCCATAACATGTATCGCCGAAGACACCCCATCAGTATTTCCCCGCCTGCAGGCTGCTTTCCGTCAACACAAAATTCTTGTCAATCCTGTCCAGCACAATATAGACGCTGTCGTTCTTCTCATTGACACCGCTCAGGATGACACGGTTGCCGTTATCGATAGTATCGTATCGCAGGACCATCCGGTTCCTTTTCTCCCACTTGGCCACGGCATATTCCCTGTCCCTGCGCGTAGACGCCGCCCGCGGATCGATCTTATCCACCTCCTTGCCGATATGGGCCAGCGCCGTGGCCGGGATCCAGTTTTTACCTTTGCCTTCTTTCGGCGTCTTCTCTACCCCCGAGGTATAGGTCGCGGCGGGACCTTGCGCAGTGTCCCCACCGGAAATGCCGGCCTTCGTGGTACCATTGTCGTCGCCGCCTTGTCTCCGACCCTTACGCCGTCCGCCGGCTTTATCGCCTGCTGCAGCCTGATATCCGTCGCCTCCCATTCCTGCCGCCCGGTTCCGCCGGTCCGGAATCGCCTTGTATTTGTCTTCCAGGTATAACACCTTATCTACCGTATCGGCATAATAATGGAACACCCGCCGGCCCCCGGCCACGCCCGTGATCTCGAAGGTCCTGTTGACATCCTGCTGGGGATCACCTCCTCCATTGGAAAGGTCCAGCGGCGTAGGTTTATTCACCGTAAAGCTCAGCGACGACCAATTCTCGAATTCCACCTCATGCCACCCCAGGGAATCCAGCGGCGAATAAGGGATCACTTTATTGTTCAACCGGAATTCCGTCACGGCATAATTCCCCCGTAGTGTCCTCACCCCTGCTACGGCCGGCTGCTTGTAAGGATCATATAAAAAATTGACCAGCTGAAGATAGAACAGCACGCCCAAAAACAAAAAGATGGTCAGGCTCTTCAACCCGATCCGGGTCACCTGCAGCCACAGGGCAGAAAAGGAAGGATAGAAGTTCACCGGCACGGTATACCGTTCCCGGATCAGCAGGTTGTATACCTTAGGCAGATCATCCACCAGCAGAAATGCCGCCAGTAACACAAAATAGCTACTGTACACATGCACGCCGCCGTCATAGGCGAAATTGACATAGACAATATCCCCCAACGCACCGATCAACAATATCGCTCCCAGGGTTGTTGTCTTGCGAAAGAACAACAGCGTGCCCGCCACGCTTTCCACTACCCCCGCGAAGACCTGGTACCAGGGGACAATACCCACCGACAACCAGAAGATCTTCTGTGCCGTCATATCCCCAAAGTTGGTGTTCAACAGTCCGAGACCCGGATAAGGCATCTGCACCGGCAGCAGTTTGGTAAAGCCAAAGCCGATGATCCCGATGCCGGCACGGTAACGCACGACCACACGCAGCCAGTAATACAGGGTATTGTACTCCTTCCTCTCTGTTCCGCGCCGCCGCATGATCAACGTCCAGATCAGGCCGCCGGCAATCGAAATGAAGAAGGTGATGATCCAGTTGGCATAGCCCAGCAGCGTGCTGCCGAAAAGGTGGTCGCCGAAGATGTTGATCCCTGATCCGAAACGCGCAATGTCATACAGATCGCGGTAATTCAGCCGTGTCCAGTCGATATGGATCACCGTATCGTACCATTCCACACTGTTGGGAATGGCGAGACTGATAAAAAAGATAAAGGCGATCCGGAAGGCAATCTTTTGCCCGTTGGACCAGCTGGTGGCAGTAACGGCAGTGGTTGTTGACATATACTTACTTTTTGAATGAAGGTATTAGAGGCTGATCCCACCCTGGCGACCCTTCTTGCGGGCTTCTTCCAGCAAATATTTTTTATCGACCCTGTCGAGTACCGCATAGACGGAATCCTTACCCGTCGTGACGCCGGACAGGATGATCCTGGACCCCCCGGGCCTGTCATAATGCAGCACCCATTTTTCATCGCTGTAATGAGGGTTTTTGTTCTGCAACGTCAACATGCGATCGACGGTATCTACAGTATAGCGGTAGTAATGCCTTCCGGCCGATCCCTCCAGCTCGTAAGTCCTCTCCTCACTGCTCAGCTCAGGCCGCTCGACATTGTCTGAATCCAGCACTACCGGCCTGTTGGACCGGATACTCAACGTAGCCCATTTTTCGAAGACGACATCCTGCCATCGGGTAGAGTCTGTCTTCGAATAAGCGATGGTATCCTTCCCGACGAGAAACTGCGAGACATTATATATTCCGGCTGCTCCCGGCAGCCCCTTCGTCACGGGGAACTGATAAGGATCCTTTTCATATCCCGAACCTGTCTTGAAGCCATACAAGATGACAAAGAAAAAGATGAACGCCGTCTTCAGCGCCAGGCGCACATAGCGGCCGTTTGCCCGGAAGACAGGGTGATAGCTGTTCGGGGCGGCAGGCTTTTGCAGCAGCAGCAGGTTGATAAGCCGCTGCGCATCATAGCTGAGGACAAATAAGGCCACGCTGACGAGATAGAGACTGTAAACGTCGTCCCCGCCGCCATAGGCCAGATTGCTCATGAACACATTCCCCAGGAAGATAGCGATGATGAAGGCTCCCACGGAGGCGGAACGGCGATAGAATAACAATAGCCCGCCGATGATCTCCACGCCGCCGAGAAAAGACTCATAGGAGGGGACGACGCCCAGGCTGAGGGAGAACAATTTCCAGCGGGTAAAGTCCCCGTAGTTGGTGTTGAGATTGCTGATCGAAGGATAAGGCGATTGCAGGGGGAACAGTTTGATGAACCCATAGGCAATCATGCCGATCGCCAGTCGGTACCGGACGATCACGCGGAGCCAGTAATACAGGTTATCATATGAACTGACTCGCCCGCCGCCCCGTGCATCGACTGCCGTCCAGATGAAAGCCCCAACCAAGGAGATCGCCAGTAGGATCACCCAGTCCGAATAGGCCGGTGGACCGGACGACCAGCGAGGTTCATAATGGGCCAGGTCGAAGATGGCCCCATAACTTAGATGGGACCAATCGATGGAAAATAACTGCTGATAATATTTCCAGTCCAGGGGCACGGCCTGGAGAAAGAAATAGATAAATAACAGGCGGAAGGCAAATTTCTCATATCCCTTCCAGGCAGTTTTGTTGGAGTTGATGGTATCGGTGGTCATAGTCAACTTGTTTTATTGTTAATAGCCCGGGTTTTGCGTCAGCACTCCGTTGGACAAAGTGATCTCCTGTGACGGGATGGGGAACAGCAGCATGTTGGGATCGGTAATGCCCAGCACAGCCTGCGCCCTTCCGGTCCGAACTAAGTCGAACCACCGGTGAGGCTCCAGCGCAAATTCTACCCTATTCTCATTTTCAATGGCCAGTAGGATATCGGACTGCGTGGCAGCGGTGCTGTTAGCCAGACCGGACCTGAAGCGTACTGCATTCAGGTCGCTCAGCGCCCCGGACAGGTTCCCCTCCTGCGCCCTGGCCTCTGCCCGGATCAGGTACACTTCCGCAATGCGGATGATATAGGATGGATCGGTAGCCGGGCTGCGATAAAACAGGTTGCCATACCACAGACCGGTATTGGTCTTCGCAACAAACGCACTGCGTCCTCCCCCTATCGTCGAGTCGTTCAGCAAATTGGCGATCGAATCCCCCGGGGCCCATTGCCGGGTGCCGCCATTGGCCGGCGGCTGCCAGTTGCCCCGGCTGCTGTTCTGGTAAGTGGCATTATAAGACAACTCGAATACCGATTCTTTCGTGGCAACGGCGCTCGCTGGCTGAAACCAGCTGTTGAAAGGCGTCAGCAGCTGGTAATTGGTGACGTCCGCCAGTACCTGGGTGGCATAGGATTCCGCCTCCGCCCAATTCTGTTGATATAGATAGTACCGGGCTTTCAGCGCCCATGCCGTTTCCTTATTCGCCCTCACCGGGTTCTGCGACGTTGGCAACTGCATCAGCGAGTCCGCGGTATTCAGGTCGCTCAATACCTGCGCCCAGGTCTGGGCCAGCGTACTGCGGGCAATACCGTTTTTCTGCGTGGCCGAAGTCGTCGGCGTCAGCGTGATAGGCACCCCTCCCCAGCAACGCGCCAGATCGAAATAGCAAAGCGCCCGGACAAAGTAACCCTCTCCTATCAGCTGGTTTTGCTGACCCGCAGTAAAAGTCGGGTCGACGACCAGTGGCACCTTGGCGATCACCTGGTTGGCCTGGTTGATCGTCTGGTAAATGCCCGTCCACACGCTCTCCAGGTTGTCATTGTCCGCCACGATCTGGTGGGAGATGAATTGCTGGATCACCGACTGTGAACCCGTCCAGGCGATATCGTCACCGCCTAAATAGCCAAAGGTTTCATAAAGACCGCCATAATAGCTGCCGGTTCCCGTACCACCGGATGCCGTAAACCCGCCGGCCAGGGCACGGTATATGCCCCGCACAGCCGTTTCGGAAGAAGTAGCATCGACGATTGTCACCTGGTCCGATACGTCGGTGACAGGTAATACATTCAGGAATTTTTTGCAGCCGCTCAATACCGGTAATAACAGCAGCGGAAGATACCGGAGCATCCTGATGAAGCTCCGCAATCGAATGGTATATAGATGAGAATTTTGCATATCGTGATAATTGGAAGGATATTTTAAATGGTGATATTTAATCCGAATTGAACTGACCGTGGCTGCGGCGGAGTACCCAGGTCTAATCCCTGTATCGTTTGTATACTGGTGACATTGGCCTCCGGATCAGGACCGGTATATTTCGTAAACAACAGGAGGTTGCTGCCGACAAAGTACGCCCGCACGGCTTTCAGGTGCAACGGGGCGGTAGCCTTGCCGGGAAGGGTATAACCAAAACTCAGCTCCTTTAACCGGATGAACGATCCGTCTTCGAGGAAACGGCTGTTCTGCTGTAGCACATAATTATTCCCGTATGCCGTCTCTCTCGGGACTTCGGTAATTTGCCCCGGCGTCGTCCAGCGCTTGAGCTGGCTCGCGAGTAACACACGGTTCGCATCACGCGTCCCGCCGCCTTCACCGAAGTAGCGTTGCAGGTTCAGGACATCATTCCCATATTCATAGGTAAAGAGCAGCGATAAGTCAAACCCGGCAAAAGACAACGTATTGTTGAGACCGCCGAAGAACTTGGGCGCTGCATTACCCATCACCTCCCGGGCAGAGGTAGGAACGGTGGCGTTGAGCTCCTGCGCATTTTTGGTATTGCCGGTGCCGTTGACTTGCCCCTGGAAAACCGAGTTACCGGTCTGCGGATCCACATACAGCTGCTTGTACAGCCAGAACGAGTACAACGGATGGCCCTGCTGCATGATTAGCCAGTCACGGCTGTACTGATAGATAGGCGTCGGCAGCGTCACTACCTTGCTGACATTGCCCGAGATGGAGAAATCGGTCGTCCAGGTAAATCCATGCCTGCGCAAATTGACGGAATGGATACCCACTTCATAGCCCTTGTTGCTGATCACGCCCGCATTGCTGCTATAGGTAGAGTAGCCGCTGATGGCCGGGATCGGCAACGACAACAGTACATTCGTCGTCTTTTTATCATACAGGTTACCATTGATGGTAATACGATCCGCCAGCAATCCAACGTCGACGCCGATATCCGTCTGTGCGGTCCGCTCCCATTTCAGGTTGGGATTGGCCAGCTGTAAAGGCGCCGTTCCCGGCTGTGCACCGCTGGAATTATCCGGGTAGGCATAGCCGCCGGACCAGAGGCCCTGAGCGGCATAGTCACTGATCCCGTTCTGGTTGCCGGTAATACCATAGCTGGCCCTCAGCTTCAGATCGCTGAGCCAGTTGACATCTTTCAAAAAGTTCTCGTCCTTCAACCGCCAGGCCGCTCCGACCGAAGGGAAATACCCCCATCTGTTATTCGCCCCGAATTTCGACGAGCCATCGCCCCTTGCGCTCACCTCCAGGAAATACCGGCTGGCATAGTTATAATCCAGCCTGCCGAAAAAGGAGGCTAAGTTCCCCTTGTTCCAGGTTTGAGACGAAGTGGTAACGGCAGCGGAAGAAATGGAAGTATAGGAATTGTTGGGAAACCCTGTACCCGTTGCAGTCGTGCTCTGGATCAGGTCGCTTTGCACGGTATTGCCGACGACAACTCCGAAATGGTTCTTACCGCCGAAAGTCGTCTTATAGGTCAGCGTCTGCTCGTTGATCCAGCTGCTGTTGTTCGTCAGCGTTTGCTCCGCCAGCCCATTGGTAGGCGGCGCACCGTCCTGGGTGAGATTGTTCCAGTATTCGGATTCATTATAGTTGTTGTAATCCAGGCTCCAGCTCGTCCTGAATTTCAGCCCGGGAATGATCTGCGCTTCACCATAGACATTGCCGATATACCGCAGGCTGATCGTATGCATGTCATAATATTTGATCAGGATGGACAGGTTGTCGAATCCGGCATAGTCCAGCGGCTGACCCGCCGCATTGAAAGGCGGCAGGTAGGTAGCCGTATTGATCGCCGATTGCAGCAGCCCCCCGTCAGGACCATCCCCTGCCCTTCCCTGCATACGGTACGACCTGGAAAAGCTGTTGCTCGTGCCTACGGACAACCAGTCGGTGACCTTCTGGTCCAGGTTGAAGCGGAAGCTGGCGCGGTCGAACCACAGGGGCCGGATATCGGCCTCCTGGTGACTGTCCCCTACACCGAAATAGTATTGTGTCTCTTTATTCCCTCCGCTCAGCGACAGGTTATAATTTTGCAACGCGCCGGTCCTGAACAGCTCATGTTCCCTGTCGTAAGTATGTTGCAGGTCCGGCGTGCCCCGGTCCTTAGTCGCTGTCGGATTCCAGACACTACCCACAAAGGGCGGGGTCGCGTATGTCGCTTCTCCTGACGTGCTGCCGAGCGCAACGGCATCCGCCTCGGAATTGGTGTAGTACTCGTTTTCCAGCGTGGCATGCTGTGGGCCTGTCGTCAGCTTCCACAACCTCGTTGCCGAGGCAGCTCCCCCCGATGCATCCAGCACCAGTTTGGGTGTATTATTGTACCCCCCTCGCTTGGTGGTGATAATGATGACCCCATTGGCGCCCCGTGAGCCATAAATGGCCGTGGCATCCGCATCTTTCAGCACCTCCACGCTCTGGATATCCGCCGGGTTGAGGTCGGCCAGTGGCGATGTAGCCCGGCCGCCTGTATTCAGCGTCTGCAGACTGGTATTATTAACGAATACCCCATCGATAATATACAATGGATTATTGTCCGCATTGACGGAAGTAGTACCGCGGATCCGCACAAAGACCCCATCGCCGGGAACACCCGTATTGGAGTTGATCTGCAGCCCCGGCGCCTTACCCTGCAGCTGAGCGTCAAAGCTCGCTACCGGCTGAGCAGCTACCTCCCCCTGGTTGACCGTAGAAATGGAACTCGTCAGGTCACGCCTTTGCTGCGTGCCATATCCTACCACGACCACGTCGTCCAGTTTACCGGCAGTCGACGTCAGCGCCAGATCGATATGGCTGCTTTCCGTCTCCGTGAATTCCTTCCCCTGGTATCCTACATAGGAGACAATCAGCACGACCGGAAGTTTCTGTCCTGTCAAAAATCGGAATCTGCCGTCCTGGTCCGTCTGCACCTCGTGCGTGGTTCCCTTGAGACGCACGGTGGCCCCGGGCAAGCCAGTTCCCGTTTTGGCATCGTATACCTTGCCGGTGATGGTCAGGTTATTATTGTTTTGCGCTTGTGATGAAAGAACGATCAATACTGGAAGAAAAATGCTACATAATAGCCTGGGAAGATCAATTTTGATCATACAATTTGTTTTGGATTACCCTTTTTTGATAGATGGATGAAATAATGGCCGGAATCAACAACAACAACAGCCACGGCCGGAGAAAAAGATGCAGGATACCACCAGTTTTTGCTGTCCGTGAAGGATAACAGCAGCAGAGTCTAACGACTTCATTGAGTGTTGTTTTACAATTTTTTTCTTATACTAATGGCAGCTGGTGGTAACATTGCCATTAATAGTCTACTAATTCAGTAGGGTAAAAGTAAAGTTAAAGTGTGTAACAAAAAAATAATTTTTCATTACATTTATATGCAGGTGACCAGCATCAACCGGTAGCCGATCAATTTCAATGGATATGTCGCGGCGACCGGCCGGAACTAGTCAGTCCGGCGCCTACCCTGGAGTGACAGTCGGATGCCCTTCATGACTGCTCCCGGAGCCTCTTCACGAGATATTTCGGCGCCTCCTCATATCCCTGCCGGAAATAAAACCGGTGGGCGTCCGACCTCCGCGAATGACAATGCACCTCTATCCGGTCGCACCCGCGTTCCTTCGCCAGCGTCGCGATATATTCCTCCATCTCCCGGCCGATGCCCTGGCCTCGAACTGAATCATCGACGGAAAAATAGCTTATCCTGGCAAAGTCTCCGGCTACGGCGATCTGCGGGATGAAATGAACGGAGATAAATGCGACGACTCCCGCCGCCGTCTCGTATACCAATAGTCGCTCACCTGGATCAGCCAGCATCCGCTGCAGTTTTTGCGGCAGAAAACCCTCCCTACCGGTATAGCCCAGTTGATCCAGCAATTGTTCAATAGCAGGGCCGTCGCTCAATCGTACTGATCGAATGCTCATTGTTTATAACTATCGGGTTGATAAATTTCCAAATACGTTTCTGGTTTGATGGGTCTCGTCCAGCCCAATGACTGGTATAGTCCGTGGGCGTCCCTGGTATTCAGCATCCAGCGGCCGAGGTGCTGCAGATCCGGATGGTTCATGATTTGTAGGATCAACCATTTGGAAAGCCCCCTGCCTCTGTAAGCTTCGGTGATAAAAACATCGGCCAGGTATGCGATACGCGTAAAGTCGGTGACGACCCGCGCATAGCCGATTTGTTTGTCCTGGTGATAGAGCCCGAAATTCAGCGAGTGATCCGCCGCCTTTTGTACCCGTTCGAAGGAGACACCGGGCAGCCAGTAAGATTCCAGAGATAAAAAAGCGTGAATAAAAGGCAAGTCCAGCTTTTCCCGGTCCGTGGAAATGGCAAATTCATCCTTTACTATGGTCATAATCAAATTTGAATTTTAAAATGCGTCGCTAACGCCTGCTGCCCCTTCGCTGTCACTACTACCGCCCGTGAATGCGCAGTACGTCTCAGCCAATGTGATTCCATCATTTTATTCAGCATCGCCGCCCCCAGACCGCCCGCAAGGTGATGCCGGCGCTCGGACCAGTCCAGGCAAGGCTTCACGAACGATCGTCGCTGATTCCTCACCGCCTCGCAATCGATCCCCCATTCTCCCAGCCACGCCGTCCCCTTTGGAGTTACCTCCAAGTCCCGCTGCTGGTAGACGATCAGCCTTTGCCGAAGCAGGCTCTCCATGATCAGCACCCCTACTTTTCCTGCCAGGTGATCATAGCAGGTCCTGCAGAACTTAATAGGCACCGCATCAACATCCTGCCGTTCGGCTGGCTGGGGTGGTACCAGGTTGGCCATGGCCTCGATAGCATACGCCACCTCCTCCCTTGAAAAAGTATAATACCGGTGACGGCCCTGCACCTCTACCGACAACAGTCCCGCCTGTAGCAATTTCGCCAGATGCATGCTAAGGTTCTGGGGGGAAGTATCCACCCCGATGGCCAGTTCCCTGGCTGTATAAGCCCGTCCGTCCAGCAGTGACCATAGGATCCTGGCCCTCACCGGCTCGCCTATCAGGGCAGCAATACGACTGATCGAATTTTCCATGATCACAAGGATAGTACATTGTTGAAAAGGATAGTTCATTCTGCACTGAACTATACCTGTATAAAGTTATTTAATCTTGGGACAAATGAGCGACCATGACCACTACTTTATTTTTACATTCCCGGACCGCCGATCCTTATCCGATATACCATCGCCGCCTCGTCGAAAGCCCCGTCTACTGGGATGACGATCATCAGCTCTGGGCCATCTATTCCTACCGGCATTGCCAGTCCGTACTGGCGGACCCTGCAGCCCTGATCCCCTCCCTGCCCAACGCCGGGCTGCCGGATAATATCCTGGCGATCAGGAATAATCTCGTCCGTTTGAGCAACCCTCCCGATCATGATATAGCCCGGCAGATCACCGCCGGCCTCTTCCGGCAAATGCGCCCCGTTCCCATCGCCCCGCTGTTAGATCGCTTACTGGCAGACAAACCCAGTGGCGAGTCTTTTGACTGGGTCGGCTGTGTATGCCGCAGACTACCGGTCAGCTATATCCTTGCCGGTTTCGGCTTCAGCAATGAGGATGAGGATTTTATCCTGGCCCGGATGCCCTTGCTGTTGCCAATCATGCAACCCGCTATTCCCGATGGGCAGCACGCCGCCGTCCATCAAAGCTGCACCGAAGTCTATGACCGTATTGAACAACATTGGGCATCCCGCACCTCATTTCACAACGGAATGCTGGCCTATACCATCAACAACCTGATGGGGCTGTTGATCCAGAGCAACGATGCCGGCAGGGGCATCCTCACCAATGCTCTCTTATGGCTGATCCATGAGGGTGGGGTCCGTCATCCGACGATCGGCGATCCATCGTTCTACCCGAAATTAGTCACGGAAGTCCTGCGTTATGATCCGCCTGTTCATAATACCCGCAGAATCGCCGCCCGGGATTTTTACCTGGATGGCCGGCTGGTCAAAGAAGGGCAACCCCTCCTCATCGTTGTAGCGGCAGCGAACAGGGACAAACATAAATTTGCTGCACCCGAAACCTTCGACATCCACCGAAGCAACAATCATGACCTGCTGACATTTGGATATGGCCCTCATACCTGCGTGGCTGCGACCTTTTCCACCCGCATGGCAGCCGATACCCTTTCGCATCTGATACACTCTTGCAAGGATATCCGGCTGGAGGAAAGGCAGTTGGAATTCGAACCGCTGATTAACGTAAGATTAATGAAGCGGATGATGATTATACTTAGCTAAAAATCAACTTATTTGACTATATTGCGGAACTTAAAATCTGCCTTATTTTTTAAAAAAAAGCGACCCAATTTCCAGAATTCGACAGATCATCGTATTCCTTTTTGCCGTGCTGCTATCCGGACGTTGTTTCGGGCAGACGAGAACGATCGCCGGGATCGTGTTGGATTCTCTTTCCCATGCACCGCTGGCGAATGTGAGCGTCGGTATAAAAAAGGGCGGCCACGGGGTGCTGACTGACCGGGAAGGCAAATTCACCCTTCATACCGATAAAAATGTGGGGCAATTGATGGTTAGTGCCGTAGGCTATCAATCTACCATCGTCCCTGTCCGGGATCTACCCGATAAGCCACTGACCATTCTGCTGCCCAAGGCCTACACCACTCTCCAGGCTTTTGTAGTTAAGGCTAAACCGGGGAGATACCGCAACAAGAATAACCCCGCTGTCGAACTGATCCGCAAGGTCATCGAAAATAAGGAACGCAATGGCCCGAATGGGGAAGCCTATACTTCTTACGAGGAATATGAAAAGATCCGGCTATTGCTAGACAAGATTCCCCGTCTCATTGCGGGTGACAAACTGCTGAAGAAATATCATTTTCTTTTTGAGAACAAGGATACCACGCTGATGCCGGGGAAATCGCTCGTCCCGGTCTATATCGAAGAGGTGCTGTCCCAGAATTTCCATCGCAAACACCCCGGGAAGACAAAAAAGATTGTCATGGGGCATAAGAGCGTAGACTTTGGGGAGTTTATCGATATGAAGGGGATCAGCCAGTTGCTCAACCGGCTCTACGAAGACGTCGATATCTATAGCAGCCCGATTGATGCGTTCACCATGCAATTCGTCAGCCCGATAGCGGATGCCGCGCCTACATTTTATATGTATTTTATTCGGGATACGGCTATAGAGAACGGCCAAAGGATCGTTCACCTGTATTTTACCCCGCGCAACCCCGAGGACCTGTTGTTCCGGGGCGATCTCTACGTCAATATCGATGACAACTATGCGGTCCGGAGCGTGCACTTAGGGGTCAGCAAGCATGTCAATCTCAATTATATCCGGGAGTTCTCGGTGAACCAGGATTTCGAAAAGGGTGACGACGGACATTACCAGCTGGTCAATTCGGATGTGATTGCCCTGTTTAGTGCGGTGCCCGGTACTCTTGGCATGGTCGGCGAACGGGTCGTTAAGTTCAATAACATCAGTCATATCCCCATTCCTGAGGTGGCCTTCAGCGGTCCCGCCATTGACACGATGCAGCAAACGCCGCACCAGGCCGATAGTCTTTTCGGCGGGGATAGACCTATCCCCCTCACCGAGTCGGAAGTGAGAACGTATAAAAATACCGACAGCCTGAAGAACATGCGTTCATATCACCGGCTGATGGATTATGCCACGGCTTTCACCGCCGGGTACAAAACGGCGGGAAAGATCGACGTCGGTCCGATCGGCAGCTTTTTCACTTTTGACCAGATCGAGGGCACACGACTGCGCCTGGGTGGTCGTACAAATACAAAGCTTAGTACGCGCTATTATGCTGAAGGCTATGCGGCCTATGGGTTTACCGATCAGCGCTGGAAATATTATGGCAGTCTCACCTATGCTCTGAACAACAAGTCCATTTATACCTATCCACTTCATTATTTCCAGGTCAGCTATCTGAATGACGTTCGTAGTCTCGGGCAGGAGAATGCGTTCTCTCAGGGTAATACTTTCTTTTCTTCCTTCACCAGGGGGGATAATTCCAAATGGTCGTACAATCATATCGTCAGGGTATCGTATATCCATGAATACAGCAACCATTTCTCGTATAACCTGGGGCTGAAATACTGGCAGCAGTCACCTACCGGTTCGCTCAACTATATATATGAACCTCAACCGGATCAGTTCGACAGCCTCCGTCAGTTGACGACCGGTGAGGCGTCGATTACGCTGCGTTGGGCTCCGCACGAAGAATTCTTTCAAAACAGGGCGGGAAGGGCCAATATCATCAATCGTTTTCCCATCTTTACTTTTCAGTATGCCAAAGGTATCCAGGGACTATTCGGCGGCCAATATAAATATGATGCCTATCACCTGAATATCTACAAACGCTGCTATGCGGGACCCTTAGGCTTTGCGGATGTAACCTTCGATGCCGGTTATCTCAGCGGCAATCTGCCCTTTCCCCTGCTGATCATTCAACCCGCTAATCAGTCCTATTTCTATACCGAGAATGCTTACAACCTGATGGATATCGGGGAGTTTGTGAGCGATCATTATGCCGGGATCAATATCGACCATTTCTTCAATGGCTTTTTCTTCAATAAGATCCCTGGCATCAAGCGGCTGAAGCTGAGAGAGGTCATTGCCGCCAAAATCTTGTATGGCGGTCTGCGTAGCGAGAACAATCCGTTGGACAATCCGGCCCAGATGAAATTCCCGCTGACCAATGGGTTGACGACCACCTATGGGCTGGGCTCGAAGCCTTATGTCGAAGCCAGTATTGGGATCTGTAATATATTCACCTTCATCCGGCTCGACCTTGTCAAACGCTTCACTTACCTGGACCATCCGAATATCTCCGGCCTCGGGCTGCGGATCAGCACAAATTTCAACTTCTAGTGGCCGCCGCCCGGATCGACTGACTGCTGATCGTCAACAGGGCAATAAGGATCGCCATCGATAATACTTTTGAATGAAAACAAAAAACCTCCCTTTATTTAGTCACACTCGAAGGCCACCCGCCATCGACAATCTCTTTTGGGGCCAGCTTCGACGGATCGATCTCCACATATTTTATTTTCTTCCGCCGCCAGGTATATACTATATGCACCATTCCATCCGCCGACTGAATGACCGCAGGATAGGAATACTCACCCAATGTATCATTCTCCAGCACCACAGCACCATACCATGATTTCCCATCCTTCGAGACCGCCACATTCAACGGTGAACGATCTCCCCTCGACTGCCCGGGTGGCGGCAGAACATGATTATACACCAATAACTCCCGCCCATCAGCCAGCGTCACCGCATCGATGCCCGAATTGTTGTTCGGCAGCGAGGTGGCAGCTAACGGCGACCAGGTCTCCCCATTATCTGTCGACGAAGTCGTCAATATCGCCCTGTTCTTACTGCGGCATAGTGCTTCAATGCTGCCATCTGGATGAACGGCAATGGTGGGCTGTATCGCCTGATAAGCCGCCGGCTCTTTATCTTCACTATTGGCGTCAGCCTGGTTTCCGGGTGCAGCTACCGGTCCCGCCATCCGCCAACTCGCCGCCTTGTCATTAGTCAACTCGAAATGTACCTTCCACCCGTTGCCTTCTACACTCGAAGGACATAACAACGTCCCGTTTGCCAACCGCACCGGCTTGTCTTTGATCGGCCCGATGAAACCTTCCGGCAATGCCCACGGCTTCGACCAACTCACTCCTCCGTCCTTCGACCGGATCAGCCAGCCCTTCCATTCTGCAGGGCTCGGTCCTATCTTGTAGAACAGCAACAGGTCTCCGCGCGGCGCCTGGTATAGCACAGGATTCCAACAGGCATAACGCAGTGTATCGTTCTGTATCCCATTGGCAACATTCACCGGCGCGGACCATGATGCAGCTCCCTTATCCTTCAGGCTGACATAGATGCAGACATCCGGATTCCGCTCCCTTGTTCCCCCGAACCAGGCCGCCGCCAATCCCCTGGGCGTCTCCGCAATTGTGGCCGCATGGCTCTCCGGAAAGGCCGCCGTATCGAAAATGAATTGCGACAAGACGATCGCCCCGGCGCCCATCTGGGGCCGACCTGGAAAAACAACAGCCCCCATAAGAATCGTGAAAAATAATTTCCTCATTGTCGATTGATGTTAAAACTCTCCTCCCACCAGCGCGCATGGGGGTAGGCTTCTCCCACTACTACCGGTTCTCCGATCATCGGCGTTGCCACAGGCATCCCCCTCTCTGCCGCAGCTACCGTCACTCGCAGGATCGGCTCATCCCAGGGATGCAGCGACAGCGTGAACTTCCCCCAGTGAACAGGCATCAGGGCCGCAGCCCGAAGATCCAGAGCAGCCTGCACAGTCTCCTCCGGCAGCATATGGATATAAGGCCAGTTCTTACCATACTGGCCGCATTCGAGTATCGCCAGATCGAAAGGGCCAAATCGCTCCCCGATCTCTTTGAAATGTCGTTCATAACCCGAATCTCCGCCAAGGAATAAGGAATAGCCTCCCGCCTTCAACACAAAAGCAGACCATAAGGTACCCGCGCGCTTAAACGACCGGCCCGAAAAATGCCGCGCCGGTGTCGCAGTGAAAGTGATCCTCCCATCCACGGCCTCGTCCACGCTCTGTCCCCCCGCCCTCGCAGCCCCGACGCCCGTTGCCCCCGCGCTCCAACTCTCCCACCAATCCAGTTCCGTGATTTTCTCCGGCGCTATCCCCCACGATTCCAGGTGCGCCCCCACCCCCAGCGAAGTGCAATAATGTTTGGTTGTCGGCATCAGCTGCCGGATAGTCGTATAGTCGAGGTGATCATAATGATCGTGCGTCAGCAGCATAATATCTATCTCCGGCATATCCGCCGCCGTATAAACTCCTGTCCCGGGATACGCTTTCGCTAGGAACGATACCGGCGACGCATGACCGCTGAAAACCGGATCGACCAGGATCGTCGTCTGATTGATTTGCAGAAGATAGGAAGAATGCCCGAACCAAACGATGGTCGCCCTGTCCTTCGGTAAGGCCCGAAGGTCCGTATGCACGGAAGGAATGGCATGATCCGGCTGCGCGCTGGCCGGCCGGTGACGCATGTCACGCATCATCTTGAAAAAGGAAACCCCCTCCAACGCGACAGTGGTAGGAACAACATTCTCGAAATGATTGTCCTTGTAATGGTTCGATCGCAGGATGCGTTGCAGCCTTGCTCCGCCCGGGGCTTTGCCGAATACGGGAAAAAGTGCCATAACAGCGGTTAACAATGGATTTGAAAATTTGTTGTCACCTCACAAAACTCTGATAAATCGTCTGCTCCACCTTCCCTTCCAGGTCCGCGTGACTATTTGGCGTCTGCTGCGTCATCACCAGGCAGACCAGCTTCGACTTAGGATCGGCCCAGTAAGTCGTTCCGAAATAACCTCCCCAGGAAAATGTCCCCTCACGACGCACACCCCTGGCCGCAGAACGCTCACTGGTAATGCCAAAGCCCAGCCCGAAATTATCTATCCCGTTATACAGAAAGTCCAACTGCCCGCTGGTCATCAGTTCCACCGTGCGGGGGGCCAGGATCTGTACGCCGTTATAGCTGCCGCCATTGAGCATCATCTGCAGAAAAATGGCATAGTCCCAGGCTGTGGAAGTCAACCCTGCCCCGCCGGAAAAATAATGTTTATGCGCTAACGGATAGTCCGGATCGATGCCAATATGTTCCTTGGTCCAGCGAACGATATGATGCAGGGAATCTTCCGTATAGACAGCCACGAGCCTGTCCGACTTCGAGGCCGGTACATTGAAATACGTATCCTTCATGCCCAGAGGCCGAAAGATATTTGTCGTCAGGTATTGCTGCAGGTCCATTCCGCTGATGACCTCCACCAGGCAGCCCAGCAGGTCGACATTCAGCCCATAGGTCCATTTCTCGCCGGGCTGATGCACCAGCGGCAACTTCGCCAGCGCCTCCATCCTTTCTTTCAGGTCGTAATCGATAATCCCCAGCCCGACGGGAATATGCGCCTTGCCATAGATGGCTTCCATCGAAGGGGTGCCGATGCCCGGATAGTCCAGGCCGGAAGTATGGGTCAACAGGTCCCGGAAGGTGATCTTTCTTTTGGCGGGGACGGTCGTATAGGTGGTATCGGCAGCATTGAATTTGTCCAGTACGGTCATATTACGGAAGGCAGGCAGAAAATCGGCCACCGGTTCATCCAGGTAGAACTTTCCCTGCTCGAACAGCTGCATAATGCCCACGCTGGCGATCGCTTTTGTCTGCGAAGCGAGGCGGAAAAGATCATCCCTGTGCATCGGCTTTCTGCTCTCCGCATCCGACCAGCCATAGCCTTTATACTGCACCACATGATGGTCATGGATAACCAGCGTCACGACCCCATTGATCCATCCCTTGTCTACATATTCCTTCACCAGCGTGTCGATTCGTGCCAGGCGCGTATAATCCACCGAGGGGTCTGCCGCGGCCCCGGTCTCGATCGTCTGGGCGCCGGCACGAAGGAAAAACAGGATCGGTAATAAGTAGCACCAAAAGAACATTCTCTGTTTCATACAGCATGATAATTTACAGAAAGATAAATTATTTTCAAATTCATCCTATCTTAGGGGCATAGTATTAAATTACATCGGTATGAAACGATCGAACAGAAGAGCCTTTATTGGAAAGGGAGCAGCAGCGGCCGGCGCTGTCCTGAGCGCAGCCCCCGGTATGATCATGGCACCAGCAGCAGAACGTCCGCCTGTCGTACATCATGTGTTTTTCTGGCTGAAGAACGCTGTCTCTGTAGAAGACCGCAATGCCCTGGTAGCCGGGCTGAAGACCCTCGCAGGTATACCCCTCATCAAAGAGTTGTACGTCGGCGTGCTGGCTGACACGGAAAAAAGAGACGTCGTCGACGTCTCCTGGCAGGTGTCGGAGCTCATGTTCTTCACCGACCTCAGCAGCCAGGCCAACTATCAGCAACACCCCCTTCACCTGGAATTCGTGAAGAACTGTAGCCATCTCTGGGCTAAGGTCGTCGTATACGATGCAATGAACCTGTTTACCCGCATCAGCTGAAGGACAGCAGCTCCACTTCGAAGATCAGCATGCTGTTAGGTCCTATCTGGGCGCTGACCTGCCGGTCTCCATATCCCAGGTTCGCCGGAATAAAAAAGCGCCACTTGCTGCCGGTCGGCATCAGCTGCAGCCCTTCCGTCCAGCCTTTGATCACCGCATTGAGGGGAAAGGTAGCCGGTTGCCCGCGACGGACAGAACTGTCGAACACCGTACCGTCGATCAGCGTACCATGATAATGGCAGGTGACCTCATTCGTCGCCAGCGGCTTACTACCCGTACCTTCCGTCAGCACTTCGTATTGTAATCCGCTCGGCAGGTTCACAATGCCCGGCTTGCTCTTGTTGGCCTCCAAAAAATCCTGACCGGCCTTCAGATTAGCCGCAGCCTTTTCGTTCTTCATATTGAATAGCTTATCGGCGATGCCCATAACAATATTTTTCGCAAAGGTAGCGGTTTGTAATCACTCCACCGACGGCAGCGAAAGTTACTCTATTTGTCCCTAGTTTTGAGCCATGGATAAACAAACCGGCAAAACAGTCCTCGTCCTCGGAGCCAATTCTGACGTGGCGAAAGCAGCCATTAAATTATACATTAAGAAAGGATACAAGGTCATCGCCGCCTCGCGCAGCACGGGCGAGTTGGAGTCTTTTGCCGCCGGCTTCCAGGTCACCAATGACCAGGCCCTGGTGGATTGGGAAGGCAGTTATCGAATGATACAGGTCTTATATGCCGGCGCCGTCTCTATCCTGAATCGTATCGTCATGGACAAGGACAATGATCATCTCGAAAGGATCATCGGACTCTCCTCCCTTTCCGGCGTCCGCGGAAGAAAAAGCAATTTCATCTACGGCAGCACCAAGTCCGCCTTTACCCAATATCTCGCCGGGCTGCGCCAATACCTCTTCCCCCGCCGCGTGGTCGTCAATGCCATCGTAGCCGGCTATATCCGCAGCAAACTGACCGCCGGCCTCGATCTCCCGGAATCCCTGCTGCTGGAACCCTCCTTCGTCGCCCACGCCGTCGTCAACGCCGGAAAAAGCTTCGTCATCATCCCGGGCTGGAAATGGAAGTTGATCTACCGCGTCCTCAAGTACTCCCCCGAAACGCTCGTGGCGCGGCTACCCTGAACCCCACTACCAACACCCCCAACGCCAGCACCGACGTCACCGCAATGATCGCCACCATCGGCGTCGCCGTCCCATTACTCCACACACTCACCCCCACCGACGCCAACGCCCCTACCCCCATCTGCGTAGCACCCAACAATGCTGAAGCACTCCCCGCATTTTTGCTGAACGGTGCCAGCGACAACGCCGCCGCATTCGGATTGGTAAACCCCAGACAGGCCAAAAAGACAAACAGCATGACAATCGTATACCCCAGCCCATACCATCCAGCTATACTGCCGATCAAAAACACAATGGAAATCACTACCTGCCCCGTCAGTGCCACCCGGATAATCTGCTGACTGCTGTACCGCCTCAACAATAGGCTGTTGAACTGACTCAGCCCGATAAATGCCACCGAAAGCCCGGCGAAGATCCATCCATAGGTCTTTTTATCGACATGAAACACATCCATGAAGACTAATGGCGACCCGGAGACATAGGCAAACAGTCCGGCAAAAGCCAAGGCATACACCAGCATGTAGACGACGAATTGCGGCTCCCGCAGCACCGACAAAAAATTCCGCAAGATCGGCAGCGGCTTCAAAGAAAAATTTGTATCCGCCGGGTAACTCTCCGGTAAAAAGAATACGGTCATCAACGTGATCAACGCCCCCAGGATCAGCAGAACGAGAAATATCACCCGCCAACCCCATTCAGCCACGATGTACCCGCCGGCGGTGGGCGCGATCATCGGCGAGGCGCCGAGTACCAGCAGCAACAGCGAAAAGACCCTGGCGCTTTCCTTCGCGCCAAACAGGTCCCGCACCATCGCCATGGCCGCTACCGTAGCGGCACAACTGCCCACTGCCTGGATAAAACGTAAAATGATCAGCGTATCCATATCCTTCGCCTGCATGCACACGAAGGTGGCCACGAGATACAAGACCAGCCCCGCATACAACGGCTTCTTCCGGCCATACCGGTCCAGCAGGGGACCATATAACAATTGCCCAAGTGAAATCCCTACAAAAAAGCTGGACAGCGACAACGCCACCCTCGCGACGGAAGTCCCGAGGCTCCTGGCTATTTCCCCGAACCCCGGGAGATACATGTCGATGGAAAAAGGCGCTAACGCCGTCAGTAGCCCTAAGATGAGTACATAGGTAATATAGGTCCGCCTGGTCATGGTCATAAATTGATATCGGCTCTTCAAATTAATATCCGCTTCGCGTATAATACCGGATCCCGTCAGGTCCCGCGACTATCGCCCGTTGCGCAAGATTGTAAAATAAAGAGTGCTCCAATACCCCGGGAATCCCGTCCATCCGGTCATTGATCACCGCCGGTTCGGGAAAGGGATCGAACCAGCAATCGATCAAAAAGTTTCCCCTCTCGGTAATGACCGCTCCATCTTTTTTATTGCTAAGCCGCAGTTCGGACCTGACAGGATTAAAAAATTTTCTCACCCGGTCCGACACGAACGCCAACGATTCGGGTATCACTTCCAGCACCAGCGGATATGTGGGCTCCAGGCGTTCTACGCGTTTTGCGAAGTCTCCGACAATAATGAACTCGTCCGCCATAGCAGCCAGCACCTTTTCAGTCGTATGCACGCCGCCGCCGCTCTTCAGCGCACTCAGGCGGCGGTCGAACTGGTCACATCCATCAAAGTAAAGGTCCACCCGGTCTGCCCAACCCATCTCCCTTATCGCAAAGCCTTCCTGCTGCAACAGCCGTCGCGTCGTAAAGGATGAAGAAAGCGTTGTCAGCGAAACAGCCAGCGCCTCATCCCCCTTGATCAGCCCGATCATATTCGCCATCGTGGAACCGGCGCCGAACCCGATAGTACTTCCGGGCCGGATTAGTTTTAGCGCCTCTTTGGCGGCTTCCATTTTATAATCCATAGTTTCATTTTAGAAGATCCGCCGGTATCTGGTCGATAGGCCGGATCTTTATCTGCTTATAAAACACCTCCGCCCCCTCTGACTGCAGCTGTATCCTGCCTCCGGTAAGGGGCGATACCTTCCCGTTATCCGATTGAGCAAGATGGTACAGCACCATCATGACCCGGCCGTTGACCACGTGCACGCTGGTGTCGCCATGGCAATATAAGTCCAGCGTATTCCATTCCCCCGTAGGGTGCTCCGCATCGCCGCGCTTGTAGCAATGACGCCCCATTGCATTATACACCGAGAAGGTGTATAGTTGTCCGGCCGGGTCATACATATATCCGCTGTCCGGTTTCTTCACGGCCGGAATATCCGCCATCCCGCCGGCACAACCCCAGTATTCGCCGACATCCCCTTCCTGAACCTGGAACTCGTGCGACCGCATCCAGGCGCCACCATCAGCGCCATAAGGACCGACGGAATGATACAGCAGGCCGCTGTCCCTTTTCTTGTGTTTTTTAGCGCCCCACTGCAGCACACCCCATCGGAACTGCAGTTGAAGATGATAGTCGGAATACGCTTTTTGGGTGATCACCGCCCCCGTCCCGTCACCGGAGATGCGGATGACATTCTCCCCTCCATCTGTCACCACCGTAAAAACATGCCGGGGATCGTTGTTGAGGCCGAGCGGCTGGTCAGAGATCCGCCGCCCGTTGCTGTCGGTCGGCGGCGCCAGGTAAGTGTCCCAGCCGGAAAGGTCTTTGCCGTTGAAGAGGGATATCCACCCCCCGTTGGACCGCGTCCCCTTGCCGGCAAAAGCCAGGACGGTCAGGATGGCAAGTATGCCAATCGAGAGATAAAAATGGCGTAACATCGTAGATTAATTTTATCCCGTAATTTACATCATGAAACGTTTGATCCTCTCATATTTATTTTTGACGGTCTGCCTCGTCCACGCCACGGCCCAGTCGGCATCCTCGACAACGCATGCCTCGCGCACAGCGCCCAACCCGGCGCCCCTGCCCCGCCCCAAACTCGTCGTCGGCATCGTCGTAGACCAGATGCGCTGGGACTTCCTTTACCGTTATTATAGCCGCTATGGATCCGGCGGCTTCCGCAGACTGCTCAACGATGGCTTTACCTGCGAAAACACCTTTATCAATTATCTTCCCGCCTTTACCGCCCCGGGCCATACCACCATCTTTTCCGGCTCGGTGCCCGCCATCGACGGCATCGCCGGTAATGACTGGATCGATCAGGCGTCGGGCAAATCTGTCTACTGCACGGAAGACAGCACGGTGCAACCGGTGGGCGGCACCTCCCCCGCCGGAAATATGTCCCCGCGTAATTTGCTGGCCACCACCATCACCGACGAACTGATGCTCGCAACGAATTTTCAATCCCGCGTGGTAGGGGTCTCCCTGAAGGATCGCGCCTCCATCCTGCCGGCCGGGCATACGCCTACCGGCGCTTTCTGGTTCGACGACGTCAAAGGCTGTTTCAGCACCAGCACCTGGTACATGCCCTCCCTGCCCGACTGGGTGGAAAAATTCAACGAACGGAACGAACCAGACCAGCTAGTAGCCCATGGCTGGAATACGCTCTATCCAATTGGCAGTTATGTCGCCAGCACCGCGGATAACAGACCCTGGGAAGGGTTGTTCAAGGGCGAGACGGCGCCGGTCTTTCCTCATGATATCGCACGCGCTTACAAGGAGGACCATGACAATATCCGCAGCTCTCCCTTTGGCAATACCCTTACCCTGGACTTCGCCCGGGCAGCCGTGGAAGGATATTCGCTGGGTCAGCGCGACGCGACGGATTTCCTCACCATCAATTGCGCCTCGACGGATTATGTCGGCCATAAATATGGACCGAACTCCATCGAAGTAGAAGACGTATACCTCCGCCTCGATAAGGACCTCGCGGCATTCTTCACCTTCCTCGACAGCAAGGTAGGCAAGGGAAATTACCTGGTCTTCCTCACGGCCGATCATGGCGCCTCACATGCTGTCAATTTCCTCAAAGCCCATCAGATACCATCGGGACTCACTGGCACGCGCAATATAATCAAGGGACTTAATGACACCCTCAACAGCGTATTCGCCGTCAAAGACCTCATCTTGTCCGGCACTAACTATTATGTCAACTTCAACCTGGCGAAGGTAAAACAGTCGGCCCTGTCGCTGGATTCGCTGAAGAAGATAGCCATCGCCTGGCTGCAGCAACAACCGGGTCTCCAGTACATCATCGATATGGCGGCTATCAACCAGGCCTCTTTACCCCAGCCCCTGCAGGAAATGGTCATCAACGGCTACAACCGCAAACGATCCGGTCAGATCCTGCTGATACCGGCGCCGGGATGGTTCGACGGCAGCGACAAGGGCACGACCCATGGCGTCTGGAATCCCCAGGATACGCATATTCCGCTGGTCTTTATGGGATGGGGTGTCCGGCACGGCGTCCTCTACCGTAAGGTGCGAATGACGGATATCACCCCCACCGTGGCCGCGCTTTTGCATATCCAGACACCGGACGGCAGTATTGGCGAACCGATACCGGAACTGATCCGCTAGCGCCCCTGACCGATCAATCCGGCACGCGATCCCGTAAACTTTATGGACGAAGAACCCTGATCCCGCCTATTCGATAGAGGCGATATTTTGACTCACCTCTTTTCGCGGCGTCAGTTTGAACCACTCTTTGGCATACGGCTTCAGCAACCGGTCCGCAGCAGCCGGGCCCCAACTGCCCGCCGGGTATAACTGCAGATGCTTGCGCGGATATTTTTTCCACGCATTGAGGATGGGCATGACCACCTTCCACGCATATTCGATCTGGTCAGTCCGCATGAACGAAGTGGCCTCCCCATGCAACACATCCAGCAATAACGCCTCATAGGCCTCCGGCAGCGAATGAGTGTAATTATCCTTGTACATAAAATCCATTTCGACAGGCAATAGCTTCATTTGCAGGCCCGGCACCTTGCTCTCGAAGAACAACCCGATTTCCAGCTCCGGCTGGACACTGATGATCAGTTTGTTGGCCTCTATATCGTCCTTGAATATCTTGTGCGGCGATGCCTTGAACTGGATGGTGATGACGGAGGACTGACGCTGCATCGACTTGCCCGTCCGTAAGAAAAAGGGTACTCCTTTCCACCGATCGCTGTCGATGAGGAGCTTCATAGCCACAAAAGTCTCGGTAGAGGAATCGGGCGCTACCTGGGCCTCCTGCCGGTACCCCACCTGCGGCTGACCACCGATCTCCCCGGCCGTATACTGACCCCGGACCACATTCTTGAAGACTTGCTCTGTCGTCAACTGCCTGACGTGCTTCAGCACCTTCACCTTCGCATCCCGGATGGCCTCCGCCTCATACTCCTTCGGACAATCCATCGCAATGATACAAAAGAGTTGCAGCAGGTGATTTTGAATCATATCCCTCAGAGCACCGGCGCTGTCATAATAACCGCCCCGCTTGCCCACACTGACCTCTTCGGCAACGCTGATCTCGATATGATCGATATAGTCTTTATTCCAGAGCGGTTCGAACACGTAGTTCGCAAAACGGAAGGCCATGATGTTCTGCACCATCTCTTTCCCCAGATAGTGATCGATATGATAGATCTGCTTTTCCTTGAAACGCTTGCCCAGGTACCGGTTCAGCTTCTTGGCGGAATCCAGGTCGGTGCCGAAAGGCTTCTCGACGACGATCCGATGGTTCGTATCGCTGCTACAAAGCTTCGCCTGACATAAGGCATCTCCGATGATCTCGATGAATCGCGGCGCTACAGCAAAATAGAACATCCGGCTGCCCTTTGGATGCTTCGCTTCGAAGTCCTTTATTTTATCCTTCAGCGTACTATAGGTCTTCGCCTGCTGAAAATCACCCTGGATGTAAAATATATTGGCGGAAAAAGCAGCCCATTTATCCTTGTCAGCCTTGCCGCTGCGGCTGAACTCATTGTCCGCCGTCAGCAAATCGTTCCGGTAGGCCTGCTCGTCGACCTGCACGAAGTCGACGCAAAAAATGGCAAAGGCCGGCGGTAAATGCCCGTCAGCATATAGGTTATAAAAAGCGGGGATGAGCTTACGGCTGGTCAGATCTCCTTTGGCGCCAAATATGGTGATGGCTGCGGATTCCAATTTTTTATGCTTGATCATGGCTATTGATTCTGTATTAGGCCCGGGGTCCGTCCGGCTAGGACAAACTTAGTTATTTTCCCGCAACAAAAGAGCCGGCTCAAAAGTTCGAACCGGCTCCAATTATTAACATATGTCCTGCGCGGCTATTCCCCGCCAAACCCCTCGCACGCCCCGCGTTTCAGTTATTGCGCCTTCCATACGTTGTTCCCCGAATTCGTATCCGGGTAACGCTGGTCAGGATCGATCGTAACCTGGTCGATCTTGCTGGTAGAGGCGTAATGGAATTTCCAGACGGGCCCATGCATCCAGATCTCTACCGGCAGCTTGACCCTGTTGGTCGTACCATTGGACTCCTTCACCTCAACGGTGACGGGCATCGGCAACTTCTCCATATTCTCGATCGTGATGGTCGCGCCCTGAGAAGGGTCGGTGCTGCTCACGTAATCCACACCGGCGACGGCCTGGTCGATCTTCCAGTCCTCCATGAACCATCCACGCCAGAACCAGTCCAGCGTCTCGCCCGCACCATTCTCCATCGCATGGAAGAAATCATAGGGCGTCGGATGCTTGAATGCCCATTGATGGACATAATACCGCAAAGCATAGTCGAACCGGGCCTTGCCCAGCACTTCTTCCCTTAGCAGTTCCAACCCGAGACTGGGCTTGCCATAGGCAGTAATGCCCAGGTTCCGGCCCTGTACGACATCGGGGATGGTCAGGATGGGATCGTCCCCATTATGCCAGAAAAAGGCCTCCCGAGCACGGTTCTCAGGATGATAATATTCCCCCTTGTTGAACGCGGAATCGGCCATTGTATTGATATAGGTATTGAACCCCTCATCCATCCAGGGATATTTGCGCTCGTTGCTGCCGACGATCATGGGAAACCAGTTATGACCAAATTCATGGCTCGCCACACCCCACAGGTTCCTCATCCTCGCATGCAAACCACAGAAGACGATGCCGGGATATTCCATCCCGTTGGTAATGCCCGCAACATTCGTCGCCGAAGGATAGGTGAAGGGATAGAGATAGCCGGAATAATATTCGATGGCGCCTTTGACATATTCGGTCGAACGACCCCATGCGGAATCACCGGCTGCCTCCACAGGATACAGCGATTCAGCCAGTGACTTCTTGCCGTCAGGAAGGTTCATCCGGGCAGCGTCCCAAACATAGGAAGAGCTCGCAGCCCAGGCCACATCCCGGGTATTGGTGCAACGGAACCGCCACGTAAGCCGGCCTTTCGCAGGACGGCTGGCAGGATCGGCCACTTCATCCACACCGCGGATGACGACGGTCTTATCGCTACCCCTGGCCTTCAGCAGCAACTGCTGCTCCTTTGGCGTCAGTACTTCCGTGGGGTTCACCAACTCGCCGCTGCCGCCTACGATCATGTTGCCCGGAACATTGACATTATATTCGATATCACCGTATTCCAGGTAGAACTCGCCCTGTCCAAGGTACGGAAGCGTATTCCAACCATACACATTGTCAAACACGCACATCCTCGGATACCATTGCGCGATCTCATACATCCATCCCCCATCCTTCGCCTGGCTCCGGCCCATTCTGTCCGTACCATATTCGGGTACCTTGAAGGAATACTCGATGCGGATCTTCAACACCCCGCCTTCCGATTTCAACTCGGTGGGCAGCTTGATCTGCATCCGCGTATCGGCCACGGTGTAATCGGCAGCAGCGCCCTTCCCGGTAGCAGGATTGATCACCTCCACGGACTTTAATTCATAGCCTCCGGCAAACGCATTCCGGTTGGCCCAGCGGCCACCACTGATCTCGGTCACCGCCACCCCGCGCGAATCCGGACTGTATATATTCTGGTCCAGCTGCAACCATACGAAGGGCAGGTTCTGGGGACTGTTATTCTTATAGGTGATCGTAACGGTGCCGGAAAGGGACTGGTTCACTTCATCCAATCGGGCATCGATCTTGTAATCTGCGCGGTTCTGCCAGTAACGTGGACCCGGACTGCCCGCAGCGGACCGGAATTCATCCCCATAGGCAGGATAAAAAAATGGCGCAAACGCCTCATGCTGATCATAGACGGAAGTAGGCGTAGACGAAGACTGGGCCCGGGAAGCCTGCTGCAGCAACAACAGACCGGCCAGGGTCAAAAACCCGAAGGACTTTCTCATATGTAAACTAAATTTATTATGGCAGCGAAGGTAAGTAATGAAGGTGCAAGAGCCGGTTATTTTAATGATGTACGGAAAAAAAGAGGGCTGTTTGGGCAATCCTTTCTAAACAAGACCAGTGGATGTTTGTTAAAAGGAGTCATGGAATATACAAAATTCGGCAACACCGGCCTGATGGTCTCCAGACTCTGTCTCGGCTGCATGACCTATGGCAAACCTACGGAAAGATGGCAATGGGCGCTCGATGAAACACAAAGCCGCCCCTTCTTTGAAAAGGCCATCGAATCAGGTATTAATTTCTTCGACACCGCCGACGTCTACACCGGCGGAGAAAGCGAAAAGGTCACCGGGAAACTTTTGTGGCAGCTGTCTTCACGCGACGCAATCGTCCTGGCGACAAAAGTGTTCAATCCCATGGGTCCAGGCCCCAATGACAAGGGACTTTCACGCAAACATATCATGAGCGCCATCGATGCAAGCTTGAAACGCCTGGGCACAGACTACGTCGACCTCTATCAGATCCATCGCTGGGATTATAATACACCCATCGAAGAGACGATGGAGGCACTACACGATGTCGTCAAAGCCGGTAAGGCCCGTTATATCGGCGCCAGCTCCATGTACGCCTGGCAGTTCGCTCAGGCACAGTTCGTGGCGGCACAAAATGGCTGGACGTCTTTCGTCTCAATGCAACCGCACTACAACCTTCTCTACAGGGAAGAAGAAAGGGAAATGATCCCCTTCTGCATTGACCAGAAACTCGCCATCATCCCCTGGTCACCACTGGCCCGCGGTTTATTGACCGGCAAGCGCTCGAAAGAAAGGACGGAAACCCTGCGCGCCAGGACGGATGCCTTCGGAAAATCCCTCTACGGCCGTGACGATGATTTCGAGATCATCCAACTCGTGGATCAGCTCGCCGCCCAAAAAGGATTCCCGGCCGCACAGATCGCGCTCGCCTGGATGCTGTCCAAACCGGCCATCACCGCCCCGATCATCGGCGCCAGCAAACCAGGCCATCTCGAAGACGCCGTGGCGGCCCTGTCGGTAAAACTGACCCTGGAAGAGATCGCCCGGCTGGAAGAGCCTTACCTCCCCCACCCGGTACTGGGTCACTCTTAAAATTGGCGTAAGGCCCGATCGCCTACGGCGCGAGCCCAACAAAGACCACCTGCCCTTTCTTTAGACTATTGCTGTCCGCCCTCACCAGCAGGCGCGAGGACGCCAATTCCACCTCTATCTCATAGTACCCGCCCAAAAAAGTTACGCCCACTACCCGCCCCTGCGCGGCGGCATTACCCATCGCCGAAAGTGTCAGCTTCTCAGGACGTATAAAAAGGTCTTTCCGCCCGTCTGCCGTCCCGGCCAGTCTCCCCAGACGTGCAGCAAGGGTCGGATCGACCAGGTTGTATTTACCGAACAACCCCGCCGTATATTCATCCACCGGTTGCCGGTAGATCCTCTCCGGTGAGGCCTTCTGAATGAGTCGACCCCCGTTCAGCACCAGTATCTCGTCCGCCCAGGACAGGATATCCTGTGGATCATGGGACACCAGGATACAACTGATGCCCATGCTGTCTGCAATATCCCCGATGACGGCCCGGAGGATTTCCTTATGTATCCTGTCCAGATTGGAATACGGTTCATCCAGCAGCAACAGCCGCGGCGGCTTCACCAGCAGCCTGGCCAACGCTATACGCTGCCGCTCCCCGCCTGACAACTGGTCGGTCCTTCTCCCCAGCAGGCCATCGATCCTGCACATCGCATACAGAGCGCCGGCTTCCTCATCGGACAAGTCATTGGCATACGACAGGATCTCTCCTACCCGGTAATTATTCCATAGCTCGAAATGCTGGGACAGATAGGCAATCCCCGGGTGCCCCGGGACTAAAGTCTCCAGCGGGCCCCGCACCCGGACGCCCTCCAACCATACCTCGCCCGCATCAGGCTGCAACAGTCCCGCGATCACCTTCAGCAACGTGCTCTTGCCCGAGCCCGTCTCACCCGCCAGCGCCAGTTTCTGCCCCTTTTGCTGGACTAAACTGATACCGCTCAACCCGCCGCCCTTGCTGACGCCGACTACCCGTAGTAGATCCATCCCCAAATATAACGGCAGCGATTCATATTTTTGACCTACATTTCGCGTATGCACTATCATCCCCAATCACCCCGCACAGTCCAGGTGATCCGGTATGTCACTCCCCTGCGGGAAGGCGGCTCACTGCCGGCCATCGCCGAAGCCGACGACGGATTCCTATATGTACTCAAATTTCGTGGCGCAGGACAGGGAGTCAAGGCATTGGTAGCCGAGCTTATCGGGGGCGAGATTGCCCGCGCCCTCGGCCTGAAAGTCCCCGAATTGGTCCTGGCCCGGCTGGACGCTGCTTTCGGCCGCACGGAACCGGATGAAGAGATCCAGGACCTGCTGAAGGCCAGTGTCGGTCTCAACCTGGGCCTCCACTACCTGGCCGGCTCTATCACCTTTGATCCCGCCGTCACAGCCGTCGATCCCCTCACAGCCTCCCGCATCGTCTGGCTGGATGCCCTGCTGACTAACGTCGACCGTACCGCCCGCAATACCAATATGCTGGTCTGGAACAAAGAGCTGTGGCTGATCGACCACGGCGCCGCTCTGTACTTTCATCATTCCTGGGAGAATGATTTTCATCTTTCACTCGAAAAAGCAAAGCAACAGGCCATACGACCCTTCACACCCATCAAAGACCATGTGCTGCTGCCCCGGGCCTCCCGGCTGGATGAAGTGGACGCCGTCGCCCACGAAACGCTCACCCCGGCCGTCATCGCCGCCATCGTCGGTCTGCTGCCGGATGAATGGCTCACCGGCCCGGGCTGGCCCCCGGACGAGTCCCCCGAAAATATTCGCTCAGTATATACTCAATTTTTAACTACCCGGATCGCCGCGTCCGGCATCTTTACAAAAGAAGCCCAGCATGCACGACAAGCACTTGTTTGAATACGCCGTCATCCGCATTGTTCCCCGGGTAGACCGGGAAGAATTCCTCAATGTAGGCGTCATTCTCTATTGCCCTCAGCTGAAATTTCTGGAATTGATCTATACCCTCGACGCCACCCGGCTATTGTCCTTCTCCCCTGCCCTGGACATCACGGAAATAGAAGAACACCTGCACGCATTTGGCAACATTACCCTGGGTAGCAAGGAAGGAGGACCGATAGGAAGACTGGATATGCCTTCCCGGTTTCGCTGGCTGACAGCCACCCGCAGCACGATCCTGCAAACATCCCGCGTCCACCCGGGCTTCTGCGCAGATCCGTCGGCAGCCCTCGCAAGGCTGCATCAATCGCTCGTCGCTCAACCATGATGCGCATGTAACGCCTCCACTGGCAGCCTCACCGCCTCCACCGTGGATTCGGTCGTGTCGATGATCAGACAGCCATTGTCGAAGGGCCCCCTGGCGACACAAGGCCCATACCAATATTGCAATTCTCTCGTGTAGATATAGTTGCCGAACCCCTGACGCCGGATATCCTCCTCATGCACCCGGCTCAACCCTTCAAAATGAAAGTGTCCGGAAATACCCAGCGTACAGCCATGCCGTTCGATAAACGCCAAATGCTCCCGGAATTCTTCGGCCCGCTTTGGAAAATAAGTCATGAGCCCGTGCAGGTCCGGATAGACGAAATGGCTGAACAAAATACGCAGCCCCTCATAGTCGCCAATCAAGGTATCCGGCAGGGATTCCAGCCACGCCTTGTCCCCCCTGGTCAGCAACGCATTCAGCTGAACATCCTCATACAGGAAAACGCCATTCCCCCCCAGCGCCTTGCGCTCGTGGAAATCCAACTCGTACCAGTTGTCGGGGAAATCGAATACAGTCGTATGTGCCGGTAGTTTCCTGATCTGAAAAAGATCATTGTTGCCAATGACTGCTTTGCTGCAGTTCCCACGCACCACGGCTACGCATTCGTGTGCATTGCGCGTATCGAGATAACGATAAGTATTGACTTTAAATCCTACAATGTCCCCCAGACAGACCACCTCCGTACAACCGGCGCTTTCCAGCAGGGACATCGCCGCTTTCAACGCGACTATATCTTCATGAATGTCTCCGATGACACCTATTTTCATCGGACTAAAGGTAAGACTCCTTTCTTATAATCGGCAGCGAATTTGCTCATACCGTCTACCCATACGTTAGATACCGCAGCAAAAGAGCGGTCGCCGGAAAAACTCACCAGGTCGGCTCTTTTTCCCACGGCAATGCTGCCGGTATACGCATCAAAACCCAGCATCTTCGCCGGGTTCAGCGATACCAGGTTGACCGCCTCGTGCGGGGCAATACCGTCCTCGATCATGCGGACAACACTGCCCAGCATCGTAGGAAAGTGATAATCACTGCAGAGGATGTCCACCAGCCCCTCGTCCATCGCTTCCTTGCAGGAAAGATTTCCGCAATGTGATCCGCCGCGGAAATAGTTTGGAGCACCCATGCAAACCCACATGCCCAGTTCCTTCGCCTTGCGGGCAGCCGCCAGCGTGGTAGGCATCTCGGCCAACGTGACCCCATGGGCCGCGGCCTCAAGGATATGCTGTGCCGTCGTATCGTCATGGCTCCCCAGGATACATTTACTGTTGAAAGCCTCGCGGATCTTATCCCGGTGGTTGATCTCCTCCGTCCGTTGTACCTGCTGCTGCAGCCTGTCGATAGCCTCCTCCCGCGTATAGCCGCGTTCCTTCATCCGCATTTCGATCTGCTGCTCGATGGTGAATTGCCTCGTGCCGGGAATGGTGTCGTTGAAAACGACCAGGTGCAGGCTCTCCAGCCCAGCCATGTCCGCCAGGTGCGGTAAGATGATATCCGTGTTGGGATCGATACGCGCATGCAGATAATGCCGCACCAGCATACTCCCCCGCGTCGCATCGATCTCCCGGGCCAGTGCCAGGGCCTGCTCGACGCTCCGTTGCTTATTTTCATTGTCGGAAAAGCTGATGGCGCTGAACACGGTCGTCAGACCACAGGATGCCGCCCGCACATCCAAAAAATGTGCGGCGAAAGGTGGCGCAAAAGAGGCGCTTGACCGGGGATGCAGCTCTTTCTCCAGGTAATCGGTATGGATATCGATACACCCCGGGATCAACCATTGCCCCTGGAGATCTATACCTTCCCCGTAAAACTTGTCCTTGTAAATACCCGAGATGATGCCGTTATCGATGCTGATGCTCCCGGTAAAATGGCCGTCAGGCGTGACGACCTGTGCATTGGTCAGAAGATGCGTATTCATATCTACAGTAAATATCTGGTTCAATTATTAGCCTGCCGTTAGAGCTTCATAAGCATTTGGCTTATTTTAGCGCCCCGCCTCTTTTCACTTATTTTAACGCCCCGCCGCCCAACAATTGCCCCCGCAAGGCATCGGACATCTTCTCGGTCAGCACGATCAACAGCACGGTCAGACAGATCAACGCCAGCGCATCCCGGTAATGCAGCAGACGCATTGCCTGAAACAACTGGAAACCAATCCCACCTCCGCCAAATATGCCGAGGCCTATCGCCGTCCTTATGTTGATGTCATAAGCATAAAATAAATTGGCGGTGAAAGACGGCAGCGTCTGCGGCAATATGACATAGCGTATCACTTGCCACCGCGTAGCGCCCGTAGCATAGATCGCATCCTCAGGCTCCTGCTGTGTATTCTCTATGATCTCGGTGAACAACTGCCCAAACGTCCCTATGGTGCTGAACACCAACGTCAGCATCCCGGCGAAGGGCCCCAGCCCCACCGCCGCTACAAAAATCAAAATGACAAACAAAGAGGGGATCACCCGTTGAAACGATAATACGGCCCTTACCAATAACCTCACCGCCGCCAGGGGCATCGTATTGGCCGCCGCCAAAAAAGCCAGCACCAGCGCAATGCTCCCGCCGATCAGGGTGCCCATGAAGGCCATCGACAGGGTCTCCAGGATCGCCATGCCGATGGTCCTGTCCTGCCATAATTCGTGAAAATTCGGCGGCGTCATTTCCATGAACAGATCTATGACATAATGAAATTCCGTGAACAGCATCGAAGGATCGAACCCCATCAGGATGCACGCAGCAACGATGATGACCGCCATCACGCTGAAGATCGTAGCTCTCTGCCGGTAACCTGCCGGCGAAAACGTATAGTGAGATGTCATTTTCATTTCAACGCCCCCTCGGCTTTTATTTTCTTCCTGAGAAATTCTGACAGCCTTTCAGTAATGAACACCATCGCCAGGATCACCACCAGCGCGGTTGTCGCCCTGCGATAATCCAGCAGAAAAAATGCCCGGTACATCTCCAGCCCGATACCACCCGCACCTACCGCCCCTAGCACCACCGACAGGCGGATGCTCAGCTCAAAACGGAACAGCGCGAAGGAGATGACGGAAGGCATGATCTGCTGGATGACACCGAACACCAGCAACTGTATCTTCGTCGCTCCGATCGCCTCTATCGATTCCAGCGACACCGGGTCCAGCTCTTCGATAGCATCCGCAATCAGTTTGCCCAGCATCCCGATACAACCTATCGTCAGGGACAACACGCCCGCAAAAGGTCCCAGCCCGAAAGCTGCCACCAGGAACAGCAGGATAACGATCTCCGGCAATGCCCTTTCCAGGCCCAGAAGAAACCTGACACTATTACGCAGCCACTTAGGCGCAATATTGGATGCCGCGGCAAAAGCAAAAAAGATGGAAAGCACGGTCCCAAGCAACGTACCGACCAGCGCAATCAACACCGAATCCAGCGCGGGCTTCAGCATTTCCGCAAAAGCATCCCACTCCGGCGTCATCAGCCTCAACAGCGCGGCACTTTCGCCCAGCCCTTTCCACAAATAATCCCATCTGATCCCGCAGACCCATGAAGCACCCAACGCCAGCGGGGTGATGACGGCCACCAGCAGCAGCGATTTCTGGTATCGCCTTATGCCCCGCAGTCTATAGGAAATTGCGTTCATAACTGTCAGGCGGCTGAGGAGCCGAAGCGACTCCGGGTATTACAATGGGTTGAAGAGGCTGCTCGATCTGGCGCAGTTCTTCGCCGTAGATATCTGCCAGTTGTCCATGAGACAACACGGGATCGCCGTCATATATCATCTTTCCTTCTTTTATCGCAATGACCCTGGTGCAATACCTGGCCGTCATTTCCGGCTGATGAAAAACCCCGATCACCGGCATCTGCTGCGCCAGTGGCTGGATCAGCTTCATGATCACCTTCGCATTGCTGGGGTCGAGGTTGGACAATGGCTCATCCGCCAGCAACAAACCCGGCGACTGGAAGATGGCCCGGGCAATCGCTACCCGTTGCATCTCGCCCCCGCTCAGCCTGCCCACCGGAATGGTGGACAGATGCGTCATCTTCACTTTCTCCAGCGCCTGCATCGCCAGCTCCGTTTCCTTCTCCGTAAACCCATAACACAGGCTCCGGATAGTACTGATCTGCCCCAGCCGGCCCACCAATACGTTGTCCAGCGAGGTCAGCCGCCGGATCAGGTGATACCCCTGGAAAACGACGCCGATCTTCTGCCGCAGTTGCCGCAATTTCTTTTTCCCTACACTGCAGATATCCTGGACCTTTCCCTCCGCATCCTTCACCAGCACCGAGCCCGAATCAGGCTTCATCAGCCCGTTCAGACAACGAAGAGTCAACGTCTTGCCCGCCCCGCTGGCGCCCAGAATCCCAACGAATTCCCCCTTTTTGACGGTAAAGCTGATCCCGTCCAGCAGTTTTCTGCCCCCTGGCAGCGACTTGCTGATATTGCGTACTTCGATCATGACCGGATTATTTTTTAGTCGGTGTTAAATCTCCTATGGACCCGGCAATCTTCCGCAGCCCGTTATACATCGAATCATCGACCCGGAGATAGGACATGCTGTCCGCCTGCTTGGGAAAGTACATGGACATGTATTCGTGGAATACCGACGGCGCATCTCTTTTCAGATTGATGTAGGCCTGCCGGACTTTTTCAGCAAACTCGGCATTGACGTCCGGCCTTATGCATATCGGGCTCTCCACGATGGGATCGGATGTCCACAGGATCACCAGGTCTCCTTCATGGATAAGTCCCTCCCGGATCATTTTGTCATAGCCCAGTTGCCAGGAACAGCCCACATCTACTTTTCCCGATTTGACGGACAGGACGGAGGCATAATGTGTTCCCGCAAACATCGTCTGCTTCCAGGCCGTCTTTGGATCCAGACCGATGGAAGTTAGATAGGCACGCGGGACCAGGTGCCCTGAAGTAGAGGCGGGATCAGCAAAGCACAGCGTAAGTTGGTGCGACCTGGCCTTGACATCATCCATGCTGTGAAGCCCGGAATGTGGGCTGGAGAAGATCATACTCCTGTAAGTGAAAGGTTTACCATTCAATCCTGGCGCTACCAGCGGCACCAGCTTTTGCTTCTGTGTGGCCAGGATATAGGAAAAAGGGCTCAGATACGCCATATGCACCTTCCCGGACAGCAACGCCTCGATCACCGTCGTATAATCGGTAGACTTCTGGAACTCGACGGGCATCCCCAGTTTCTTCTCCAGGTAGGGCCGCACCTGGTTCAGCACTTTGGTAACCTCGCCCGGGTTGTCGCCTTCATATACAGCAACGATCAACGTATTCGGCATGCCATTGGCATCCAGCTCCCGCTTATTCCTGCATCCGGCCGCCAGGACTAAGACTAACAGGGCGATCCCTGACACGCCGCGCCAATAATGGCTATACCACAAAATCCCGGGGGAATGAGTAAGTTTCATACCGGTACAGTTGAGTATTTATTCAAAAAAGTCTCCAGGTGCAACAAGTCTTCAAACCGCTCTTCCAGCGTCGCCCGGTCCCATTCCCACCATTGGCTGGCCAGCAGCTTTTCGATCACCTCGTCGGGAAAGCGCTGCTTGATCACCTGCGCGGCGATACCCACCGCTACCTGGTATGGGCCCACATCTTTGGTCACCACCGCTCCGCTGCCGATGATGGCGCCGATGCCGATGCTCACCCCCGGCATGATCACCGCCCCATGCCCGATCCATACGTCGTGACCGATCGTGCAGGCATGGTCTTTCCGCCATTGGAAAAACTCCGCGTCGTCTTCATCCCCAAGCCTGTAGTGCTTGCGGCGATACGTCATGTGATGCTGCGTCACCCGCCACTGCGGATGGTTGCCCGGGTTGATCCGCACGCTGTTCGCAATGGAACAATACTTGCCGACCTCGGAATAAATGATCTGTACGTTGCCTGCCGTGTAGCTGTAATCGCCGAAACTCGAATCCACCAGTGAGGTCCCCTGCCCCAGGGCCGTCCAGGCCCCTACATGGCTGTTGCGGATCTGGCAGCTCGGATGAATATAAGGCTCCTCCCCCAGCTCGCGTCCTACTGTATCTGGCGGAGCTGCGGGATAATGATCGAAGTATTGCATAATACTGTCTTTTATACGTTAAAAATGATAGCGCGGGAAACCGTCCTTCCATCGGAAGGCGGAAAGATCCTCGTAACGTCTGAGCCCGGTAGAAGAAATGTGGAATACCGGTTCGACTTCCTTCAGCTGCCCGTTCAGCGCGTGTACCGCCGCCGCCAGCTGCTGCCGTTGCTGACCGGTTAGGTCTGTTTCGATATAGGCCACGGTGATATGGCCGATGAATGGCCGGGTCATTCTGACGTCCAATGCCGCCAGCCCCGGATCAGAATAAAATCCACTTCTGAAATGGAGGAGACGCTGGTAATCCGCCGCATTCTCAAACACTCCCAATACCCCCAACGCCGTCCCGAAAATGCTCAACCCGATCATCTTCATCGCCAGCGGACCCGCCGCCCCCGGCGCAATCCCGGAAAAAGCCTTCTCCATCATCCCCGGATATTCCCCCTCCAGCCCCGCATGCACCACATGATCCAAAAATCTTTTCTCCGACAATGTATTCGCCACGGTCTGATGATAACTATCCGCCGGCAGTAAATAAATACTCTCCTCCCATAGGCACCGCTCCATCAACCCGGCCGCCATCGCCCTTACCACGGTCACCACCGGCTCGTTCCCCGGATTCTCGTCCATCATGGACACCACTGCGAAACCCGGATAAGGCTGGGGCTCCCACCCGTCGCCATTGTACCGGTAATTTCCAGACGGCCTTACCGCCATGGCCCTCTCCATAAGCCTGTCCGGCGCCAGCTCGCGGTGTTGCCGCGCTGTATAATCGTCGAAAGAAAGATCCTTCGTTAGGGTAGTGGTTGTCATAGCCTGCCGGTAAATTTCGTGGCCGTTTGTAATACCAATTTACCCCCCACCATCGTATGGGTGACCATCGGGATGGCATCCTGCAACCTCACCACCAGCAGGTCGGCCTGCTTGCCCGCTTCGAGACTACCCGTCTCGTCGTCGATTCCCACGGACTGCGCCGGATGCAGCGTCGCCAGATTGACGGCCTCGTGAAGGGCCATATTTTCTACCCCATGCAGGCGAAAGACCGAATGCAATATGCTGGCCGGGTAATAGTCCGAACATAACATGCCTACCGCGCCTTCCCGGATAGCAGCCGTCATATCCAGGTTGCCGGACAGGCTACCGCCCCGCAGGACATTCGATGCGCCGCCGGCTACATACAGCCCCATCCGCGTGGCATACCGCGCCGTCTCCATATTGATGGGGAATTCACTGATGCTCACGCCCAAGGCCACCATCTCGTCCACTTTTTCAATACTGTCATCATCATGCGAAGCCACGGGGATCTCCTTCTGTCGCGCCAGGCCCACCATGGCTTCCAGCCTGTCCCTTTCGACTTTCGGTCGGGACATCCACTCCTGCAACATCTGGTGTGATTCCGCCTCGCTCTTCCCTCGCGCCTGCAGCTCCGTCTTGAAGGTCCCCTTCTGATCCTGCCCCTGCCCCGGCGTGTGGTCCATGACGGACAGCAGGTCCACATATCCTTCCCTGATCAGGTCCAGGCATTCCTCGTAAGCATCGATGCCGGTAAGCTCGAACCGCAGATGGATTTTATTATGGATCAGCGTAGGCCCCGCAGCGGCACGGGACACTTCGCGGAATACGACGCCGCGGCTGTACTTACTCCTCGAATGGCTTTCAGCATTGACATAGCCCAGGTGCAGGGAATGATAAACAGTTGTGATCCCACAGCCGCACATCTTCCGCTCCAACTCCCGGAAGGCGACAGGGATAGGGATGTCTGCCCCGGGCCTGGGAACAATCTCTACATCCATCGCATCCGTATGCATATCGATGATGCCGGGCATCACGATGGCGCCGCCGGCATCCAGCACCTGCCCCGACTGTGCCGCAGGCGCAGGAATATGCCCTATCTGGCGTATCCGTCCGTCCTCGATCCACACCGAGGCATCGTATAGGGTCCCTTCCGGAGTAACTACCTGGGCATTTTTAATGAACCAGCTATTCATATACTTTCGGTTATAGCATGAGTAATCCGTCCCGACTGCAGGTGCAGCCGGCGATCGGCCAATCGCTCCAGCGTATACTCATCATGCGAGATGCAGAGGACAGAAGTGCCCTCCTGCTTGAGATCCCGGATGAGCCCGATCACCACGTCCTTGGTCCTTGTATCCAGTGAGGCTGTAGGCTCGTCGATCAGCAACAGCCGGGGCCTGGCAATGATAGCCCTCGCCACGTTGATACGCTGCTGCTCACCGCCGCTGAATGTCACCGGGAAGGCATCCCAGAGAGCAGTGGGCAAACCCAGGGCCTCCAGCAGATCCTTGGCCCTTGTACGCGCCAGATCCCGGTTTTTTTCCGTCCGGGTCAGCGGCTCGGCTACTACATCGATGGCCGAAACGCGCGGTATCACGCTGAGGAACTGTGAACAATACCGGATCTCCGAACGGCGCAGGGCGATGATCTCATGGTCACTGGCCTTCACCAGGTCCACCACACCTCCGTTCCTGGCGCCCCCGGCGGCGCCCCGGGAATGATACAGGATCTCTCCCCCGGACGCCAGGTAAGTACGGTACAAACATTTCATCAGGCTCGATTTCCCGGATCCTGACTTCCCGGTCAGCCCGATGATCTCTCCTTCCGCAATGGCGAACTCGATATCATGCAGCGCATTGATCATCTTATCGTGCAAAATGTGTAATTCGAATGTCTTGCTGAGTTGATTGACTTCTACAATATTCATATGAAGTAGACTTATAAAAGAGAACTGACCAATAATTGAGTATAGGCATGCTGAGGGTCCTGCAAGATCTGATCGGTCAGGCCGCTTTCCACCACCCTGCCATGCTTCATCACCAGCGTACGGTCGGTCAGCATCCTGATCACTGACAAGTCGTGTGAAACAACTATCATGGCAATGCCCAGCTCCTGCTGCAACTCCCGGATCAGGTCCAGCACCTTGGCCTGCACGGATACATCCAGCCCCGTCGTCACCTCATCCAGGAATAACAGCGGCGGATTATTGGCGATCGCCTTCGCGATCTGCACCCGCTGCTGCATCCCCCCGCTGAAGGAGGCAGGCGTATCATCCATGCGCCGGACAGGTACTTCCGTCTTTTCCAGCAGGAAAGAAGCCCTTTCCCGGATGGACCCGACATGAAGACTTCCCGCCATGATCAGCTTTTCCGCAATATTGCCGCCGGAAGAAAATGAAAAATTCAACCCATCCCTGGGGTTCTGGTAGACGGTCCCCATGAGGTGATTGCGGATATAACGCTTCTGCTGACCCGAAGCCTCCAGCATATTGGTCCTCCCGTCATTGTAAGGCCTTAGCCAGGCGCTCCCCGCCGTCTTTTCCATATCGAAGTACAACAGCTTCACGACAGTGCTTTTCCCCGAACCACTCTCGCCCACAATGCCCAGTACTTCCCCCGGATACAGGTCAAAGCTGACCCCGGCACAGGCGACAATGCTGTCGGTCTCCGGGCAGATATTGGAATTCCATTCGGGCCCGGTCAGCTCCAACGTCCTATCCCCGGGTTCGCCATAGATCTTTGTCAGGTTCCTGACCCGCAACAGCCAGTTGTGATGGTTGCCGTGATCGGACCCGTTTTGTCCTGCGCTCATAATTCGATTTGTTGTAAATAAGGATTGATAAAAGGTGTTATCTGGCTGCCCTGTTCTATTTTGTCCAGGAAATTGCTGTCGTTGATCACGTAATGACGCGAACCGTCGTCCAAATACAGCTCATCGAGGAACGCCCTGCGATAACCCGTCTTGTAACAGACGCTATCGCCGAATTTTTCAATGGCAAATCGCACGTCCTCAAACTCCAGCGGCTCCACTGTCGTATAAGGCGGGACCGCATATAGCCGCTTCTCCCGCCCCGCCCCGAACAGGTATAAGGTCTTGGCTTGATTCAGATTCGGGACGTCCCAGCGGGGAATAGGTGATGGAGCCATGATATACCGCCCATTAACCTTCACCGGGTAATCCGCGCCGCTCATGATACCGCCATGCCGGACAAAAGATTCGTAAAGGGAGACCCACATTTTCGCATAATCCGCCTCTCCATGCATCTGCCGTGTCCGGTACTCATAACGCTCGACCGACCTCAGGGGCTCCGGCATCGGAACCTGGAAAACGAAGATCTGATCCTCCCGCAGTTCCTCCTCCGTGATCCGGTGACGCGTCTGGATCAGCGTCGCCTCGGTCGTGTCATATGTCGTTTTGCAACCCGTCATCGCCTGAACGAATTCCCGGAGGTTGCAGGCATTCACACTCGCATCGCTGCCCTGGTCGATGATCTTGAATACATCCTTCCTGCCGATAATGGCCAGCGTGACGTGCAGACCTCCCGTTCCCCATCCCCTTGAGATAGGCATCTCGGGCGATGAATAAGGCACCTGGTAACCCGGAATGGCCACCGCCTTCAGCAATTTGCGGCGCACCTCCTTCTTCGTCGATTCATCGATGAAGGCGAAATTGTAGCTGTTCTTATATTTCTTATTCTCTATCATAAAATTATTTTTTGTTGCCCTCCGGATCTCCCTCCGATCTCCCGGCCCCCTATCCCTCCACCGGCTCCGCCTTAACTTTCGCTGGTACCGCATTGGCCCTCTCGACCGCTTGGCGTAGATTGCTCAGCCCGGCCTGAAACGTCACATAATGCGGCAGCTTCAGGTGGTTGGTGAACCCCATGGCCTCGATCCCTTCGGTATGGTAAAGCACAAACTCCGCATCATTCGCGGGAGCATTCCCTTCCGGACTCCGCATCGCCCGGTCGAGGATACCCATACAGATCGCCTTGGTGTCATTCTGACCAAAACACAGCCCGTACCCGATGGAATACAACGGAACGGAATTCTTCTTGCTTGTCTTGACCGTGGTGATCATCTCGGCCTCCGTTACCTCGATCTTGCCGATATAACGCACCCTGCCGGAGCTATCCTTTACCCTCACCGGTACGGTGCCATACCGCAGTTCGCCTACCGTGGGATGCGTGTTGCCGAAACCCCGCATGCTGCTGTAGCCGAGCGCCATCAGACCGCCGGTCTCCGACCTGGCCATCATCTGCAACCGCGCCGACCGCGGTGCAGGGAATTTAATAGCCTCGCGTGTGATATCTTTCAATGTCGTGTCTTCCGCATTGCCCACACCCCGCAACAATCCTTCCCGCTTCAGCAGATCGATCACCTTCCCATAGGAAGTGATTTCCTGTACCTTCTCAGCGTCGATGCTTGCCTCGAAACGCATAAGAAACTGACGAATGTCTTCCAGTGTCTCTTCTATCTTTGAGGTATCAAGGATACGTTGCGTATAATCCCGCGTAGGTCCCAGCACCTGGCCTCCGGGAATCTCCCGGAAAGAGGCGGAGATCTTGCGCCGGATAAACATCTCCCGCGTGTTTATCGTCTCGGAATAATACCGGCGCTGTAGCGTCGTAATGAAGGCCCGCAGGATGAACGCCGCTTCGAATACGTCCCCTTCCGATTGCTTCAACGCAATCGCGGCATATTCAGGCGCATACAATCCCCCTTCCGAGATGACCTTGTCGCAGGCCAGTCTCATCTGCGTCCTGATCTGCTCAATGGAGACAGGAGGCGTCTGTTCCTTGACACGGTAAAACTCTACCAGTTCTTTCGCCTGGTGAATGGCATCAGAGCCACCCTTAACGGCTATATATCCCATAAATAGTGTGTTGAATGTTTATATGCGCCGGCTCTCGCCGGCCGAACCCTTCACCACCGCACCCTGCTGCTGCGCGGTATACACGCGATCCTTCCCGTCGGATCGGTCAGCACCAGGTCGATGCCCAGTGGAAACTCCGCATTGATCGTCACCAATGCCTCCAATAATGCAACGTCCAAACCGGTGACGGACAATTTGCGCTCACCGTCTACCCCCGGCCCCGACAACGTCAGCGCCAGTCCGGTCTCACCCCCCAGTTCCTCCACTGCCGCAATCACCGTAGCACTGTTCTCCGGATAAGGCAACGTACCTGTCTTCAGCCGGTAAAGGATCTCCGCGGCGGCTGTCCCGTTGAGGTAGACATAGTCGGCCTCCTCCGCCTCCGCAGGCCTCGCGGAAGTATTCACCAGCAGGTAACGGCTGACCTCCTCCGCGGACGGCCCGTCTATATAAAAGGACACATCGGAATTCAGCAGGGCAAAACCCACCAGCGCGCCGGCCGCCTGAATACCCGGTGGAGTCGTCAACTCCAGCCTGGGCATGACATTGATCTTGCCGGGCCGGGCCATGCTATCCAGCAGCAGCCGGTAATGCTCCTGCGCATCGAAAATCTCGTCGTATTGTATTTCTCTTTGCATATCAATCTTGTTCCATCAGTTTGAAATCTACTTTTGTCCGCTGGATCAGGTTGTATTCCAGCCGCCGCTGGTCGGCAATCAGCACGGCCTGCCTGTCGAGGAAGGCACGCACCTGGCTCGCCCCGGGACCTTCCGATAACAGCAACGCATCGATGACCGCCATACAATAACATCTTACCGGTTCGTCGCCCATGCAAAGGCCGTAGCCGGCCTGCCCGTCGACCTGCACTTCGCAGTCCGTGACCAGGACTTCTCCCAGATAAAAAGGTTGTGATTCTACCGAATCTTCGGCTCTGACCATCGTCATGCACACCGCCGGCTGGCGGATGATCTGCACTTTGTGACGGGGTTCCAGCTCTCTGACGAATGCCTCGAGGACGTCGAGACCGCATTCACATAATATGTAATCTTGCTGCTCCATCGTTTATCCGTTTCGGTAAATGTAGCAGCCGATTATTTGGGAATGATTAGGATGCAGGTACTCTTTTGTTAGTTGATTATGTCGCAACAGTCGTTTTACAATATGACAACGACCGACTAATGAAAGGCTAATACAGCAAGGATTACAAGGCTTTTTCATTTAACCGGTATCCGACCGACCTCACCGTCTCGATGCCGTCCTTGTAGCGGCCCAGCTTTTTCCGCAGCCCCGCAATCTGTACGTCTACCGAACGCTCCGCGGCGAAATAGTCCATGCCGTTGATCCGCTCCATGATCAGGTTCCTGGAAAAGACCTTCCCCGGCTGCCGTGCCAGTAGTTCGAGTAGCCGGAATTCTACAATGGTCAGATCCAGCGGCTCATCCTCGAGACTGACCGTATAGCTGGCGAGGTCCAACTTCAACCTGCCCCGGACGATCGACTCCTTATTATTATTGGAGTCACGGCTCATCTGTGCAATGATCTCTCCCGCCTTCCGCCGCAGGATCTTTTTGACGCGGGTCAGCATCTCTTTTATCCTGATAGGTTTGGGGATGTACTCCTCCGCACCTACTTCCAGCGCCGTCACCACATCGATCTCATCCGACTTGCCCGTCAGCATCACCACCGGGATATCCTGCGTGGAAGGATTATGCTTCAGGTTGCGGCAGAGATCCAACCCATCCATTTCCGGCAACATCCAATCCGTAATGACCAGATCGGTGTTCTCCGCCGTCACATATTTCAGCGCATCCACGGCGTTAAAAAAGGCCTTTACTTCGTATCCCTCCGACAGGAGATTGAACTTTAATAGCTCCAGTGTGTCGTGATGATCGTCGATGACAATCAGCCTGTATTTTTTCATACCCTAATTTTAGGCATCGAATGTGACGCAATTGCTAGGGGAATGTTAAATGAGTAATAATTCGTCGAAATACCGTCTAAATAAGGCATCTTCTTCACCATTTCATCATCATTCGCTCACACTTCGCTAACAATTCCCTCATTACAAAGGAATAACCATTCCCTAATCAAATCCCAATCAAAGACGAATGCGGGCGGCGCAATTTCGTGTCGGAATGGACATCACGCTGCTGACAATCAACACCTGGAAATGTGACGGCGACTACTATCCAAGGATGGAGTGGTTGGCAGCAGAACTGAAGGCTTCCGGCGCCCGTATCGTCCTATGCCAGGAATGTTTCAAAACAGCGGACGGCAAAGTGGACACTTTGAGTTACATCTCCCGTGAATTGAATATGCCGGGTTATTTCGTACCGTGCCGCAGGAAGTCACGCATGTTCGCCGGTATCGATACCGACAGTTTTTCGGGCCTGGGAATCCTGACAGATCTGCCCGTGACCAGCCAGATGGTCATTGATCTGCCCTCCAGTCCCGCGGATGGCGGAAGATCGGCTCAATTGCTGACGCTGGACCTTGGTGCCGGCCTGTCCTTAATGATGGCCAACGTGCACCTGACCCACCTGCGGAATGGTGAAGCTCTCCGGCTCATGCAATTGGAAAAGGTGCTTTCCTGCATGGCAGCATCGGCAGCGCCGTACAGGATCATAGGGGGCGATTTCAACGCACACCCCGGCTCTGCCCTGATTGAAGTATTAAAAAATAAAATAAAAGCCCTGGAATGTATTCAATACTTCGTCGACTACATTTTCGTACTGCCATCACTGACAGCAGCTGGCTATACATCCTTTATCCATGGGAAGACCATTCTCGACAGGCCGGACAAGACCGGTTTGTACCCCAGTGACCATTTCGGAGTAGCCACAACCCTTGTCCTCGATCATATACCGGATTAACATACTAACTGCATTATATGTCGCAGCTATTTTACGTCGTAGGCGCTTCCGGCGTCGGAAAAGATTCACTGATGGCCTATGCCAGGACGCACATCAACGGGTCTTTGCCACTGCTATTCGCCCATCGCTATATTACCCGCGCCGCCAAGGAAGGCAATGAGAACCATGTTTATATCAGCCCCGAAGAATTCATCCTCCGAAGGAATAAACACCTGTTCGCCCTCCACTGGGTAAGCCATGGCCTGTACTACGGCATCGGCACAGAGATCGACACCTGGATGGACAAAGGGTTCAGCGTCGTCGTCAATGGCTCCCGCCAATACCTGCCCGTGGCGGTCGATTGCTATCCTAACCTCGTGACAGTGGTCATCGAAGCCGACCCCGAAGTCATCCGTCGGAGACTGGAACACAGAGGCCGCGAGACAGCCGTGGAAATACAACAAAGAATTCAACGCCAGCCTTCCATAACCGCCACCGCCGCCGGCTATATCGGCATCCGGAACAACGGCCCCCTGGAAGAAGCCGGAAATGCTTTAGTCGCTGCCTTCGCAGCAAAAATCCCCGATAGATCAAAAAATCTCTAAAAATCAATCAAAACACAATGAGACAAAAATTGACACAAACAGCAGCCATGATCATGGTATTGCTTGGCTGCCTGTTCTCAGGTAGTTCTGTTTTTGCCCAAACCAGGACGATCGTCGGCAGAGTCACCTCGCCGGATGGAAATCCTATTCAGGGCGCAAATATCCAGGAAAAAGGCACCCAGAACGTGACCGCTTCCGATGCTGCAGGCAACTATGCCATCAAACTTAGCAGCGCCAATTCCATCCTGGTAGTGTCCACCGTTGGATTCGGCACGCAGGAATTGCCTGTCGGAAAAGAAGGCAGGGTGAACATGGTCCTGGCGCCGACTAACAGGCAACTGGACGAAGTAGTTGTTACGGCCCTTGGTATTAAGAAAGAAGCCAGAAGGATTGGTTATGCGGTGCAAACGATCAAGGGGAGCGAGTTGACAGCAGCCAGAGAACCAGATGTGTTCAACAACCTCGAAGGAAAGGTTTCCGGTTTGACGATCGGCGTTTCCCCTGAACTCTTCTCGAGGCCAATGATCGTTAACAGGGGAACAAAAGATATGCTGATCGTAGTGGACGGGGTTCCCGTCAACTCGGATACCTGGAATATCAACGGCGACGACGTAGAATCCATGTCCGTCCTGAAAGGCCCCAACGCAGCCGCCCTGTATGGCTTCCGGGGACAGAACGGAGCCATTGTCATTACTACCAAAAAAGGTAGCCGGGATGCCAAAGGCTGGCAGATCAATCTCAATACCTCCAATATGCTGGAAAAGGGTTTCCTGATCTATCCCAAGGACCAGACCGAGTATGGACGTGGTACCAAGTTCCAGTATTCTTTCGGCGAAGGACTGGATGACCATACGCAACGCCTGCCGACCTGGGGCCCCCGCGCAGATAACCAACCGGTTTTGCAATACAACAGCCCCTATGACGTGACCACCGGCGTCCGCACGCCCACTCCTTATAAGTCCATCGGAGCCAATAATTACAAAAACTTTTTAGCAGACGGTTTTCTCTCTTCGACAAATCTGTCCCTGTCCAGTTCCGGTACGAACTCCGATGTCCGGATGTCCTATTCGCATGTCTATCAGAAGGGTACCGATCCCAATACCAAGGTCAATATGGATGTATTGAATATCAATACGGACTACAGCATTAATAACCGGTTGAAATTTGAAGCCAACATCAATATGGATGTTCAATATACCCCCAACCTTCCCGATGCTAACTATGGGCCGAACAGCTACGTCTACATGTTCAACGTGTATGGCAACTCTGAATATAATGTCAAGGATCTCGCCAACTACTACAAGGCTCCTATGGGTATCCCGGGGCTGAGACAATATGCCGAGAATTACGGCCGCAGCAATAACCCTTATTTTATGGCTCAACAATGGCTGCGGGGTCACTATAAAACCGATATCTACGGTTATATCAAGCTGGATTACAATATCACGAAGGACCTGACTGCCTTTGTCCGGACGCAGTTTACCGGCTGGAGCCAGGAACGCGGCGAAAAAGTTCCTGCCGGCACGATCCTCAACCAATACCTGCCCTGGTACTATTGGGGCTGGTATGGCGACTACCGCGAAGACAGGAGAAGCTTACTGGAGAACAACACCGATTTCCTGATCAGCTACAACAAGGATTTTACCCAGGGCTGGCATTTGAATGCCAATCTCGGCGCCAGCGAACGTTCCTTCCGGTATAGCTCATTCTACGGAACTACGGTAGATATGGCTGTTCCCGGTGTATATAGCCTATCGAACTCTCAAACGCCCTCCCTGGCCTTCAACTGGACCTCTAACATGCAGGTCTACAGCGGCTATTATACCGCCGATTTTGGTTATAAGAATTATTTCAACCTCTCCACCACCGGCCGGATAGACAATCTCTCGACGCTGCCTTCCGGTTACAATACCTTCTTCTATCCTTCCGTAGCACTGAGTTCGTCTCTAGGAGACTATCTCAAACTGCCTTCGGCGATCACCTACCTGAAACTGAGGGCATCATGGGCCCAGGTCAAGGGTGGTCAGACCACTTCCCAGGCGCCTTCCGCCTATGCACTGGCCAATGGCTATTTCCAGGGTAGCGGCGTCACCACGGGTAGCTTGTTGGGCTATGGGACAGAGAGCTTTACTTCCTACGACGGCCCTACTTACAACAACCAGAATCAATACACGTTGACAACGTATTACAACAATCTGCCTTCCGTTGCCTATTCGACTACGATCGCCAATCCAAAACTGAAACCCTTCGATGTAACGTCCTATGAAGCCGGAGCGGATATCCGCCTCTTCCACAACCGGGTAGGGCTGGATGCTACTTATTTCATCACGAATAACGGCCCCCAGGAATTTGGCCTCGGAGTCCCTTCATCCACAACCTTTGGGTATGAAAACGTCAATGGGATCGTGACCCAGAAAAAAGGCTGGGAACTGACCCTGAACGCTACACCCGTGAAATCCCGCGATTTCTCCTGGGACATGACCATCAATTGGTCCACGTATGTTGAGAAGCTGAAATCCATTTATGGTGATCTCACCGAAATACAGCTCGGCAGCAACCATCTTTATCATGTTGGTGAACGTGTGGATGATTTTTACAGCACCGGCTTTGTCACGGACGGTAAGGGTGATATCGTCAACAGCGGTGGCGGCCCACTGTCATCTCCCGGTGGCATCGCCAACAATGTTTACCTGGGCCACCTGAACCCGGATTTTACGTTCGGCTTTAACAACCGCATCGCCTACAAGAGCTTCAGCGTGAGCTTCCAGTTCGATGGACGCGTAGGTGGCAAAATCTACGACGACGTGTGGTATCATGCCGATAACGGGGGTACAGCGATCGAAACCGATAAGGGCGCCTTCAAAACCGCCAGGGCCAGCGAATGGGAGAGTACTAATGACGGCGTCGCTGCTATCGCCCCGGCCTATATTGCTCCCGGCGTGATGATCACCGGCGGTACGCCTACTTATGCCAATGGGCAAATCACTAACCTGAAAAACATCGCTTTTGCCCCGAATAACGTGCCCACAACGGTACAGAACTACTTCTCCAGCTCGCTCGGCAGCAATTTCGACCAGTATTATATGATCAGCCGCACTTTTGTCAAATTAAGAGAGGTGCAGCTCGCCTATGCGATCCCGACGAAACTACTGGGAAAATCAGGCTTCAAGAGCGCCACTTTCGCCCTGGTGGGAAGGAACCTGCTGTATTTTGCCAAACGCAAGGATTTCGACATCGACCAATACGCCAGCGGCACGAATGTCAGCAACGCCGGAGTAGCGCAATACGGTACATCAGGGGATGTAACGCTTTCCTCTCCTTCTTTCCGCCGGTTTGGTTTCAATCTAAACGTTGGTTTCTAATCAAATCATAAAAAGCTCGTTATGAAAAAAATAATCACTGGTTTTATATTTTTATCCGGAATAATATCATTGGGGCTGGTCAGCTGCCAGAAAGGCAACCTGCTCAGCAATCCCAATTCGGCGAGTAGTTCGACAACCGTCCCGGCTTCCCTGCTCCTCAATAGGATCACCAACGAAATGTATTATGGCGGCGGCGTGATTGACGGCGTTGCCGGCAACCAGAACGAAGGCCCCTGGAACCAGATCATGCGCTGGAACCAATTCTTTGTCTCCAGCTATCCCTATTACTGGGGGAATAATGCCTATACCTGGAGCAATACGGCTACCCAATTCCCTATGCTGAAATACGTCAATCTTCTGACAGCGCAGGTCCAGTCGCAGTATGGCACCACCCCTAACCCTTATGCAGCACTGGCCAAGTTCTTCACCGCGTATTCCTTTATCTGGTATACCCAACGCGTAGGCGATATCCCGATGAGCCAGGCAGGGAATCCTTCCCTTTACCCCACCCCTAAGTATGACCTGCAGCACGACGTGTATAAGAACAGCCTCGCACTGCTGGATACGGCCAATACCCTGATGGGCGCCCTGGCGGCCAATTCCGCCAATACGAACGCCCTGGTGGATCCGGTAGGCGACATCTTCGGGCTGACCTATCTGCAGTGGCAAAAGGTGATCAATACCTACCGGCTCCGGGTACTGATCAGCCTTAGCCGCAGGGCTGTTGACAATGCGGACCTCAACATTCCAACCCAGTTCGCTATGATATACAATACCCCGGCCAAATATCCCATTATGGCCAGCAATAGCGATAACCTGGCCTATCATTACCTGTCAAGCCCCGCAAAGGACAATTATCCCCTTTTCCCCAACTATACGCCGTACATCGGGTATGAGAATATGTGTAATACCTTCATCAACGTGACAGCGGGCAACAATGATCCCAGGACCTTTATCGCGGCGACCCCTGCCCCTGCACAGATCGCTGCCGGAAAACAGATCAGCGATTTTACCGCCTACGTTGGCGCTGATATCGGCCTTTCCTATTCCCAGATAACGGTCAATAACTCCGGCGGCGAATATTCTTACAATAACTACCTGAGGTATTACGGTACGGCGAGCGGCCCGAATGTCAGTGGATCGACTTGCGAACCTTATATCCTCATCGGGTATCCTGAAATGTGCTTTAATATTGCTGAAGCCGCCAACCTGGGATGGATTCCGGGCGTCTCGGGCAGCACCTGGTATACCAATGGAATATTGGCTTCTATGAACTGGTTAGGACTAAAGGACGGCGCCACTGTCGCCGTAGGCTTACCTATCTTCCAGCCGACCAACTTTTCCAACGTTTTGGGTAATGTAACGGTCAACGTTACTAATTTCATGAATCAACCCAATATCGTCTATGCCGGCGACAATGCTACAGGACTTAAACAGATCTTCACGCAAAAATATGTCGCCTTCTGGCAGAACTCCGGCTGGGAAGCCTATTACAACTGGAGAAGGACCGGAGTCCCCACCATGTCCCAGGGAGGAACCGGTATAGGAACACCTAACCTGCAGATCCCCATCCGCTGGCAGTATCCGGTCGACGAACAGACTTATAATACCACGAACTGGCAAGCCGCCGTCGGCAGCCAGTTCGGCGGGACGGATGCAGTAACCAGCACCATGTGGTTGATCAAATAGACCCCGCCCTTGTGGCATTGACAATAGTGCGAAGATGTCTATCTCCGCTTGGTTCGTTTTATTATCATAAAGTCTGGGGGGGAGGCTCTTGCCTTCCCCTTCTTTTTCAAAAATTAAATCCCATGCATATGTATCGCTTTAGCATCCTTTGCCTCCTCCCCCCCCTCCTCCTGACCCACCCAGTCCTTTCCCAGGTGACCGATAGCACCATCCGCAAAGTATACGTTCAGGGCGCCGTTAATTTCAGAGACCTCGGCGGCTATGCCACCACTGACGGCCATCACGTCAAATGGCACGTCCTCTATCGCAGCGCAGATATCAGCAAACTCACGGCCGCCGACCTCGATACCCTGCGGGCCCGTCATATCTTCTATGACGTCGACCTCCGTGGTACGATGGAATCCGCCAAAGCTCCCGACAAGATCAACCCCGGCACCGACTATATCCTCTGCCCCGCCGGCAGCGACAGCTCTAACGCCCGCATGATGCAGACCATGAGCATGACCCGCGACGGCGATTCCATGATGCTGGCCTGGTATACTAACACGGCTTACCTTACGGCCCGCTACCAGCCTTTCTTCCAGAAACTCCTCATCCTCCCCAATTCCGACGCCCTGCTCTTCCATTGCACCGCCGGCAAGGACCGCACCGGCATCGGCGCCGCCCTGCTGCTCTACGCCCTGGGAGTTCCTTACGAAACGATAAAGGCGGACTACGCTGCTACCAACTATTACCGTGCACAGGATAATGGCCGGTCCCTGCAGCTAATGGTCGCTCAATACCACCTTAACGAAGGAGTTGCCCGCGCGATGAACAGCGCAAATGGTCAATACCTTGACGCTACCTTCGACGCCCTCCGCAAACAATATGGCTCGATTGACAACTACCTCCAACAACAACTGGGACTCGACCAGCCGCACCTCGCCCTCCTCAGGCAGAAATTCCTGGAATAGCCGCCCCCTTACCGCCGCATCCGGACCTCACCGCCCCCTTCCCCGCGCCTGCGCCCGCTCCCTCGCCGTCCCTACCCCCGGCTCCCCCACCCTCCCCGGCGGCGGCCCCTTTTGGGCATTCGTCCATTGACCGGTGCCCAATGCCCGTTCACCTTTCCTCCTTACCGCTCTTCACCCTATCATTTGGTGATTTTAGCCACTTGTAACTCTCTCACGCTACCCCAGTAAACGACCGGCTATTTTAGCAGTCTGTGAAATCATATCGATCCCGTTATGAGAAATTTTAAAACGCTGCTTATCCTCGTCGGCCTCCTGCTTACCCACTCCGCCTTTTCTCAGGGAAAGATCAGGGGATCTGTAAAAGGGCATATCATTGACTCGTCCGGCAAACAGGTACTGAGCGAGGCCACCGTCAGCGTGACCCCCGAATCGGATACTACCGATTCCCAATTCGCCATAGCCGACAAGAACGGCAATTTTGCCTTCCGGAGCCTCGCTCCCGGCAACTACCACCTCCTCATCACTTTCGAAGGATACCACCATGTAATAAAAAAATTCATCATCAGCCCCGCCACAAAGGATATCGACTTCGCTATCATCAATATGCTTCGGGCAAGCGACATGCTGCAGGAGGTGGTCATCCAGCGCCCGCCCATGCAGATCAAAAAGGACACCATCGAATACAACGCGGAAATGTTTGCCACCAAACCCAATGCGTTCGTGGAAGACCAACTTAAAAAATTACCGGGGGTGGAGGTAAATGCCAGTGGTACTATCACTGCCCAGGGAGAAACCGTGACCCGCGTGCTGGTCAACGGCAAACGATTCTTTAACGATGACCCCAAGCTCGCCACCCGCAACATCCCCCCCGATATCGTAGAAAGATACCAGATCTTCGATGACCTCGACGATCAAAGCAAATTCACCGGCATCGACGACGGCAACCGGGTCAAGACACTCAACATCATCACGAAAAGAGATAAGAGAGTAGGCTATTTCGGCAGGGCCATCGCCGGCATCGGCACCAACCAGGACTATGACGAAAGTTTCAACTTCCACCACTTCAACAATGACCAGCAGATTTCCGCGCTCGGGGAAGGCAATGACATCAACAAACAGAATTTTACGATCCAGGATATCCTGGGTTCTTCCGGCAGCAGGAGGGGCAGCGGAGGCGGTCCCAGTGCCGCAACCAACCAAAGCAGCCCCGGAATTACTACTGTCTGGGCCGGCGGAGCCAACTACCACGATAACTGGGGCCCCAAGTACGAAGCCTATGGCAGCTATTTCTATAATTTCACCCATGTCTCCTCCGACCAGCAAAGCCTGACCACAAAATTCATTCCACCCCCCGCTGACAGCACGAACGCTACGACCGATACCTCATCGGCCATCTCCCGGACCTATAACCAACGCATTTATTTCAACCTGGAGGGCAAGCTCGATAGCAACAATTCCTTTGTCTTCCGACCGAACGTGACCATCCAGTCCACTTCCCCCAATTCCTCGTCGGTCGCCAATACGGTCGATCAGGACGACTCCGCCATCAGTCGTTCCATAGGACATTCTTCCAGCGAGAACTCGGGCTTCAACATCAACGGCTCTAACTTTACCTTCCGGCATCGATTCAAAAAGGCCTATCGCACCCTGACCCTGGATCTCACCGGAACCGCCAACGTCAACGATGGCAACGGGTACTACGCTTCCCAGAATACTTTCTACAAACTGGATTCCAGCCAGAATATCAACCAACATTATTACGACTCGCTGCATTCCTGGTCGATCAGCCCTACTCTCAACTATACCGAGCCCATCAGCAAACATACCTATCTGCTGTTATCCTACAACTATAACTACAACAAGAGCACCACCGTCAACGACACCTACGATTTCGACAGTGCTAACCAAAAATATTCGTCCTTCGACGAGCTCTTCAGCAATTCCTATAAGTTCACTTCCTATTCCAACAGGATATCGGCCACGTACCGCATCCAGAATGAAAAATTGAACATCAACCTGGGATCCGGGATACAGTTCATGAATTATAACAGCTTAAATACCACCAAAGGTATTGACGTGTCCCGTAATTATACGAACCTCACGCCGACAGTCCAGCTCAATTACTCTTTTAACAACAACCAGCGGCTCCGTATCTACTATATGGGCCGCACCGGCAGCCCCAGCGCAAGTCAGTTGCAGCCTCTGACCACCACGTCGGACGATATCAATTTCCTGACCGGGAATCCCGAACTGAAACCCCAGTTCACCCATAGTCTCCGGATGCTCTACCAATCCTTCAATCCTTCGAATAATCATGTACTGTTCGCTACCCTCAACGCCAGTACTACTGTCAACGATATTCAAAATCAAATCACCCCCACGATCAAAGGCGGCGACAGCACTACCTACGTCAACCTCAACGGCACTTATAACGTGGCCGGCTATTTTAATTACGGCTGGGCCCTCAAACATCCAAAATCCAACCTCAACCTCATTACGAATATCAATTATTCCCAGAGCCAGAACCTGGTTTATTCCAAAACCCTTGTCGCTTTCCAGCACGATTATACCCGATCTACGGCTTTTACCGAAAAAGTCAACTGGACGACCAATATCAAGAAGAATTTCGACATGAACTTTAGTTCCAACTCTACCTATACCATCAACCGCAACACCCTCAGCAACGCTTCCAACCTGAATGCTTTTTCCCAGGTGTTCAATGCGGAAATCACGGCCTATACCAACAACGGATGGCTCATCGCCACCACGTTAACCTATACGATCGCCGACAACAAGACCCCTGGCTATAACGAGAGCGTACCGCTGCTAACGCCCAGCATTGCCAGGGAAATGTTCAAAAAGAAAAATGGGGAATTGCGCCTGACGGTATTCGACCTGTTGCATCAGAATACTTCAGTGAACAAGGCGGTCTCTCAAAACCTGGTATCGGATACCCGAACAACGACCCTCCAGCAATATGTGATGCTCACCTTCACCTATAATCTGAATAATTTCAAGGGCTCCCAGCACAACAGACCGCCCGGACAGTTCCCCGGCGGCCGGTTCCGCGGTGGCGGCGGTTTCCGAAAAGGCCCTTAACCCTCGTACGCCTTCTTCAGCGGGGCAATCTCTATCTTCGTCATCTGCATCATTGCACGCATCACCCTTTCCGACTTCGCAGGATCTCTATCGCTGAGCATCTCCAGCAACACGGGCGTAACGATCTGCCAGGACACCCCATACTTGTCCTTCAACCACCCGCACTGGCTCTTCTCACCGCCCGCAGACAGCTTCTCCCAGTAAGCATCTATCTCCTCCTGCGTGTCGCAGTTGACCATCAACGACATGGCCATCGTGAACTCGAATTCCGGATTACCATTCAACGCTACCAGGGTCTGGCCGCCGATTTCGAATTCCACCGTCAATACCGACCCTTCGGGCCCCGGCCCTGCCTTACCGACACGCATGATCTTAGTGATCTTCGCACCTTTGAGTACAGAGACATAGAAGTTCACGGCCTCCTCGGCCAGCGTATCCTTATACCAAAGAAATGGAATGAGCTTTTGCATATATCCTGTTTTTGGTTGGTAATTCAAATGTTGATCATACAAACATACGCCTGAATATCGAGCTCTATCAGGTGCAATAATGACATAATCAGGGGGCAAAAACGAAAAACCCGGTTCGCATCCGAACCGGGTTAGTCAAATCGATGGAAACGGGAATGCTAGACCTTGGAAGACAAAGTCGCGCCAGCCTTGAACTTGGCTACTTTCTTTGCCTTGATCTTGATGGTAGCGCCGGTCTGCGGATTGCGGCCTGTACGGGCTGCCCGCTTGGACACAGAAAAAGTACCGAAGCCTACAAGAGTAACTTTATCTCCTTTCTTGAGGGTTTTGGCAATCGCTTCAGTGAAGGAATCAAGGGCTGCCGTAGCCTGCTTTTTGGAAATTTCGGCATCCCCCGCAATCTTGTCAATTAATTCGGCTTTGTTCATCGTTATCTGTTTATGGATTAGTGAATATGGACTAAAAGTACATTTTTTTCACTATTTCACTAATTTTCCCTGATTTTTAAGGATTTTGACCACCTCGACCAGCCGGAACCCGCGCCAACGCTAGTCTTTTAAAATCTTCACCACCTCCGTCTGCCCGGTGGTATTCCTGATCGCCACGAAATAGACCCCGGCCGCATAGGAACTGAGATCGATGCTTCCCCCGGAGACGAATGCACTGTGCTGCTGCAGCAACCGCCCGTCGACGCTGATCAATGTCACCGATTGTGGCGATGTCGCACTCGTGGTGATCGTCACCTGGTTCTTGACAGGGTTGGGATAATAGGTCAATATGGTGGGCTGGCCAAAAGTCAGTTGCCTGACGGCCGTATAGATTTCCGAGTTGTCCAGGCTAACTTCCACTACCCGGTAATAGTTATTGCCGGATGCGACGGTATTGTCGGCGAACGAGTAATTTTCAGGGGTTGTGCTGTTGCCTGCTGCCTTTACTTCACCGATATTGCTCCAGGAAGTACCATCCTTGCTGGCTTGCACATTGAAATAACTGCTGTTTTCCTCGGTCGCAGTCGTCCAGTTCAGCAACGCAGTGTTGCCTTGCGCCTGCGCAGAAAATCCACTAAACGTGACCGGTAGCACCAGTTGCGTAACCGGCAGAGAAACGCCGATCAAAAATTCATCACCTGCATGCTCACTGCTTGTGGACCAGACTGTCCCTTGCCCATCTCCCTTCATATAGACCTGGAAGGTCAGAGTCGTGACGTTAGTGCCTGTAACCAGTACGCTGCCCGATGCCGCGCCGGACCCCGTGGTAGCACTGAAAGTGGTGCTCGAGTTCAATATCTGATTGCTGGAGACAAGGAATCCTTTTGAGCCGGAAAGTGCCGACAAAGTGACACCCGTCGTCGTCAGTATCAGTTCGGAAGAGAATCCTTCATTACCGGCAAAGCCGCCGATCCCCACCACCTGGAGCACCGGGTCGGTGACTGGGGTGTTGAAAGTAATGGTCAGGTTCGCCATGTAAAAATCCCCGTTGGTGGCGGCGTTGGCATTATAAAGGCCCATCACCGAATTAAAGATCGAGATCGCATAATTCTGGGTCATGGACATTCCCTGATTAGCCTGCCCCGCATAATTGGTAGAGGTGAAATCATTGGCGACTGGGCTGCTGATGGCTGCCATGTCCGGGAAAATTTTAGCCGGAGTGATCAACTGAGTGCTGTTATTATTCGTGGCGCCAAACGAAACGTCTGCCCCATTGGGATTCTGGCTGGCCGGCAGCGTATATTGCTGGTTGCTGAGAGAAAAAGTAGCCGTCGTCGTGGGCGACGAATAGGGTGAAAAGCTCCATGCCGTAGGGTTTGCAGTATTTTCCTGGAAAGTGATGACCTGGCTAGTCGTAGTCGACCCGAAAGAGGTCGGACCGGATCCTGCGGCAAATTCCAGTGCCGGCGTTTGAGCCGAGGCAGACTGGAGAGCCGACATGCTGACAAGCAGCAACAGCATCGTGGGTAAGAGGTAGGGCGATTTCATCTGATACGGATTTAGGGAATAACATATAAATGTACCACGGAAATTGCATTTATGCAAGTATTAACACCTATAAATATACATTCGTATTTTTACTAACTTCGAACCGATGGAACACATGACCGCCATGACCACCCCCCTCAAAACCCGGATCGCCCTGCTGATAACCTGCCAGGCGCTCCTTTCCTGGTTAGACGTCTACCTCATCTCCAAGATCTCCTGGATCGGCAAGATTGGCATAGCCACAGTACATAAGGAGTACAGACTTCTGCGTTCAGACTGGAAAACTTTTCTCCTATTATTCACCCTACAGGTCATCCTGATCCTCCTCCTCGGTGTCATCCGCACAAAACGCCCGCAAAAGGTAACTACCCTCCTCGCCTCCTTATTATTGTTGCTGGGCGCTGTCGGACTGTTCCTGACCTTCCGCGATTTCATCTATACCTACACCCACCGCCTGCTGAAAGAAAGGTTTCACCTCGGGTTCTATCTCTTCTGGTTAGGCTGGATAGGGACCTGCATATTCTTCCTGGCGATAAATGACAAAAAAAAACCTGCCCCATTCCCGCTGGACCCGAATACTCCCGCTGCCGCATCCTTGCCGGACCCAATGATCGCATCGTCTCAATCCGCTGACAACCTGGAATGTAGGCTCGGATCGTAATTTTACTTCGTAGAATCCCCTATGATATCCCGGTGAAGGAATCTATCTTTGCGCATTGATTATAGTCTTCCGCAAATGAAAAACCCTAATACCCGTACCCACGGAAAGACTATAATGACACCCAATATTCCTATGGCAAACACTTATAAATAATCCAAACCTGGGGCCGGCATTGTTTTACCAAAAATTAAAACGATGTTGAAGTCAACAGTACCTATGTATGTTTGCAGTATTGCCTGTTTCATTGGCGCGCCCTCGGCGGCTAACCCTGGTCCGCCATCGTCAGAGTCCGGAAAGAACGTGTCGTATACCGGCACCCTGGCACACAAGGCTTCATCCAAAAGACATAACGTCTCTTTGTCAATGCCCGATAAAAAAGGCATGAAGTTCGTCCCTGTGTATATAAAGAACAATGACGAGTGTCTGCTGACCGTCAAACGGCGCAGCGAAGGCCCTTTCATGATCATCGATTCCGTTCTCAATCATTATGGCCTTCCATTGGAGTTGAAATACCTGGCCGTGATCGAATCCGAGCTCAAGCCGTCGGCCGTTTCCCGCGTAGGCGCCAAAGGCCCCTGGCAGCTCATGCCTTCCACCGCCCATGATCTCGGCCTCAAAGTCAGCCACCGGTCGGACGAGCGTACCAACTACTATAAGAGCACAAGGGCCGCAGCCGAATACCTGAGGGACCTCCACCGGGAATTCGGGGACTGGCTGCTCGTGCTGGCGGCCTATAATGGCGGCCCCGGGCCGGTTTATCGGGCTATCCGTAAGGCCCACAGCAGAAATTTCTGGGTCCTCGAACGATACCTCCCCGCAGAATCGAGATGGCATGTAAAAAAATTCATCGCCACCGCTTATTATTTCGAGAATGCGGATAAGACGAACAGCACTCCCAAAGTGGAAACGGCAGACGAAAAATTTGCCCGGCTCATGAAGGAATCTGCCCAATCACTAAAGGCATCCAATGATCTATTGGGGATAAATCCGGGCGACCCAACCCCCGCCGCCATGCAGTTTAATTGACAGCTTGTCGCCGGGGCTCACCTTGATGACTTCCCGGACATAGTCCGTGGCATCACGGTCTGCATTCAGGCCATCCTTGAATATTTCCGCCTGGTAATTTCCCGGAGGCAGGAACCCGCAGTCGAGCGTCAGTTCACGGGGGCTCCAGTTGGTCATCGCTCCCACATACCAGGTGCTGCCCTTGCGCCGGGCCAACGCTACATATTCCCCGACCTTTCCGTCTAACGGCACGGTCTCGTCGAAGGTAGTAGGCACCTTCGTGATAAAATCTGTGCATTCCTGCTCTTTCGTATAGATAGTAGGGTTATCCGACAACATTTGCAGCGGCGCCTCGAAAATGATATACTCGGCCAGTTGCATGCAACGGGTTCCCTTGCTCATGGGATTGGCATTGATAGGGCGGTATGCCTCCTGTGTCGCATTACGCATCGCCCCCGGCGTATAATCCATCGGCCCTGCCATCATCCGGATAAAGGGGATGGTGACGACATAACGCGGCTGGTCCTCATTGGCCCACTTGAAATTTTCCAATCCCTTGACCCCTTCATACCCCATCACGTTGGGATAGGTCCGTTGCAACCCCGCCGGCTTGGACGTGCCGTGATAATCCACCATCAGTTTGTATTGTGCCGCCAGTTTGGCGATCGCATAGTCAGACTCGATCACCACCTGGTCATCCCTGTCGAAGAAATCTATCTTAAAACCCTTGACGCCCAGGGCGGCAAAATGCGGGAAGGCCGTATCCATCTGCTGGGCAATAGTATGCCACGTGGCCCACAGGATCACGCCGATACCTTTCAGTTTTCCATAATCGACGATCGTCGGAAGGTCGATCCCGTTCCGGGCCTTGAAAAGATCCCGGTCGTCCGACCACCCCTCGTCCATAACGATATAGCTGAGATGATTGGCGGCAGCAAAGTCGATGTAATACTTGTACGTTGGCGTATTGATGCCCGCCTTGAAATCGACATGGGAGACGTTCCAGTTATTCCACCAGTCCCAGGCAACCTGTCCGGGTTTGATCCAGCTGACATCGGCTATCCTTGGAGGTGAAGCCAATTTTTGGATGATATCCTGGTTGAGTAAGTCTTTATCCTGTTCGCTGATCACGATCGCCCGCCATGGAAAATTGCGTGTGCCGGTCGTTTGTGCAATATAATCCGCCCTTTTGCTGGGGATATAGTTGATACCTCTTAGTTCCGCTTCCAAAGGATAGGGCGCGTAGACCCCCTTGAAGCCCTTTTGGGTCTCGTTAAGGTTAAGGTACATGCCCGGATAGTCTTCCAGATCGGCTTCGACGATCGCTACTTTCCTGTTTTGCCCGATGTCCACCAATATCGGGAGGAAGGCCAGTGAATCTGTCGGGAACTGCGACAGGTTGATCTCATGATACAAGGCTTCAAAAGAAGAATTGAAGTTTTGGCCATTCCGGTAATCCCACTGAATGGGAATAAAAGCCTTATCATCCGCAACAAAATTAAAGTTCGCCTCCTCGTTCTTAACGATAAGGTTCCCCTTTTTCCTCGTGACGAACCGATAGGCCACTGCATCGTTATAGACCCTGACAATCACACTATAGTCATCCTTACAGTTCAATGTCAGCTGGGTATACCGATCTTCAATGATCGCCTTCTTATAATTGATGGGAGTAATGGTGGAATTCACCTTTTCAACCGGCGCGGAAACGACTTTCGCATTTTCACCCAGCACCTCTCCGTCGCCCAGTTGCAGCGAAATGGCCGAAGGCGCAATGACAGGCTGGCCCTGATGGTCGACAGACCAATGGAGTCGCTGGTCGATAGCTATATGGACGATGGTGGATCCGTCGGGCGACGCTATATCATAATGGTTCGGTTGACCGGCGTAGGCCAATGCCAGGTGTAGCATGCAGGCGAGCAATAGTGTAGGTTTCCTCATATTTCAAATATAAGGCTTATCCCGTTACCTCATCTGATCCCACCTCAACGGGCCGCCATTTCACCTGCCCCGCTCCGATTTACCCACGCTGACCCTGACCAGCGTAAAATTTCCGGGCTCGCTTTCTATGCTCAACTGCCCGTTGATAGAGGCCGCCCGCTCGCGCATCCGGATCAGCCCGGGCCTTCTCTTTTGCTGTTCCACCGCGAATCCCTTCCCGTTATCGAATATCGTCAGCCGGATTTTATTCTCTGCTTCTTCGATCCTTATCTTCACCTCGCTGGCCTGGGCATGGTTCAATATATTCATCAAGGCTTCCTGGCAGATCCTAAAGAGGTCGATCCTGACCTCGGTGCTGAGGTCCTTCTCCTGGTAATCGGCCTCAAAATGACAGGGAACGCCATTTAATAGGGTAAACTCTTTACAAAACCGTTCCAGGGTGGCGTTCAGCCCCAGGTGCTCCAGCATATTAGGGCTGATGGAAAAGGATATCCGCCGGATCGTCTTCATAAAGAGCTGGGAAATGGCCGCGGCATGCTCTACCCTGCTCTTCGCAGCAGGGGATAGCTCATGAGCATTGTCCTTGATCCAATCGATATCCGTTTTCAGCACGGCCGCCAGTTGCGCAAGTTCTTCGTGCAATTCATTCGCCAGGGATTTTCGGTCCTCTTCGATACTGCTCTTGAAATGGCTGGCCAGGCCCTTGAATTTTCGGTATTTATCCTCAATCTCTATTTCTATCTTCTTTCTTTCGGTGATGTCTTTTGCAATGGCAAAAACCTCCTCGCTGTCCGGGAAGTAGATGGACGTCCATTCCAGCCAGATGACCGACCGGTCTTTGGCGATATAACGGTTCTGAAAATTGATCAGCGGCTTCCCGCTCAGCAACTCCGTTCTTTTAAAGGCGGTATAAGGGGCATCCTCCCGATGGATGAATGTGGAGATCGGGACGGCCATCAACTCTTCCTGCGTATATTTCAGCTTATCGATAACGGCTTGGTTGACTTTCTTGAAGTATCCGCTTCTTCCGGCGATGCAAACAAGATCGGGCGTCATCTCGAAGAAAGTGGATATCTTAAGTACAGGTTCGCTCATAACAACACTAAGATAAAACATATCCGCGAAAACCTTTCCCTCCGAACCCCGCCGTTCCCCCGCTCATCCTCGGTTCTCCGCTCATCTCCCGTTCCCCCGCTCATCCCGGGTCCCCTGCCTGCCCCCGGACGCCACCGTACCTCCAGCCCGGTTCGCCCTATACCCATTCCGTCACTCCATAATAAACTACCTTTATGTATAACCTTTTATCTATCCGATATATGATGATCTGTCTGCTGCCGCTGGTCCTGCTGTTCTCCTGTGCCAAAAATTACGACTCCTATAATTTTGGTACCGGCGGCGCCTCCACGGCCTATACCTACGACTGGAATAAGATCGCCGACACCAGCACAACCGCCCTCATCAGCAGCTACTGGAGCCCGTCCGGCATGTATTTTATCGATAACAACCAGAGCAACACCACCTTCAACTACTGGCCGCAGGCACATGCCCTGGACGTGCTGGTGGATGCTTACCTGCGCACGCAGAGCAGCACCTACACCGGCTATATGTCCCAGTGGTACACCGGGGTGCAGGCGAAGAACGGCGGCACTTTCCTGGGCCAGTATTATGACGACATGGGCTGGAATGCCCTGGCTATGCTCCGCGCCTATGACGTCACCAAAGACACCAGTTGGAAGAATGCCGTCGAGACCGTCTGGGCCAATATCCAGACAGGCTGGAACGACACCATGGGCGGCGGCATCGCCTGGCAGAAACAGGAGCTCTACTATAAGAACACACCCGCCAACGGACCGGCCTGCATCCTGGCAGGCCGCCTTTACGAACATTTCGGCAACGCATCCGACCTGGCCTGGGCCCAAAAGATCTACAACTGGTGGCAGAGCACCCTCGTGGACCCGGGCAGCGGGTTCGTCTATGACGGCATTAACCAGAACGACGACGGCCAGCTCAATACGACCTATAGGTTCACCTACAACCAGGGCCTCTTCATCGGGGCCGCTGCCGAAATGTATAATGCCACAGGCCAGGCTTCTTATATCAGCAATGCAATCCAAACCGCCAACAATGTCCTCACAGATCCTACCCTTTCGGCTGAAGGTATCATGATCAACGAAGGCCAGGGCGACGGCGGCCTCTTCAAAGGCGTGCTCGTTCGCTATATGATCCAGCTCATCCTGAACAAAGGCATCGACGCAGGCGACCAGCAGAAATTCGTCGTGTTCCTGAAAAATAATGCGCAAACGCTTTGGCTGAAAGGGACCACCCGGCCGGGATACTTCTACAACAGCGACTGGACAACCCCACCCGCCGGTGAAACGGATTTGACGACTGAACTCAGCGGCGCCATGCTCATGGAAGGAATGGCGGTCATGAAGAAGAATAATTTGTTTTAATCCTTCTTTTTGTTAACGATCAAATGCGCCCTCGCCGGATCATTCTCCAGTTCCTCCAAAATATCGTCATAAATATCCCGGACATCTTGCTTCACTTTCATAAAATTTTTCTTGATGACATCCTCATCGACATCTCTCACTTTCGGCAAGTCCAAAAAAGACCGCTGCTCCCTCTCCAAAGCCTCCGGATCATTGATGATCTCCGCATGAAACGCCTTAAGTTCCATCCGTTGCGCAGGATCGTCCGCCATCACCCCGACAAACTCTCCCGACGACAGACTGGAAATCGTCGCAATGGGTACGGAGGCACCCAACTGACTCGATTGGTTGACCGTCACATCGGTGTTGTTATACGACCAACTGGTCCTGTCCTGCAAAATGCGGGGAAATCGGTCGGCTACCAGTTTCGCCGTTTCCCCGTTAACCTGGCCGCAGATAATGCTCCCCGCCATATTAAACAGCGCCTCCGCCTCTTCCCGGGAATAGATTTTCTTCAGCTGGCTGTAGTCCTGGATCGCTATGATCGGCATGATATCATTCGAACGACCCACCTGGATCAACGACTGAACGCTGCTGACCCGGATCGTTGCAAATTCGTCATAGACGATACTACACTTGGCCTTCCCCTTCTGATTGATCATTTTGTTCAGCCGGTCACAGATCAACGAAATAATGGGCGACAACGCCTCCGAACGTGTAGGATCATTACCCAGACAGACAATCTTAGGCTCCTGGGGATTGTTGATATCTAATGAAAAATCATTCCCGGTTAAAATATAATATACCGAAGGGAATGCCAATCGCCCAAGCGGTATCCGCACCGATGCCATCTGGCTCTCCAGCACCTCCATCACGTCGTTTAGATAAATGCTAAGGAAAGGGCTGACCAATGTGGAGATTTCCGGATCCGTATTCAGGACCGTAAACAGTTTATCATATTCCAGTTGTATCAGTTCGATGGCATGCGGTAATGTGCAGTATTTCCCGCCGCTGTAATTACGCAGGAACCAGATGACGGCGGCCAGGAAATTGATGGGCGACTCTACAAAAAAATCACCCTGCTTGTCAGCCCAGCTTTTATTGATGCTCAGCAGCATGGATTTCGATGCCTCCAGTGCGTCGATCAGGTCCCGCAGCATGGCCGGAGCGATAGGGTTGTTCCGATGTGAATAGGAAGGCCGGGTAAAATCGATATAATAAAAGGCAGGCGTCACATGATACCCGTCCCGGTTCTGTAGATAATGATTATAGGCGATGACCGTTAGGTCCGGATACTTATAATCGTAGATGAATTGTGTAAAATGCTTCTTGCTCAGGATTTTCAGGGTAGGCTTGATGATTAGCCACGACTTCCCCGAGCCGGCCACTCCGGCGATCAGTAACCCCCTCCGCCCATTGATACAATTGATCCAGCCCTTTCTGGACCGCCTGAACCGGTAGCGCATGCGAAAATTAATGGAAAAGTCATTTTCCAGTAACCGTTCCTCCTGCTGGAAGGTCTCGTTCTCCTTATTGGACACACGCCTGCTTCTGGCGGTCCTGATTGCCCTTGGAAATAAAGCGAGGCCGGTCATGACAGTCAGGTATCCCGCCAGCGTCATACTCATATATCCTGCTGCAATTGCAGTATGGGATAGATCCGGAATAAAAAAAATGGTCTCGCTGATGAAATACAGGCTAATTCCGACGCCAAGATACCCGCCCGCCTTTCGAAAACTCACACTGCCCGTCTTCCTGTTCCTTGAAGCCCATGTGAAAAGAATTAATAACCCAAGCACACTCAGCTTGGACCACCAAAAATTGGCAATCACTCCTATGTTTTCGGTCTTCATCAGAATCGTATCGCTTATTCTCCAGGTTAGATGCCAATCCCTGAACGCACTGTAGCAAAAAACATAAAAATGCAGCAGCAGGATAATCAAGCTGCTATAGAAGAAGATATCTTCCGCTGAATTGACCGCTTGCCGGTTCCCGGCCGTAGACGTTGTCATAAAAATCTTTTTTAAACTGATAAATTTTTTAAATAATAAACTTTTTTCTTTTGATCCGTTACCCCTTCGTCATAAATGCAGCCGGTGCCGGTGTCTGTGCTTTTGACTCTCTGTCTGCACCTGGACGGGCTGATCCATCCGGGCCCTCTGCAGGTCCAGCACCTTCTGCACCGCATGCCGGTCACACCGGCCGCCCAACTCGTCCCCGCTGAACACGCATTTGCTGACAAAGCTCACATAGCTTACTTCTTTACATTTCCCCTCCTTATCCACCTGCATCGCCATCCGCATTCTTTCCCTGGTCAGCCTCCGGTCCAGATCGGCCAGGTCATCCGGAGCGAGATTGATTTGTCGTTGTACGTCTGTCGCCATTCGTTGCCGGAATTCCAGCTTCGCCGATTGGTTGAGCGAAAATTTCTTCTCAAGATTATCCAGCGTAGGTTTACAATCGAAGAAGCTGGCCTTCAAAGGACGGCCGATGTATTTCCCGTTTTCGTCCAGTACCCGATAAAGAAGGCCGCGATGCTGGTATAACTGGCTGTTTTCCCTCCCCCGGTAAGCTTCGACATTGTAGAGCCGAAGGACAGCATTGAGATCCTGCAGCGAACTGTATTTATAGTTCTCTGTTACATGCTCAAGTATCCTGGCCATCGACCGTGCAACAGGCGCCTCTCCATATTTGATCTTTTGTATGCCGTCCACCCGCTGCTGCTGCTCCCGCAATTGCTTCTTCATTTCCGCGGTGGTCAACCCGAATTCCGCTTCAATATGCTTCCTTGCTTTCTCGGATTGGTTCCGGCCGATATTGAACAGCTCGATCGGGCTACCGTCCTTTTGCACATGCGTGGTCACAATATGGCAATGCGGATGACCGGCATCATGATGCAGGTATACAATGTAGGGCTGATGCTCAAATCCGATAAGCTTCATATACATCCTTACAATGGCTTTCATCTGGTCCTTGGTCAACCGGTCCGATGGATCGAAGTTCAAGGTGATATGCTCGCACGTATACACCCTTTCATTCAGCTGCATGCGCCGCTCGAAACGATGCAGTTTGTCCTCAACGGTCAGATCGGATACGTCTTTGAGGAAATTTTCCGCCATCAGGCATTCGGCCTTATTGAGCATAACCTTTTCCTCATTATACTTCAATGACCGGGTAATACTGGCGCTTGAATCTATTTTTGGTCGCATAGGTCGGATTTTTGGTCGCACAGGTCGGCTAGTTTTTTGACATGGGTCCTGATCTCTTCCGCTGTCCGGGCAAAGGCCAAGGCGCATTCCAGCAATGGTGGCAGCAGCGGCTTCCCGTCGGGAAGTTTTTCGAGGGACAAGGATTTTTTTACCAGCAGGTTGAAGTTGTCGCCGAAGGTCTCTAGTTGGGCACGGACCCGGACCATCGTTTCCTCGAAATCATCGAAGGACTGGTTGCGGTAAAAGACCCTGACCGGCTTTTCCAGCAATACTTTCCTGGCGTATTCGCTGACGCTGCGGCAAGTGGAATTTGAAGTAAGTTTGTGGACCTTATCCCATTCCTTTTGGTCAAGTCGGATGTTGAGGCGATGGAGCCTGGCCTTTTGGGTCTGAACAGAATGTTTCACAAAATAAGTTTAATAATTAAACAAATATACCTAAACATTTATTTACTTTACGGCAAAAAATGTACCAAATGGCCAAAGCCTATTACGATGTCACTTATAAGACGTATTACAATGACCGGATCAAGCCAGTACAGTTCCGGGGTAAAGAATCTCACCCCTTATACGTGCAGGCGACTTTTGACCGGCGGACAATATTCTTTAAGAGTTATTACTTCGAGCTATTCAGACAGAAAAAGTATGATTCACAGGGGCCTACGCCGGCTCAGATCGAAAAATTCGAAGACCGGGTGATCGACTATATCATCGCTCGCAATACAGACCGCTTTAGCCTGGATCTCCTGCTATATGAGTATAAGCTCTATAGCGCCGATGTGTTGGATACGTTTGAAAAGCCATTTTTGGAATGGCTGGCAGGGTGTTTACGGGGCGAGCACTTACCCGGCCTGGCTGCGACGATTGCGCAGGGAACGGAAGAGTTTTTGGCCATTCAGCTGTGGGACGATCTGAAGGCGAGCCTGCAGCCGGACCTTGTCAGCCGGATAGAGGAAAAGGCGGTCCGGGAGACGGAACCCTATTATTTATTGGCGGCGTTTGTCAGGTATAAGTATCCTAAGGGACCGTTTTGCCTGCCCTGTCACGAATGGAAGCTGGAGGACGAAAATCATTACCCGGTCACCGATGCCGCGGCCGAGGAGTTCTTCGATGATACCCTTTGGCGGGAGAATATCCGGGTGGATATCCTGGACCTCATCCGGAAAGTACACCTCATGATGTTCAGGGATGTCGGGCGGCGCTATGGGAAATAGGTTTCGCAGTGGAGCACGTGCGGTTGACAGGATCGGATATCGTGCTGTTACGCGGTGTAGAGGATCTGGCCCTGGCGATCGTAGATGAGCTGGAGCACCCGAAGCATATCCGGCAACGGTTTACGGCGGCATATTGAAATCAAGGAATTTACGGTTGAATTTTGTTGTTTGTCTTACATTTAGCGAATGAGAAAATACTGTTTTGCTGGTTTGCTCGTCCTGTTGGTGATGAGCAGAGTGGCCGCCCAATCGGATAGCGCCGTCCGGTATAAGAAATCCAGTGTGATGATTCCCATGCGTGACGGGACAAAGCTGTTCACTGTGATCCTCACTCCCGTGGGCGTTTCGACTCCCTCGCCCATCCTCATCCAGCGAACGCCATATGGCGCAGATATTCCGATCCCGAATGACTCCGTCTTTGTCCTGCCGCGTTGGGTGCCCTTCTACCTGATGGCGAAGGAGGGCTATATTTTCGTCTTCCAGGATGTGCGGGGCAAGTACAAGAGCGAGGGTACCATGCAGATCCATCAGCCGCTGGTCCATTTGACGCACCCCGGCGCCATCGACGAAAGCACGGATACCTATGACGCCGTCGACTGGCTGACCAAGAATATTCCCGGCAACAACGGGAAGGCCGGCATCTATGGAATTTCCTATCCGGGCTGGCTCGCGCTGGTCGGATCTGTCGACCCGCATCCGGCCCTCAAGGCCGCTTCCGAACAGGCTTGTATGGGGGATCTGTTCCTGGGCGATGATTTTCATCACAACGGCGCTTTCAGGATGAGCTATGGAATGGAATACAGTTACGAGGTCGAGTTTGACAAGACCACGGACAGCGATTTCCCTTTTCCGCAATTCGATCTCTATGAATGGTATTTGAAGCTCGGCTCGCTGAAGAATGTAAACGAGAAATATTTTCACGGTAAGATTCCCACCTGGAACAATTTTGTGGCGCATCCGGCTTATGACAGTTTCTGGCAGACCAACTCCACGCTCAGCTATGTCAAGTATCCGCAGATCCCCCAGCTCCATGTCGGCGGTTATTATGATCAGGAAGATCTCAACGGCCCGCAGCTCATGTATGCCGCCATGGAGAAGCGGGATACTTTCAACCGAAACTTTATCGTCCTCGGTCCCTGGTATCATGGCGAGTGGGGGAGCGGCAGAGGGGACAGCCTGGGCAGGATCGCGTTTGAAAGCAATACCAGCATCTGGTTCCAGGCCTTGGAAAAGAAATGGTTCGACTATTGGCTGCGGGGTATCGGGGATGGCAAGTTTGATGAGGCCAATTGTTTCCAGACGGGTAGTAATCAATGGAAGAGCTATAGTTCCTGGCCGCCGAAGGCCGCGGTGGTGCGCAATTTATATGCGGGCCCGGATGGGACTGCGTCGTTCACGGCGCCGGAAGGGGGCGAGGCCGGTATTGCCGGCACTTCAGGCATCGTGAAATACATCAGTGATCCGGGCAAGCCAGTACCTTACCGGCCGCAGCCCATCGAAGCGACATATGGCAAGGGCAGTGAATGGCATACCTGGCAGGTGGGGGATCAGCGATTTGCCTATTCCCGGCCCGATGTGGTCAGCTTTACGCTGGATTCTTTGACTTCGGATCTGACGGTGACAGGCAGCATCATAGCGCATTTATGGGCCAGCACCACCGGGTCGGATGCGGACTGGGTAGTCAAGCTGATCGATGTGTATCCCAACTGGGATCCGAAGAATTACCTAATGAGCGGGTATATGTTCCCGGTGGCGATGGAGGTTTACAGGGGAAGGTTTTACAGAGGGTTTGACAAGCCTCAGCCGTTAACGCCGGGTAAGCCGGAGGAGTTTGTGATCAATTTGCACCAGATCAATCACGTTTTTAAGAAGGGGCATCGCATCATGATCCAGGTGCAGAGCAGCTGGTTCCCCTTGATCGACCGGAATCCGCAGAAATATGTGCCGAATATTTTTGAGGCAAAGGATTCCGATTTTATTAAGGCAGAACAGACGATCTATTTCACTTCGAAGTGTCCTACGCATGTGGAGCTGCCGGTGATGCAATAGTGCTGCCCATGGGAGTTTGGGATTTTGTGGCTATATTCAACCTTAAAAGCATATACAGGTGAAACAATCAACTCTGCTACTGATAATCCTTTGCGTCATGGTCTGGCTTGGAACGGGTTGTCATCCCGCGGAAAAGGGACTGCCCCGTATAGCCATAGCCGGCCTTGGCATCGAATCGAGCACCTTTTCGCCGGCGCTGACGGACGAGGCGGCTTTCCATGCCAAATATGGCAGTGACGTCTATTCCAACTATCCTTTTTTTGCCGCTGATTCGCCGCTGCGTCACAGGGCCGTATGGATACCGACAATCGTCGGTCATGCCTTGCCGGGGGGAGCGGTGACGCGGGAGGCGTATGAGTCATTGGTCGGCAAGACACTCGATTCATTGAAAAAGTACGGCCCCTATGACGGACTGTATTTTGATATACATGGGGCTATGAGCGTAGTGGGATTGGACGATCCCGAAGGAGATTTTATCAAGCGGATACGGCAGGTCGTCGGCAAATCGACGATTATCTCCACCTCCATGGATTTGCATGGGAATGTCTCGATGGCGCTGGCGGAGAATACCGATCTGATCACCGATTACCGGCTGGCGCCCCATGAGGATGCGATGCAAACGAAGCAGCGGGCGGTGGAGGATTTGCTCGGGCGGATCGAAAGCGGGAAAGGCAAACCGGCCTATAAAGCCTGGATTCCTATCCCCGTACTGTTGCCCGGTGAAAAGACGAGTACGCGTATTGAGCCTGCCAGGCATGTGTTTGGCGCCATTGCGCCTACATTGGGGCAGGAGGGAATTATCGACGGCGGCATCTGGGTAGGGTATCCCTGGGCCGATGAACCACGCAATCATGCCGTGGTGATGGTGACGGGGGATGACAAGGAAAAGGTGATGGGAGCGGCCGAGCAGCTGGCTCGTAGTTTTTGGGATGCTCGGAAGGGGTATGCTTTCGTTGCGACCACAAAGCCATGGGATGAATGCCTGGATAGTGCCTTGGTTAGTCATCAGCATCCTTTTTTTATCAGCGATATGGGTGATAACCCGACGGCCGGCGGCGCCGGTGATGTGACCTGGACATTGAACCAACTGCTTTCGCGGCGGGAGTTCAAACCGGCGAACGGGCCATCACTGATCTATGCTTCCATCCCGGGGCCTGATCTGGTCAGGAAGGCGGTTGCTGCCGGGGTGGGCGGCCACGTCGATGGTTATGCGGGAGCGACGGTAGATGCCCGGTATTCTCCGCCGGCGCATATCGTAGGAACGGTGGAATCCATCGTCTCCGGAGACCAGGATGCCGTCGTCGAGGTCGTCGTCCGGGTGGGGAGCCTGCATATTATCGTCACGCAGAAACGGAAGCCCTATCATAAAGAAATCGATTTCACCAGGCTGGGACTTGCCCCGCGCAAGACGGATATCGTCGTGGTAAAGATCGGATATCTGGAACCCGAGTTGTACGCCATGCGGGCTGACTGGATCATGGCGTTGACGCCGGGTGGTGTCGACCAGGGTATCGAGCATCTTCCCTACAAGAGAATTCCGCGGCCCATGTTTCCCTTCGACAAAGAGATGAAAGATCCGGATCTTTCGGCCCGGCTGGTGCCCTCATCCGATGCGCAGTGATGCGGCGGCCGCTATAATTACCCAACCATACACCCCTTGTATCATATTGTATCATAACCGGGCTTCGGCGCCCTGTTCATCGCCTTGGCCACCGTCAGCTATCAGGCCATCCGGGCGGCGCTGTCCACCCGCGTCTCCTCACAAATTCTTCCCTGTCAGCTTCCGCATCACCTCCCGGTACGTCTCCCCCACGGGCAATTCGAGGTCTTTGATGAAGACGCTGTTCTTCCGTACCGCCGTAATGCTGCCGATCGCCAGGATGTACGACTTATGTACGCGGATAAAGCGGTCCGCCGGCAACTCTCCCTCCATCGCCCGGATACTCATCCGCACCAGCATCGGCTTTGCCGCACTCTTAAGATGTATCTTCACATAGTCCCCCGACCCCTCCACCCAGATGATATCCTCAAACAGGATCTTGACCAAGCTATAATCGACAGGCAGGAAAAAAAAGTCCGCCCCACCGTCCGCCCCGCCGTCCGCCGTCGCCGCCGTCCGCAACTGCTGCAACTCCTGCGCCTTATTACACGCCTTCATGAACCTGTCCAGCCCCACCGGCTTCACCAGGTAATCCACCACATCCAGGTCAAACCCCTCCGGCGCAAATTTCTTATACGCAGTGACAATGATCACCATCGGCCGCTTCGCCAGACTCTGAATAAACTGCAAACCCGTCAGACCCGGCATCTGGATGTCTATGAAGATCAGGTCGATCTCTTTTTCCTGCAAGACCTTCGCCGCATCGAAAGCATTCTCGCAGCTGGCCTCCAGCCGCAGAAAAGGGATCTTGCTGATGTAATCCGCCAGCAGGCCCAACGCCAGTGGCTCGTCGTCAACGGCAATACAATGTAGCATCAGTGCAAGTTTAATTTCAGCAATACCTTGAACCAACCCTGGTCCTGCATAATCTGCAGACTGTACCCCTCATGATACAATAGTTTCAGCCTCCTTTTCACATTCGTCAGACCGATCCCCGATCCCTTGTCTTTTACCTCTGTGGAATCGGCGTTATACTTGTTCTTCACCCCAAAATACAGGACGCCGTCTTTCATGTGCAGATCGACATGGATCGCCCCCTGATCGATCATCCCTGCCCCATGTTTGAAAGCATTCTCTACAAAGGGGATCAGCAGCATCGGCTCTATCTCATAAGCCCCCTCCGGCTCGTCCATCGAAACAAAAATGGGCATGTTCTTCCCAAAACGCTGGCGCTGCAGATCGATATAACTCTGCAGATACTCGACCTCCATCGACAAAGGCACTTTGTCCTCCCCCGTCTCATACAACATGTATTGCATCAGGGACGATAGTTTCAGTATCGTCGGCCCCAACTCTTCCGATTTCATCCGCTCCAACGCCACCAGGTTATTGAGGATATTGAAGATGAAATGAGGATTGATCTGCGAACGAAGAAAAGACAACTCCGTTTTCAGGTTCTCCTCCTGCCGCTGCTGCGCTATCTTGTCGGCATCGATCCTGTCCCGCACCAGCCGGAAAGTAGTGCTGATCGCAATGGCCAGTATAAAAGTCGACAACAGGAACCCCGTCGCCCGCTTGACACTGAAAGGATGGATAGAAAACACATCCACGAACAAAAAGGCGTGGATCGCCAGGATCAACCCAAACAGCAGGATCAGCGACCCGATATACGCCACATACTTTTTATGCGAAAACAACCTGGGTGTCAGCCAATTCGCATTCAGATAGAAAGCGCCTATCCATAAAAAATTGGTCAGAAAATTCACGTACATCAGCTGCTGCCCGCGCCCCGCATGCTCCACTCCATGATCGGGGACATGCCCTTCATTGTGATCCCCGTTCAGCAGGTAGGGCAGCGTCAGGACGATCGCCCATGCGGCGACATGCGTCAGGATCCTGGCTGGCCGCCGGTTATACCACTCCAATGATAAGTTTTCCATGATCAGGATAAATGTAAGTTATTATTCCGTTTCACCCTCCGTATTGTTGTTCTTCCGCTTGAACAGGCTGGCATCAACTTTCCCGAAGTTATAGGTAAAGTTAAGCCTCAGCAGCTGCGGATCTTTGAGCCGCCGGTTGTCCTGCACAAAATACTCGCTGTACGAATATTCGTCCTGTATCCTGCTCCTGAAAATATCGTTGAAGGACAGCGTCAGCGCTATCTTATTCTGCATAAAAGTCTTCTTCAACCCCAGGTCCACCGCATAGAAAGGCTTGATATACCCCTGCGAAGCATTCTGCGACTGCATATTCGGCGGCCCGGGCTGATTGCCGTTACTGTTGCTCACCGGCAGGTTGGTCTTCGATTGATACATCCCGGACACCTGCAGCGTGAACCCGCTACCCAGCCGCATATTGGAATTCAGCTTCCCAAACCAGCTCCATAAAGCCAGTTGAGCCACCCCCACCGAATCGGTATGGATCACGGAATGATAGAGATTGACGTTGGTTGAAAGATCCCACCACTTCGTCAACGCATTCTGCGAAGTCAGCTCCGCACCCACTGTACTGCTGTAATTCGCATTGATATAGGTATTGATCAGCGTGGTCGCCCCCGTCGCGGCATTCGTATCCTCGATGATGTAATTCGTGATGAGATGGTCGGTATACTTATAATAGACCGAGCCCAGTATAGTGCTGCTGCGATCGAAAGTCTTCATGTAAGACAGCTCGACCGACTGCGTGAACTCCGCCACCAGGTTGGGATTTCCCTGCGTGATATCCAGCTTGTTGGAGGAATCCGTATAAGGCACCAGCTGGTTGAAGTTCGGCCGGTTCACCCTCCGCGTATAGCTTAGCTGCAATTCCTGGTCGCCCCCCAACTTCTCACTGAAGAACAGCGACGGGAAAAGACTGATCGGATATTTATTCCCGAAACTCTCTCCTACATTCAGCAGCGTACCATGGTATTTCGAGCTCTCCGCCCGCAGGCCCACCTTATACGTGAAGTCTTTGATGCTGCTGCTCACCGTCGCATAGGCCGCATAGACATCGCTGCTGCTCTTGTAATTGCTGGCCGCAGAAGGCACCAGCACATACCCCGAGTCCGTATAGTAATCATAATTGCTATACAGGTTCAACCTGTCCTGGATCGCCGCCCGGAGACCGGTTTCCAGCGTCATCTTCGACCATATCGGTCCCGTATAATCCGTCTGGAAAATATAGTTCTGATCGTTGCCGCTGCCCACGATCTTCTGCAGCTCCGAGCCCGTAAGATCAGAGCCCGCTTTCGCGCCATAAGTATCGGTCACATATAGTGAGTTGTTGGTCGCATTGCCCGAAAAATAGTTGGCATTGACCGTCCATTCCTGCTTATCCTGCGTAAAAAGATGCTTCATCGCCAGCGTCGCACCCCGTCCGCTGAAGGTCTGGGGCGCATCGATATGCTCAGTGCTGTATTGTGCCACCGTCCCGGCCATATACAGACTATCGGTATTCATCGTGATCGCAGAAGTGGCATGACTGCTGTGGTACATAGCGAATCCGGTCAGCGACAATGTCGTACGGTTGGTGAGGAAATAATCCAGCCCTAACCGGCCAAAGACCATTCCCCCCTTGGTCGTATCCAGCTCCTGCTGACCGATATAGGTATTCGGGGCGGAATTCAGCGTGGTCCGCTCGGTAGACCCCGTCGTCCAATCCCGCATCATCCGGGAATTGATGTCGGCGGAAAGGTTGAACTTATTCTCCCTGGCATTCAGACTGCCCCCGGCCCCCAGGCCTCCATGGCTGTCCACATTGGCCCTCAGGCTGCCGTTATATCCCTGCTTCTTGTTCTTCTTCAGCACGATATTCAATATCCCCGCCCCTCCGCCGGAGGCGTCATACTTGGCGGAAGGATTGGCGATGACCTCCACGCTCTCGATCGCATCCGAAGGGATCTCATCCAATGTCAGCGTCGTCGGCAGACCATCTACCATCAACTGGGGCGCAGCGCCCCGCATCGTAATATTACCATCGATATCGACGTTGACACTGGGCACATTCTTCATGACATCGACCCCCGTTCCGCCGGAACTCACGATATCCTTCGAGACATTGAACACCTTCTTGTCCATATCCAGCGTCATGAACGGTTTGCTCGCCGTCACCGTCACCTCCTGCAGGTCCTTGGACGCAGTCGTCAAAGTCAGGTTCCCCAGGTCCTTGTCCGAAGACGCCGGCGTCAGCGTAATATCCTGCATCTGAGAGGCATAACCGACCGCGGTGATACTCAGCGTCAACGGCATGCCCACCGGCAGGTCCTCGATCGAAAAATCCCCGTTATTTTTGCTGCTGCCGCCCTTGACCAGCACGTTCTTCTTTGTGCCCGATTGGGGGTCCCTCTTCGGCTGCAGGACCAATACCGACACCTTCGCGATGCCTTTCCCGCTGGAATCGATGAGTTTGCCATACAAATGGCCCGTAGAGGCAGTACCGCCGAAATTACCGCCCGGCAGCAGCCCCCCGGGACCCCCGGGAGGTCCCTGGGCAACGAGAGCACAGCTCCACAGCAGTAAACACCCGATATACAATATCTTTTTCATGCCCCAAAACTACCCCCTCCCCTCTTCCTGTATGGGCCGCTGCGAGCAACCCCTAAAATGTTGAGATCAACCGGTTACTTTTCCCCCCTTCTTTTGTCCGCCCGCCAACTTGATGCAATTTTTCGCAATTGAGTGTATCGCTAAATTCTTGAGTGTTAACAAATATTTAACGCGGCCTAATCTGTTAAAAAGTAGTGAACTTCGTCACCGGGATGTTTTCTGTAAAAGCATTAGGATAGATTGCAGGAAATTCAACATTGCTTATGAAGCAGATCTACATTTCTCTTTTCCCGGTAATGTTACTGGCTGTCCTGTTTTCCTGTCAGAAAAGCGCTTTAAGCTATACCCAAAATGGCGACTGGGTGAGTCGAGCCTCTTTTGCCGGTATCGCTATGGGAGAAGGCGCCTCCTTTGACATTAACAACATCGCCTATGTCGGTACCGGCATCAACCCGCTGACACCGAATTTCAAACTGAATGCAATGTATAAATATACGGCTGCCCCGATAGCCAATTCAGTGTATGGGTACGACAGCGCCTATGGTTCCTGGGCGCAGATAGCCCCCTTCCCGGGCCAGGCTCGCAGCAATGCAGTCGGATTCACCATCGGCAATACCGGCTATCTGGGATCAGGCCTGGCTAGCGACGGAGTTACACCACTTGCTGATTTTTACTCCTACAATCCCGGCGCCAATACCTGGACGGAGATCGATTCGATCTCCGATGCCGACTCAACCTATCCCCGTTTAGACGCGGTGGCTTTCAGCTTCGATACCACCGCCTACGTGCTGACGGGGACGAATGATTATTATTATTTCGTCGATGTCTGGAGATACAGTCCCACCACCAACACCTGGATCCGGCAGCACGCCTTCCCCGGCTCTCAACGTTCCGGCGCTGTTAGTTTTGTCCACCAGGGGCTGGGTTATATCGTCACCGGTTATACCCCGGGTTCCAAATGGGCCGCCGGGACATCCTGCTATGATTTCTGGGTCTTTACGCCCATGAGCGATACCTCTACAATATCCTGGCGCCGGTTGCGTGACATCTACAATACCAGCCCGCAAACTTACGATGATGGCTATACCAGTATCGTGCGCAGGAACGGCGCCAGTTTCATGATCCTGGGCCAGCCCGACGGCGACAAGGCATATATCAGCACGGGCTCCTACAACGGTTCCGACTTGACCGCCACCTGGGAATATGATTTTACAACCGATCTCTGGACGGAAAAGGCGCCTTATAAAGGCGCGGCCCGGATCGGTGCCGTAGGCTTGACCCTCGTAGGCAATGCCCCGCCAATAACTGGTACGTCCACAACAAGAGGCTTCATCGCCACCGGGCTGAACCAGGGTGCTTCCTCCGGATTGCCAGATTGCGAGGAATTCTTCCCGAACCTGGCCTATAACCCGTATGATTAAAAACTCCCTCTACCCTTTTTATTTCTCCGCGTAACTTTTGTCCGCCCTTTGTCGTCCAAAGGTGAGCCGGCCTTAAAGCCGTCCCCTCCAATGTTCAAAAACTATCTAAAAGTCGCCCTCCGCAATCTCTGGAAAAGCAAAGGCTTCTCCGCCATTAATATTATCGGCCTGGCCTCCGGTCTCGGCGTCTGCCTGCTGATCGTCCTGTATGTCGCCGATGAATGGAGCTATGACCGGTACAATGACAAGGCCGACCGCATCTATCGTCTCGATGCGGACATCTATTTTAACAGTACCCAGTTCTCAGCCAGCGTCTCGCCAAAACCCCTGGCCAAAACGCTGGCAAAGGAATGCCCGCAGGTCGAACAGATGGTACGCATCAATTACCAGAAAGACATCCTCATAAAAAAAGGCGGCGATTGGATCAGGGACCATCACCTGGCATTCGCCGACTCCACCTTCTTCAAGGTCTTTACCGTGCCCTTGCTGACGGGTGATCCCGCTACGGCGCTGGACGAGCCGCATTCCATCGTCATCGACGAGTCAGCCGCACGGCGTTATTTCAACAGCACCGATGTCGTCGGTAAGACCCTCGAACTGGAAAATAAGGCTATTTGCAAGGTCACCGGCGTCATGAAAGACTTGCCCCGGCAGTCGCATTTTCATCTCAGCTTTATCCGGACCATGCGCGACTCCTACCGGGGGGACGAAGATGCGTGGCTGAGCAATAACTACCAGAGCTATATTCTTGCCAAACCGGGGGTGAGCCCGGCCTTTCTGCAAAGCCGCGTCAACGCCACCGTCGACAAATATGTAGGCCTGCAGTTGCAACAATTGCTCCACACCTCCATCCAGGATATGCAGCATCAGGGCGCCCATTTCATTTACCACCTGATGCCGCTGGAAGACATCCACCTGCATTCCAATAAGTCCTACGAGATAGAACCCAATGGCAATATCACTTATGTGTACATTTTCTCCTTCGTCGCCATCCTGATCCTGATCATCGCCTGCGTAAACTTCATGAACTTGAGCACGGCCCGCTCGGCCAACCGCGCCAAAGAAGTAGGCATCCGCAAAGTGGCCGGCTCGACAAAAGGCCACCTCATTATCCAATTTCTCACAGAGTCGGTGCTGCTGAGCTTCTTCGCCCTGCTGCTGGCCCTGGGGATCGCCGTCGCACTGCTGCCGATGTTCAACCAGCTGGCGGACAAGGAGCTGCATGCCTGGGTCTTGTTCTCGCCTCGCTTCCTGCCCCTGCTGGTCATCCTCGTGTTCCTCGTCGGTTGTCTCGCCGGCAGCTATCCCGCTTTCTATCTCTCAGCCTTTCAACCCATACAGGTACTAAAAGGAAAGATAGCCTCCGGCTTTAAAGGCAGCTGGCTTCGCAGCATCCTCGTCGTCGGCCAGTTCGTCATCTCCATCGGGCTCATCATCAGCACCATCGTAATCTATAATCAACTCAACTATATCCGTAGCCGGCAGGTCGGCTTCAACCGCGACCAGGTACTGGTCATCCACAATGCCTATCTGGCCGGCGACCCGGTAAAAACTTTCCGTAAGGAGCTGACACAACTCTCCGGCGTCGCCGACGCCACGCTGTCCGGCGACCTTCCAACTGTCGGCAGCGGCTATGACCAGGAAGGCTGGTTCCGCACTCCTTCGATGGATACCAAGGGAGCGGTCGTTTTGACCAACCTGTTTGTAGACGAACACTACATCCCCACGCTCGGTATGCAAATGGTTCAGGGAAGAAATTTCTCGATCGATTTTCCATCCGATTCGACCGGTATCATCCTCAACGAATCCGCCGCCGAATTGCTGGGCTGGAAAGATCCCATCAATCAATTGTTCTACCGGCCGGGCGATAGCATGAAGTCTGTCGCCTATCATGTGATAGGTGTGGTAAAGGATTTTAATTTCAGCTCGATGCACGACAAGGTGGGACCGCTGGTGATGAATATGGGCGATAACCGCAGCAGTCTGGCCGTCCGTCTTCGCGGCGGCAATATTATCGCTCCAGTCAATCAGATCGAGGCCAAATGGAAAGCGATGGCGAACGGAGTGCCCTTTACCTATACCTTTATGGACGACGACTTTAACAAGCTATATCAGTCCGAAAAGCAGACAGGACAACTCTTTATATCCTTTGCCGTGTTCGCCATTTTTATCGCTTGTCTCGGCCTCTTCGGCCTGGTGACCTATGCCGCGGAACAACGCATGAAAGAGATCGGCATCCGGAAGGTGCTGGGCGCCAAAGTGGGCGGTATCGTCGGCCTGCTCAGCCGGGACTTTATAAAGCTGGTGCTCATCGCCTCGCTGATCGCCTTCCCCATTGCCTGGTGGGGCATGCACCAGTGGTTGCAAAGCTTCGCCTACCGGATCGGCATCAGCTGGTGGATATTCGTCCTGGCAGGCGGCACAGCCATCCTGATCGCTTTGCTGACGGTCAGCGTACAGACGATCCGCGCAGCCATCGCAAATCCCATCAGGAGCCTGAGATCAGAGTAAAAGCCGGCCTTATCATTTTCGGCCTTATCATTTGTTAAGCATGCACTTTTTCACCGAAAATTTTCACTCGTTCCATCGATCGCTGGCGCTGCAGTTACACGGGGCTTCATTGCCACCGGTCTGAACCAGGATACCACCGCCGCATTTTCGGATTGCGAGGAATTCTTCCCGAACCTGAGCGATAGCAAGTAGCGACTCTTAAATGCATATTGAATTTCCCAAATATCTGTTAAATCTGTTAAAGAGTAGCTAACATCCGCTCCGACGATTTTTTCTGTAAGAACGTTAGAATAGCTTTGCGATAAATTCAGCATAATGAAGCAAATTAACCGGACTCTCTGCCTGGTGATGTTTTTGTCGATCTTCTTTTCATGTACCAGAACCAATTTTTTAGACTATGCCGTAAGCGGCAACTGGGTGGGTCGGGCGCCTTTTGCCGGTATCCCCATCGGCGAAGGCTCCTCCTTTGCTATCAATAGCATTGCCTATGTCGGTACCGGGATCAACCCGGTGACGCCGGACCTGAAATTGACGTCGATGTATAAATATACGCCTGCCCTGGTATCCACTCAGCTTTATGGGTACGACAGCGCCTATGGTTCATGGGCCCAGATTGCAGCCTTCCCCGGGCAGGCCCGCAGCAATGCAGTCGGATTCACCATCGGCAATACCGGCTATATCGGATCAGGCCTGGCCAGTGACGGAGTTACATCACTCTCTGACTTTTATTCCTATAATCCCGGAGCCAACACCTGGACGGCGATCGATTCGATTCACGATGACAGCGCGAGCTATCCGCGTTTTGACGCCGTAGCCTTCGGCTTCGATACCGCAGCATATGTGCTGACCGGGACGAACCAGTTGTATTATTTCAGCGATGTCTGGAGATATAGCCCCACCACCAACACCTGGACCCAGCAGCGGGCCTTCCCCGGGTCGCAACGTTCCGGCGCCGTCAGCTTTGTCTACAGAGGGCAGGGTTATATCGCCACCGGTTTTACCCCTGGTTCCAAATGGGCCGAAGGGAACTACTGCTACGATTTCTGGCGTTTTACTCCCATGAGTGATACTTCCACCCAATCCTGGAACAGGTTGAATGACATCTACCCTACCAGCCCGCTAACTTTCGATGATGGCTATACCAATATCATTCGCCGGAACGGCGCCAGTTTCATGATCCTGGGCCAGCCCGACGGCGACAAGGGCTATATCACGACGGGCTCCTACAACGGTGCCGACTTGACCACCACCTGGGAATACGATTTTGCTACAGACGTCTGGTTGGAAAAGACGGCTTATGAAGGCGCGGCCAGGACCGGTGCCGTAGGCTTTACCCTGGTGGGAATTGTCCCCCCAATAGCAGGTACGTCGACCACAAGGGGATTCATCGCCACCGGCGTCAACCAGGGTTATACCGCCGGCTTCCAGGATTGCGAGGAATTCTTCCCGAACCAGACCTATAACGCATTTGATTAATAATGGTAAAAAATGGCACCGGTTTTCGTACATTTATCTATAAAATCAGCCGTTTTATCGATTAATATGGCGCGAACATACATTTTAACGAATTCCCTATAAAAACAACGAATAGTTTCGCGGTAAATTCGCGGTAAATTCCAAAACATGAAGCAAATCCACCGTTCTTTGTTCACTCTTATGTTATTGGCTGTCTTGTTTTCATGCACCAAAGCTTCCTTGAACTACGCAGAGAACGGCAACTGGGTAGGTCGTGCGACATTCTCGGGTATCGCTATGGGGGCAGGTGCCTCCTTTGTCATTAATAATATTGCATATTTAGGGACCGGCATCAACCCCCTGACGCCCCATGCCAAGTTGCAAACGATGTTTAGCTATGTGCCTTCTGCCATCCTTAACAAGGCTTATGGCTATGACAGCTCCTATGGTTCCTGGGCACAGGTGCAGGCCTTCCCCGGTCAGCCCCGCAGCGACGCTGTCGGGTTCACCATCGGCAATACCGGCTATCTCGGCTCGGGCCTGGCCAATGACGGCGCTACCGCCCTGGCCGACTTTTATTCCTATAATGCCGCCTCCAATACCTGGTCGCAGATTGATTCGATCCATAATGCCGACTCCTCCTATCCCCGTTATGACGCTGTGGCTTTCGGCTTCGATACGACGGCCTACGTGTTGACCGGGACGAACAATCTTTATTATTTCGCTGATATCTGGAGATATAGCCCTACCACCAATACGTGGATACAGCAGTCTTACCCCTTCCCGGGCTCTGCCCGTTCGGGTGCTGTCACCTTTCTATACAATAACCAGGGCTATATACTGACCGGTTATACCCCGGGTTCATCGACCGCCTCAGGAAACCTCGCCTATGATTTCTGGCGCTTTACGCCCATGAGCGATGCATCAACCCAATCCTGGCATAGGTTGCGGGATATTTACAATACCAGCGGGGAAGTCTACGATGACAGCTATACCGATATCGTGCGACAAAATGCGGTCAGTTTCCTGATCCTGGGACAGACCAGCGGTGACAAGGGCTATATCACCCTCGGCGCCGCTAACGGTGTCGACATCACCTACACCTGGGAATACGATTTCGCTACGGACCTCTGGAACGAAAAGACGCCTTATGAAAGCACTGCCAGGACAGGTGCCGTCGGTTGGACCTTTACCAGCAGCGTCCCTGCCACGGCAGGTGTGGCGACGACAAGAGGCTTTGTCGCCACGGGGCTGAACCAGGGTTCTACCGCCGCCTTCTCGGATTGCGAAGAATTCTTCCCGAACCAGGTCTATAATCAGTACGATTAGCATTATAATTCCAATTTATCCGTCAAAATGGCGCTTGGCAACTGAATATAGCGTACCATTGTGTGTAATAACGCATTGCGGATTACCCATCGGATCGATTTAGTACGCACAAATGTGAAATAATAATTATGAATGAAGGAAAGTTTTTGGCGCTTTGGACGAAATATTTACCCGCTATAAGGATTCTGCTGAAGAAGGCAATCACTGAAAAGCAGCAGATCACCCTGAGCAAAATGGAGTTGCAATCCATCGACAACAGAAAGAATGTCAATTTCTCTTTCGACCTGGAAATCGCGAACGGGAAGATTGAGAACAGCCTCCTCGTTCCTCAAATGGGCAAAGATCTCTTCAGCGTACTGAACGGCGATGCGCTCGTCAGAAAATTCATGCTCGATAAAAAGGTCAACATCCACATGACCCGGGCTTCCTTACTGACATTCGAATGCAGTATACCAGCTCTCTCGTAAAGGCTCACTGTCAATTCCCCCGCTCATCAGTGCCATCAATTCGATGACGCCGCAGCGGAAGCGACGACCGGCTTCGTATTATCCAACCCGGCCTTGACCGGAAATTTCCATTTCGTCGCGCCCTAACCATACCCCGGCAAAATATCGGAAACTTCGGTAACTTTGTCGCCTCAGCCTTATTCAATAACCCCAAAATGACTAATGCGTGATGCCTAAGACAATGTCCGAGCAGAAAACCATTAGTCATTTCCATGACCTTCCCGATTTGCTCCCCATCTCCAGAGAAAATTTCCCGCCCTGGAATATCCACGTCATCCCCCGCATGCCCGATACCTGCAAAAATTACCTGTCACCCAACCGCAGGGACTTCTATAAGATCATGTACGTCACCGCAGGAACTGGCGTTTTTACCCTGGGGGCCAATACCTATCATATCCAGCAACCCACCATCCTCTTTATCCATCCGAATGAGATCATTTCCTGGAAAAAGCTGGACAAGGAATCTCGTGGCTATATCGGCTTCTTCAAAAAAAGATACGCGGATCAATATCCTACCCTGAAATCGTTGACAGAAAAATACGGCCTGTTCACCGATCCCCGTAAGAGCGTCATCCCCCTCACGCCTAACGACATTGCCCTGCTGGATCCGCTGTTCGCCCATCTGATGGAGACCGAGAAGACCGGCGGTCCACAGTCCGAAGAGACCATGCAGGCCTACCTGCAGTTGCTACTCTTGAATTGCAGCAGGATGGCCAGGTATCAGGTACCCGACACGGTTACCGGTGACTTCAGGCATATACATGAATTCTTTCGTTTGCTGGAAAAAGAAGTCTCCGGCATTAACTATGTCGATCCCATCCGCCTGCGGAGCGCTAAAGAATATGCTGATGAACTCTCTCTCCATCCCAACTACCTCAACGCACTGCTGAAGCAATATACCGGGCAAAACGTAAGTGCGCACATCAAGAGCCGCCTGCTGGAACAAAGCAAAGTACTATTGCTGCAGACGGATTGGAGCCTACAGGACATCGGCTACGCCGTCGGGTTTGCCGAACAATCCAATTTTAGCCAGTTCTTCAAAAAACAGAGCGGCACGACGCCCGCGGACTTCAGAAGAAACCACATTCTTTGATTTTCATAAATTCTCCTTTGATTTTACTACTGGCCGCCCTCCCATTACTGATGACCTTTGTATCAGCAAAGCAAATCAGTGATGAATCCTTTTACAAACAAAATAGCTCTACTCACACAGGCCGATAATGTAACTGGCATTGCCAACGCTTCGTTACTGACGATCAGGGGCTTCCGCGTAGCCATCACAGGTTCCCGACAAAAAGAGCTGGCCACCGCCGTTGGCAGTATTGGTCATGGTTCCCTGGGCCTGTTAAGTGACCCGGCTAATGCCTGCAGCCTCCTGAGCGTCTATGAAAAGGTCAGCTGCTACTTCAAAGGTCCCATCGATCTTTTGCTCGTCGGAAGTCTTCCCCCTTGGGTAGGAACGGGCTTCGATCTTACCCGGGCCTTCTTCACCGTGCAATGCGCCGTTCCTTACCTCAACGAAGATGCCGCAGTCATCCTGCAATCGGATATCCTGACCGGAAACAGTCTGGATGCGTTCCTGAACGACCGGTCAGAAAAAGACATGGGCATCAGCGTATTCCTCGGCAGTCAATCCGTTTCCCCCGGCAGCCAATCAGCAAATTTTTTAACATGTAAAAATTAATATCATGACACAGTACACGCACAATACCGCCCCTACCCAGTATGTAGACGCCGCAGGTATCCGCTTCGCCTATCGCCGGTTTGGCAAAAAAACAGGCATCCCCACATTGTTCAATATTCATTTTCTCGGCACCATGGATCATTGGGACCCTCTGGTAACCGACGGCCTGGCGCAGGAGCGCGAAGTCATTCTTTTCGACAACGCAGGCATCGGCGGCACCAGCGGCGAAACGCCCGACTCTATCTATGAAATGGCCCGTTACGCCGAAGCCTTTGTCGATGCCCTCGGCCTCAAAAAAATAGATCTCCTCGGATTCTCCATGGGTGGGGTCATCGCCCAGCAAATCACACTCGACCGCCCTGCCCTGATCCGGCGACTCATCCTCGTCGGCACCGGGCCGAAAGCAGGCGAAGGCATGCAGGGACCTACCCCCGAAAGCGCAGCCATTTTCACCTTGCATTATGACCAGCCGGATGACATGTGGTTGAAAGTATTCTTTGGCCCAAGTGAAGCCAGCCAGGCCGCAGGCAGAAAATACCTGCAACGTTTCCGGCAAAGAACGGAAGATACAGTCCCGCCCGTAAAAAGCACCGTCGGACCAGCTCAACGCGCCGCCTTGGCCGCGTATAGCGTCATCACCGAAGACCGCTACAGCGACCTGAAAAAAATCACCCAGCCGACTCTCGTCGTCAACGGCAGCCATGATGTGATCATCTACACCATTAATTCCTATATCTTGCAGCAGCATCTGCCGGATGCTACCCTGATTCTGTTTCCGGACAGCAACCATGGCTCGCAATACCAGTACCCGGAACTTTTCGTCCAGTACGTCAATCAATTCTTAAATCAATAATATGTCAGTCATTCAGCAAACAACCCGCACGGAGGACCAGCTGACGCAAGTCGTCCAACAAGCCGTCAACTCATGGAAAACCCAATCCCAGGCCGTCACTGCCTTTTTTAATAAATATGAAGACCAGGTCTATCTCAAAGAGGTAGCACCCGGAAGGAACAGAGCCGTCTATATCCTGGGCCACCTGGCTTCCTCCAGCGACGATATCTTCCCCTTGTTCGGCTTGGGCGAAAGGCTATATCCCGAATTACAGCAGCTGTTTACTGCCAATCCCGATAAGGCCTTTGCGACCATCCCCACGGTGGTCGAATTGAAGAGTGAGTGGGATGTCATCAATAAGGCCTTGCTGGAACGCTTTAACGCCCTTTCCCGGGACGAGTGGCTGAATCGTCATACCAGAGTCTCGGCAGAAGACTTTGCCGCCGATCCCCTCCGCAACAGGCTCAACGTCCTGCTTTCCCGGACCAACCACATCAGTTACCATCTGGGTCAATTGAATTTGCTGCACGGAGTATAAGCTTAAGTAGGTTCCAATCTCCGCAGGCATTCAGCCGGGGCATTTTGCTCCGGCTTTTTTGTTTCAGCACATTTCATCCCGCGCCTCCCCCGTCGCTACCCGAAGAAAGATGCCCATTCTTTGATTTTCATAAAATCTCCTTTGATTTCACTATCACCCACCCTGCCATAGCGACGGATCTTTGTATCCGGAAAAGCAAATCAGCCAAGCACACACAAACAAATTAAATAAAACAAAAATGAAAAAGTTAACGAACAAAGTAGCCGTAGTCACAGGCGGCAACAGCGGTATCGGTCTCGCAACAGCCAAATTATTTGCCAGTGAAGGCGCCAAAATAGCTATCACAGGCCGCAATCAGTCCGGCATCGACAGAGCTACTGCACAAATAGGACAGGGCGCCCTGGGCATCGTCAGTGACGTCTCAGACGTCAAAAACATCGAAGACCAGTATCAAAAGGTGGCAGCCAAATTCGGCAAGATCGACGTGCTGGCGATCAACGCAGGTATTTATATCCCGGGAGCACTCGCCGATTTCACGGAAGAACAGTTCGACAAGACCAGTGACATCAATTTCAAAGGGGTATTCTTCTCCGTTCAAAAGGCGCTGCCCTATTTGAATGACGGCGCCTCCATTATCATCACCTCCACGACACTGGCTACAATGGGCGTACCGGGTGTGTCCGCTTACTCGGCCACGAAATCGGCAGTCAATACCCTGGCCAAAACCTTTGCCGCTGAACTCGCCGACCGTCGCATCAGGGTCAACATCCTGTCCCCTGGCCCGATCGACACCCCCATTATGACCAGGGACGGCGCCACGACCGAAGAATATACAAACGCTAAGAATTATCTGGCAGGCAAAACCATTATGGGCCGCATAGGCTTGGCAGAAGAAATCGCCGAAGGATTCCTTTTCCTGGCTTCCGATAGCAGCAGTTTCATGACAGGCAGCGAATTGTTGATCGACGGCGGGATGCGCGTAAAATAAACAGTCCATCGATCCGTACCCTTAACCTCGCGCGCGACCGGCTTTGTGGCCTGACACCGCGTAATAGAGGATATATACATAACAGGGAAGGATGCAAACGCAGTAGGCAACTTTGTTCGGCAGATGAACATTATCCTTTAATCCCCCGTACAAAAGCGGCAGCAATGCACCCCCCGCTATTCCCATGACCAGCAGCGCGGAGGCGATCTTGGTGAACTTACCCAACCCTTCCAGTGCCAGTGGCCATATCGCAGGCCACATCAGGGAGTTTGCCAGGCCCAGCAAGGCGATGAAAAGGATGGCGGTATACCCCGTGGTGAAGAGGATGCCCGCGCCGAAGACAAGACCCAAAATGGAGCAGATCCTAAGTGCAGTAGACTGACTCAGCCACCGTGGGATAGCGATAATTCCGACAATATACCCCACCAGCATGGCCACCAGCGTAAAAGCAGTAAAATATTTCGTTTGATCCAGCGGAAGGCCCATGGCCTTTCCAAAAGTGCCGATCCCATCCCCTGCCAGTACTTCCACCCCTACGTACAGAAAGATACACAGTACGCCCAACAGGAGATGGGGATACTGGAAAACACTGCTCTTTTCAACTCCGCTTCCACTCCCGGCCAACCCTCGCTCGGAGCTCCCGCTTCTAACAGCCGCCGAATCATCGCCGGGCGCATCGGCAGCTGCCTCCTCCTTGATTTCCGGCAGGGACGACGCCTTGATGGCAATGGAAAGGATCACCAGGACTCCGGCCATGACGAGGTAAGGGACAATGACCCTGCCGGCCAGTTCGCTCAGAATAGCCGCCCGCTGAGCGGGATCGGTGCTGGCATGGACCTGAGTTTCGAGGGAACTAGCATTCTTGAGTACGATCGATCCTATGATGATCGGGCTCAGTACTCCGGCCACCTTATTACAGATCCCCATAATACTGATACGCTTAGCAGCGCTGTTCAAAGGTCCCAGGATAGTGATATATGGATTGGAAGCCGTCTGCAGTAGAGAAAGGCCCATGCCCTGCACAAACAACCCGACCAGGAAAAGCGCGAAATTCCGGGTAGAGGCGGCGGGAATAAAGACCAGGGACCCCAGCGCCATCACAAACAAGCCCATGGCCATACCATTCTTATAGCCGGTCTTTTGCAGGATCAGCGCACTGGGAATGGCCAGGAAAAAATAAGCGATGTAAAAGGCAAAGGTCACAAAGAAAGCCTGCAGGTCCGTGTGCAGCTCACACGCCAGCTTCAGGAAGGGGATCAGCGTCCCGTTCAGCCAGGTCACAAAGCCAAAGATAAAGAACAGCATGCCGATGATCAGGAGGGCGTTTCCGCGACGGGGAGCAGTAGTTGTTGTAGTCATGACTGATATTAGTGCCCAATATAAAGAAATTGTAACGAACGACTGCCCCACGGGCGCATAAACGCATAAAATAAGGCCACCCCAAAAATGGCGTGGCCTTGACCCTTAAAACAACCTGTCGCAATCATTAAGTCCGATGAAACAACGACTATATTTCTAGTGCTGCTGTATTTTTTTATTTCTGTAGGACTCTTTTCCGAGCGCCTAACATAGAATTAGTACGATCATCGAGTAGTAATGTAACTACAAAAACGATAATTTTTTGAATTATTGCATAAAATAATAAAAAGAATTTTTCCGACCCTGGAAGTCAGCCCCTCGGAGACTGGTTATCGGCTGATCGTAAAGCTTCCTGATTCATTCCGGATGTCACTGATCTCCGATTCCCTGATCGCTAAAGCGCCATGCGCCTCCCCGGAGATGAACAATCCGTGTTTTCCTTTTACCGCAATGCCATAGGTGGTAATTTTTACATTTTGCAGGACCGCGTCGGTCAAAGCTCCGATCTTCCCGTCCGTATTTTTAGCCACTACGCTCAGGCCGTTGGACAAACTGTTCTCGATAGTTAAGTTATCCAGCTCGATCCCGGAAATGCTGCGCTTGTCCAGGCATATTTCCACGGCGGCGCGCCAGTCCCATTCGTGATCGAAGCCACCGCTGTTTGTAATATAGCAGTCCCGGATCACCGTGGTGCCGCTGAAGTTATTATTGATGCTTTTATCCCCGCTCTCGGTCGGGAAAGTGGTGCTGATCAGGATGGCCGAACCCTGGGAAATATCGGTAAACGAACAATCCCTGACGGAATTACTATCTCCGCCATAGATGGCCGCGCCGTTGGCGAGGTAAGGCAGTTGTGCCGTACAGTGGATGACCAGGTTGTATCCCGGTGAAAATTCCTGCTTTTTATAAACGGTCGGCCACATGGCAAAGCAATCATCGCCGGTACCCCGTGCCGTGCAGTCCCTGATAGTAGAATGGGCCATGCCGACACAAAAATTGATGCCGTCGGCCAGGGTATTTCTCATCCGGCAACCGGCAATGGTCAGGTGACTGGAGTTTTCGATCCACATGCCCACTTTGGTGTGTTCGATCCAGAGGCGTGAAATGGTGGAGTTTTCCCCGTAAGAGCCGGTAACGCCGTCATTGCTTTCCTTGTCGCTCCTGTAATTCAGCCGGCCGGTAATGGCAAAATCTGCCAGATGAATATCGCTGCCGGTCCCTATCAGTCTTATCCTTTTGTTGACAGCCATGTAGGACTTTTCATCCCCCTCCAGTTCCGAGTACCACATGCCCGCTCCCTGTATGGTGATATGGGCCGGTACGACGATATCCCCGGTAATGGTAAAAGTCCCGGCAGGGATCCAGACCGTCTGGCCGGTTTTCGCAGCGGCAGCGATGCAGTTCCTGAACGCCGTGGTATAGTCTCCGCTCGAATCGCCCCCGCCAAAGCGTATATCTGCCACCGACAGTGAATTCGCCGGTGCAACTCCCGGCGGCGCGACCTCTTCCAGGTCAACCAGGTCGATGATACAATAACCGGCACGATCATCTCCGCTATCATCCCGTTGTACCCTGATCACATCGCCTTTTTGGATAGGCAGCTCCTTTAATCGCACTTCATCGTAAAAATGCCTCGGTTTTCCCGAATCCGGGTCATTGGTGAAGGGGTATTTCCCATATAGCCAGGCATAGTGCGAGTTGATCCTCTCATGCCGTATCAACTTTCCGTTTTGATAGATCCCCAGCGTTGAACTCGTCCCGTTACCCCCCCGGTCGTCAGGAAGGCTGAACCTGATCACCATACCGTTGGCATCCGCCGTCGCGGCAAATTCGACATACTGCCTTTTTGCCCCGAGCTTTACACATCGCTGCCCGGATGATTCCGTTTCGACCCGGTAAGGCCCATAGGCAGGACCCAGGATGGTTCCGGTGGTCCGCATCTGTTCCGCCTCATAGTTGGTCCAGGGGATGGCGGCGCCGGGAAGTTCCTGCGCCCGGCAGGTCACCAGGCTAAATAGCCCGATGATAAGGAAGTATGTCTGCTTTGTAATCATAATGAACCGGTGACAGATCAAAAATACCGTATTTTTAGGCCGATTTTAAACCTCTTATATGCGACCGCTCTATTTTTATTCCATCATTTTTTCCACCCTACTATCCTTCGCCGGCTGTGTCAGCACCGGGAAATTCAAAGACATGCAGCAACAGGCTCAAAAAAACGACTCGCTCTACATCTGGGCCATGCATACCCTGAAAACCTGCCAGGATGACAACAATAATCTCAATAAGCAGAAATCATCCCTGCAGAACCAGCTGAACAGCGTGAACTCGCTATTGACTGCGTCCAACGAAAACATCACCCAGTTGAGACGGCAATTGCAGGACCTGTCGGCCATCAGCAGCTCCCAGGCAGAGAGTATAAAGAATTCACTGGATAACATGAGCGCAAAAGATACCTATCTCCGGAACCTGCGATCGGCCTTGATGCATCGTGATTCGTTCAACCTGGCCGTAGTGATGAACCTGAAGATGGCCCTGGGCGGCTTTGGCAACCAGAACGTCAATATTAAGCTGGAAAAAGGCGTCGTCTCCGTCGATCTGTCGGATTCGCTGCTCTTCAACAACGATAGCAACAGCTATGCGCTAACCAGTAAGGCAAAATCGGTATTAGGCAGGCTCGCCAGGATATTCCGCGATCAGCCCGATCTGGAATTCATGGTCGAGGGACATGCGGACAGTGTGCATAGGGATAGTGTACGTACGGATAGTGTACGTACAGACAGCGTACTCTATACGCGCGACGCGTTGCCGGACAATTGGGACCTCAGCGTCAAACGCGCGACGGCCGTGGTCCGGATAATGCAGAATCAATATGGTATAGCCCCTGTCCGGATGACAGCAGCCGGTCGAAGCACCCCCGATCGGAGCACCAGGATCGTCATTACCCCGCAACTCGACCCCTTGCTGAGGGTGCTCGAACACAAGCAGGAGCAAGCCACCCCCCCCACGCCGGCAACGCCAGGCGCCCCCACCGCGCCTGCCACCTCAACCCCGCCGCCTACACCGGCCACTCCGGCCCCAATAGCCGCAGCACCGGCGGCCGGGAAGTCCAAATTTCCGAAAATAGCCGCTCTTGGCTAAATTTAAAGTCACAACAGGCCACCGAAATCATTGCAAATGAAAATATTTTTTATTATCTGGTACTTATTGAATCTATTGTCTTTGACCGCGGCCTGCCGGCAACCCTCGCCGGTCGCGGCCCGCCGGCAAACCCCTCCCCTTCTCGCAGAAAAAAACGCCGCCGTCGTTCCCACCACTTATGGAAAAGTCCGCGGCTACATTCACCGGGGCATCTACACGTTCAAAGGAATCCCTTATGCGACCGCCAGGCGTTTCATGCCCCCGGAAAAACCATCTCATTGGGATGGCATTCGCAGTTCCATGACCTATGGGCCTACCTGCCCTTCCAATCAGCAAGTCCCCTTTAAGGATGAGTTCGAGTTTCCGCTTAACCGCTCCCGCGGCTATTATATCAGCGAGAATTGCCTGAACCTGAACATTTGGAGTAAGAAAATAACAACCGCTCATAAACAACCGGTCATGGTGTGGCTCCACGGTGGCGGATTTGCATCCGGATCATCCCTTGAATTTCCATCTTATGACGGCGAAAGTCTCACCAGAAAGGGCAATGTAGTAGTCGTCAGTATCAACCATCGTTTAAATGTGCTGGGCTTCCTGGATCTTTCTGCTTACGGCGATAAATACAAGTATTCGGCCAATGTGGGCATGATGGATATCGTGGCCGCCCTTACCTGGATCCGCGACAATATTTCCTATTTCGGCGGCGACCCGGGCAACGTTACCATTTTCGGGCAGTCGGGCGGTGGAGCAAAAGCAGTCTGCCTTATGAGTGCGCCATCCGCCAAAGGCCTTTTCCATAAGGCCATTGTACAAAGCGGAAGCTATCTGACCGATTTTGCTCAGCCGGCTGCGTCAAGACAGGTGGCGGCCGAATTGTTAAAGTCACTCGGACTCCAACCTGACCAGGTCGATTCTTTACAGACAATGCCTTATGACCGCCTCGACGAAGCCGGTGAGGCAGCATTGCAACGGGTTAGGAAATCGCTGCCGGCAAGCACCACCGGCTTTGGCCTGGAATGGGAGCCTGTGCATGACGGCGATTTTCTTCCCTACCAACCGGACGAACCGCAGGCTTTGGAACTCTCAAAAAATATCCCGCTGCTGGTCGGCTCCTGTAAGAATGAGTTCGTGCCCTATAGGCTTGGCGCAGGCGCGATTTCGATGGACAGCGCCAAAGCCAGGCTACATCGTATGCTAGGAAATCAAACGACGGCCTATATGTCCGCAGTCAAAAAAGCCTACCCGCAAACGATCGACCCGTCGGATTATGTCGACATCGACTGGCAGTTCCGGCCGTTGGTCATCAGACAGGCCAACCAACGATCATCCAATGGAAACGCCCCCGTATACGTCTATCTTTTTGCGTGGCAATCCCCCGTATCGGATGGCGCATATAAAGCCTTTCATTGTATGGATCTCCCCTTCGTCTTTAACAATGTGTCAAGATGCGAGGAGATGACCGGCGGCGGCCCGGCGGCCTATAGACTGGCGGACAAGGTGAGTGAGGCTTGGATACGATTTGCCCGAAGCGGCAATCCCAATCACCAACGACTGCCCGCTTGGCCTGCCTACACCCTCGCCAACGGCGCAACCATGATTTTTGATAACGAATGCCAGGTCAAAGCTCATTTTGACCAGGAATTGTTATCGATAACAACAGGACACTAACAGACGCGGGCCGCAATAATGATTTTTTAACTACTTCATCTTTATACCATGGACAATCAAAAATTGCATAGGCTCGTCAACAAGATGTTCGCAGAGATCGAAAGACTAATCCCCTTCTATATGCAAAATCCAGCAGATAAAAACATTGCCAACGGTAATGTAGCCGTCTGCGTCATTGCAGATGACGGAACCGTGCTGGGAAGAATGTTTGGAAAGGATAAGCCCCGTTTGAGACAATCCTACAAAGTCGCATGGACCAAAGCCAGCCAGGTATGGCTCACAGGGGTGAAAACCGGAGAATACGAAAAAATGGTTTTCAACCAGCTTGTTGAAGAAAATGGCAATGGGATAGAAGCGCCGGATCTGATAGGATGGCAAGGTGGTCAACCCCTGACCCTTCCAGATGGATCAAAGCTTTCTGTTGGATTCAGCGGCTTCAGGGGTCTAGTGGACCTGGAAATAATGGTAAAAGCGTTGGATAAGGCATTAATTGAATAATGGCCAGTTGATCCCTCTTAGTCAGCCTTCAGGCTCTTAACCGGGTTGGCAGTCGCCGTCCTCAGGCATTGCGCGGCAATCAGTGCGAAGGCCATCAGGAATATCAACCCGCCCACCGATAAGTAGGGTACAATATCCTGGTTAATTCTATAGGCATAATTTTCCAGCCATTTTCCATCGGCTCTTGATCATATATTGGTTGCCGGCATCCCTTATTGTGCTATTGACGCTTTCCTGGTTCGCATTCATCCCACGGTGCGCAACCGTCCGCTTTCGATACGCCCGGTGTTCCGCTTCCGTCCACCCTCTCACTTAAAAGTATGCATTTTGCATACTTTCTCTTGAAACAGTTCCATCTCTTCGCTACGAGTTTAAAGTTGCAAGATCTTCCTCAAGAGTGTCCTTATATCGCTTGGGTTTCATTTGATGATGCTTCTCAAATAACCGCGTAAAATGGCTCAGGTTAGAAAAGCCTATTCTGTAACCCACCTCGGAAACTGAAAAATCCCTTAGCAGCTGCGCCGCTTCGTTCATTCTCTCCACCTGGAAATAATTGTAAATACTGTCGCCGAAAATTTGACGGAATAACTGCTTCATCTTTGTACTGCTCATGCCGATATGCCTCGCCAGGTCAGACAATTTGGGGGGAGCGCTCAGATCGGCCAGGATGCTGGCCCGGACCTGGTATATTTTATTGACATCTTCCTGGTCAATTGAAAGAGCAATGCCGGTCTTCCGTGAAAACAGCCTGGTGAACAGATAATAGATCAGCTCCTGCGCCCTGGTCTGGTAAAGCAAAGAAGGCAAAGGCGTCGTTTCGTTGATCTGGCTGAGCTGTTTCAACGTTCTTTCCATTTCCCTTGTCATCGCCTCATGAAGGAAAAAGGAAGGATTATCCCTGATGGTATGCGCCATGTCAGATCTTCTCACGCCTGCCCCTTCCTCTCCCAATCCTCCCTCCCCGATCTGTAATAAGTTCAGCAAGGTCCGGCGGGTAGTGACCATCACCACGAAATTAATTTCCTCATGGGCCGGAATCCTGACTTCCGTAAAGAAATTGCTGGTCCCGAATTCCACTTCATACCCTTTGCCGGTAGTGAACAAGGGCTCCCTCACATCCATTTCGGACCGGACGGGCATTCTACGGCCATCGAACTTCAGGGTCAGCACCTCCGTCGCCCCCGTCCCATGGCGTCTCAGGATAATATCCTGCCGTAATTGATACCGGTGCAGGCACAAGGACAATCCGTTATCGAGATAGACTTCCTGGATAAATCCCTCCCCCAGCAGGGCCGGAAGCATTACCCGGTCTCCGGTCGCCTGACAGTCAAAACACTTCGCAAAAGCCGACGTGAAATGAAACCCTTTCCCAGCTTCGAAATCAAATATGACCGCCATAACCAGCAAAATATTTGCCCAAAAGATAGTTCATTTTCACTGATGAGCCAACGCCCGACCGTCAGCCCTCCTTAAACTTTCCCTGCCTTCAGTGTAATGCCTTCAGCCCTTAGTTTTTGTGCTACTGTTAACTCCATATACCCCCCGGCAGATCTCATAGCGCCATAAGAAATTTATTTAATCATCCCAGGTAATCCGGCGGAAAAAGTTTCTGCCCGTACTTTTCCACAATCGGCAGCATTTTTTTCATGACTGCCTCATCCATCGGCGGCGGTGCAAGAAAAGCTCCGATGGCCACCGGCCGGCCTATTTCCTCGAAGAACCCTTCCAGCCCCGAAGGCACAACCACGCAGAGAAGGTGCGCTGTCTGAAGCTGGCTTCGTGTTTTCCATTCCTTGTATTAGTTTAGTGTATCCCAAATCTCGCAGAGTTGGCGGGAGCAAAATAACCTGATGGGACGTAAAAATAGTCTGATCGGACGAAACCCTTGTTGGCTGGATTTATCCTACATTCGTATCCCATAAAACATCATGAATTCAAAACAGAAAAGTCTATGAATACGGAGAAAGCCATTCTCGCAGGAGGTTGTTTCTGGGGCGTGGAAGAACTGATCCGCGCCCTCCCGGGCGTAAGGTCAACCGTTGTCGGTTATACCGGCGGCGATGTGCCAAATGCTACCTACAGAAACCATGGAACGCACGCCGAAGCCATCCAGATCACATTCGACCCCTCGGTGCTGCCCTACCGGCAACTGCTTGAGTTCTTCTTTCAGATCCATGACCCGACCACCCGCAACCGGCAGGGCAACGATGTCGGAACATCCTACCGGTCAGCCATTTTCTCCCTGACCGAACAGCAAAAGGAAACCGCCAACAGGCTGATAGCCGACATGACGGCCTCTAAGCGATGGCCCGGGCCCATTGTCACGGAGGTCGTCCCCGCCTTGGCATTCTGGAATGCCGAAGAAGAACACCAGAACTATTTACAAAAACATCCTTACGGCTATACCTGTCATTACATCCGGCCGGATTGGCAACTGACCAGCCAATCCTTACCGGGATAGAAGATTCCCATTTGAACGCCCGGCCTTTCTGGCCCTCCTTCCCTCCTGTACCAGGCATGGTACTATCGTCCCCAATGGCTGTATCAGCCGGGTAGTGATTAGCTCTCCGGCACAGGTCACAGCAGAACCATTTATCAATGGGCTTCCGGTCTTTACCTACGATTTCTTCGCCTTTAACAACGGCATATTACAAACAACCTTCCTTTATCAAGGCAAGCCGCAGAACAATGATTCCGCGAAAGTGACTCCCCTGAACGGCAACTACCCGACCATATACGTAGAAGATGACAATGGATTGGCCTGGGGTGAGCCGGAGATCGTGATCTGACCCTACCCCCTTCCTCTTTTTTTCAGGTAATGGTGCCACAAAAAATACGTGGCCAGAGATCGTAATGGCCTCCACGACTCCGCCAATGCCCGGATCTCATCCACTGTTTGCACCCCGCTTAATTCCTTGATGGTATTCACCACCGCTATGTCACCGATAGGAAAAATATCCTTTTCCTGCAGACAAAACATCAAATAAATATCCGCCGTCCAGTGGCCAATCCCCTTGATCCCGGTAAGCTTTATTCTTATGTCCGGTTCGCTCAGATCCGCCAATTGCATCAGATCGATTTCACCAGCGCAAATAGCCGCCGATAACGCCCTGAGATATTTTGCTTTCTGCCGGCTGATCTGACAGCTTCGCATTTCCTCATCGGTGAGCTTCAAAATATGCAAAGGGGAAAATTCATCCAGATAGGCATTCAGTTTTTGAAAGTGGGCATTAGCCGAGGCAAGACTTACCTGTTGATCCAATATAATCCTGCCCAGGGAAATAAAGCCTGGTTCTCTGCCCCAGTCAGACGGAGGCCCATACGCCTCCCATATCGTAGCGAACAGGTCGTGCCGCCCGATGAGAAGGTCGATATCATTTTGATTGACTATCCTGCCACTGCGCATTTCGATCAAGATAAGAAAACCTATGGTAAAAGGCAGCATCCGTATTCAAAAACCCCTTTTGCCTATATTTGTCGAATGAACAAAGCCGCACACCAATCATTCTCTGAGGCTGTCAGAAAATCCAGCCTGGTCAGCATACTCGCAGTAAGTTTTTTGTTACTGACGTTCGTTTGCGCATCCACCCACGGTACCGCGCAGTCTGCACCAAAGACGACCCTGCTCGCGCTCTCAAAATCTGACCATACGCTGGCGATTGTTGATCCGGTTACGCTGAAGGTTATCGCGCGGGTGCCGGTCGGGCCCGATCCCCATGAAGTGATCGCCTCGTCGGATGGCAGGACAGCTTATGTGTCCAACTATGCAGGTGGCACCTTATATGAGCTCGATATCATCGACCTTGTTGCGCGAAAGGCTTTGCCTCATATCGATACCAGGCCGTTGATCGGTCTGCACGGCCTGACCTTCGCCGCCGGGAAGCTCTGGTTCACGGCAGAGGGTTCCAAATCCATTGGCCGGTTTGATCCGGCCACCTCTAAGATCGACTGGTGCATGGGCACAGGTCAGGACAGAACGCATATGATTTACGTGACCGAAGACGGGAAAAGGATCTATACGACTAATGTCGCATCCGGTACAGTCAGCATCCTGGTGGATACACTCATTCAACCAGGCCCTCCCCCTTCCGCCGGCGCCCCACCCAAAGGCCGCCCCAGAGGATTCGGCCCCCAGGGAGGTCCCAGGCCGCACATGGACTGGGTCCAGACACTCATCCCCGTAGGAAAAGGTTCCGAAGGTTTTGATGTATCCCCCGATGGCCGGGAACTCTGGACCGCTGCCGCTGATGATGGATCTATTTATATCATTAATATCGCCTCCCGAAAAGTGGCCGCAAAAATTGATGCCGGCGTAGTGGGCGCCAACCGCCTCAAATTCACGCCCGACGGCAAACGGGTATTGATTACAAGCCTGAGGAACGGCGACCTGTTCGTTTTTGATGCGGGGTCGCATCAGCTGTTGAAGCGCCTGAATACCGGTCGCGGGGCCGCAGGCATCCTGGTAGACACCGATGGATCACGCGCGTTCATAGGCTGCACCGCCGACAACTATGTGGCAGTCATAGACCTTCAGAGCCTCGCGATTACAGGCCATATTGACGTCGGCGGAGGCCCCGACGGCCTTGCCTGGGCGATCCGCTAACCCCTGTGAAATTTCCCTTCCCCCGCGACCCATACAAACTGCCAGGTCCCAGAGCTTATTTCTTCCACCTCTGTACCTCTCCCCGGCACCTCAAGGGTGAGGGTCGCCGAAGCACCGGCTGGGATCGTTGCGGTATAGGTCAGACGGTCGCCATCCCTTTGCCAATGAGAAACAATCGTTCCGAAGGGACAATCATGCGTGGCGCTGAATTCGTTCAGGCCTGTGACGAAATGAGGTCGCAGCCGGATGTGCCGAAAGCCCGGCTCTGCCGAATCGGGCAGGATGCCACCGAGGCCCTTATAGAACCAGGCGCTGATCTCCCCAAACATAATATGGTTGAGTGAAATATCGCTCCCGGCGTTGATCGGCCAGTTTTCATACAGTGTCGTGGCGCCGTTCTTCATCCACCAGCCCCAGGAGGGCTCGGTTTCGCTGGACGCCAGTTGGTAAGCCAGGTCCGCGTACCCATTCTCGCTCAACGCATTCAGGATCGTTTTGGTTCCCAGCAGGCCCACGTCGAGCTTCACGCTGTCTGCCCGGACCCTGGCAGCGAGGATAGCCGCAGTCTTCGGGATGACCGGCGTCGGGACCAGGTGCCAGTAGAGCGCCGCACTCAACTCGGTCTGCAGTCCCTTGTCATAGTTGCCCGTGGCGGCGTCAAGGTACCGGCTGTTAAAGGCTGTTTTTATTTTTTCCGCTAACCTGCTGTATAGAGTGTAGTCCGTGTCGTGATGGAATAGCGTGGCCGCACGAGCAAGGACAACCACGTCGGCATAGTAATAGGCCGAAGACGTAAATTCAACGGGAGTCTTTGATTTGACCGGGATCCAGTCTCCCAGCCCCCATGTCGTCAGGCCCGAAGGGTACAGGCTATTGATATGATCGACATAACGTTTGATGTTGTCGTAACAGTCCCGCAGCAGCTGTGGATCGCCGTAAAACATATAGACATTCCAGGGGATGATCGCAATAGCGCTCGTCCAGTCCGGGCCGTTGCCCCACTCATAGCCCCAGCCGCTGGTAGGGATGATGGAAGGCAAAACGCCATTGGGCTGTTGTTCATCCCGCAGGTCGGCTAGCCATTTCTCATACACCGTGATCGCGTCGAAGTTATAGAGACCGGTCTCCACCCCGATCTGGGCATCGCCGGTCCAGCCGTTTTTCTCCCGCTGGGGGCAGTCGGTAGGATAGCCGAACAGGTTAGATAGGTACGAGGCGTTGGTCGCCTGCCAGATTTGATTGATGGTAGGGTTGGAGCAATGGATCATGCCGGCCGGTGAGACGTCACTGTGCATGAAAAACCCCGTCAGGCTTTTTTGCTGAAGGGCCACCGGCTGACTCGCCGTCACCTCGACATATTGAAAACCTTTGTAATTAAACCGTGGCTGAAAGTTCTCCTCGCCGTCGCCTTTCAGGATGTAAATGTCAGTCTGAAAAGGATCGCTGTCGTCCGTCGGCCGGTAATGTACATCTATATTCGACTGATCGACATGGCCGGTCGGATAAAGGCGTTCGCCATGCTTCAATCTCAAAATCGTTCCTGCAGGCCCCTGGACGGTAATCCGGCTGACACCCGCGATATTCCGTCCGAGGTCGAAGACATAATCGGTATCACTAAAACGGCGCAGGTGCACAGCGGCCAGTGTGTCCGTGATCCGGATCGGCACAGTCGTTTCAGCCGTGACATGTTGGGAGGGAACCCCCGTGAAAATGACCGGCTTCCAGGCGCTGTCTGCGAAGGAGGGCTCGTCCCAGTGCGGAATGCTTAGCCGGTCGTCGACGTGTTCGCCGGTATAGATGCTGTTGAAGACTACCGGGCTGGGCGCCGTTTTCCAGTTCTTGCCCGTAGAAATGGTCTCCACCGATCCGTCGGTATAGGTCAGCCGGAGATCCAGGCAAACCGACGGGCGGCTCCGCCAGGGCGCCTTATCGAAATACCAGACAGCGGTCGATTGTAAGTTGTACCATCCGTTACCCAGCAGGATACCTATCGTATTGTCCCCCTGTTGAAGCGATGCCGTCACATCGTAGGTAGTATATAAGGTCCGCCGGTCAAAGCGGGTATACATCGGGTCTAGTACCCGGTCGCTGATCCGCCGCCCGTTGACCGACAGTTCATAAAGGCCGGCCACTGCGATATAGACCCGGGCCGACGCTACCCTTTTGGCCAGGGAAAAGCTGTGCCGGAAATAAGCCGCCGGCTTCGTGCGGATATCTTTCGTGTCAGTGATCCAGCTGCCTTTCCAACGGCTTTGATCCAGCATTCCCGTTTCAAAGGACGCGACAGGCCCCTGCCCGGCCTGCCCTTCGCGGCCCCATACCGTCACCCGCCAATAGTACCGCGTGAAGGGTTGCAAAGGAGGCCCGTCATAGGTGATCAGTTGCACCGGGCCCGAACGTTTCCCGGTCTGCCAGATCGTACCACGTCCCGCCAGTACGGCGGCAGAATCCGTGCCGGCGATCAGGGCATAGGCCGCCTGTCCTGCGCCGTGTTCACTTTTGTTCAACCGCCAGGACAGCCGCGGATGGGCGGCGTCGATACCCAGGGGATCTGTAAGATGTTCCGTCTGCATGCCGGTCACGACCGGGCCGGAAGGTTGCGCACACAGTCCCGCTGACGCGAGGCTGATGAGGCACATGAAGGCAAGATGTTTCATCTGGCGAATGTAAGAAGCTTTTTAGTAACCTACTTTCGGAGAATTCGATAAGCTATTATATCAGATCCACTCCCAATAGCCGTTGATCCAATAGAACTGGCCATCCTGCCGTTGGTGCCAATAGCCCCTCACCCACATCTTGTGCGGGTCGCGCACGATCCAGTTTCCCGGTTGCCAGGCATAGCCATTGTTGCGCCAGGCCCATTCACCATCTACCCAAATGTGTTCGGATGAGGGCTGAGGGGGCCGGTTGTAAGACGGTTCGGGGGGCATCGAAGCGACAAAAACATTATCGGGGATCCTTTTCCAGTAGCCCATGACCCAATACCATTCTCCATTGGGCCATTGCGCCCAATGCCCATTGATAAAGATCTTATTCGGCTCAGGTACGGTCCAATATCCCGTCTGATACATGTAATGATTATTCGTCCAAATCCATTCCCCATGCACCCAAAGATGCTGGTTGGAGGGTCTTGGAGGCCGTAGGTAATTGGGTTCAGGTATCCACATGGCAACACCCATATGCGGTATGGGCTTCCAATATCCCGGCTGCCAATAGGCACTGCCGTCCGGATTTTTCACCCATTCACCTTTCACCCAGATATGGTCCTTTTCAGGCACCGTCCAGAATCCCGGTTGGCGAACATAAGTATTGCCCTGAGGCACCCATTCCCCCTCAATCCAGACATGATTGGTGGTAGGCTGTGGCGGCCTTTCAACAAAGGGCTCCGACGGCAATATATTGATCGTAATGTGTATTTGTGCATGGAGTGCACTGAGTGAGGATGATAATAGGAAAACCAGGGAAAGAGCCAAAAGGGACCTTCTCATATTTGGATAGATTTTAAGTTACAGGCACAGGATCAATTATCGCTCCAATTCAAATCATTGTCGTCCTTCACCGAATAAATTACATATTGTTAACAGCTGTCCTTCTTCCCGGGCATGTCGCCCGTCGACCTGGCGGCGGCTATTTCATTTCCAATGGCTCATACTTCATCCAGTCTACCTCCAGTTCATAAGGATGCAGCGGCTTTTCGATGGATGCAGGATTGGTCTCCACCGGCCAGTTATTGGTATGCAAGAAGTTCATTCGGTATTCTGTCTGGTTTTGATCGCTTTCATAGGATAAAAATGAAGGGGCAGAAAGTTGACAATTACTCTGTCTTTTCAATCCGCAGGTTCTTATAGGCGCCGGTCGGACAGTTGCCCAGCCAGAAACCGACGGAACCATGAGGTAAGCCCGGATCCAGATCAGTGCGGCTCACGACCGCAGTAGGTTGATGATTGAGGTACACTTTCATTTTCCGGCCCTTCACCACTACCTTGACATGGAACCACCCTGTTTCCGGGAGTATGGCGGTGGCCTGCCAGGAGCTGTCTTCATAATCCCACCAGTTGAATTCCGGCTTCTTTTCAGGCATATACTGGATGGCATAGACCGTACCTGATGAACCCGGCCTGAAATAAAGGGTTTCATAGTGATTGCTGTCCTGTACATGAAACGCTATCCCAACAAAGCCCTGTTTGCCATTTGGAGAGGCAATATCCAGTTCGATACTTCCATTGGTAAAATCCAAATCTTTGGGATAGGCAATGCTGGCTGACTTCGAATTCGCAGCTTTTCTTTTCATCAGAAAGGCCCGTGCACCCCCATATTCGCTGAGGGCATAGTCAAGAGTATCTGATTTTTGCATGACCCAGTCCGAAACCCTTATCGTCGAGTAATCCTTCCTCAGAGTCTGAGAAGTGCCGGCAGTACCAAAACAACAAAAAATAATAACGAGAGCTAGCAGCGGGCGGTATTTCATGCTGAAAAGTATTTGCCCGAAGCTATTCGACCGTCCCGGTCATGATAAATTTTTTCGACCAATCAGCGAAAACCTTCGACAAAGTTGGCCCAAACGAAGCCACGTCAATCTCGTTCTGGGTTGTAGTTATACTTCGGCTTTAAAGGTCTTCCCCAGCTCTTTTCCCAAACCGAAATAATGCCGGAAATTATATATCAGCGGGTCCCATTTTTCAGGATCGATGTGATTGTCTTTTATTACTAAACTCTCATCCACATGGATCTTTACCACCCGGACTTCCACTGCAGCAATAGACCCCTGTTCCACCGGGTCGTCTTCAATTACGATCTTATTTTTTAACACCGCCTCAAAGTGCATACTGCATTCCTCAATACGAGGAGGAACAACCACGTCAGACGCCAGCTTCGTAAATCCGCCCGCCCTGAACTTATCAGGCTCATATTGATACCTTGTCTTTTTGTAATCGGGTATGGGTTGCGCACCAGTAAGCGTAGCGATACGTTCTACCTTATCAAAAAGACAGGCAGCGGGGATATTGACCACACATTCACCCTGCTGAATGAGGTTTTGATAGGTCTTTGACCCGCATTCCAACCCGATCAACAATGTCCTGCCCAGTGCCCAGACAGACGAGACCGGGCCGATATTGGCCTGATTGTTCTCATCGACTGTACTGATCAATGCCACCGGCGTACCAAAATATAGGATGGCCGGTTCTATGTTTTTAAATGTTCTATTCCTGTCCATTAACCAGGAAGTGCAAGTTCCATGCCCCGGGCGCGACGGTATTGGGCCGGTTGGATGCCATATTGCGCTTTGAACGCGCGACCAAACGCGCTTGGGTTGTCAAATCCGCATAGCCCGCTAACGTCCATCACCGGCAGATCGGTGCGTCGCAAAAGATCGGCTGCATGATGAAGCCTGATCCGGGTAAGATAGCAATGCGGCGTCAGCCGGAAGGCATGTTTGAATTGCCTGACGAGTTGCGGGACGGATAGGCAGGCTGCTTTGCTGATCGTGTCCAGGTCCAGTTTTTTCCCATAAGCCGAATGTAACAAGTCCTTCGCAAAACATACCCGGCTGTAAATCTCCTTCCGGGTGCTGGCTTTAACGGCATCGATCCTGCCCGTGACATTGACCTCAGACTTGTAGGTCCGGACAAGCTGCCGCAACAAAAACAGCAGATGTTCATCGGTCAGGCCGGTATGATCACCCATGTTGTCCAGGTGCGTCGTGTGACCACCCAGGCTGTCCAGGTGCGCCGTGAGATCCCGGAGTTGTTGCAACAACCGCGGCCCAACCGGATGCAGCGTTTGAAAAAATTCCAGCGTATCGTTACCCGAATGGAACGGATCGTCCGTCGAAGCTTCTTCACTGAGCAGGCAGTCGCGAAAAACGGCACCCGCAAATTCCCTTTTAAAGAAGATGGACAGGACCTTGGCTGGTTCTCCTTTTTGAACCTGGCAGCCGTACCGCTGATCATCATTGAGGATCAGAAATTGACCCGGCCTGACCGCTAACCTCCGACGGTCAACGGTATACCACTCCTCACCGCTGAGTACTGTCTTCAGCGAAAGGCAGCCGATGTGATCTTCGCAATGCGCCCCATTGCTCCAGGCGTTGAAGACAACATTGTGCTTTTTAAATTGGCCGAAATGTCTTTGTTCATCGAACCCTGGCTCGCTATGATCAGGCAGGCGGGTGTAATACATAATTTATTGGTTAATGTCAGCCGGTGGCCAAAAGATACAATTTTGAGCAATTCGGCACATTGGTTTTTCCATGAATGGCATAGTTTGCCTTCATTAATCGACCATCTATGCGATCTAATTCATCTATTCGATCTATTTCATCTACCCGATCCGTTTCATCTGTCCGATCTGCTTTTTATTGGGTAAAAGGATTACTGTTGCTGGCAGCCTGCCATTCCGTGGGACACCCCGATGATCCGGCCTTACTTCAGCGGGCTTTGACGGACTATTTTGATGGGATCGGGGAGCACGACACGGCAAAGATGCTGGCGGTGACAACGGATGATTTCATTCTGTATGAGGACGGCCTGGTCTGGAATAATGACAGCGCCTTTAAGAATATCCGCCGGCACCTGCCTTTTACGGTGAAGTATACTTTGGGGGATATGCGGATGTTCGTGGATGAACATTCGGGCGATTGCGTGTATACCAACCGTGCCGATTTTGTCTTCCACGACAGCATCCACAAGCGTATTGAATTTCTCGAGAGCGCTAGCTTCCGGAAGACCGCGACGGGCTGGAAGATGAATGTACTGCATGCCACGGTGCGAGAACCCCGTTACGACACGATCCGGTATTTGCGTGATCATTACGCCGATCGGTTGAAGGTCTTTGCGGCTGAACCGCTGGTGACGGGCGGCATCCTGTTCCTGGGCAATAGCTTCACGGAGTTCGGGGACTGGAAAAAGCTGACCGGTGATTCGACAGCGGTGAACAGGGGTATTGCGGCTGACAATAGCTTTGGGGTGCTTGACCGGCTGGAAGAGGTGATCGCGCGGCGGCCGCGTAAGTTGTTCCTGGAGATCGGCATCAACGATATTGCTCAGGATATACCTGTTGAGCTGATCGAGCAGAACATTTATTCGATTGTCCGGCGTATCAGGGCGGGATCACCGAAAACGTCGGTGTATGTGATCAGTATTTTGCCGACGAATAATGACGTCCGACAGGAATACCCTGAGCTTTACGGAAAGAACGGTGTAATACAGCAACTGAATTACGAGTTGCGTCTCAATGCTGTAGAGAACGGATTTGGTTATATCGACCTTTGGCGCCGGGTCGTCACCGCGGACGGCGATCTGGACCGGCGGTACGCTCGGCCCGACGGCCTGCATCCGAATGAAGCGGGTTATCGGGTTTGGGTGGAGTTGATTTTACCCTTACTTTGCCCTCAACATGAAATACGGAATAATCACGTCAGGATCCAGGGGCGACATTCAACCTTTTATTGCGCTGGCATTGGCATTAATGGAAAAGGGTCATGAAGTCACCGTTGTTGCACCTGAGAATTTCAGGGAATTTGTAGAAGGATTTGGCATATCCTATTGGCCGGTAACAGGCAACACCGAACACCAGATCAATTCGCCGGAGGCCCTTAAGATCCTCGAAGGCGGAAGTATATTTAAATTTTTTTACCACCTGCAAAAGGTCTCCGCACAGACTGCCGACCAATCCAACCGCGACATACTGGAGGCTTGCAGCCACTTCGATCATTTGATCGTAAGCGTTCTACTGCTTCCTATAGTCTATTCCATTGCGGAAAAATACCGTAAAAAGTGCGCCGTGGTCTTTCTCAGTGTGCCGCCGATACCAACGAGGGAATTCCCCTTCCAGGTTTTTGGTACAAAAGGCCATGTGTGGTTCAATAGGCTGTCTTACCGGCTCATGGGATTGGCATATGCCATGATTAGCCAACAGGTCAACCGCTTCCGAAAGGGAATTGGCCTGCCGCCGGCTAATGTGATGAAAGCCTGCCTTCAGTCGGATATGCTGGCCATAACAGCCGTAAGTCAACTACTGGTAAAACAACCCGTAGATTGGCCGCCAGGTGCACATGTCACCGGTTTCTTTTTCCTGCCGAAACCGGCAACGGAAAAACCTGGCATCAATGAACTGCCCGAAGGGCTGGAAGAATGGCTCGCAAAAGGAGACAAGCCTGTATATATGGGCTTCGGAAGTATCCCTATTCCCGACCAGGCAAAGTTCTTGCGCACGCTGGATGGTGCCCTGGCCAAAAAAAGAATAGTGGTGGGCGTTGGATGGTCGGTACTGGACGAACTACCTGTACATCCTGACCTTTTTGTAGGCAAATATGTCAATCACGAGTGGCTCCTTCCCCGCTGCAGCGCCGCCATTATCCATGGCGGCATTGGTACCGTTGGGGCAGCTTTGCGCAGCGGTACGCCGCTGATCGTCGTCTCCATCCTCGCCGACCAGCCGATCAACGGTGAGATGATTGAGCAAAAAAAACTCGGTTTTCATATCCCTTTCAAGGAACTATCACCCGAAAGACTACTCAGAGCCATCGATGCGACAGAAAACCCGGTGATAACGCAAAATTGCAAGGCCGCTGCCACAGCCATCAGGAACGAAAATGGCCTGGAAAAAGCAGTCCATCTCCTTCATCAATATTTCCAATAGGATACTCTATATCCGTGGTAATCCTCTCAACTTCGCGCTTTACCTTAACGTTAACATACTCCCGTTAAATATACTTCTCTGTTTGCCTTCTTATATCCAGGATGAGCAGAAAGGAACACAAGCTCAGCCGCTAACTTAAAATCACAAACAAAATGAAAAAGATCTTTACACTCACCGCCCTGGCAGCCGCCGGCCTGCTGATCGCCACCCGGAGCGATGCCCAGATTCCTGCTCCTGTTTACCAGCAACCTGCTCCTGTTTACCAGGAACCCTATCCGGCAGATCAGGGCGCCTATACCTACCCCGGCGGGTATGCTTACGGCGATGGAGTAGCCTTTGCAGCTGAGTTCCCCGGGTATGCATACTATGATTACCCTGTCTGGAACGGCCACTATCGGGATTATGCCTACTATGCCCACTACCGGCCGTTTTTCCAAAGAAGGTATGCAGGATATTTCAACGGCGGCCGCTTTGACGGAGGTCGTTTTCAGCGCGAAAACTACGGTCGCGGTTATGCATATGGTGGCGGCGGCTATGCCAATCGTGGATATGTCAACCCCGGGTACGCCAACCGCGGCAACTTCAACCGCGGCAACTTCAATCGCGGTTATGCTGGTCACGCTTATGCAGGCCGCGGCGGAGTCAGCGGTCATGCCGGCGCTCAACGGGGTGGTTTCGGCAACCATGGCGGTGGCGGTGGCAACCATGGCGGTGGCGGATATGGCCATGGACGCAGGTAAAAAATAACACCCACTATACATCGAATGGCGCGGCGCACAGCTGCGCCATTCGCATTTCCGGAATAAATTATTACCGATGACCGGACACCTCTGTTCCGGGACGCCACGTGTAGAAAAAATTGCTCACTCCCGACGCCGCAGAGCGCTATAATCCGATGATTCCCTGTTATAATGCGGCCATAAAAATTTGGCACAGATATGGACCTTTTAACGGTAATTTAATGCCGTTTGTTATGTTATCTAATACCCTTGAAAACGTTCTCCTTGTTGACGATGATGTCGACCATCTCTCCATCTGTAGCCTCATTCTCCAAAGACGAAATTATGCAGTGCGTATCTTATTGGGTTGTAAAAATTTGGATGAACTGATTGAGGTCGTCCGGGAATTCCGGCCGGGAATCATCTTTATGGATCACGATATGCCCGGAATCGGCGGCCTGGACGCCACCAAAGGACTGAAATCAAATCCGCTGTCGAAATCCATCCCGGTCATCTATTTTTCCGGCCAGGACGATGTGGCTCAACTCGCTGCAGCAGCCGGTGCAGATGACTTTCTACGCAAGCATTTTTACATGCCAAGGCTATTGGAGCTTACTGCCCGCTACACTGCCTGATATACCTGCCTGCCCTTTCAGTTCTCGTTACTGGCCATGGTGTCTTCCAAAAAGCCAAAATTCCTTATATTCAGGCCTCAAACCACTCCTAACCATGCACCCACGACTATTTTTGACACTGCTTTGTCTCGCTATCTGCCTGATGGGCTCCGCTCAACAAAAAGGCTATTATCGCACCCCCGCCATCTACAAAAATACCATCGTCTTCACCGCCGAAGGCGATCTCTGGAAATACGACCTTTCTACCGGCGCCACAGCCCGGCTGACGACCCATGAGGGTCTTGAGCAGCATCCCCTCATCTCGCCCGACGGCAAAACGATCTTTTTCTCGGGCCAATATGAAGGCGCAACAGAGCTCTATTGCATGGGTATCGACGGCGGAGTGCCCAAACGGCTGACCTATGACTTTGACGGTCATTTTATGCGCCCCACCTGCTTTACCGGCGATGGGAAGATCATCTATCGTACCCAGCGCTACGATGGACTTCCTTCCTGCCAGTTGATTCGACTGGACCCGGCCACGATGACCCGCGAGCCATTGCCGCTGGCAACAGGATCCGACGGTTGCTATGACGAGACCGGCAACCTGTACTTTACCCGCTGGCCTTTTCAGGGCAGCAGTACCAAGCGTTATAAAGGCGGCACAATAGAGCAGATCTGGAAATTTGACGGCCGGCACGAAGCGACGTGCCTGACCTGCGACTTTGACGGCACCAGTACCCGGCCGATGTTGTATAATAATCGTATCTATTTCGTATCCGACCGCGACGGTACCATGAACCTCTGGTCCATGGATAAAGACGGCAAGAACGTCAAACAGAATACCTTCTCCAAAGGCTGGGACCTCCAATCGCCCTCCATCTATGCCGCCACGATCGTCTACCAGAAGGGCGCTGATCTCTGGATATATGATGCCGCGGCCAATACGGAGAAGATGCTGGACATCCGCCTGCAGTCGGACTTTGACCAACGGAAACCCCGGTGGATCAAGAGCCCCGTCACCGCCATCACGAACAAGGCTGTTTCTCCCAACGGCAATTATGTGGCGTTGATCAGCCGCGGACGCGTCTTTGTCTCCCCCGTCAAAAGCGATCGCTGGGTGGAAATAAACCGCCACAGCGGCATCCGGTACAAGGAGGTACATTTTATCAATGACAAGAGTCTTGCACTTTTGTCCGATGAGAGCGGAGAATATGAGATCTGGAGCGTCAACGCCGACGGCAGCGAATCGGCAAAACAGCTGACAAAAGGCACCACGACGATGATCCGCAGCTTTATTCCCTCCCCCGACGGCAGGCTTATCGCCTATGACGATAAGAACGATGTGTTGCGCATTGTCGAGACGGCTACAGGTGCTATTAAATATACTTATGCAGACGCTTATTCCGGCGTTCACGACGCTGGCTGGTCCCCCGACAACCGTTTTTTGCATTTTACCCGTGGCATCGAGAATCTCAACGATCAGATCTGCCTGGTGGACACCCGGACGATGAAAATGGAGCCTATAACTACGACAAGGCTCAACAGCGGCAGCCCGGCCTGGTCGACGGACAGCAATTGGCTGTTCTTTGTCTCCGACCGCAACCTGCATACGCGCGTGAACTCCCCCTGGGGCTCGTATCAACCTGAGCCCTACTATACAGAGACGAACAACTTCTACGTGATGCCGTTGGACCCGGCGGCAAAGTTTCCCTTTTTGACGACGGATAGCTGGCTGACAGATTCCTTGTTCAACCCGGCGATTGCCGGCCACAAGAAATCGGCGCCAATGGCTAAGACCTATGACTGGGAGAAGCTTCAAACGATGCTTTACCAACTTCCGGTGAAGAGCGGCAATTTAGATCGGCTGCAGGCCGCGGATGGCTGGCTCTATTGGCTGGATGAGGGTCCGGCAGGCAGCAGGGATCCCGGCCCACGGCTGATGGCATTAAAAATAAAGGAGAGTAAGAAATACGAACCGGTAGAGATCGCTACAGGCGTGGCGGATTTCCAACTCTCGGCCAACAAGAAAAAGCTCCTCATCAGTTTCCGGAACCGGACCATCGCAGTCGATGACGCCAGCGGGCAAAAGATCGACGCAGATAAAAGCAAGCTCTCGCTGGACAACTGGAGTTTCCAGGTGGACCCCGTTGACGACTGGAAGGAGATGTTTGCCGACGCCTGGCGGATGATGCGGGATTACTTTTATGACCGGGATCTGCATAAGGTAGATTGGGTTGAGACGCGGAAACGATATGAGCCGTTAGTGGATCGGTTGACGGACCGGTACGAACTGGACGACCTGCTGGCTCAGATGGTGGGTGAATTGTCAGCCCTGCACACGTTTGTAGGGGGAGGCGACAAACGAGTGTCCCCTGATCAGATCCCGACGGGTTTCCTCGGCGGCACCTTTAAAAAAGAACAACGGGGCCTGCTGATCGAACATATCTACCACACCGATCCCGATTACCCCGATTTCACCAGCCCGTTGCATCATCCCGAAGGGCATATCCGGGAGGGGGATGTGATCACTGAAGTAAACAATGTTCCGTTAAACCAGGTGGCGGACATCTCCATACTCCTGGCCAACAAGGTGGATATCCCGGTAAAATTAAGCCTGCTGGATAAGGACGGCAAGCCCTATGAAGAGGTCGTTCGGCCCTGCGATGCCGGCACGGACGCCGATCTGCGCTATGCGGAGTGGGAGTTGACACGGCGCGAGAAGACGGATAGCTTGAGTAATAACGACATCGGCTATGTACATCTGCGGGCGATGGGCGGCGGGGATATGGATGATTTTGTAAAACAGTTCTACCCTGTCTTCAACCGCAAGGGGCTGATCCTCGATGTGCGGCACAACTTCGGCGGCAATATCGACAGCTGGGTACTGGAAAAGCTGCTTCGTAAGGCTTGGATGTACTGGCAGGCGCGCAGTGGCGGTCCGTTATGGAATATGCCCTATGCCTTCCGCGGCCACATGGTGATCCTCTGCGATCAGGTCACCGCCTCCGATGGCGAGGCTATCACCGAAGGCTTCCGCCGCCTCGGTCTCGGCAAGGTGATCGGCATGCGAACCTGGGGCGGTGAGATCTGGCTGTCAGCGGACAACCGTCTCGTGGATAACGGCATCGCCAGCGCGGCCGAACTCGGCGTCTATGGACCCGAAGGGAAATGGCTGATCGAAGGTCATGGCGTCGACCCGGACATCGTCGTCGACAATCTCCCCTTTGAAACCTTCAAAGGAAAAGATGCCCAACTGGAAGCCGCCATCGATTACCTCAAGAAAATGATCGCCGCCGAGCCGGTGACCATACCCCAGGCCCCGCCGCATCCCGACAAATCTTTCCACTACGAACCATAAAAAATGAAAATCAACATTGTTCTCCCCCTTTTGCTGAGTCTGGCCTTCCGTACCCACGTTAATGCCCAAATACCCGCATCGCCAAACCTGACCATGTATGGCCGCGGCATATATCCCGGCGACGATAGCACTTTTGACGATCTGCGGCTATCCGGTTTTACCACCGTTGTACTTTCCAGTTTCTATATCCATGAAAATGGTGACGTCTACTCCGGTGACAGCAGGAACCCGATCATTCACGACGGAAAATACATCGGCGATAAAGAATGGCTTCGCCGGATCGCTTCGCTCAGGCAAAAGCCCGGGTCCGTCACCCGCATTGAAATCCTGCTGGAAGGCAGATGGTACAACCAGCCTCCCAATACCTTTGACTATATCCGGGATTGGTCGGATTCCACCCGCCAGATACCAGGTATCGTCACCGGCACCGGCAATAACAGTACCCTCTATAGAATAACAGCCCTGTTCAAGTACGAACTGGGAGTCGATGCGGTCTCCATCGACGATGAATCCGTATATGACAGCGTTTCCGTCATTCGTTTGGGAGAAATGCTCCATCGCCTGGATTTGCACATGTCCCTATGTCCCTTCACCCATCTGCCATACTGGAAGGCGCTGATCAACGGATCGGAAAAAGGACTGATAGATGCAATATACCTCCAGTGTTATGATGGCGGTGCCAGCAACACGCCCGGTAAATGGGTAGACAGTCTGGACAATATCCCGTTATACCCGATATTCCTCTGCCGCGGGGCTTTCAGCACCTGCGCGACCAATCACAATAGCAAGAGCCCCGACGAGATCAGGGCCGAAATGATCAGGTTCAAAACAATTTACCCCGGTATGAGCGGCGGCGCCATCTGGCAAATGCAAGACATCAAAAATTATGTAAAAAGCAACTGCGCAATCAGTGATCCTCAGTCTGGAACGGCTACCTCGGTAAAAGAATACATGACGCAGCTGAAGAATAGTTTGCAGGAAGGACTATCAAGATAACATAGGTTTAGCGGGACGAGTCAGGTGGGCGATGAATAGTTGGTTGCAGGAATTTGCCTATCGCATTCATATCAGCTGGTGGATCTTTGCCGTCGCTGGGGCCCTGGCCCTTTCGATCGCCCTGCTGACCGTGGGCTTCCAGGCCCTGAAGGCTACCCTGGCCAATCCTGTTAAAAGTTTGCGAACAGAGTGATATCTTAATTACTTCTTCAAAAACCCTTGCAACGTCATCCACTCGATGAACCTGTCCGTCCAGGTATCGGTAGGCAGTCCCTGCTTTTTCAATCCAAAACCATGGCCGCCCTGCGCGTAGATATGCAATTCAGCGACGTGTTTGGCAGTTATCCATGCCGTATACAGCGAGACCGCTGCAAACTGCAGGTTATATTGGTCGTTGCTGGCCGCGGCAATAAAGAGGGGCGGCGCATCGGCCGGTATCGTATCATGCTCCATTGACGGCAGGCGCCCTCCATACACAAATCCAACAAAATCAGGTCGATTCTCGGGGGTATAGTGATAGGCCGAAGCAGCCGATATCACCCCGCCGGCCGAAAAGCCGATGATGCCGATCCGTTGGGGATCGATGCCATATTCCGCGGCGTGGGCACGCACATAGGCAAGCGCCTGCCGGCCATCGGCAATAGCCATGTCTGCCACTGTCGCACGCTCTGCGTCTGCGCCCTTGCGCGTCCGATCTTCTGTTTCCTGCTTATAGGGATCCCCGCCCTGGATGTGCATCAGCCGGTACTTTAATAAGAAGGCGGTAATGCCCTTGCTTTGCAGCCATTTGACCACCCCATACCCTTCCTGCATGATAGACAACGAATGAAAGCCCCCGCCGGGACAAACTATAATGGCCGTAGCCGTTGGCACATGAGAACTATCGGGCAGATAAACCGTCAGGGTCGGTTTGCTGACATTGAAAATGGCGTTGGAATGGTACATGTTGTTGTCGCTTTCCTGCTCACTCCAGGTCCAGCTTTCGGACCCTGGGGCCGCGCCGGGATACAAGGGGATGACTTTTTGCTGCGCTTTGAGCGCGAGGGTGAAAAGCAGGAATAGAATACTTGAGAAGAGCTTATTCATATGTTGGCATTTAGATTGCAAGATCGTTAATAAAGATAATTTATGCCAAAACAATCAACAATTGAAGCTGCCAAACGCGACAAAGCGCAAGGCAAATCCGCCGGCACCCAGGCGGGAGAATTCATCAAAGAAGAAATGGACAAAATCCGCAGCGGTGAGACCGGCGCCCGCAATACCAAACAGGCCATCGCGATCGGCCTCTCGGAAGCGCGGCGTTCGGGCGTGAACCTCAAGCCACCCGCCCGGGGCAAGACTTCCGAAAAAACAAGAAAAAGCGCTCAAAGCGCCTACGAAAAAGGTCAGCGGCATGAGCCCGTCGATCCTGTGCGTAGCCGTGCTCGTGAAAAAGCGATGAAGAAAACCCGAGCGCAGGGTACACGATAACTATGTTCTTACCTGGCTTGCAGTTCAATTCCTTAATTGTCCTTACTGTAGTATTTGTTTAATGGTTTCCCCAATCGCGCGTAATAACTCCACATCAGGGGTCTTTCCTGCCTGATCTTCGGGAAGGATCGCCCGCCAGTCACTCTGTTCGTCGCGCTCGAAAATGACCAGGACGTCATGGACGTTGACCTCCAAAACAGCCACATAGCCACGCCGTCTCAGCAATGCTTCGAATTGATGTTCAATTCCTTTAAAAGTCACGGGAAGGAAAAAGGGTTCATCCATTGAGGACGAAGGTAGGAAAAAGCTGCACCCAGCGTATTTCATCCTATATAGAAGAAGGCAGGAAGATAAAATGGCTATTTTTTGAGTCGTCTTGCAGCAGACGCTTTAGCCGCTGACCTAAGTTCGTTTGCGAGGCTCTCGCCGTTCCTGGGCTTGACAGCTTTCTTTGCCGTTGTTCTATTCTTTGCCGGTTTTACTTTCGGAGATTTGGCTGATTTCTTTACCATAGTTGCACGAAATTAGGTATTTCTTATCGAACCCTTCATATATATGCCATATCTCGCTCTAAACTTACCCCATTCCTGCATCACAGGATTTCATTATGCGACAGATTTCGGCGGGATGGCCGTTTATACGCAACATGGCCCATCGGATATTAACGGAGGTAGTCAGCCTACTGCTTTTCCCGTCACGTTTTCCCACGCCAGATTGGAGACCCCACTAGCATTAATCATCTATGCCCGTCAAAATTTATATCTACATGATTTATAGTGATTATTGGACCATTTTGTAATATTAAGTGAACGACAGGCGTTCCTATAAGGACCACAACTTTAAGCGATCCAATATTCTATTATGAACATCAGTCAAATACAATACATTGATAATCAATGGAATAATATTTTAATTGCCAAAGATTTCGAGCCAGCGAAGGCCCAATTGGTATTGGCATTCGGAAGTGGGCACCTCGTCACCAACCAGGAATTGTTCGGCTACATACGCAGACTCTATCCCGCCGCCTCGATTGTAAGCGCTTCCACGGCGGGTGAAATCGCCGGCGAGACGGTATGTGATAACAGTATAGTAGTGACAGCTCTTGAATTTACGTCGACCGCCATCCGGTGTTGCTCCACGAATATCAATGAACATGCAGGCAGTTATTCAATGGGCAGGCATCTGATGAAAGAGTTATCATCCGACGACCTGAGCGCCGTCTTCATTATTTCCGACGGCACCTTCATCAACGGCAGCGAACTGGTGACTGGCTTCGCGGAGAATAATCCCGGCAAAATACCCGTGACCGGGGGACTTGCGGGGGATGGACCAAGGTTCAGCCACACTTTTGCAGGGCTCGACCAATTACCCGCGGAGGGTAATGTGGTTGCCGTCGGATTTTATGGGAACCGTATCAGGGTAGGGCATGGTTCCTTCAGCGGCTGGGACGAATTCGGCCCGGAAAGGACCATTACCCGCTCCGACAAAAACAGCCTGTACGAGATCGACGGTAAAAAAGCCCTTGACCTTTATAAGGAATACCTGGGTCCTTATAAAGAGGAACTCCCCGGGTCTGCCCTGCTGTTCCCGCTCTCTTTAAAAGAGCCGGGATCCAGTGACCTTCTTGTCAGAACCATTCTCAGCATCGATGAGAATGAAGGGTCGATGCGTTTTGCCGGCAACCTCCCGCAAGGCAGCAAGGTCAGGCTGATGAAAGGCAGTTTCGACCGACTGATCGACGGTTCTTCTACCGCCGCCAAAAATTCTATCTCCTGCGCAGGAGAGACCTGCCCCGAATTGGCCATACTCGTTAGTTGTGTAGGCCGCAAACTGGTCCTGCAGGACAGGACCGACGAAGAAGTGCAGGTCGTGCAGCAAATATTTGAGGAACGCACCTGCCTGGCCGGCTTTTATTCTTATGGTGAGATATCTCCTTTTAACCCGGCCACCCATTGCGAGCTTCACAACCAAACGATGACTATCACCACTTTCTCCGAATTCTAAAGCCTATAAGTCGTATTCTTCCGCATGAACATAACAACCTATCATAAATTATTGGAGAGGCAAGTCGCCAGGATACTCGGTAAAGAATTGCTGGATCAGGAGCCGGTCCTGAAATTCCTGGAACTGATCAATAATTCCTATAACAATTTTGAAAGGGATAAGAAGATTTCGGAACATGCTTTTTCCGTAAGTGAAAAAGAATACCAGCAATTGGCGCAGCATCTGCGCGAGCAGAACCAGATCCGCCTGCAGTCCATCGTAAAACTGAAAAAAGCCATCCTTGCGCTGGATCCCTTGGCCAGTGTCCATTCCGGGGACAATGATGATGAAGACCTCATCAACGTGATCTCATTTCTGGAAGAGCAGATTCAGAAATCCAAATTGCTGGAGGCAGAACTGATCAGTGCAAAGGAATCGGCCGAGCAGGCGGTAAAGGCCAAGACGGATTTTCTTTCCGTCATGAGCCATGAGATCAGGACGCCGCTAAATGCGATTATCGGAATTAGCCATCTGCTTAACCGGGAAGAGCACCTACCATTGCAGGAGGAGAACCTGGACACTCTCTCCGTTTCCGCGGATAACCTGTTTATGCTCATTAACGATATCCTGGATTTTGCGAAGATCGAAGAAGGGAAGATCCTCTTTTCGGAGAAAAATATCTCCCTGCGACGTTTTGTTGCCGGCATTAAGATGGCTAATCGCATAAAGGCAGAAGAAAGGGGTAACAGCATCAAGGTGCTTGTCGACGATGATCTGCCGGAATATGTGAAAGGGGATGACCTGCGGCTCGGGCAAATATTGAACAATCTCCTCTCCAATGCCAACAAGTTCACGTCCAACGGCAGCATCGTCATGGAAGTGTTGCTCACCAGGGTCCTTGAGGAGAAAGTGGAAGTCAGCTTTTCCGTGACGGATACCGGCATCGGAATCGAACCCTCCAAACAGAAAATTATCTTTGAACGGTTCGCCCAGGCGAATTCGGAGATCACCCGCCAGTTCGGAGGCTCCGGCCTTGGGCTGGCCATCATCAAAAAGCTGCTTAACCTGCAGGACAGTGATATCCACGTGGAAAGTGAACCCGGTAAGGGTTCAAAGTTCTATTTCAGCTTATTGTTCAGGAAGGGAGACGGGGTCGCGGTGGAAGACCCGCAGCAATCCTCCTTCCACAATGGAGATCTCGGCGGCGTGAAGGTCCTGCTGGTCGAGGATGTGGAATTCAATGTGCTGGTGGCGGAAAAAATGCTGAAAATATGGAATGCGGTCGTGGAGGTATCCAATAACGGAAAGGAGGCAGTCAAAAAGGCGATGGGCGGATCCTATGATATTATCCTGATGGACCTCCAGATGCCCGTGATGGACGGTTATACGGCCGCGCGCTGCATCCGCGAATTTGATTTGGGCACACCCATTATCGCGTTGACCGCTTCAGCTTCCCCTGACATGCGCCAGAAGGCGTTGGATCATGGCATGAACGATAGTCTTTCCAAGCCTTTTAACCCAAATGACTTCTTTGAGACGGTCAATAAGTATACTCGGAACAGAGCAGCCGGGAACTCCGGCTGATGGCTTCCACTCTTGCTATTGGATACAACCTTTTAGATAGGGGGCCATTGACTCGTCCTGAAATCCCTATACCGCGCAGTGGGGCCGATGGTATTCGGTGAAAAAAAAGCCGGAGGCTGCTTAAGCGGTCTCCGGCGATTCGGGAAATAATTTATGATCAAAGCTTATCAATCCATTCTTTAATCTGGTCTTTCGTCTTACCGGTCTTCTTTTGAAGGCGGCCATATAGCTCGTCTTCCTTTCCCTCTTCATACAGCAGATCATTATCTGTCAGGTCTGCATACTGTTGTTTGATCTTGCCCTTTGTTTCGTTCCAGTTGCCTTTAAGCTTCAGACTGGTGCTGCCATTAGGTTTGTGTTCCATAATGAATGTTTTAGAAATTAACAATGAATGTCAATAGAAGATATTGCAAAAGTCGGTCCAGGGAACTAATTACCCACTCCGCCTCGCTAAGCTTGGCTTACCAAAACTTTATTTAGCTCATCCCGCATCACCCGCTTATCCACATCCACTCCCGACCAATACTTAATGGCAATAACGCCCTGGTTAACCAGCATCTGCAACCCGTCCAAGGTGACACAACCCCGCGCCGCGGCTTCGCCAAGCAAATGGGTCCTGGGCGGGTTAGGAATCGCATCCGCCACCACCATCCCCCGCCGCAGGGTATTAAAATCAATGTCCAGCCGTTCATGGACATTCGGATAGAGCCCGATGGAGGTAGTGTTAATGACGATATCCGTATCCGCAGGGATCTGATAAGTGTTCTCCCAGTTGTGACCGGTTGCCATTACCGGGGTGCGGCTGCCCAGCAAATCCACCAGTATGTCACGACGTTCCCGGCTGCGGTTGACGATGATAACCTCCAGGGCGCCCGCCAAAGCCATCTCCACCGCCACGGCGCGGGCCGCCCCTCCCGCTCCGAAGATCACCAATTTCTTACCTGCCGGCTTCGTGATCTCGCTTATCGCCTCAACAAAGCCCTTTCCATCCGTATTTTCACCGATCCACAGATCGTCCCTACGCACCACCGTATTGACCGCTCCTATCACCCGGGCCGATTCTCCCAGGCCGTCCAGGTAAGGGATCACCGCCACCTTATGCGGGAGGGAGCAATTGAATCCAACCCAGCCCATAGCCTTAGCCCCCCGGACCGCATCCCCCAATCCTTCTGGCGGGACTTCGCAGTTGATATATCGCCAGTGGAGGTGATGATGCCGGTAGGCCGCTTCGACCATGGCCATAGTCGGATTTTCAGCAGCCGGCATAGCAAAACAACCGGTCAAGCGGGGAAGGAAGTCGGGTGTGTTCATATTAGTGTCGGTTTTCTTGGCCGTGAAGATACTTATTTAGCCCACCACCTCCCGAGACAGCAGTTCTCCCGTGCCGGCGGAGTTATCAATGCATATCCTGCCAATGATACCGCTTTACCTTTACTGTTGGGTCACCCGCTGCATTAATCATTGCCGCAGCAAGATCTTTTACCTTTATACTGCGGTACCTTCTCCAGTTACCCGTTAACAGGGGATTGATCATTGCAAAGAGTCCTATAAACAATCTTTCTGCTGGCCGGCTTTCTTTCCGATCTCCTACGAGCATTGAGGGCCTGAAGATATATGTATGTTCAAATCCAAGTGCAATGATATCGGCTTCAACTTCTCCCTTCGTCCGCACGTAAAAGATTTTCGAATTCGCATTGGCGTCTATTGCCGAGACAAGGAGGACGGACCTGGCGCCATTTTCTTTGGCGATACGCGCAGCCAAAACGGGATAGTCATGGTCGACGCGATAGTATTCATTTTGGTCGGGCGTTTTCTTTTTAGTAGTGCCCAGGGTAATAAAAACCTCATCGGCGCGAATCTGGTCCTTAAGATCGGAGAGGGAAGCGTAATCGCCAATGAACATCATGAGCTTAGAATGCTTTATGGGCAGTGGCTTTCGGACGACTATAGTTATCTTGTCATACTCAGGATGATCCAGGAGTTGCGCGAGTAGGCTGGAGCCGACAAGCCCGCTGGCGCCGAATAGGATCGCTGATTTCATACTTAAAGTTAGGCAAATAGTTTAAACACCGACCTTTTAACAAAAGTCCCAATAAATCAGGCCATCGTCGCGAAGCAGCCGCACCCCTCATCATCACCGCGCCAGTATAGCCCGCTTAACCGACGCGCCGATCCCCTTAATAAACAGGTAATTCGTCGCGCCGCCGATCGCCGCACCCAAAAACGGCACCACCCGTGCCGCCGTTTCCGCGGACATGCGAAGCAACAACCTTTCCGCCACCCGCGTCAGCACCGATTTCGTGAACATGACCCCCGCTTCCACGCCGATCGAAACTGCCACGATAGACATAAAGTCGTCAAAGCTGACTTCATGTTCTCCGGTCCGGGCATAGATAGCGGCGATAGTCACCCTAAACTGCTGGGTGATAGTATTCAGCATATCCACTGGTACGCCAAAGGCCAGCGTAGCAGCCCCGCCAATGCCGGAGACAATCCCCGTGGTGGCAGCCAGCCGGGCGCAATGAGTGATGTAACGATCCAAACCTAACTTGTCGACATGCAGCTTGATCGCATCTTTATCCATCCGCTCGAATATGCGTCTGAAAGCATAAGTAGCCAGCAAGTTGGCCTTTCTGCCTTTATTGTAGGTGTTATAAGATGTGATCATACCGGTAATGGTGCAAAATCCGTACCCGTTCCTGCGACGTTTTAACATCTCCGAAGCGTTTCATTAACACCTGAATAAGAAGTCGTTAACCGCGTCTTACCAAGTCGCTGCCCCATTAGGTATTAATTTAGTCTCCTAACTTATCGAACACACCATGCGTTATTTAACCTCTTACGGCTTGACCGCCCTGGCGATCATCCAGGCCGCCTGTAAACCGATCCTCTCGATCAAATTGACAGGGATGCCGGCGCCAAGCCTCCCGGACACAACAGAATGTATCGTATTGGGTTGGACCGATACGACCCGGCCCTCGATCACGAATATCGCCCATCTAATCTATACGGAACCAAACCCCGGATCCTGGGACGAACCCATGGTCCTCGCCAACCTGAAAGCAATGGCGTTAAAAAATGGCGCCAATCTGCTGCGGATCACTAAAGTTCAATATCCGGCGCGCAGGACAGCGGGATCGGCGGCCGTCGATATCTATAATGTCCCCGATCCGCGGATTTACGAAAAGCAGATCATTTGGTCTCCCTACCGACGACTGACGGTGGCGGATTTTAAAGGATCACCTCCGCTTACCGCGGATTCCGCTCAGGGTGGCGGCAGCGACTGCGAGCTGTATTTTCCCATCCTCTATTATGGCAAGATCATAGAAAGCGGTTATGTTGCGCAAGCCCGATTTCATTGCCGGTCGAGTTGGGTCAGCCCACAGGCAAAAAACCCGGCAGCCTTACTCCTTCATGAACAGGGAACCTTTGACCTATGTGAACTCTACTGCCGCCAGCTGGAATTTTTCGTGCAACATACTACGTTCACACATGCCAACTACCCGCCGGATAGCGCGCTGGTCTATATCATCCGGCCGAACAATTACAATACGGTCTTTTGGAAGCGGATTGGGCTCAATCCGTTCTATTTTATTGCTCCATATTTCTTGTTTATAAATCCGGATCTCTTCAGAGTCTATGACGGAGCCGCGAATTCCTACTGGATCCGTAAACGCAACTATATCTACCGGATTTATTCGCCGGGCACCCGCACCTTATCACCGGAGAAGTTTGCAGAGCCCAGCTTCAAAGGGCATAAGTCTTTGTCTTTATCCGTTGCCCCCGGCAAAGTATACTATGTGGAAATGAAGGTAATCGAACACCGTTTTATGCAGTTCGATGTTCCCGTGCTGAAGTTACTGAGCGAAGAAGAAGGCAGCGCCATGTTGAAAAAATCAACCCTTTTCAACGATTACCAGGGTTTGCCGCTGCCCGTTCCGCAGGACATACTGCAGTAAGATCAAATAAATGGTATGATGCGAAATTTTACCCAGTTCACTTTCGATTTGATAGTGAGATGGGAAAACCCTAAATTACTATTTTTTCAAAACAACTGGAATGAGAAGATTTATACTATCTTTTTTAACGGCCTTGAACGTCTGCTATCTGTATGCGCAAACTGCAACCAATGACGCGGCAGGCTATGATCCGCATGATCTTTTTACGCAAACCTTTAATATGCCGGCGGGGAACCGGTTTCGGTCTGCAAAGGGAATTCCCGGACCCGATTACTGGCAGAACGCGGCCAGCTACCTGATACATGCCAACTTTAGCGAGCGGGATACCTCCGTTACCGGCGATGTTACGATCACCTATACCAATAACAGTCCCGATCCGCTGGACTACCTTTGGCTGCAGTTGGACCAGAATATTTTCAAGCCTTCATCGAGAGGTGTTGCGGCCACCAAATATCCCGGCGATTTTTTCGAGATCCTGGGAGGCACTGTTAACGGAGGCTACGAGATAACAGATGTCAGAATAACACAAGGGGAGAAGATTTATCAGGCAACTCCCATCATCTCGGATACAAGAATGCAGCTTCGCCTGGACAGGCCTGTATCTCCCAAAGGGGGTAAGGTATCCGTCAAAATGCATTTCCACTTCAATATCCCACTCGACGGAGCAGGGCGCTTTGGGAGGCAATACACCAAAAACGGAGTTGTTTATCAGATCGGGCAGTGGTATCCGCGCATGTGCGTTTTTGATGAGGTAGAAGGATGGAATACCCTCCCCTATATGGGATTGGGTGAGTTCTATTGCGACTATGGTGACTATGAATACTTTGTCACCGCCCCGGCGGAGATGATAGTATATGGCTCAGGCGATCTGCAAAATCCGGCCGAAGTGCTGACCGCCACGGAAATAAAAAGACTGGCTGCGGCGGCCGCCAGTGATAAAACGGTCACTATTATCAGTGCTGAAGAAGCAGGCAAGGTCTTTACCCGGCCTACTGTGAAGGGAAATCTTACCTGGCATTTTTCCATGAAGCACACCAGGGATGTGGCCTGGGCTGCGGGCAAAGCCCTGATATGGGATGCCGCAAGGATAAACCTGCCGTCGGGCCGAAAAGCTATTGCCATGTCCTGTTATCCGGTTGAAAGTGACGGGGATACGGCTTGGACGCGGTCGACCGAATACTTAAAGGCCAGCATGGAAACCTATTCCAAAAATCTCTTTGAATATCCCTGGAACGTGGCTATCAGCAGTGCCGGCATCACGCCGGGCATGGAATATCCCGGAATAATCTTCAACACCTATAGCGAGGTGAAAGCCCGCTTATGGTTTTTGATCGCCCATGAGATTGGTCATAACTGGTACCCGATGATCGTGGGAAGTAATGAAAGAAGATACATGTGGCAGGACGAAGGCTTTAACACTTACGTCAATTATATCGCGACCGACCTGTTCAACCATGGAGAGTACGTGAATGCTCCGGCTTATTTCGACAAGGCCTTTTTTGCGTCCCGTGATTACATGCAGTTCATGCAATACAAAGACCCGTTAATGACCGTTTCGGATGCGATGACGGAAGATCAGCATTATCAATTCTATGGCAAGACGGCTTATGGTCTCAACCTGTTGCGCACGGTTGTTGTAGGTAAAGAACGTTTTGACTATGCCTTTAGGAAATATACGGAGGCATGGGCCTTCAAACACCCTACTCCCTATGACTTTTTCCATTGCATTAACAATGCCACGGGCGAGGATCTGAACTGGTTCTGGAAAGAATGGTTTTTCACTACCTGGAAACTTGACCAGGCCGTGACGGGAGTAGCGTATATCAACGGAGACCCCGCGAAAGGCGCTTTGATCACGATCGAAAACAAGGGTCAAATGATCCTGCCTGTTATTGCGACCATTACGCAAAGCAATGGCAAAACTGAAACCCTGCAATTACCGGTAGATATCTGGTATAGGGGCGGCAGCTGGACCTTCAAATATGCGTCGGAGACGAAAATCGATAAGGTGGTGCTAGATCCTGATCAGGTGTTACCAGATGTCGACCGGGGGAATAATCAGTGGGGGAAATAGATCAACATAAATAAAGTCATCAGCGGTCATTTATGCAAAAACAACTGTTGAGCCTTATTTCAAACCGGATATAAACAGACGACATAGTTGAATAATATACATTTGAGGGCAATATTCGGGCAAGTTCGATAATTCCCTCAGGTAGTTATAAAAAAGGCCTTGTAAATACGTGATTTACAAGGCCTAAAAATTCCTGTGGAGGTGAGGGGACTCGAACCCCTGTCCAAACATAATCGCCAAAAGCTTTCTACATGCTTATTCCGGCATTGATTGTCGGGAAATAACAGGAACCGGACACACCGATCATTTCCTTAGCTGGATGGTCTTAAGCAACAGTCACAGCCTTCTGTTACAGCATCCCGTATTTTTTTTGAGTCGGCGGTGCAACTTGGTAACAGGCCAACCTGTCACACGGCCCTAATGACTATCTAATCACTGATTAGGCAGCCATGGCATACGAAGTATTGCCATTTGAAGTTTGAATATTCAGATTAACGTGCTAATTATCCAACGCACGGCATGCTTATACCTTCAAAGATCTATGCTGTCAAAACCAGGCACCCCCAAAATCCCTTGGCCCGCCGCCAGCATCGCCCTTCGGCGCATCGGCCAGGTCAGTCTGCAAATATACGAAAAAATCTATCCCTCCCTTACCTGAACATCCTGAAAATATCCAACCCCAACGCATACACCATCAGGCTGAATAACAGCACCATTCCCACCATCTGCGCATATTCGATGAATTTATCGCTCGGCTTGCGCCCGCTGATCATCTCGACCAGCGTAAACAACGCATGCCCGCCGTCCAGGGCCGGTATCGGCAATACATTCATGAACGCCAGCAAAATGCTGAAAATAGCCGTCAGAGACCAGAAACTCTCCCAATCCCACTCGCTGGGGAAAACGCTTGCAATGCTGACAACCCCACCCAGATTATCCTGCACTTTCATTTCCTTGGAAGTGAACAACAACCGCAGGTTGCGGATATAGTTGACGAGTGTCTCGATGCTCCTGTGAATACCCGCAGGGACAGCCTGCAGCAAGGTATAATTGATCTGTACATAACCCAGGATGTCTTCCGGGCTCTTATACCGGATACCCGTGCCGATTTTTTCCTGCCTGGCCACCACCGCCTGCACCGTGTCATGCCCGCGGCGAAATGTCATCCTCTCCGACTTTGCCCGCAGGATGTAGTTCAGGGTGGTATCCCTGCCCAGATCCGAAGCATACTGGATAGCATGCCCATCCACGCCGATCAGTGTATCGCCTTTCTGCACATTGCCCTCCAGCACCTTGACTGCAGGCGTAACGCTATCGATGATCTGCGGATAACGGACACCGTAAAAACCAGCCAGCCTGTTCTTGGTCAGCGAGGAGATGAAGCCCGTCGGAATAGCCAGCTCCACCCGCCGCCCGTTACGCAGCACCGTCAGTGAAGTAGCCTCGTTCATGATGATGTCGGATCCTATAGAATTGACCTTCTTCACCGGCTTGCCGGCAATGGCAATGATATTATCCCCATCCTGCATTCCTATTTTACGGCCCAGCGTATCGGCATACAGTCCATATTTAAGGTTAGAAACGGGAATAAAGCGGTCACCCCATACCCACATGATCATGATAAAGATGACGAAAGCCAGCAGCACATTCACCGTCACGCCACCCAGCATGATGATCAGACGTTGCCAGGCCGGCTTGCTGCGAAACTCCCAAGGCTGCGCCGGCGCCTGCAATTGCTCCTTATCCATGCTCTCATCGATCATCCCCGAGATCTTTACATACCCGCCCAGAGGGATCCAGCCTATACCATATTCCGTCTCCCCGATCTTCTTCTTAAAGAGAGAAAACCACGGATTGAAAAATAAATAGAACTTCTCGACCCGGCACTTGAACCAGCGGGCAGTCAAAAAATGACCCATCTCATGCAAAATGACCAGAATGGAAAAAGATAAAAGGAATTGAAGTAATTTAGTCCCTACAGAGAGCCAATCGATTGCTAATAGTATCATAGTTATCAAATATCTGCTAAAATTCCCTTTTCGGGCCGCCACTAAAAAAATTCATCGAAATTTATCCTGTTTTAACACTTCGCCTACAGTTTGATCAGCGAAGCAGCAAAATTACGGGCCTCCCCATCGCTGTCAAAATATTCTTCCAGCGTCGGATGCTCGATAAAGGGCACTACCTGCATAGTGCGCTCCACCAGGTCTGTCATGTCCAGAAAGCCTATCCTGTTACGCAAAAACGCAAAAACCGCAATCTCATTCGCTGCATTCAGCACACAGGGAAGGTTGCCGCCCTTGTGAAGGGCCTCCGTCGCCAGACTAAGGTTGCGGAAGGTCTTGGTATCCGGCTCTTCAAAGCTTAATATTGCAGGCTTGCGGAAATCATACCGGGGAAACGTGCTGGGTATACGCCGGGGAAAGCTCAACGCATATTGGATCGGCAGCTTCATGTCCGGCAAGCCCATCTGCGATTTAATGCTGCCATCCTCGAACTGGATCATACTGTGAATGATGCTCTGCGGATGGATCACCACCCGTACCTGGTCAGGCTGCAGGTTGAACAACCACTTCGCCTCGATCATTTCCAGGCCCTTATTCATCAACGTCGCGGAATCGATCGTGATCTTGGCGCCCATGTTCCAGTTGGGATGCTGAAGAGCATGGTCCCGCTTGACATTGACCAGGAAATTTGGCTTTTTACCCAAAAAAGGTCCCCCGGAAGCAGTCAGAATGATCTTTTCGATCCGGTTCCTCGTCTCTCCGACCAGGCATTGAAAGATCGCAGAATGCTCGGAATCGACCGGCAGGATCGGCGCTTTACACTCCATCGCATTTTTCATCACGATATCTCCCGCGACGACCAGCGTCTCCTTATTGGCCAGAGCAATGGCCTTCCCCTGTTTGACGGCGCACAACGTAGGACGAAGACCGGCAAAACCGACGATAGCCGCCAGCATCATATCGTATACGTCCATGCAGGCTACCTCATCCAGTGCCTTTTCCCCGGCAAATACCTTGATGGGCCGTGCCCCCAGGGCCTGCTTCACATGCCCGTATTTCTTCTCGTCGCCGATCACGACAATATGCGGATTGAAATGCAATGCCTGCTTGATCAGCAGTTCATCATTGCTCTGAGCCGTCAGTACTTCGACGCTGAAGATGGTAGGATTCGCATCGATGACCTCAAGCGCCTGGCGTCCGACAGAACCGGTGCTGCCGAATATGGCAATCCTCTTTTTGAGTAACTCGTTTGACATTTTTGACATGTTATTCAACGTATTTTTCCAGCTCAGTCGCCAGCTTCCGGTCGTTGCTTAGCCGCGGTACCTTGTTCTGACCGCCTAATTTACCGACCGACTTCATGTAATCGATGAATCCATTCTTTTTGACAGTTCGGATTTGCAGGGGTTGCAAGATATTGCCCGTGATCAGATCGTCGTAATAGATATTTTTGGAACGCAGATGATTGTCGACAAGGATCGCAAAAGTAGACAGATCCGCCGGCCTGTCCCCGAACTCTACAAACCATTCATGGTAAGACCGGCCCTTCCCCTGCCTTATCATCGGGGCCACCGTAAACTCAGTAATATGCAACCCGGCTTCCGCAGCCGCCTTCATCAGGCTGTATTCCACCTCCTCGCCAATCACGTGCTCGCCAAAGGCAGAAATGAAATGTTTGGTCCTGCCCGTCACCACCAGGCGGTAGGGATTGACCGACACAAACCTCACCATATCCCCGATGCTATATCCCCAGAGCCCGGCATTGTTACTGACCACCAGCGCATAGTTCTCGCCTGTAGTCACCTCTTTCAGCGAAAGCCGGACAGGCCGTTCCTTTCCTATCTCCGAGGCCGGAATGAACTCGAAAAAAATCCCGCTGTTGGTGTTCAGCAACAACCCTTCTTCCTCACGAGAGTCCTGGAAGGCAAAGAAACCCTCCGAGGCAGGAAAGGTCTCGATCGTATCGACGGGCTTTCCGATACTGTCAAACAGCCTGGACTTATAGGGTTCGAAATTGACCCCCCCGTGCACGAGGACGGAAAAATTGGGGAAAATGTCCTTGATGGGTATCCCCTTCCGCTCGATCAGCCGGTCGAAATACATCTGTACCCATGGCGGAATACCACTGATCAGGGTCATATCCTGCCCCAGCGTCTCTTCCACGATCTTGTCTAATTTGGTCTCCCAGTCCTCTATGCAGTTGGTCTCATAGGAAGGCAGCTGGTTGGTGCGAAGATAGCCGGGGATATGATGGTTCACGATCCCGCTCAACCTTCCCGTCGGTATCCCGCCTACCCTTTCCAGTTCCGGCGATCCTGATAAAAAGATCATCTTCCCGTTGGAGAAAGCTGAATTGCCCGTGGTAGCCATATAATACAATAAGGCGTTCCGCGCCGTCATGATGTGATTGGAAATGGAGTCCTTGGTAATGGGAATGTATTTGACCCCACTGGTCGTGCCGGATGTCTTCGCGAAATAGATCGGCAGCCCCTTCCATAATACATTATGTCTGCCTTCCTTGATGCGGTTGATATAAGGAGAGAACTGCTCATAGTCCCGCACCGGGACCGCCTGGCTGAACTCAGTATAATTTTTTACCTCTGACAGTTTATGTTCGGTTCCGAATTCCGTTTTACTCCCTACCTGCAGCAACCCTTTCAATATGGCCTCCTGATCCGCCACCGCCGAAGTCATTCCCCTTTGGATGGCCTTGTAGACATAAGACGCAAATGGTCTGGCCAAAAAGGATTTAATCTTCATATTCATGCGGGCAAACCTACGTCAAAATGCTCAATAGACAATGTAAAGCCCGGCGTCCCCGAGTTCTCTCTCCCACCGTCAGATGTCGCAGCCGAAGCCCCCCTCTCCGGCCCGCAAAACTCCCTCCCAAACACCCACCGGCCGCCTCGGCTGACCAGCCCCCGCCACGCCAGGGAAAATCGCTTTATTTTTGTGCCGAAAGCCCATTTTTTTGCCCTTTCCCTTCTTTTTTTCCCGAATTCCCCTTACCTTTGCAGCCCTAATATCATTTTTTATGTTAGCAGTAGTGAAAATAGCCGGTCAGCAATTTAAGGTCCAGAAAGACCAGACTTTGTACGTCCCCAGGCTCGCAGGCAACGCCGGCGATAAAGTTGAGTTCGGCGAAGTCCTTCTTTCGCATGGCGACAATCTTTCCGTAGGAAAAGACGTCAAGGCTGTCATCAAAGCTGAAATCGTCGGTCATGTGCAAGGTGATAAGGTGATCGCCTTCAAAATGAAAAGAAGGAAAGGATTCCGCAAGAAACACGGTCATCGTACCCATTACACCAAAATCCACATCAGCGAGATTGCATAAACTGAGAAGCCGCCTCCGCGGCTTTAGGCTTAATTCGCGTTATTATTAAAATATCAAACTCTGATATATGGCTCACAAAAAAGGTGAAGGTAGTGTAAAGAACGGTCGCGACTCACACAGCAAGCGTTTGGGAGTTAAGATCTACGGCGGTCAACCCGCTATCTCCGGCAACATCATCGTCCGTCAGCGCGGTACGGAATATCATCCCGGAAAAAATGTTGGCGTAGGAAAAGATTTTACTTTGTTCGCTCTCAGTGATGGATTAGTTGAATTTCGTAAAGGAAAAGGTGATAAAACTTTCGTCATCGTCAACGCGGCTGAAACTGTTGCTTAGAAAAAAAAACGGAATATTTCAAAAAAATTTTTTGGATCTTCCGAAGAAGTTTCTATTTTTATGATTGTAATTGATTTACTAACCAATTAAATTCAAAAAAAATGGCAACTGCAAAGAAAGCCGCTAAGAAAAAAGCCGCTCCCAAAAAGAAAGCTGCTCCTAAGAAGAAAGCCGCTAAGAAAGCTGCAAAAAAGAAATAGTAATATTTCTTTAATAAAGCAGAACATATCAAAGTCCCGAAGTAATTCGGGACTTTTTATTTGTACAAAGCCCCGCCACTACTGGGATTCCTCGCCTTTACGTACCTTGGTCCCATGACAATCGACAATGACTATATCGCGGAAAAATTCAGCCTGCTCTCCAGACTCATGGACATCCACGGCGAGAATTCCTTCAAGACAAAGTCTTATTCAGTAGCCGCTTTTACACTCGAAAAACTGCCCTCACCCATCTCCCAACTCCCCCCGGAGAAGATGACCTCCATCCGGGGAATCGGGGACGCCATCGGCAAAAAGATCGTCGAAATCCTCGAAACGGGGGAATTAAGGCTTTTACAGCAATATATTTTTCAGACCCCTCCCGGGGTCATTCAGATGCTAAATATCAAGGGCCTCGGACCTAAAAAGATCGCCACCATCTGGAAAGAAATGGAAATCGAATCTATTGGTGAACTGCTCTATGCATGTCAGGAAAACAGATTACTCCTGTATAAAGGGTTTGGTGAAAAGACCCAGCACAATGTCCGGGCAGCCATCGAATTCTTCCTGCAGAACCAGGGCAGCCATCTGTATGCGGAAATAGAACCCTATGCCTCGCAGATCCATACGCTGCTGCAACAACAGTTCAATACGGAAAAATTGTCCTTCACCGGCGATTTCAGCCGCCAATTGGAAATTGTCGACCACCTTCAATGTGTCACTACAATCACCTCCGCCGCCGCTCAGTCTTTCCTCACCGCAGCGGGCTTTGAAGAAATACAACCCACTCCCTCATCCGCAGCAACCGCCGCATCCGCAATCGCAATATCCCCCGCACTCTCCCACTTCAAAACCCTCGAAGGCATCATCCTCGAACTCCTTCACACCACCCCCGATACCTTCGTCTCCACCCTTTTCCAAACCAGCTGCAGCGGTGAATTCCTCGAAGCCTTTAACGAAACCACACACTGGGACCCGAACGAGCCCCATCCCTCCGAAGAAGCGCTGTTCGCCGCTGCCAACCTGCCCTTTATCCCGGCCTGGCGACGCGAACAACGCATCGTACTGGAACGAGCCGCCCAATATCCGCTCACCCCGGACATCGAAACGCCAGATATCCGCGCCATCATTCACAGTCATAGTAAGTGGAGTGACGGCTCCAACACCCTCGCAGAAATGGCCACCGCCTGCATCGAAAAAGGCTACGAATACCTCGTCATCAGCGATCATAGCAAGAGCGCCGGCTATGCCAATGGCCTCAAAGAAGACCGGATCCGCGAACAACACGCCGAAATCGACGAACTCAACCACCGCCTCACTCCCTTCGTTATCTTCAAAAGTATCGAGAGCGATATTCTGACCGACGGTGCCCTCGATTATTCCCCTGATATCCTCTCCACATTCGACCTCGTCATAGCTTCCGTTCACTCCAATCTGAAGATGACCGAAGAAAAAGCCATGATGAGGCTACTCAACGCCATCAATAACCCCTACACGACCATTTTGGGCCACCTCACCGGCAGGCTGCTCCTCAGCAGGCCCGGCTACCCCGTCGATCATAAAACAATCATTGACGCTTGTGTAAAAAATAAGGTCGCCATCGAGCTGAATGCCCATCCCCGCCGCCTCGATATTGACTGGCGCTGGATATCCTATGCACTGGACCAGGGTGCCCTCATCTCCATCGATCCCGATGCCCACACTATAGAAGGATATAGTAGCATCCGCTATGGCGTACTCGCCGCCCGCAAGGCCGGCCTGACCCCGGACCGCAACCTTAGCAGCTTCAGCCTGGAGCAGTTCAAGGCCTATCTGGCAGAAAGAAAAAAATCGAAAGGAATTTAATACAGATCTCCGCCCTACTAATCGCTGCCATTCCGCACCGATGCCTTTGGCATCTAGCAGGGCTAATGATTGCCTTCGCAAGCGAAGGCCCGGGCGACTATTCAGGCTGTCGCCTGACTAGTCGCCCTCAGTACCGGCAGCTCCACATAAAAAGTCGTCCCCTCCCCCTCCACCGTCTCAAACCATATCTTCCCCTTCACCTGCTCGACAATCGTCTTACTCATCGCCAGCCCCAACCCCGTACCGGAAGACTTGGTCGTAAAATTCGGAATAAAGATCTTCGACTGCATCTCCAGCGGGATCCCTTCCCCATTATCCGCCACCTTCACAATAATCGACTCCTCCCTGTACTCCTCACTGACACTGATGACCCGCCGGCTATTGTTGTCACAGGCCTCCATCGCATTCTGCAACAGATTGGTAAAAAGGCGGTTCAGCTGCGTCTTATCCGCATAGACCATGATCCGCTGATGCACCGGTACCCACTTGAACAGCAGGTTCTCCGTCGTCTCATACAGCGAAGTCAGCGAATACAGCAATTCATGCAGGTCGAATACCTCCTTCTTGGGATTGCCGATATTGGCAAACTGCGAAAAATCGCTGGCGATCTTCGACAAGTGATCAATCTGCTCCACCAGCGTCTTGGCCACACTACTGGCCATCTCTTTCACATTCGCCGAATTATTGTCGATCGCCTTTTGCAAATACTGAATGCTCAGCTTCATCGGGGTCAGCGGGTTCTTGATCTCATGCGCCACCTGCCGGGCCATCTCCCGCCAGGCGCCCTCCCTTTCACTCTTGGCCAGGGCAGCAGCGCTTTCCTCCAACTTCTTCACCATCTTGTTATACTCCTTCACCAGCCCCCCGATCTCATCGTTGCGCGTCCACTCGATCTCCTCATTCGTCTTACCCAGGTTGACCTCCTGCATCTTTTTAGAGATCAGCAGGAAAGAAGAAGTGATCCTGTTGGTCAGGAACAGGGCGATCGTGCCCGCAATCAGGAAAATGAAGGCATTCAGGTTGATGATCGTGACGAGGAAATTGGAGATCTCATCCTCCAGCTCGTCCTGGGACGTAAAGGACGGGATATTGAGATAGGCATAGGCATTCCCATGACCATCCCTCAACGGACTGTAGACGCTCACGTAAGATATCCCGCCGATCTGCTCATAGTGGGTAAATTGGATCTGATTCAGCTGATGCAGGCTATAATAGGCCAGGGGATGCATTTTCTTGCTGAGGATACCCTTGTTGTAGACGAACAGGTTCGACGATACCTCTAAATTACCTTGCAGGTCATAGATATTGATGTCTGTCGCATGTACCTGGGCGATTTCTTCGATCTGCTTCTGCAGCTCCCCGGTCGACCCCTGGAAATACAATTGGCCCACCTGGTTATTATCCCCAACCGACAGCTTACTCTGCACCTCGCTGCCCATCGATTGGATCGACTTGCTCAGCCGGTCCTGGTTATTCCGGTTATACCGGTTGATAAAAAAGATGATCGTCGCGACCCCGATGACCACGAAGGAAAACAGGCTGATGAAAATGATCGTCGTATGGATCTGCGACCGGATATTCATCTGCCAATAAGTCTTCAGCTGGCTCCAGTGCAGCCGCGACCAGATCAGCAGGGCCGTCACCCTGAAAACGGCTACCAGCAACAAAAAGGCGCTGAACAGGTACGCAAACAGCGTGATATCTTCAATCGAGGAATTATCCCGCTTCACGACGACCACGAAGTTGTCCTCCGTCATCCGATGCCACAATTCATCATAACCGTCCTTCTTGATATGCACAAAGTCGGCCTTAGGCACCTGGTCTTCCGTCAGATGGGTGGAAAAGGGGTAGTCACTGTGCGGCGCCGTCCGGACCAGCTCCCGGTTGTTATAAATGGCATAATATGCAGGCAGATTCTCACCGTACTGGCGGAAAAGCTCGGGTACCAGCGCATCGTTACCCTTATCCTCCTTCGGCTCGGACAAAATGAACAGGTACCCGATCGCCTTGCCCGTGGTATCGTTCTGCAGCGACTTCTTATAGATAAAGGTAAACTTATCGAAAGACCGCTCGATATACCGGAGATCGGCGATACCCGTGCTCTTGCCTTGAAGGGTAAACGCCGTGTTCAACGTATCGAAAGAGATCGGCGCCTCATTGTACAAGGGCTTTTCATCGCCGTCATAGGTATAAAAGCGGGTGTCGAATTTGTTCTGATACCCGATAAAATTGCGGTTGATCATGCTGTCTTTCAAAGCCTGGTTGGAATTGGGATCCCTGAACCGGGCAAAATTCAACGAAAGGAAGTCATTGTCGATATAGCTGAAGTCGATGCTGAAGATTTTTTCACTGTTCGGACTGGACTGCTCCCCCAGCCTCTCCGCCATGTCCCGCCGTTGCCCCTCTTCCATTTTCCGGTTCTCGAACAGGATCACCGCCGAAATGGAAGTCGAAAAAATGAATAGCCAGAACAGCACCTCTGATACATTCAGCCGGAACCGCAGATCGAAGAATATGCGGCGTTGCATCAGCCAGACATACCCCAGCAGCCAGATCAGCACGTAAATATCCAGCTCGACCACTTCCGTGTTCTTGATAAAGGTCAGCAGCAGCAACCCCATCGACGCAATAATGATGTACAGGACGATCGACAACGACCGGATCAGGTAGCCGATCAGCTGGAAGAGGATCTGCGATAACAAAAAATACCCCAGCGCAAGCGCAGCCAAAGCGATAAACCCGACAAAACTGTAGTTGTTCAGCAGGCTGAAAAAGTTCGTCACGTTGAAGGAGATCTTCGCATCCGCCACCAGCGACTCCACGATATTGCCAAACTGAAAAGTAGTCATGACCAGCAACGCCAGACCCACAATGATCCACACCCAGTTCTGCCAGCGATGAATGGATTGCGGGATGGTATAGTTGCTCAGCTCCCGCCGGACAAACATAATGATCCAGCAAAACAGGAAAGAGTTGATGACGAGATCCCCCAACGAGCTGAGGATAATGCTCGAACTATAGATCGTCGGATCGAACAGTTCGAATTGCCGGAGATTCAGCAGGCCGGGTGTCAGGTAGATGATGATCCGCAGCAGCAGAATGACCGATATCAGGAATCCGATGCCCCAGGGCGCACCCCATCTCTCCCGTATCGTATGCGCGATATTATGGATAATGATCAGAACCAGCAGCAGCCCCAGCAGGATCAGCAGCGGGATGGCCAGGATATGCGCCGGAGCCTGGTACCCCGGCTTCTTCTGCAGGTAGAAAAGAGGATAGCCCTGCGTGTTGATCACCGGAAATTCCGTGGAGCTCGAAACGATCTGCACCCTCTCCTCCGCCGCCGGATGGTCGACAAATTCAGGCGTCAGATTCGTCAGCGTGATAAAATATTGCCATCGGATGGGTATCAACGCGATCGCTACCAGCGACCGGCCGTCCGAAGTCATCACGGTCTTTTTCACGTATTCATATTGCCCGTTGCTGAGCTGCGCGAACCCGCTGCTATCCCCTCCGGTGAGGATAGTCTTGGTAGGCAACGACCGTTGATCATTCCAGAATTGCAGGAAAAGACCATTCCCTGACGTATCCTGCCCGTACAAAAACATCCCATATTTCTTCTCAACCACCTTATCCAGCTCCTTTTTGGAATACTCCCTGTCTGCTAACCGGGTCATTAAGGCAGTATCCCGGGTCAACTGCTCAAAATCCCTCTCCCTCTCCTGCAGAAAGGATTGAATGGAATTACGGAGCCCCGCAACCGCGGCATCGCTGTTGAAATAGAGATTGAGAAAATAGCCACCGAGGAACAGCCCGAATGCCGTCAGCAGAAGATAAATGTTCCTACGGAAAATATCGATGAAAAAGGACTTCAATCCAATTGTTTTTGTTCTCTGTTCACCCCATTCGCTTCGGGTGTATTGTTCACCCCGTTCGCCTAGGGCTTCCCATTCGCCTCGGAGGCATCCCGATCCCGCAGCTTAATAGCATCCCATAACCCATCCATTTCCGCCAGGGTCATATCGGCCAGGGAACGACCTCGCAAACGCGCCTCGTCCTCCATCCGGGTGAAACGGCTGATGAATTTTCTGTTCGCCTTCTCGAGAGCGCCCTCCGCATCCAGTTGCAAAAATCGTGCGTAATTGACCAGCGAAAAGGCGAGATCACCGAACTCTTCCTCTATTTTGGCCGGGTCCTGCAACGCCACCGCCTCCTGCAATTCATCGATCTCCTCCTTCACCTTGTCCCAGACTTGCGCCGTCTCCTCCCATTCAAAACCAACCTTCCCCGCCTTTTCCTGCAGCCGGATCGCCTTCACCGTCGCCGGAAGAGATACCGGCACACCGCCTAATACAGATTTTTTACCTTCCTTGAGCTTTAGCTGCTCCCAGTTACGCTTGACATCGTCTTCATTGGTCACTTCCACCAATCCCTCCTGGCCCGCCGTCGTCCCGTAAATATGCGGATGACGCGAGATCAGCTTATCACAAATGCCATTGATCACCTCCTCCAGCGTGAAATGACCCTGTTCCCTGCCAATTCGTGCATAGAACACAATGTGCAACAACATATCTCCCAGTTCCTCCTTTATCCCCTTCCAGTCCCCCTCCGTGATGGCATCCGCCAGCTCATAGGTCTCTTCGATCGTCAGCGGCCGCAGCGTCCCGATAGTCTGCTTGCGGTCCCAGGGGCATTTTTCCCTTAGCTCATCCATGATCCCTACCAACCGTTGAAAAGCGTTATTTGTTTCACTCATACATAAACAAATGAAAGAAGTAAAAATATCAGGAAAAGGATCAAATTTACGACAAATGCCACGCTGCAGGCGATGAAATATTTCAAAAAAGTCTTGGCCCGCCTCTGCTTGTAGAACCCTCGCATCGCTTTATAGAGGTAGATCATGATATAGAACCACAGCACGAATTGCAACAGGTCCGTCACCACATTAAACCACCCCCAGTTCAGCCAACCGCTGAGGGCGGTCAGCAGGATACTCACCAGTAGCAGGAGAAAGGTGGCACAATACACGTGAATGGCGAAGATGCCATGGCTCACATAAAAAAATTTCTTGTGCCTGAAATACAATACATTAAGGATCAATGCGAAAAAAGGGAGCGACCAGAACAGGATCTTGGGGAAGGAATGCATGATATTCTCGAGAAGACGCTCCTTGTACCTCCGTTTGTCCTGGTGATACTCCTCCGTGGCGGTGATCAGCTGATCCATCGCCTTGTGCTTCAGCCAGCCGTCCCGCAGACTATCAGGCAGCTTCCGCTCCGCGGATTCATAGTCCTCTACCGTTTTATAATCACCCGCATTCAGACCCCATAAGGAGGTGCCCCCCTTCTCATCATCATCGGTACCCAGGGTGGCTGCCAGGGCCGCCTTGCCCGCCGGGGTAAGATCAGGATCTTTCAAACTGTCAGTGACATCCCCGATGACCAGGGCGGACAACTGCGCTTCATTGAACTTCCGCGTCGCCGTATCACTGTATTGCTTCCTGATGGCATTAATTTCCGTCGATAGCTTTCGCATCTCCTTCTGCAGATCCTTCCGGTCTTCCTCATCGGCATGCGGCAACGCCACCTGCTCCGCCTTCAGGATCTGCTCCAGTTGAGCCAGGCTTCGGTCGGTGTTGGACTTGACCATATCCTCGGGCTTTTTCAACGAAAACAGGATGATAAAGAAGAAAGCCGACGTGAAAACATACATCCTGATCGGGTTCAGATAGCTCATCCGGCGGCCCGCTATATATTCCGCCGATAAAAACCCCGGTTTGCGCAGCAATAACTTGACCGTACTGAAGAATTTCCCGTCAAAATGGGTGATGTCGTTGAAAAAATGCTGTACCAGATGCCACACCGTCTCCTTGGGTTCCAGGTTTTCCTGACCGCAAACATGACAATACCGGCCTACTACGGTCGTTTGGCAATTCAGGCAGTTTTTTTCCTTTCTTTCTTTAAGATGCGACACAGGGGATATTTTTGACCGAAAATAAGGAACTTAGCATGTTATTATGTATTAAAACAATGTTTTTTTCGTTTGTCAATCAGCCGGAGGCTAACCATAAAACATGAATCGATTCGTTGAATTTTCGTTGCTGATCACCCTTATTTTGCTAACCCGAGTCTGTAATGCCCAATATTACTATAAAGACCTCGTCGTTAACAGGGAAAACACCGCCAACTGGCGATCCTACAAGGACAACCATGTCAAAGCGGTCACTCTAAGCAGTTTGGAGACAGACGGTAAGCCCACGGAGGGGTTTTCAGGAGACCAGCGGGTGTCGGCCGATGAGTTGCACTTCGCGACGCACAGCAAATCTTCCGGGACAGGGGATTCCTGGATATTTGCCGACTATTCGCCCCAGGGACAGGGACTCATCAGGAATCTCGATACCAGCGATACCTACCAGAATATGTCAGTGTACCGGTATGACGACCAGGGACGGCTCATTTCCATTTCCGACACGTCTACCGAGACAGACAACCACCTGGTGGATGTCGAACAGCATATCTGGACCTATGATCCCGCTCACCCCGACAAGCCGCTGTCGATGCTGAAGATCATGAACGGGCACGATACAACCTATGTTCGGTTCACCCTCGACGGAAAGGGCAACGTCACAGAAGAGCGATCCAGCCGGCTCGGGACTGCGCTGCCGCCCTTTTATTATTACTACGATGCCGGCAACCATTTGACCGATATCGTACGTTACAATGCCAGGGCAGCACGATTACTGCCCGTCGAGATGTTCGAATATGGAGAAGACGGCAAGGTATCGTCGGCCCTCATCGTCCCGGAAGAAGGAAATAGCTTTTACGAGAAATGGTACTACGAATACGATGACAAGGGGTTGAAAGTAAAAGACTTCTGCTATAATAAGGAAAAGGAACTGCTGGGCAGCGTTGAATACAGGTATACCTTTAATTAATAAATCAATCAGGCATTAATCCAGTCCACAATCAATTCAGCTATGCGCAAACTGATTTACCTCTTACTCCTGGCGCTGGGCGGCCTCCCGGCAATGCCCCAGGATCTCGATTATCCCGACTTTCGTAGTAAAAAAGACTACTTCTCCAAGATCCGCGAGACCGATATTCGCAACGATGTAGCCTCCTTCGCCCTGGCTGCCCTGGACGAGAGCATCGGCAAAGCACAGTTGCAGCAGCTCCCCGTCAAGGACTTCGGCCTCAATTTCGAGACCTTCCAGAATGACAATATCCTCGTCACCATCCGTACCGGCATCTTCAGCCCTTCCAAACACAAGCTTATGATGTCCGAACAGCACCTGCTGCGCATCGACGGCCATCCTTACTACGGAGGCAACTACGGCGACGTACCCCATACCACAATAGAATCCGTGACGGTGGTCGTCGGCAAAGATACCGTAGCCATTCCCGTCACCGCCTATAACGATCTGTTCGACCCTAAATTCAGCTACTCCGAAAACGGGGCCACCCGCAGCCGTAATGGCGTCTTCCTTTCGAACGACAAACACACCTTTTACATCTATATGTTCAATATCGACAATAAAGGCGTCGAATACACATGGGTGATCCGCAACAAACAATACCTCCGCCGTGTAGTCGACTTCGGGTTCCTCCAACAATAAAAATGTCCGCCGACACCGTCAGCGGGCACCCTCTTTCACGGCATAACAAAAAGGTAATACTTCCGCCCCCCTCAATATCTCCACGACTTCAGATCAGCCCCCTTCGGCGCCCGCGTCTTCACCTCTTCCGCCCATTTCCTGATATACATCTGGTGATAGCGCAACCGGCTGATATAATTAGGCTGGGTATGATCGCCATTCCAACAATGTTCTGCCCTGTCACCGTAATCCACCTGGCAGCTGCAGGCCGGATTGCTCAGCTTCTTCAGCATATCATCCGCATCGTAAACGGCGTCATTCAGATAATAGGTATCCATTGTCCCCACGTAAATGTGGATCTTCCCCTTCAGCTTGTCCCCTATCTTTGGCCAGTCCCGCTGAATGATATGGGTGAGATCATAATGCTCCTTCCAGTACTCCGCAACGCTGGAATCGATCGCCCCCGTGTATTTATCGAAGATCCTTTTGGGATAGCCATCTACGTCAGAAGGCGAGAAGACCGCTTCCCAGATATCGTACTGATCGCCGCTGCGGCTGCGCGTGCCCAACGCCAGTTCGCGCTGGTTCAGGTCGTGTACTTCCGTGCTGACATGGCCCAGGTAGTCCCTCTCGCCCGGCCTCGGGGTCTTCCGGTAGTCGCTCTCCACATAATAGGCATTCTTGTTGTTATAGATGTCGATCGTCGTATAGTGATGGAAATCTACCGGGTCCGGACAGGCGGCATAGCAGCCATTGTATTCATCGGGATAGAATACCTGCACAGCCAGCGCTTCCCAACCGCCGGTACTGCCCCCGTACGTTAGGCGTGCCCATCCCTTCCCTATCCCGCGGAACCGCCGCTCGATCTCTGGTATCAGCTCATACGTGATCGCATCTCCATAAGGGCCCAGGTTCTCAGAATTGACCGCATAGGAGTCATCATAATAAGGATTGGCATGCTCGATCTCGATGGCCAGCACCCGGGGAAAGCCCGGGCCCGTCCACTCTTTGTAAAAATTATACGCTTCCTGTTCCTCGATCTTTTGATAGTTGGCAATCCGGAACCTCACACTGGTATCATAAGGCAGGTTCTCATCCGGCGGTGTAGTACGCCAATTACCAAAATCGGCCGGGAAATGCCCGTGAAAGATCGCCAGTGGATATTTGACGTTGGGATGCTCGTCGAATCCTTCCGGCAGCAGGATGTGGGCGCCGATATACATCGGCCGGCCCCAGAATTCGGTCAGCAGCTTGCTCTGGATCCGAATGTGTTTGATATATTTCGTGTCTTCGGGATCTTTGATTGGCGGAATGACCTTATCGATCGTCAGGGCGATCTCCCCGGACTTCGCCGGGTCAAAATGAATTTTTACCGGCGTCGAATAGACGTTGCCGGGCGCCAGGTCCCAGTGCTGTCCTTCCCCCCTGTCCATCGGTAATTTCACCGTGTGGCCGTTCTTCAGGTGGAACGTCTCATACTTATGCAGCAGCACCTGCACATAATAATCGCCCGCCGGCACATCCTTCAGTCTTTCCAGAGGATATCCGAATGCCCGCATGTCTACCAGTTGGGTCGTGCCGGGTTGCCAGCCTTCCACATCCACCCCGAATACCATTTGCGTCTCCGCCGCATCGTTGACCTGGAAACGGGGCTCGGCTTTATCATTATTGGCTAATAGCAGTAACAGGCGCCCATCCAGCGCCTCCTGTTGCAGCGTGGGAGTGATCGTTACACGAAAGGTCTGGGCCTGCCCTGAGAAGGCTGTCGCCAGCAAAAATAAGGCCGCCATCAAAGGCAGCCGGCCGAAATTTTTTATAGCAGTCAACATGATTTTAAGCAGTGTTTTGTCCGTGAGATGTACCACAAATTCGTAATTTCAGGGGACATTTCCACATTATGCTACAAAAAGGTACTCCCGCTCCGGATTTCGAATTGTTCTGCACACCTGATCAGAAACTCCGGCTTAGTGAGCTTGCAGGAAAAAAAGTCATCCTTGCCTTTTACCCGGCAGATTGGAGCCCTGTTTGCAGCGACCAGATGGCCTTATACAATGAAACCCTGAAATATTTTCATCGCTATAATGCAGAGATACTGGGCATTTCCGTAGACAGTAAATGGTGTCACATGGCTTTTTCGGCAGACCGCAAACTGCACTTTCCCCTGCTGGCCGATTTTGAGCCCAAGGGAGCGGTGGCCCGGTCATATGGCGTCTACGATGAGAAGGAAGGGGAATGCCTGCGAGCACTTTTTGTAATGGATGAACAACATACCGTTCAGTGGAGCTACCTGTCCCCGACCGGCATCAACCCCGGCGCCGACGGCATCCTCGATGCACTGGAAGAATTAAAACAACCTGTAAAATCTTAAGTCATGGCTCACTCACTTCGCCCCTCTTTTTCGGACAAGGACCATTTTCAAGGAGATATCCACGCATCGCTGGAACTCATGGAGTATGGCGATTATCAATGTCCCCATTGCGGACGCGCCTATCCGATCATCAAGCAAATCCAGTCGCAGCTAGGCAAGGAGTTGAAATTCGTATTTCGCAATTTCCCGCTCAGCGAGTCCCATCCCCAGGCCTTCGAAGCGGCCGTAGCGGCAGAGGCCGCCGGCCTGCAGAACGCATATTGGAAAATGCATGATTATCTCTTCGAGTACCAGTCCAGGTTGCCCCTCTCGCCTTTCGAGGCCTTCGCCGAAGCGCTCGGGCTGGATAGCCGGCGACTGATCCACGATATGCAGGACCCCACCCTGTCCGCAAAGGTCGATGCGGATTTCGACAGCGGCCTCCACAGCGGCGTCAACGGCACCCCCACTTTCTTCATCAATGGAAAAAGGTATGATGACAGCTGGGATGAAGACAGCCTGCTCGCCCACCTGCAGCAGATGCTTGTCAAACACTAGGCCGCCCTCTCCCTCCCCCCGTCGCCCCTCGCAAACTCCTGTATCTGCCCCCGCTTCCGGTCATCTCTCCGGGGTCTCACCCGCCCGCCCCTTTAAATACAAATAAAAACTTATACAATGAATTCATAATGCGTATATTCGAATATGCCCATCTATATGGATATTCATCATGTTCCGGGTATCGAGGCTATCGATTTGGCAGAAGCCCATCGAAAGGATATGTTGATACAGACCCAGTATCAATGCAAATGCATGACCTATTGGGTAGACGTGGACAGAGGAGTTGCTTTCTGCTTGATCGAAGCTCCTGACAAATCCACGGTAGAGGAAATGCACAGAAAATCTCACGGACTGGTACCCAACAAAATTATAGAGGTAAAAAACGAATTGGTCGAGTCTTTTCTCGGCCGGATTCATGACCCCGAAAATGCGACCCTCTCCGGCAACGGGCTGAAAGTATTTAGTGAATCTGCGGTTCGTGTTCTTCTGGTGACGGATATGATCGATCCGGTTTTATTACGGCATGAACTGGGTGTGGAGAGGGCCAATGATCTCCTGACCAGGCAATATTCCGCCATCAGGAAAGAATGTGCAACGCATGGCGGCCGGGAAGTGGAACACGCTGGAGATGGATTTATCGCTTCATTTTCTTCCGCCGCCAATGCCGTTTCATGTGCTTTGGAGATTCAAACGAAAATGTCAGCCACGGACAGAAATACAACCGCCTTCAAAATGGCAGTCAATGCCGGAGAGCCCGTGGCAAAAAGCGATCGGTTATTCGGAGACACCATTCAACTGGCAAGGCGCCTGTGTACGATGGCAAGCAGTAACAGGGTAGTCGTTCCTTCATCGGTGAAGGAACTGTTAGCCGGTGACTTTTTTCAAAAGGTCCAACATAATGCAATGGCACTCCTGCCCCGTGACCTCGGCCTGGTGCAGTCACTCTTCAATACCCTGGAAGAAAACTGGCAAGACACGAATTTTGATGTGACGGAATTTTGCCGGGCATTGGCCATCAGCAAATCCCAACTATACAGGGCGACAATAGCGCTGTGGGGTGTGCCGCCGAATCAGCTGTTGAAAGAATTCAGGTTGGATAAAGCCCGGGACTTGTTGAAAAGACAATCCGGTAATATTGCTCAAACTACCTTTGATTCAGGATTCAGCAGCCCATCTTATTTTACCAAATGCTTTAAGAAGAAGTTTGGCCTGCTCCCGGCCATGTATCTCGATGCCCTTCATTGACCCCTGGTTCAATTTTACCATTGATTGAATGATTTGTTATAGTGCAGGATTAATACCTGAACTATATTTACTCATTCTTAACAATCAAAATTTTTTGTCATGAAAAAAATCACCAAACATCTTTGCTTGCTTATCATCAGCATGCTCTTTGTCGGTTTCGCCTGTATGGCCCAGAATGCCGTCATGAAGACTTACGTCATCGAAAGAGACATTCCCGGAGCCGGCCAATTTACTCCGGAAAAATTAAAGGACATTTCAAAAACCTCCTGCACGGTGCTCAAAGAGATGGGACCGCAGATCCAATGGATACAAAGCTACGTGACCGGTGATAAAATCTTCTGCGTCTATAAAGCCGAGAATATCGAACTGATCAAGGAACACGCAAAAAGAGGCGGGTTCCCGGCCAATGCCATTTATGAAGTATCAACGGTGATCTCCCCGGCCACCGCAAATTAATCCGCCCCGCTCGTATGGAATATTCTCCGGCAAGCATCCCAAGGAGAATGAATGTAATTGCAACCGCTTTCCGCAATATCAGGAACGGCAAGGCCTTCTCCATCATCAATATTTTTGGGCTGGCCATGGGCCTTGCCGTTTGTCTCCTGAGGGTCTCATGCATTCGTTAGATTCCCCCTCAAAATAATATGAATTTAGGTAGGGTCAAAATCGCTCCTTTCCCCCCAATCACTCCTTTACCCCCCAAATGCAAAAGCCCCTCAACAAAGCTGAGAGGCCTTCGTGCCCCAGACGGGAATCGAACCCGTACTCGCCTTTCGGCAAACAGGATTTTAAGTCCTGCGCGTCTACCAGTTCCGCCACCGGGGCCTATTGGGATCACCCATATCCTTTCATTAGATCGCGGAAAGGATCTCCACAACTGAGATCCCCAAAAAGGACCTTCACAAATATAGTCCTTCCTAAAACAAAAAATTCCACCGGCCAAAGTCGTTAGACTCGCGAATGGAATTTTTTTGGAGCGGAAGACGAGGCTCGAACCCGCGACCTCAACCTTGGCAAGGTTGCGCTCTACCAACTGAGCTACTTCCGCATTGAATATGATACTGAAAGAACTTCCCTATCTCACTTCCCCGACCACTGTGCCGGAACGCGTTTCCTGATTGGGGCTGCAAAAATAAGGCAATGTAAATTCTCCGAAAAATTTTTCCTGAGAAAAATTATTGCCCACTCTTATTTATACTGGGGAGTATACAAGGTATTACCGGGAACTTCTACGTCGGGTTTGCCCTTATAGCGGTGAACGTACAGGCCATAAGACGCTCCGAACAGGAACGCTACGATGACAAACACTTCCAGGTAGAACAGGAATACGGAAGAATCGACCCAGCTATTCGCAATGTCTTTCAACTTAGGGTCCTTGAGTTCTATCGGCTGATCTATTAATGGTTGATCCATAGCTATTTAATTGCCTTGCAAAAATAGGGCTTTGTCTGAAAAAATCACGGTTTACGCTTTACAATTTCATTAAAAGTTTTCCTCCCCAGCATAAAGTATTGCCAGACAACGCTTCTGGAATACCAACCCAGGGGTCTACCCCCCCTTTTTTTCGGAAAAATGCTTTCTTTTCTCTTGAAGGCCAACCATTTAATAAAGGCGAGGTGGGCTTCCACGATGGCCAGAAAATACACCCCTTCCCCCGCCAGTAGGGACTTCCAGGCCGAAACGGAATCCAGCAGGAACCTGTACGGGATCTTCCAGAGCCACTCGCTGGCAGGCATGTTTTTGACCATCATGATCAGGTTATTGCGAAAATTGAGGAACACCTTTCGTTCATTTCCCTTGGGCAGGGTACCCCCGCCGACATGATAGACCACCGATTGCGGGCAGGAATAGATTTTATAGCCGGCCAGTTGAAGACGCCAGCAAAGATCGATCTCTTCCTGGTGGGCGAAGAAATAGGTGTCCAGACCACCCATTTCGTGATACAACCGGGACCGGATGAATAACGCAGCCCCGCTGGCCCAGAAGATTGGTTCCGCCAAATCGTATTGCCCATGGTCCTCTTCGCAGACGTCGAATATCCTCCCTTTGGCGAATGGATATCCCAGGTAGTCCAGCCATCCTCCGGCTGCCCCGGCGTACTCGAAAGATCTCTTGTCCGCATACATCAGGATCTTGGGCTGGCAAGCGCCGATGGACGGATCGCTTTCCATCAGGCCGATCATGGGTTCCAGCCATCCCGGCTTTACTTCCACATCGGAGTTCAGTAGTACATAATAGTCGCTGTCCACGTGCCGCAGGGCTTCGTTATACCCGCCGGAGAACCCGCGGTTTTTATCCATCTCGATCACCCGCAACTGCGGATACCTTTCCCGCAGAAAAGACACCGAATCATCGGAGCTGGCATTGTCGGCGACGATTACTTCAGCGCCCGCGCAGACGCTGGCCGTTACAAAAGGGAGAAATTTTTCCAGGAAGCTGCGTCCGTTCCAGTTGAGTATGACAATGGCGATGGTAGGCGTCACTAAATACTGATTATGATAAATAAGCCCCAAAAATAAGGGAATCAACATTTAGTGGTACGGTTTTTATAAATTCGGTCTATGATTCGATCATTATTGAACTGGAGATCGTTCGTTGCCCTTGTCGCCATCGTCATTGTGACCGCCACGATCTTCTATTCACGGTACCTGGCCAGGAAGATCGCCATGGATGAGCGTCAGAAGGTGGCCACCTGGGTAGCCGCCAGTAAGGCGATCCTTAAAAATCCAGGGATGGACCTTACTTTACCCAACCTGATCCGCAACGACCAGCAATCTATACCCATTATCGAGACCAATGAGCAGGACAGCATCATGGAATATCTCAACCTGGATTCCGGTGCGATTGCCCGGGATGACAACTATCTGTACCGCCAGCTGAAAAAATTCAAAGCGGAAAACCATCCCGTGGAAGTCAGGCTCGGCGAAAAGCCCTATATCGCCAACCGCTACTATTACGGTCATACGACCTTGCTGGATGAGGTAAGATACTATCCGCTCATACAGCTCTTTATTGTCACGCTGTTCATCTTCTTTACGCTTTATTCGATCACCATCCGCAACAAAGCCACCCAAAATCAGCTCTGGGCAGGGATGGCCAAAGAGACCGCCCATCAGCTCGGCACGCCCGTCTCCTCACTGGAAGGCTGGGTGGAGATGTTGAAGGAAAGCGATTTGGATCCCAGAACAGTCCAGGAGATCCGGAAAGATGTTGACCGGCTGAAATTGGTGTCCGACCGGTTCGGCAAGATCGGCAGCAAGCCCCAGTTGGAGGAAAGAGACCTCATCCTGCAGATCCGTAATATGATGGAATATATCAGGAAAAGGGCCACCGGTAAGGTGCAATTTATCCTGCAGGGCCCGGGCGCAACCTCCCTCATCATCGCGCCATATACCCCCGGTGCACCCACCACCTCCCTCATCCCTCCCCCCTCGCCCGAAGCCTTCGACCAGGAGCACCTCATCGCCCGCATCTCCGGCCCTTTATTCGATTGGGTGATCGAGAATCTGCTGAAAAATGCGCTGGATGCCATTGAAGGAAAGGGTACCATCACCGTTACTATCCAGGACCACGAAAAAGAGATCCTGATAGATGTCGCGGACACCGGCAAGGGCATCGCCGCCCGGAACCTGCAAAAGGTCTTCAAGCCGGGTTTTACCACGAAAAAAAGAGGCTGGGGCCTCGGCCTCAGCCTCTCCAAACGTATCATTGAACAATACCATAAAGGCCAGCTATTCGTCCGCCATTCCGATCTCGGCAAGGGCACCACCTTCCGCATCGCGCTCAGAAAATGATCGCCATGGCCCGCTACCTCTGCCAATCCTCGCACAACGCACCCGCTTCTAATATCGACCGTTCCATCGAACGGTCTCTTCCAAAAAAATCACCCCTCCACCCTGCTGAAAAGTTGCCCGAAAACCCTATTTTTGCACCCACCTCAAAAATTTTGGCACTTTGCTTCATGCGTGGGTGGCGAAATTGGTAGACGCACTACTTTGAGGTGGTAGCGCCCGAAAGGGTGTGTGAGTTCGAATCTCATCCCGCGCACTTTTTCATATAACACCTTGTATATTAATATGTTACAAGGTGTTATTTTTTTATATACAAAAATGCATCTCTCTCATATTCAGCGATTTACATATTTGGTATATGCAATTTAGGCGGACAAATGGCGAGCAATTATTAGTCATTGGTTGTGATAATTCCAGTAATGATAACATTTCTCTTATTTATTCTTGGCCAAACGGGCATTTTGGGCGTATGAGTATCCCTTTTTATTGCAGATGACTTTCAAAGTCGATTCAAATGCTTTATTGCAGTTGACCATACAATCCTCGAAGTCCATATTTTTGTAGTGCTTTTGGGCCTCTAGGTATTCGTCGTTTATATTGAAATAATCGGGATTGGTTAAAAACACCATTGTTTCTTTTGTGACATTGGAGTAATGCATTTCGTTGTCGATACGGATCAACATATTGCCGGCGGCGACTCTCTTTTGGCTTTTTCGGATACATAATTAATCTCTAAATTTAAGAGATTTTTCTGTCTGGGAATTAGACATCTCATACTTCTGCTTGGTAGTTTCACCTTATCCGGGAACACTGCATATTAGCCTGTATCTATCTGATCAACATAATGGTGCCCTTTCGAAAAACAGGCATATTATTATAGGCTCCCCTGATCACATAGACGTATGTTCCTGATGGCATCATGGCGCCTTTGCAGGTCCCATCCCAGCCTGCTGAAACATTCTGCGTAGAGAATACGATACTACCCCATCTGTCATAAATGACCATGCTCGTCAAGGAAAATCCGGCCACGGGGGGGATAGTGAACAGGTCGTTGTGTCCGTCACCGTTGGGTGTAAAAGCATTTGGTATGCCTGGGAAGGAGGCCGCCCCTACCTGGACAATCAGTGTTTTTTCCGCTTTGCAATGATCCGTAGCCGTAGCCTTAAAAGTATAGATGGTGGTTTCCCGAGGGGACGCGACAGGATTCAGATCGTTGGCATCGCTCAACCCCGTTATGGGAGTCCATTGGTAGCTCGATAGATCCGCCGTGGATGTTGCATGGAGTTGGACGGTGGCTCCAGGTACAATGAGTGTGTCTGACGGCGATAACTGTATACTTGGCGCTGGGTTCACTGGTATAGCCAGTGTGTCGGAAGATAGGCTGACTAATTGCTGGCAAACCGGATTGTAATAGGAGACGATGCAGTTGATCTGATTGCCATTCCCAACGCTATTGGTTGAATAGACGGCAGAATCGCCGCCGACTGAATATCCGTTCAGCTGCCACTGATAGGAGATGCTATCCTCTGCCGGCCCAACGACCTGGAACGCAATAAGTTGACCGGCGCAAATGGCCGTGTCGCCGGCAGATAGAGCGAAGACGGGAGGGGTGGGATCAGCGAGCGTAAAAATCAATGGATTACTGCTAATGGTGTCCAACTGGCAGGCTGTGTTACGGGTTTCCACAAGACAGAGAACGGTATCCTGATCAAGAAGCGACCTGGAAATATACGCAGCGCTGTCACCCCCCACAGGCGTGCCGTCCTTTAGCCATTGGTAAAGAGGGGAAGATAGAAGGGAAGATGCCGAATCTGAAAGGATGCCGTCGATATGGACCGTTTCACCCAAACAAATCGTGGTAGAAGGGGTGGAGATAGTAAATGAAGGGCTTTCCGGAATGAAGCTGGTATTGTCTACTTTTCGGATCACTTTGTCAGTCTGATCTGCAAAATAAAAATTCCCGTGATTGTCCGCAGTAAGACCGGCTTGTTGAAGGCTGCCTCCATCACTCAGCAGTTTCGCACAGGTAGCCGGACCACCGTCTCCATAATACCCCGTGATGCCGGTTCCGGCTACGGTGTAAATAATGCCTGACGTCATGTCGATTTTTCTGATGACCAGATTTCCGGCATCCCATATCAGTAGATTTCCCTGGACATCAAAGTTGATTTCTGTAGGTTCATTCAATAAGGCATTGATGGCCGGTTCGCCGTCACCCCTATACCCTTCCATATTGGGGCTCCCGCCACCTGCGATGACCGTCATAATGCCGGAAGAGGGATCCAGTTGGAGAATGCTGTTGTCTCCCATATCCGCGAGGTAGATGAGGCCATTGTTGCCAATACGGATTCCATACACGTAAAATCCGGTTTGCAAGGCCTGCGTTCCCGTTCCGGAAAAGGTATTGCTGCCATTCCCTGCTATTTTCCTGATAATTCCCGTCACGGCGTCCACCTTGAAGATATAATTAGCTCCGGCAGGGCTTAGCAAATCGTTGGAACCAAAATATAAATTTCCCGCATTATCCACATCGATGGAAGAGGGAGGGGGTATGCCTGTATTGGTAGCCGATGCGCCGTCCCTGTAAGTGGTTGTTCCATTTCCTACTATTGTTGTTATTTCATTGGTTAGTGCATCGATTCTACGGACACGGTTATTGTAGCTGTCACATACGTAAATTTTTCCATTGTTATCGAAACACAAGCTGGTGGGGTTGTTCAGCGATCCCTGGACGGCCGGACCCCCATCGCCGGAAAAGCCCGCTATACCATTCCCCGCAATGGTCGTAATAATACCCGTGTTAACATTGATTTGTTTAACCCAAATATGGCCGTCGACAAAATAGACATTTCCATCTTTACCGATTCTGATTGACGTGATAGACGACAAGGGCGCATCGATGGCCGGCTGTCCATCCACCGGGGTACCATTTTGATCATTACCCGCGAAAGTAGTTATTATCTGCGCAGAGCACAGACCGGCTACGCAAGTAAGGAATAAGGTGATTAATAGAGTGACTGCTTTCATATAAGCTACCTGGGTATCTGCACAGCTTTGATAACATTATTTCAACAAAATCGAAATGGCTGAGTCTAAAATGGGATCATCTCCGTTATCTAATGCGGAAAGGTCAAATGGAACTGCCACGTCCGGCGAAAATCCGATGCCTTCATATATTTTACCATTTATATATTTGAATTCTGCGGATGATGTCGTCACGGACAAAAAATCAGGTATGGCAAAAGAACCATCATTGTACAGCGTATTTTCGGCAATAGGACCGGTAGCTCCCCAGGTTCGTTCACCGACGAATGTCGTATTCGGCAAAGTTTTTATCGCCATTGTCAGTGCCTCGGCCAGGGAAACTGAAAAATTGTCCGCTAAGACAACCAACGGAACGCTCAGTGTCTTGCCCGAAGCCTGTGGTACGATGAATGAAGGAATCCAAGGTGTATAAGAAAGCCTGTCCGGGCCGCTTTTATATCGTGTATAACCGAATGGCAACGGTACCTCGATAAATTGTCCCAAAAAGAAATTCAAGTCGTTGATATCGCCACCGGAATTATTTCTTACGTCAATGATAAAGCCCTTCGTGTTAGAAGACGGGTTCTGGACTCTACTGAGAAAATAAGTCAATACCGCCTTCGCACTATTATTGTCCGGGGATTGGAAAGCTTGCTGTAGCGCAAAGAGGTTACAATAGAAATAGACGACAGACTGACCCAAGGTGCCGGATATCAAAAAAAGCTGCTGATTGTCTGTCGTCGCATAGCTGCCGGTGAGGTAGCCCTTGTCCAGGTAATTTGTATCAATGCTATTGTATTGGAAGGCGCTATGGAAATCAGGACTGGTCGACTTTCTATTGAGTGCCGGATCAATATACTGCCCTGAAAGGGGTCCATTTGTAAAACTTAGGGTATAGTGGCAATCAATCAGGCCCTTGGTCATTTGAGTAAAATAGATAAGAGATGTATCGAGATCCACATTGCTATTCAGATACAGCCTTGAAAATAATGGTTTATATTTGAGATAAACATTATCCCAGCGGGTGGTGTCGATATCCCAATAGACGTAATTGGAATTCATCTGGTTCCAATAGTCAGTGAAAATCTGATTGAAATCAGCCGGCTCCGTAGTTGCAGACATGACGATTTGCTTGCCGCACGAATAGAGCAGCGTACAAAATATCAGTAGGCGGCCAAAAACCTTCATCCTTTTCATACTCTTTTTTTCCTCTTGTGTAGTAGCATGTCACAACCAAATAAAACAGCGGGTGACCGGTTATATTGCAGCGTCTGACTCAATTCATATTGCCGTTGAATAGGAGTAAGAGACTGAAAATACTGAAAATTGATTATAAATGAGTAGGTATCATGGATACGGTACTTCAATCCTCCGCCGGCGACCCAACCGGATTCCAATCGTCTGTCAATGGCGGGGTTAAAAGTATATTTTTGAGAATAGCTGGTTAATTGATAACTTTGACCCGTTTGCCCCTGGCCGACAGATGCAGAAAATATATTTGGAATTTTCCCCTTAATCCAGGCTCTTATCCAATAAGCCCCAAAGATGCCGCCACTTAGAAAAATTTGCAATCTCTTTCCGTAAATTACATCGGCTAATATCGGCAATTGGGTATAGGTATTGATATGCTTTTCATATACCCCGCTAAAGAAGTCAGTCCTATAGGTACCGTATTTTTTTTGGAGCAACTGCGGATCAGCCTCCAGAACTAACCAATGGTTGATCTTATATTGATACCGAAATGCCATTTGGTATCCAATCGATGGTTTTAGCGGATCAGATGCCATATCCTGCTTATTCGATCGTAGATAGTCCAGGCTTAAACCTGCCCCAAAGCCCAGATATGACTGGGCCTTGGGAGAATAGGTTAAGAATATGACAATACAAAAGCATAAGTACATTCTTAGTGCATACGCCATAAAACAATAATTGGACTTTTACTTTTCAAATTCCTTTTTAAAATAGAAATAAGTGTGGGCTGGCATCGTGGCGACAAAACTTATGCTCCAGCCCAACCTCGTCATATAATTTAGTATATCAGGGGTCGTTTCCAAAGAATGAATTTTTTGAAGGCTGTGTACACCGGAAGAGTCTACTGAAGAGAATAGCGAATCTACCTCTCCAATGACAAGCCATGCCTTTACTTTGGTGTCTGACTTTCTGAAAGTAGCAATTTCGCAATACTCGGTGACTTTGCTTTGAGCAGTCAATTTTGTAATGGTACAAAAGAGAATGGCGAAGATGAAAAAATATCTCATAGGTGTTATTTGACTACCACATTTGCCAGGAAGGTTTTGACCACAAAAGTGGTAGCTCTTCCGTTCGTAGGTACTACGTTGAACGATACGCGGACTGCAAAATTACTGTTCGTCGGTGGTTGATGTTCGGTAAGATACGATATAACCAAATTGTTGAGTCCGGTATACGCAGTATAGCTTCCGATCGTTTCTTCCGTTCCCGAGGTCTGGAACTGGTACGCTGAAGACGTGTTTGGATTGAGGGCGACGACATCGGTTTTGAGATTTTCTATGGTGGCCAACCCATTTATATTGGGATTGGTGACAAAAAGGCTACTGAAACCAGGATCCACTGAATAAGAATCCGTAGTTAGATTGTAAGGTACTTCTACCCCACCCTGGAGTTCGTCTACGATTGATGTGGTGATAGTCTCATCTATAGTGGGTCTGGCAGTCAGGTTAAACAGCCCTAAGGGATAAGTTACAAGTGGAAGCGGAGCTCCGACGCTGTTAGTGGTGGTTTGCCCGGGAAAAACAAGACTGTTTGGAGTCAAAGGCTGGCTGGAAGTAAGTGTGCCTTCAGCCGCAATCGTAGCGTTCATGGAAAGATCAACTTCGCCACCATTGCTGCTGTTTCCCCCGAATATGCCACTTAGTAAACCGGTCGCATTTCCCGCAAGACCGTTTGATGCGGCATTGTCCAATTCGCTATTGGTATTGTCATCGTTTACCCCATATATTTCGGCAACAGTTGCAGCTAAATTTATCAGCGTACCAGTCCAATTAAAACCGCTCGATTTCTGGGCAATTTGTCCGGTCAATGTGCCTACGCTCGCTCCGGCAATATCTATTTGGGAAATGTCTACCGTTTGGGAATTCCAGTTGATGCCTAAATGCGGATAGACGGTGGATGCAAAGGCAGGATCATAGGCTATCTGATATTGCATGACATACCAGCCTCCGCCGACCGCGACCCCTACATTATTTGTTTTTGTACTGGCTGCAGTATTTACATTCGGATCGACAATGCCAGTCCCATCAAAATTCAGCATTTTAGTAGTTGTCCCATTATCCGATAAAACGCTGAGGCCATGTTGAATATCCGAAGTACCGCCGAAAAGTCCCGGGGGCAGGTACAGATAAAATCTCAACAATCCCCTGAATTTGTTGTACAAAGCAAAATAAAGGCCGCCGGCCGGTAGCGTATTCAGGTACGGGTACGTGCTGGTATTAAAAGTACAATAGACCATATCCCATCCATCGCTCATGTTGTAGTCACTGATCAGGTAGGGATCGATATAACTTCCGGACTGACTTTGCCATGGCAGTGAAACCTGTACCGTCGAGTTGGCTGGAACAGGCATGGCGGTGGCGGTTTGCCAATTGAAATAGGTATTCGCGCCGTCTTTTGCCGTAGTAGACGTGGAAACACTGTCTGGCGATAAATTTTTTTTGCAACTTGTAAGTAAGAGAAGGCATGGAATTGCCGCTATGGCAATCCTTTTAAGGATAATCTGCATATTCATAAGAAAAGTTTAGGACACCAAGATATGCTTATGCATCGTATCCGCATTTTAAGGAATTATTAATTCCAAAAGCAGAAATGGTTGAAACAAAGGCAATCGAACCCACCTGAATAGGAAACTTCCACTCAGTAGTGTCTCGTTAAATTAATACTCAATGGCTGTCCGAAATGCAGAATACCCCGATACAAGCATCATCCCGGAATATCTGGTCATTCCCGCTGACCTTAGCTCACACGTCCTTGTAGTTCATGTAAAAATGTCTGGGCGGTTTCATGGGTCGTGGATTCCTTTTTCCGGGTCGGATGACCTCGGTATTGGCTTCCACTTGCGTACCCCAGCAAATTAATCGGCTATTCGGACCAGATATACGCAATTATTGCGTATTTTTAGTTGCAGGGTTTAATCAACCGCTCAGATTTGTTCTCCACCAAAATCCGGCGAGTAAACGGCGAACAACGATCATAACTAATTGAAATACAGCGCTGGTTCGAATCTCATCCCGCGACCGGAAGTACCGGCGCGACAAGCCACACCACCATGCGCCAATTCCTCGAAACCTATTCCATTGACTGCTTCCCATCTCCCACTCACGCTATCAACACTCTTCAGCAACACCATGTCCTCCCTCTTTGATCACCGCGACCGCAAACCTTCGGCTTGCACCCTTGTCAACATTCCGAATAATATGATCCAAAAATGTAGTACCTCATCGAACTAACCGAATACGATCCGGCCAGCCGTCTCCTTATTTTCTTCCCTCCAAAAGCCCTTGACATGCCAATGGAATGGCACACGACAATGCTTGGACTCCGATGAGGACAGGTGTTATAATTATTGAACGATATACAGAAGCATTATTCGCTACTGGAACCTTTTTGCAAATATTCCTCTTGCGATAATGAACACGAACGCGGATGCGTCAGGTGAATTTTCGCAGTAAAGGACATAAATTTTGGCAGAAAATTCATCTCCGCCCTTTTTTCGTGCTGTACAAATTCCCCAATATTTATTCCTATAGGCAGGATCGCTGTAGGAGCAATTGAATTTTGGAATAACTACCCGCATGGGCTGATTAATCAGTTCATTTGCTTCATATCTTAAAAGGGCAACGGCTGCCTGGTTTAGTTGGACGATTTGATTCTTCGCATTGATCATTATTATCCCCTCGGTTGCATTAGCGAGTGTTCTGCGTCCTATTGAAGTACGGCGTTTATATCTCTGATCGCTTTTTGGATTTAAGGTCATCACTGTATGGCCGGGATTGTGTAGCATTCGCCGATTTGAATTAAAGTATTTCATCTTATTAATCTGCTTTAATTAGTATCATTAAATACAGTTGACAAAAGGTGCGTTTCGTCTGAACTCAGCCATAATACAAGCCCGGCCACTTCCTGAATTGTACCATGCCTATCCATGGGAAATAATTTTATTCCTCCCTCAGTTTCTTTTTGGATCATATTCTTCAAAAGGGCAGTATCAATGAAAGCTGGTGCTATGGTATGTATGTGAATGGCTGGAAATTCTCCGGGAACGTTTTGTAGCAGCGTTACTATGCCGTATTTTGCTTCAATATACTGGCTCGATGAGGCTAGACCTATAGCGCCCATTATGGATGAGGTATTTACAATAACGCCTCCACCCTGCTTGTGCATAGCCTCCATCTCATATTGCATACAATTGTTGAGGCCAGTGAGATTGAGACCCACCTGATTATCAGATGATCCCATATCCCCTTCTGCCGGATGCAGGGGTTCCCTGAATACGGCAGAATTATTGCAAGCAATATCTATACTGCCATATGTCTGGATGGTCCTTTTTATCAATTCCTTACATGCTGCTGCATTGCTCACATCGGTTTTAATGTAGGTGGCATTTCCTTTTAGATTTTTTATTTTTGCCAATGTATTCTTGCCCCCTTTTCGGCTGGTATCCGAAACGATTACTTTTGCTCCATAAGCCGCATAGAGCAAGGCGGTCGCAGCACCGATACCCCATCCAGCACCTGTTACCAATACCGTTTTACCTTTAAAATAGTGTTCCATTTCGCGTGTATTGGACGAGTTATGAATTTACCGAAACCGTTTTCGCTGCCATCATTCCCCTGATTGTTGAATGCCTTCGAAGGAAAAAATGAAACGTGCTCCGTTGCCTTCCTGGGTTTTAGTTTGGTTTATATGCCGAAACTATAGCTGTCTAATTCATGTACGGCCACTAAAAGGCAATACAACTTTCAATGAATACCCTTCACCTGGCTTTGATACAACCGTAACTCTTCCATGATATAATTCCGCCCTGCTCTTGATATTTATAATACCTATTCCCTTTTCTGCTTCTAAAATATCGCAGCCATTTCCATTATCTGATATGTGTAAAATGATTTTATTTCTATGTTTGGTTAAATTTATAGTCGCGCAAGTCGCTTTTGCATGTTTTAAAATGTTATTCAATTGTTCCTGTATAATTCTGAAAATGGTAAGCTGTAGCCTTTCATCCAGGTCTTCCTCGTTAATGCCGGCCTCCTTGAATTCAATTTTTATCTTATGTATCATGATCAAATCATCTAATAGAATTTTTATACTATCAAAAAGACCCATATTCATGCCCGGAGTCGATAAAGTTTTCGAAATTCTCCGGATCTCCTCTATTACGTTCACTATGAAACCGGAGGACTTCTCTAAGCACATTTCCCTGTTCTCCTCGTCCGTTTTTGCCATTTCAATATACAGTTTGGCTGCGCCCAGAATCTGGTTCAAATTATCATGCAGTTCTTTTCCAATCTCCGACCTTTCATTCTCCTGCGCCACCAGCACGGCATGAGTCATTTCTTTTTGTCGTGTTAATCTTTCCCGCGCTAGCTTCTTTTCACTTTCCAGTAATTTAATTTCAGCTGATTTTCGGACAGTGATATCCTGGGTGGCGCCGATCATCCTGCAGGCAACCTCGTCGACATCATAAATAATATGCGCGCGGTCATGTACATAGGCATAGCTGCCGTCAGCCCTTTGAAACCGGTACTCATCTTCCCAAATACTGTCAGATCCCTCTGAAAGGATTTTATTTAATCTGTTCAAGATGCGCACCTTGTCATTAGGATGGAGGTGATTTTCCCAAAAGCTTTGTGGAATAAGGGCATTCACTATCTGGTAGCCAAAAACCCTTTTATGGCCGCCGTCTATCCAGAACAACTCCTTCGTGTGAAGATCCCACTCCCAAAGACAATCATTCGTTACTTCCGTCACAAATTGGTACAGTTCATTCAGCATCTTAAATTGCTGTTGCAGACGTCCCGAATGCGCCGGATGATTACGACTCCTAAAAGAAACAGATAAGGTATCGTCACAATGGTAAGTAATGACATCAAACCAAGCTCCCATTTTTCCCCAATATTCTTCAAAATGACGAGGGATATCCTGTATAAATGCGTTGTGATAGATTGTATAAAAATCTACCGGAATAGCTCCCGCAAATTCTTCCCAAAGGTTCTTCCCGATTATATCCACTGCCGGAACTCCTAATAATGTTTCAGCGGCCTTATTCCAATATATCACTGTCCAATGCTGATCCACCGTAAAAAACCCATTGGTAATAATTTCAGTAATAGGCTTCCCGAGATAATTGGTTTTGCCGACACCATTTGTGGCTGAAAGGGGTTTAGCGGCCATATTTTTCCTGTTGATTAATTAATCTATTCCGGGCGCATGCGGAAAATGAAAAGCCCCCTGTTCTGCAGGGGCCCTTCTTTCGCAAAAACTATAGTTAAGCATAGGAAGTCTAACCGTGTTGTTTCGACGTTGAATAAAAAAGTTCTTGAAATTATTGTCCATTAGAACTCAGCGAGTTTTGAGAGTGAAACGAAATTCAAATTCATATAATTAGGCACAATAAATGACCCTATCACGATTTTCCTTTCCAACAACTTTGATCGGCTACCTTGTCATTTTAATCGTCTTTCTTTGTAGTTTTTATTCGTCTTATTTGGGCGTAAAGGTGACTAATCTTGCGCCCACAGGCATTACACAACTGTAGGAATTGGTTATATTATTCACATATTTGAATTAAATGCAATGGCATTTCGACACGCACCGTATATATACTATCGTATATATACGATTGAATAATCAGGTTATTACTATAGCCATTGGCGTTACGTCGAAATGTTTTACTATTTGGTAAGGGTGCGGGACTAGTATTGGGATATAGATGCACTATCTGCATTGATTAGCAAGTACATTCCTGGTCAATCGAAAACATAGTTGAGTGATCTGACCTTGCATAATATCCACCCAAGCGGTCCCGATGCCTTTTTGCTGCCCGACGGAGTACGGTCCGCTGGCCAAAAAGTATACACCAAGCCAGAACAGCAAAAGCTAACCAGGGAATAGACGGTCGTGCCCAGGCAGACCGCCATATATCCCCAAAAGGTCATGCTGCTGTCGTCGGTAGGATCTCCTACGAAATAAAAAAGCAAAGTCCCAATCACCACACTACTCAGCCAAATCTTAAGGCAATAGCGGAATACTTTCATACTAACCTATTAGCAAGGCTAAAGATAACAAGCGTAGCCGTATTTTCACAACCCGCCCTCTGTCACCTTCCTCTGCCAAATAGTGCATCGCGTAGTATCTTTCCCGCCGGCGGGGTACTAACTTCCTCCGTGCAGACTGATCACCCGGGTGATCTGCCATTTACCATCTTTGTGGCGCCAGATGACGATAAATCGTTCGGGCGGGGAGACGTGATCCCCTTCGGCGTGATTGATGAATTTATGTAGGGCCATCTCGACGGCGCCGAAACCCGGCAGCGGATAGACTTCGATACTACCTTTAACCAATACTCGAGAGACCTTGCCGCAGATATTTTCTTTGAGGGGCTTTAAGGAGAGCTTGTTTATTGGTAGACAGGCCGTTGGCATCGTGATAGAATTCGAGGTCGTCGGCATAGATATCGGCCTGCGTGGTCATATCGCAGGTATTATAGGCGGTGAAATACACGCTGTCCATATGAACGATCGTGTCATACAGGGCCTGATCCTTTGGTTTATAGTGATACTGTTCTTGGGTCTGGGCCGATACGGATAGGCCGATGAGCAGACTTGTAATTGCGGCTAGGCATTTTAGTGCTATTTTCATCGCGGTTATGTTTGGTGAGTAATTGGCCAATGGTATGCCAGTTATATAAGGGGTTGATAGTGAGATCTGTGTGTGGATCGTTTTGGGGACAATGTACGGTTTTGTTACAAATGTGTGGTCGGTTATTTCAACAGCGCCTGCGCCCGTTCGAAATTTTTTGTCTGATATTGATGCATTTCGCATTGCAGATAAAATAGATTACGGATAGCGGTGGCATTTAGCTTCTTTAATTCTTCGATCGTTTGGGCCTGTTGTATGACGAGTGTGGAAATTATGCTGGCCTTTGACCTTCTGATTATTATTTGAAAAGTCGGGTAATTCATTGACTATGAATCGTGATAGTGGTCAAATCCAATCATAATTTGGTGATCTCACCTTGCATAATGTCTAACGGTGCCGGATCGTGAAATTAGTTTGTAACTTACCGTGAAATTTTAGGAATGAGCATCATCAACGGGCAATCCGGGATCTTCAGCGTATGGTTATTTTTGCTGGCCACCGCCACCGGGTATGCCGGGCGCGCGCAAAGTGCCGGCGAAGACCCCATCGGTTTCAAAGGGGGGTACAAGGCCCTGAGCCGGCTGTGCGAGACGAACCTGGACGGTGCGGCTCGTCTCCTGGCGAACGATTACTCCAGGGGCTATTTCGTTTCTTTGGCTATCCCGGCGGGCGCCGATACCGTGACGGACATCAGCTTCCTGACCGCCACGCCCCCCGAGATGGCCCGGCAGATTGGCTGGGCCCTGAAAGGGACCAATGGGCAGTGGATGAAAAGAGATAGGGATAGGAAACTGCTGATCCCCATTTTCTTTTGCCAGAATACTCCCCCCGACGATTCCCTCTTTTCCCAGATTCTTGTTGCCAACAACGCAGGCTTCAGTATACCTGGCAGTCCCGACCAGTGGCCGGAGGCCGCCGAAGGTGTCTGGATCCATCCCATTTGTCCACTGGTAGCGGGGCGCACGCCCAGGGCGCCTTTGACGGGCGCTCCTCCGAACGCCAGCACAACTTCGACCCCTGCCCCCGCTGCAACAGCACCCACCCCCGCGCCTCGAACCGCCGCCACATCCGCGCCCCAGACCACCTCCGCATCGCAGCCCCCCCCCTCCGGCGCGACCTTCGCTGTCCCCGACTCCACGTCGCCTTCCGGCATCTACCGCACCCAGGCCGACTTCGACGGCGGCATGGTCACCAACCCCTCTACCTTCCCCCTGGAAGTAAAGAGCCTCATTTCCTGGGCCCCTTTCGATTATGTCACGTACGGCACCGTCAGGATCCGGACCTCGCCCACCAATAAGGACTATGTGGAATTTCCTTTCGGCAGCATCTACGGATTCAGGAGCGGCAGCATCAAATACATCTACCTGAAGACCGCCAAACAATACCTTTCCGTCATTTACATGGGCGCACCCTTTTACTTGTTCATGTCCTCCGACCAACAAAGCAACGTCAGCAACACCGGCACCACCCTATACGGTATATTCATGTATGCCAAAAGCCTGGATGGGCCCATCAAGGAATTTACCCGGAAGAGGATCGATGAGGACTTCGGCTCGAACCCGAAGATGGCCGCAGACCTGCAGGTGCTAAGGAAAAACCTGGACCAGAATAGCTTAGCCCTGTCGAAGGGAGACTTCGACAACTGCAAAGAATTGGCGAAGCAATGCCTGTCTAAATATGCGCATGAAGAGAATTAGGCGATTTCATGGGGGAATAACGCCTTCACCTTATCCTCATCGATCGGCGGGATCACGATCATAATAAGCCATATCGCAGCGCCGATGGCAAACGAACCGAATATCCAGGGCAGCTTTTGTCCATTGCGAACGGCGTAAGCATTAAACTTCGGCTCAAGAATATAATTGAGCGACGAATCATTGACTTGCACCCTGGTTTTCATGATGGCCTTTTTAAACCCGTCCAATCTGTTGTCATACCCCGCCTTTTCCAGGTAGACTATGGATCGGAAATTCATCTGGTGAAATTCATCCATGGTTTGGTCGTAAAACTGGTGGAATTTTTCATTTTTCCGCGGTTGTGAAATCCTGTTACTGATTTCTTTATAGTATCGCAGGCAACACCATGCCTTAGGTGAGGGCCGGTCAAAACTAAACACTACGTTCCGGGGCCCGCTGATCGCAGTCAAGTGGTCGTCGATGGTAGCATCCAGACAATACTGTACAATAAGATTTGGAATGATCATGGCCAATAAAAGGAAGCCAAAAGTTCCAGCCGCTGAGCCCGGTAGTATACCCCTTAACCTTCGGCATGAATAGCCAATGCAGGAAGGTGCACCCGGCCAGCAGGCCCAGGCTCGTGAGGAGGAAGGGAATAAAGATGAGGACAAGCTTTTGACGCATAACTACCTCAAAATAGTCTATATTAACGTTTACTTTACGCTTTGCTGCTTAATTTGTCGGTCAACTCTATTGCCTGATGATTGATTTCATAGACTATCGGCACTCCATCTACCCCTTGTCGGATCCCGCCAGGGCAGCCTTCGCCGCCATCATGAGACCGCTGGACATCCCGAAAAAAGGCTTCCTGGTCAGGCCAGGATCCATCAACGATAAGGTGTTTTTTATCCGCAAGGGCCTCGTCAGATGCTACTATATCAAAGCCAGCCCCAAAGGGAAAAAAGAAGTATCTGGTCATTGCCTGGAAGAATCTTTCGACATACGAGCCTATTAAACTCTCCAACTTTCTCAGCTCCAGTCCATTTGGCTTCGCAATGACCCTCGCAAAATATATTGAATATTTTAAACCTCCTAAGAAATAGACAGCAGGAACTATGATGCTCCCCTATATCAGGATAGGTAAAGCCGTTTGTTAAGATAGAATAGAGCCTTTTTAAGCTGCTGCATAAATGGTCTTCGATGTTTCATAGGCAAGCCCTTGATGGGGTCTGGTTTCATTATAAAAGTCAAAATATCCGGATAGCCCCTCACCACGTTATAGCATTTCGTTATATTAGCTAACAAATTGTACTCCATGACCGATCACCTCGGCGATGGCGCTAGCTGCAAACCGGGAAATGAGTCATTACGTAACAAAGGAAAGATATGAATGATCACCAAAAAGAAAATGCTTCGCGGATCGCCTTATACCTGGAAAATAGACTCTCCAGGGAGGAGAGGGAAGCTTTTAAGCAGGCCCTGGGTGAAGATGATGAGCTTCGGATGCAGTATGTGGACGTTCTGATGAACAGGGCGGGAACGGGAACGAATGCCGGCGGGACGGTGGAGCCGGTAACCGGAACGGAGAATCCCGGCGGGTCCGGAGAGCCGTCGGGCGATACTTTTGAGAAGGAAATGAGTGTAATGGATGATACGGGCGCAGCGGGAATTGGCGAGTTGGAGGAAGCCGATCGGGGAGCGAGTGTTGGTGAACGTGAGGACATGCCGGAGAAGTATCGCAAAGTTCCGGCGAGGGGCGGCTTTTTGGGAAGCGGCTGGATGGTTGGGATGGCGGCGCTGCTGCTGATCATTGCGGGGGTGGTCATGTTAATAATGATCAGGCGTGGAGGGTTTTGGGATAGGACAGTGGCGGCGACAGCCGCGGATAGCGGCAACGCGAACAGGGGAAACGGGGTCGATTCTGCAGCGGGGAGCGCGGGTAACAGGCAGGTGGGGGCGGGGAAGGGGGTGGATTTGGCAGTGTCGGCAGCGTCGGGCGCAGGCGCGGGCAGCGGAGTGGCCGGAGGAGGGGCGGGTGTCGGCGCAGCCGTCGCAGGCGGGAAGGTGGGGTTGGCAGATAGCATCCACGCGAGGTTGTACAAGCCCTATATGCGCGGGGATGACCCGGTGGAGGTGAGGGTATATTACCAGGATTACAGGACAGGGAATTATGCAGCGGTCCTGGCCGCGGGGGATTCTGCTGTGAAGAGAGCCGGGCCGCGGGGGCTGCTTATGAGGGATTATATGCGGTTATATGTGGGCCTTTCATATTTGGCGACGGGCGATGGGCGGAACGCGGTGAGGGAGTTGGGGGGTGTCGTGTTTAGGACAAAGCCGGGGGATGTACTGTATGAGGCGGCGCGATGGTATCTGGCGTTGGCCTGGCTGAAAAGGAATGATGTGGAAGCCGCGGAGGCGGAGAATAAGGCGTTGGGGCTGGCCCGGGAGATTGCGCATAGCTATTCACGGTATCGGGAGCCCGCCATGGAATTGGTCCGCGCGTTAGAGCAATGAGGCGCCGCGCGTGAATGCCCGGCCGACCCGGCAGAAGAGGCTGCGGCAAGGGACCATCATGTGAAGGCAACAGCCTCGCAGCTGCAGCATCAGCACACGGCCGGTCAGGACCGCAATCAGTATGCTGCGGTCAATCATGGCCGGCCGGCGAATGCCGCGGTAGTAATAAAGCGATGAAAGAAACAGACTCCATATGCATAGGAAGAAAAGCCCGACAAATTAGAAAAGGAATACTTGGCATTCGGAAGGAATTTGTTGGCAAACGGAAGTATTTTATGGACGGGAGGGCTAGGCTGTTAACGAAAGGGAACACGTTTAGAAATACAACATGTCTTTTTCTACAAAGGGAAGGTAAGCAGGCTTGATAGAGCGTATGGGTACAACATCCACTTTGATCCCGAAAAGATCTTCAATTTCATCAGCCATCGCGACGAAGTTCAGACCCATGGGACCGTTTAGTTCAACGGCTACATCAATGTCACTATTTTCCGTGGCCTCGCCTCGGGCATAATTGCCTTCATGGTTTACAGATGCTTTGCAATGATTCACCCCAATATTCTGTAAATTTGTCCGAGACGCTTTAACTAACCGCTCAGGTTTGTTCCCCATCAAAAACCCGGCGAGCAAACGGCGAACAGTGATGATAACTACTTGACATACAGGATGAGTTCGAATCTCATCCTGCACACTGGGGTCCCTTTAGTCCACAACCAGGTCGTTCAACTGTGAACGGCCTGTTTTATTTTAAATTTGGTCTGTGCATCTAACTAGTGGGTGCTGAAAAAGTCTCATCCGCGGATAGAGCTACTGTTTATTGTTAGGGGTTTGTATCTTGAAAGCTTGGCATAAAGGTCATTTGCCTTAAAAGGCTTGTGCAGATGATCGCTAAATCCTCTCGCCGCCAGATCGTTTTGCATATCTTCATAAAAGGCGGCCGTAAATGCAACGACGGGGATCTCCGTATCCATCTTCCGGATTTCTTTTATGACGGTGTAGCCATCCAATACCGGCATCTCTAAATCCAACAAAATGATATCGTATTGTAGGTTATTAAATTTGGCCAGGGCCTCAGCCCCATTATTGACTTCGTCCATCGTCACGTTCCACTTCTTCAGGAATTTTCGAAGTACCAGCATGTTGACCTTATTATCTTCGGCCACCAGGACCCGCAAACCCTTCAAATCCATTATAGCATCGGCCGTAGATTCATTGGTAGTCGCAGACTCCACATGCAAGGCTAACTGCAGGGTAAAGTAAAAATCACTCCCCTCGCTATAAATGCTATTTACATTTAGCTGCGAATCGAATAATCTTACCAGCTCTTTGCAGATGGACAGCCCAAGGCCGGTTCCGCCGAAATTCCGGGTGGTGCTATTATCAGCTTGTTCAAAGCTTTCGAAGATCTTCTTTAACTGTTCTTTTTTGATGCCCATCCCGCTGTCTTTCACTGAAAAAAGGACTTTCATCTCCAGGTCCGCGACTTCCAGGACAGATGCGGTGAAAGTGATCCTGCCTTTCTTAGTAAATTTATTGGCGTTGGTAAGCAGGTTGACCAGGATTTGATTCAACCGAAGGTCGTCGCTGGCAAAGTCTTTGTCCAGCCGCTCATCGATGGTATAAACGAAGGCTACATCCGTATTCTTATTTTGGGTATCGTACACCCGGCACAGCCTGGACAGCATTTGCTTCAGATTGAATACATTCCTGTCCAGGTGGATCTTACCCTCTTTGATCTTGCTGAAGTCGAGAATATGATTGATGAGGTTGAGCATAAGGTCGGACGAATGCTGCAGGATCTCATAATATTGGGTTTGTGATAACGTGGCTGGCTCGTGCATCAACAGATTTACGCCGCCGATAATGCCATTCAGCGGGGTTCGCAGCTCGTGGCTCATATTACTCAAAAAGACTGACTTGGCCCTGTTGGCCATTTCGGAATCTTCTATGGCCTTGATTAATTTATCATGTGTCTGCGAATTAATGCTGATAATTATAAACATGATCACGATGGAAAGGGAGAAGGCAAGAATATAGTTCAGGACGACAATATCCCGCAATAATTCCGGGGACATCTGAACCGAATAAAACAAGTACTTGGGCAACATGAAGCAGCTTGCCAGGCAGGCCATAGTAAAGGAAAAAGTGAGCAGGAACGAATTCAATTCCTTTTTTATATTATAGGTCATCACATAAACGATGATCAACGGGAAGAAAAAGCAGGTTACTGAATAGTCGATATTCACCAGGTTGTACGTGATAAAAATACTAAAGCTGTTGACCGAAAATAAGACGGCCTTGGCAAGGGCCGGTTTGTGGGTGTAACTGCAATACAATCCTGCAAGAATGGCCAGAGTCAGGATGCAACAAAGGATTGGTAAGAACCAGAAATGATGGGTCAGCCCAAAATAGATGTAAAAGAAGTAGATGAAAATAGGAGAAGATCCCAGCACGTTCGTCAAACGGATCCGCTGCGCCTGCTCAATCTTCATTTGAGGCGTAATTCCCAGATTGCTCAGGGCACGATATGCATTTATCACTATGCGCATGGAAGGCTCAGATCACGGGGCGAAAGATAAGAACGTATAATATATAGAAAAATTGCTTAATAAGTCCTGAACCTGCCCGGAAATTCCTATAAACTTGCATCGCCCTACCAGACGGAAAACCCTCCTATTCCATCATAATACCAGGCACTGGTGACAAGTATTCGGAAGCTTCCGGATAATTTCAAATACGGCGGACACATCGCCTATCTGCGGGAGCAAATTGCCTGGGAGCAGCGAATGGCCGCTGAAGAACGAAAACGCCGCGCTCTCTTTGAGCATTGGTGACGGTAATATTCAATCGCAGGCTTTGGAAGGCGCATCGTCACCCTTTGCACAGGCCTACTGACTGTGGGGGCCAGGGGCCTTGCGCAACGGCACGTTTACTACCTTGACACCGCCGGGAGCAATACCCTGGCAGGGACCAGGGCCCGATTAACGCAAAGCAAACAGGTCCACCAAAGCCAAAAAGAGTTCGATAGAAATCTCCTCAGGTGCACTAAAAGACATTGTAAACAATTGATTTACAATGTCTACCGGCTCAGTGATTCCTTTTACCGTATCTCTTAATGAATTGCATCGGTGTCTCTCCGGTCCGCTTTTTAAATACGCGGATAAAATAGGAATCATCAATGTATCCTAGTTCCACTGAAATCTGGATAACGGAGAATTTTGAGTGCACCAACATTCGTTTGGCTTCGAGAATGATTTTATCTGCAATAACATCTGAAGTGGTCTTGTTCAAAGTGATTTTACAGATTCTGTTTAGGTTTTTCTCACTCATGAACATCATCTGGGCATATTGCCTGGGGTATTTGATGCTCCTAAAATTATTCTCTACTAATATCTCCAGCCTGCGGACCTGCGCTAATTGGGTTTCATTTTGCTTCGCCCTTTGCGCAACCGGCAGGTATGCTCTGGATAAGTCAATATAAAGAACATTCAATAGGGAGCATATTTTTTGAAAACCCATTAATTGACGGTTCCGGTATTCCGTAACAATTTCCCGGAAACTTATCTCTATACCGGAAACTTCTCCATCCTTTAATATAATCAAGGGAATATTTTCAGTGCTACTAAAAAAAGGATAATTCTCCACCTTTTCACGCGTGAAATTGAGATTATAAAACTCCTTGTCATGGAAAAATATATACCCATCAATGTCTTTTGATACCTTCCAGGTATGCACCTGACCAGGGAAAAGCATAAAAACACTTCCCGGTACAATATCATAAGCATTAAAATCTATTTCGTGAATCCCGCTTCCTTTCGTAAATAATACACTCACGTAAAATACATGCCTGCGCGGCGCTAATATAAGGTGAGCATGTTGTTTTAAATGATCGGGAAATGTACTTGCATAAAAAGCACTTTCAGTTCCCCGATAACTGAAGTTGTCAAAGTCATATACCGGTATAGGCTTTCCTGCCATTCCTAAATTTACGCAAAAAGTCCGAATTGTACCATACGAAGCGTATTTGCTCAGAGCGGCAAAACAAAACATCTATTAGCTTCGTACTGGATATAAAATTGATGACTATAAAAGAAAAACTCCCATGAAGAAACCCTTGCGTTTCATCCTTGTTGACGACGACCTATTCGCCCTGACGCTGGCGGAAAAATTGATTCAAGGCTTTAATGAATATACGGAGACAATAACATTTAGCTCTGCCAGGGAAGCCTTGAAATTTATCATACGGGAATACAATTTGATGAAAAATATTATTTCTACTGTTCTTCTAACAGATCTACACATGCCGGAGACAGATGGTTTGGCGCTTCTGGACGGCATTGAAAAAATGGACAATGCCATAATGGGGCAATTGCATGCTTTCGTTTTGTCGGCTGCTGCCAGCCCCGGAGAGATTGAAAAAGTGCTTTCACATAACTGTGTAACAGGTTTCTATAGTAAGCCCCTTTCCATTGAGAAAATTGAACAAATAATAAAACGTATCCAATATCCGGATTAACCGCCGTGCCCTATTCCGTTGTTAAATCCAATACCTAAAAAGGGGTTTCATTTAGAAACCCTTTTTTCATTAAGTCATCCCATTATTCGGTAAATTTGTCCGACAGGCTTTTCTAACCGCTCAGGTTTGTTCTCCACCAAAAACCCGGTGAGCCTACGGCGAACACCAAGCATAAATAATTGATAATCAGGCGCAGTTCGAATCTCATCCCGCGACCGGAAGTACCGGCGGGACAAGCCACACCATCATGCGCCAATTCCTCTAAACCCATTCCATCGACTGCTTCCATCTCCCACTCACCCTATCAACACTCTTCAGCAACACCATGTCCTCCCTGTATGATCACCGCGACCGCAAAACCTTCGGCTTGCACCCCTGTCAACATTCCGAATAATTTGATCCGAAAATGTAGTATCTTATCGAACTAACGGAATACGATCCAGCCAGCCATCTCCCCATTTTCTTGCCCCCAAAAAACCTTGACATGCCAGCAGACAAAGAACCGGCAGACCCTGCCAAAACCGAATTGCCCTATACCACACGGGTGTGGCAGACTATAGCGATCGTCAGTCTGTTCATTACCATGCTATTGGTCGTCCGGGTAGCCTTCAATGTACTTTTGATGGCGTTAGCCGGCTGCCTGATCGCCGTATATTTTCACGGATTGGGTGACCTTATTCAACGCAAAACGCGGATAACCAGGAGATCCGCCATGCTCCTATCCATCGCAGGAACGCTTGTCATCATAGCCCTATCCGTTTGGTTTATCGGCACCAAAATACAGATCCAGGTAGCCGAATTGAGCAACACCCTGCCTGAAACCATCCGTATCACCAAAGCCAAACTAAACAGCACGCCCTTAGGTCGGAAAGTGATCGACTATACATCCAGTCAACATTCAGAAAAACTCCTGGACACCGCCACCTCTTTTTTCAACACCGGCTTCGGCGTTTTAGGCGATCTGTACATCATTCTATTCCTGGGCATCTTCTTTACCGCCAGTCCCACCTTGTACAAAGATGGCATCCTTTTACTCATCCCCCAACCAAGAAAGGTCCAGGGCATCCACATCATCGACCGCATCAGCTGTTCCCTGAGAGGGTGGTTGAAAGGCATGCTCGTATCCATGATCCTGATTACCGTCTTAATCACGATCGGACTCATGATCATCGGTATCCCGCTGACGATGGTTCTGGGCCTGATCACCGGCATCCTGGAGATCGTCCCCAACTTCGGACCGCTGATCGCCATGATACCCGGCGTTCTGCTGGCCATAACCGCCAGCACCAATACCGCTATCATCGTTGCTCTACTATACATCATCTGCCAAACCATCGTTGCCAATATAGTTACCCCCTTACTTCAAAAAAAGATCATCCATCTCCCTCCTGCCCTGACCCTGATGAGCCAATTATTGATGGGTGCCCTTTCCGGCGTCCTGGGCATCGTCTTAGCCGTGCCCTTGCTTGCCATTTTAATGATCCTGATCGATGAACTCTACATAAAAAAATCGACCCCAATCTGATATCGGCGGATACTTTTGTCCTCATCGGGCTTAAATGTCCATTCTTCCCTCCGCTTTTCCGGCTTTATTCCGCTGTAAGGTGATACTCTTGAAATAATTTTTGTTATACGATTACCAGAAAAAATTATATTATTCACATATCCCTGATTATTTCCGCTGCGGTTTGCAGCACGTGAATCTTAAAAGAGGTTTTATTTCCTTTATCATAATCAAAGAATTAAGTGGGAAGGGGATCTGCTCATCGAAGAGTACGCCTTCTAGGACTCCGCTCTACAGGCGAAGCAAATCGGGCTCGCCTAGTCCTGAGGGGCGGCGGGTTCGAATGTAACGCAAATTATCCTAAATATGACATGTCATCGGGCCCCAACTCTGTTTCGGCCGCTTTCAGATTTTCTTCCAGGTGATCTAGTGAAGTGGTACCAGGGATAGGCAGAATCCACGGAGATTTGTTCAGCAACCAGACAACATTCATTTGTGCGGGACTTATGCCATATTTTTTAGCCATTTCTTCTATCTTATCCTGTCCCTTACCCAATGAGGTTTGCAACGAGAAATAGGGAATCAGCGGAATGTGATGTTCTTCCAGCAAGTCCAGTATTTCTTCGCCTCCAGCCCCGCCCATTGGGCCGGCAAGCGTAGTTCGCTGCGTATAGCCATACAGGTTTTGAACGCTCGCTATCTTACTCATTTTTAAAGCTGTTTGCAATTGTTCCCTTGATACGTTGCTCAAACCTACGTGCAGGATCTTACCTTCTTTTTGCATTTCGAACATTGCGCTTAACGATTCCTCGAAAATTTCGGTACCCGGCGGCATGAGCCTAAAATGCACCAGCGAAAGTTGTTCCTGTTTTAATTCTTTAAGGTTAAGGTTGATACTTTCCCTCAACTGCTCCGGCTTGCCGAAAAAGTTCCAGCTTTTATCATCACCGCGTTTAGCGCCAACTTTTGTACCTATTATAAGGTCTGACGGATAAGGATAGAGCGCCTCCGCTATGAGGCGATTGGTTACGCCAGGGCCATAATAGTCGGCGGTGTCTATATAATTTACACCAAGGTCAATGGCCTTTTTTAGGATTTGCAGGGCTTCCTGTCGGTTTTTGGGCTCACCCCAAATGCCTTCGCCGGTAAGGCGCATGGTGCCGTAACCCGGGCGGTTAGCTGTCAATGGGCTGGAAGAATCCTCACCTATAATAACTGATGAACTGACGGTAATATTCATGATTTTAAATTATTGCGAATTAGTTCGTGGATGCTGTCAATGCAATTTTCATTTCCCTATTCTTTTAATTGTCGTTAAAGATCACTTTAGTGCACGGAAGATATGTTACACAATTTGTACAATTCGTTACAAAATTCCATGATTTAAGGAGCCTACACAAGTTGGGCCTGAATAAACATGGTCTCTTGGCTTTTCCGGACCAGGTAACCCTTCGGTTCGCGTGCGATCCTATCTGCGATATTCCTTATTTTTAACTGGGAACCGGTACCGGTCTGTCAACTTCCTGGATCCTGGATGGGATGAATTCTTCAGCTTCATTGATCTCTGTTGATCACGGGGTTATTATTGCTGTGAAACACCCTGCTGATTGATCGAATCTATCTTGGGCGCCCCTTACATTCCATTCACCAAGTTCAGGCACGAGCGCCACCAGCGCAGCCGCACCTATTGAACCCGGTTGCCCCCGCTGAAGATGCGCTGGACGGTCCCGGGGTCTGCAAACAAGCTCGGCGCATCGATGCCTTTTCCGGTCATCCAGTCGTTGTCGTAGATCCATACACCATTGCCATGTTCCACTTTGATGGCGCCCCTCATCTTTTCGATGGTGGGTGCCTTTTCCATGTCTACGATCCTGTTGCCGCGAAAAACGAGCCCCTGGAATGCAGACGCCTCGATCACCGGTCCCGTCATTTCCTGGAAGATGTTCCCCTCAAAAAGGAAGTCCGTTAGAAAAGGATAATAACTGGGGCTTCCGTTACAAGTGGCGCCAATGCCTACTACCGCCCCATCGCCAGCCCCTATGCAGTTGGCCGAATCGAAATGGTTGTTGCGGATGACGACGTTCCTTGCGCCGAAACCCTCACTCCAGCTCGATCCAACGTCCACGATCAGGAGCATCGCCGAGTGCTGGTTGTGGTAAAAATGGTTCCCTTCCACCAACCAGTCCGCTGTATTGCAAAGGACGCCCCGGGCCCGGTTCTCATGGAAATAGCAATTCCTGATGATCACGTTGTGCGAGCCGTACCGGTGGTTGAAGAGGATTGCGTCGGACATGATATGCGCAGGCAAAGGTTCGCTGAATACAAGCGTTACCGTATTCTTCTTATAGTCCGGCGTCACGGACCTCAGTCTCCCAGTAAAACCCGTCGGTGAGTAATCCCTATTCCGGATCTCGACCGGGTCCCCGGAGGTGAACGGACACCGCCAGGGTACCAGGTTCACCGCCAACAGCGTATGGGCGTCTATGCGCACGATCCCCGAGTGTACATTATCGTGGATGTTCACACAGTCGTCCCCCATATAGCCGAAGTCGCAGCCCTCGAGCCGGATAAAACCCTGCGATTCATCGATATGAAACCCATCCGCTGTAGTGGTGATGGGACGGCGTTCTCCAGGGGGAAAAGTTATGCTACAGTGCAAGAGCTCCACATGGTCCATGTCGTTCCCGCCTACAAATCCTTCGCCCGGGAAGGAGTAGATGTTTACATTTTGCAGTGATAGATGGGTATTGTTACCCAGGATGACCGCCATTTTATCATAGACATAATGCCGGAGCAGGTAAAGCTGCCCCGCTTTTGCCGGTACCGGCCAGGTCGTCCAGACCCGGACCGTCTGGTCATCCAGCTTGTCGATTTTTTTGGGCCCGAAATTCCCAAATTCCTGTCCGGCGCCCGGGACCCGTAGTTTTTCGTCCAGCGGATTCATCGTAGGCCAGCGTTTCGGATCGAGAGGCGCCTTCCCTTCGAAATGCATCTCGAAAAAAGCGCCCTTGCCATCCACTTTCGTCACCCGGCCCACCGACGCCAGTGGGTCGATCGACCAGTCCCAGTCAATGTTGAAGCGGCTCATCACCACCCGGTGGCAATGGTTGATCAACATCCCATGACCGCCCCCGATCAGGTGGAAAAGAAAGGTCGATCCGCCCCCATCGAACACGAAATCCTGCAGGCTGTCGAAAACGATAGTCTGGCCCGAGGTGATCCGGTACACTCCTTTGGGTACGATCAATTTGGAGGCCTTTACTTCCCGGCACCGCTTCAGCGCCGCTTTGAATGCTGCCAGGTTCCGGTCGGGGCCGGCCGCCGGCGGAGCATTTCCATCGGCCACCGCGCCAAAGTCCGCCAGGTTCAGGACCGGGCCGGTCGTGTTTTCAGGCGGGTCGACTTTGAAATCCTGCGCACCGGAGGGCGTTACCGGCGCCATACTTCCATTTGCGCCGGTCAGGGGCACTGAGTTCCATCCATTTCCCTCGCTCACCCGCATATTCCTTATCCGGATGGCCGCCTGGCGGTGTATTCCCAGCACGATATAAAAATCCGAAGTCTTTAGCGCAGACACCCGGAGTTTCGCCGTACCCACAGTCCCCGGATCGTCGTTCCAACTTTGCCATTGATCAGCTCCTATACCCAGACGGTCGCAGCGGACAAAAACGTAGAAGTAATTGTCAGGCCCGCTCCGGTCGACCACCTCGTAATCGATCGCGATCGTATACTCCTTGCCGGCTTTCAAAAGCCCGGCCGGTATGATCAGGCAGGAGTTCCATTCGTTCGTGCTCTTGCGGGTGTCAGCGCTCAATACCCGATCCCCTTTCGGTGTCGTAAAAGGGATCGTAAAAGTCGTTTGGCAATTGGGCGGGTCCATCCTGAGTTGCCAGACGGGCATGTTTTGCGCGGCTGCGTGGGACAGGGACAGTAAGAAGGCTAGTGCGGCGGTCGGAACATTCTTCATCTGTTTGGGGGATTCCTACGAATATAAGAAAGCGCCCGTCGGTTCTCAGACGTTAGAAATAATTAACGGATTAGTAACAAGATCCTCATCGCCGGAAAGATTTCTCAAGGAAGTCCACGTATTCCCTGCGATCAATTTCATCGGTCCCGTCCAAGCGAAATTCTTTAGATTTGAACCCACTTCGAGGAAGAGAAATATAAGAACGGCATCTTCGGTTTTCAGGTAAGTGCGGCTGCAAAAAAAGGCGATGCCGGCGCACAAATGCTGGACTACGGAGTGTCGGACGACGCAAAGTCCCTGGCCGCAAAGATCAATGCCATCCAGAAATATTTTGTAGAACGGTCCCGGCTGGGAATCCCGATGATCCCCTTCGATGAAGCCCTGCATGGGCTGGTCCGCGGCGGCGCCACCGTTTTCCCGCAAGCCATTGCACTGGCGGCCACCTGGGATACGGCCCTAGTCGGACAGGTGGCTGGCGCCATCGCCGCGCAGGCGAGGATACGCGGCATCAGGGATATCCTGTCCCCCGTCATCAATATCGCCTCTGATCCCAGGTGGGGACGCGTGGAAGAGACCTATGGCGAAGACCCACTGCTGACTTCGGAGATGGGCGTGGCCTTTGTTGCTCCCTTCGAACGATCGGGCATCATCACCACCCCCAAACATTTTATCGCCAACGTAGGTGACGGCGGCCGCGACAGCTACCCCATTCATTTCGATGACCGGCTACTGGAGGAGGAATATCTTCCCCCCTTCCGCGCCTGCATACAAAAAGGCGGCTCCCGCTCGGTCATGACCGCCTATAATTCGCTGGACGGTACGCCCGCTACAGCCAATGACTGGCTGCTCACAAAGAAATTGAAAGGAGACTGGAATTTCAAAGGCTTCGTCATCTCCGACGCCGATGCCGTTAATATCATCAATGCCCTGCACCTCACCTCACCGGACAATGCCGTATCTGCCGCACAAGCCATCGATGCAGGCCTGAACGTGATCTTTCAAACATCCTGGCAACAGCATAGATCCTTTATTCCTCACTTCCTCGATGGAGGCATCGACCCCAAAAGGATCGACGATGCCGTTTCCCGCGTGTTGACGGCAAAGTTCGAACTGGGACTGTTCGAACACCCTTATGTGACGGATGCCGACCTGAAAAAATTCGGCGGTAGCAGCACCCAAAGCACCCAAAGCGCCTATAAAGCCCTGGCCAGAAAGGCAGCAGTGGAATCCATCGTCCTGCTGAAAAACGAAAAGGGCATTTTGCCCCTGGACCAACAGGTCCGTTCCATTATAGTGATCGGCGTCGATGCCACAGAGGCCAGGCTCGGCGGGTACAGCGGGCCGGGCAATGGAAAAGTCAGCATCCTGGACGGCATCAGACAACGGGCAGAAGCAGGCGTACAGGTATCCTATGCCCCGGGTTGCGGAAGAGAGAGCCCGGAACGGACGGTCATCCCCTCGGATGCCCTTACCCCAACCGGCAAAGAACCGTCGCAGGCCAACAACCTGCCGTCCCATGGCCTCACCGGAGAATATTTTAACAACATCACCCTTTCCGGTCCTCCCGTGTTGACAAGAGTCGATAAAGCCATCAATTTCCAATGGACACTGTCGGCCCCCGCTCCGGAGATCAACCATGATTTTTATTCTGCCCGGTGGACGGGCACCCTGCATGCCCCCCGGACCGGCCGCTACCGGATCGGCCTTGATGGAGACGACGGCTACAGGCTCTACCTGGATAATCGACTCGTGATCGACAACTGGAACAAGCAGACCTATAGTACACGGCTAACCGAATTTTCCCTTGAGAAGGGACATGACTATGCCATCAGGGTAGAATTTTTTGAACCCGTGGGCAATGCGCACCTGAAATTGATCTGGAATGTAGACAAGGAGGATGATTGGCAGGCCAAAATCAACGCGGCGGTGGCTGCGACGGCAAAGGCTGACGTGGCCATAGTGGTCGCCGGCATCAGGGAAGGAGAATTCCAGGATAGGTCATCATTAGCCCTGCCGGGGCACCAGGAAGATCTTATTCAGCGGATCGCCGCTACCGGCAAGCCCATGGTGGTATTGCTTGTTGGAGGCAGCGCCATTACGATGTCTTCCTGGCTGGACAAGGCACAGGCCGTAGCAGACGTCTGGTACCCTGGTGAGGAAGGTGGCCACGCCGTAGCCTCGGTACTGTTCGGAGACGAAGATCCGGCCGGGCGTTTGCCCATCAGCTTCCCTGTCTCCGAGGCACAGCTGCCCTGGGTATATAACCACGAGCCTACCGGGCGCGGGGATGATTACAACAATCTGACTGGCCTGCCGCTGTTCCCCTTCGGCTATGGGCTGAGTTTTACGCATTTTGCGTACAGCGACCTGCAGTTGAACAAGCCGGCGATGGCCGGCGGGGGTTCCGCTACCATGGCCGGCACCGATTCCGCTACCGTGACCTGCACCGTGAAGAACACCGGGACCAGGACGGGCGACGAAGTGGTGCAGCTATATATCAGGCAGTTGACCTCCTCGTTAGACCGTCCGGTCATCGAACTGAAAGGATTTCAGCGGATTCACCTGCTGGCGGGAGAAGCCCGGAAAGTTTCCTTTGTGCTAACGCCCGCTATCCTGCAGTCGCTTGACAAGGATCTGCACTGGGTCGTAGAACCCGGCGACTACCGGATCATGATCGGCGCCTCTTCCCGGGACCTGCGCCTCAAGGAAACACTCCATCTTATTTCACCGCCACCGCAATCTTCGAATCGGCCGTCCCGTAATACAACAACCATTTGCCTTTAAAATAGGCCAGCCCTTCGAGAAAACAAACCTGGCCCACCTGTCCCGCGATCTCATAAGGCCTGTCCGGCTTAATAAAGCAGTACTCCAGCCTATGCTTCACCCTCGTCGGATCACTCCGGTCCATCAATACCTGACCACCCGCATAGGTGCCCTCGGGAAGGCTGCTGTCGCCGATCGCAGGAATATTCCGCCCGTTATAGATCAGCAGAATGCCACTGTCGGTCAGCATGGCAGGAGGCCCGGACTCAACCAGGTCACTATCAAATTTTTTCGCCCGGGTCGGCACAACGATCTTCAACCGGGGCATGTTCACCGCCTGTCCGCGCAAAGGTATGGGCGGTTGTTCCCCCGAGGCCATTTCCACCGGCGTCCAATTGAGAAGATCGTCGGATGTCGCTGCCCAGATATTCTGATCGCCCCAGTACATCCAGTATTTACCGGCCACCCGGGTGGCGATAATGCGGCCATTTTCATACCGGCTGACGATCGAACCGGACTTTGACCATAGATCTTTGTACTTCCCGTGATAGGCATTCGCGAATACTGCACCGTGTTTGGTCCAGTGCCGCAGATCCACGGATGTGGCGATCAGCAGTCGGGCCTGCCGGCCGTCAAAGGCGGTATAGGTCATATAGTACGTGCCCTTTTCGTCTTCCACTACCCGCGGATCTTCGCATCCCCCCTCCCATTCCAATTTTTTCTCGGCGTCGTTATCAGGATATAAGACGGGTAATTCCGAACGGGTGAAGTGCAGCCCATCCTGACTGCTGGCCAATCCGATACGGGAGGTGCCCGCCGGATGGCCGATGCGATCCTGCGCACGATAGAGGAGATATAGCGTGCCGTCTTTGACGACAGCCGCCGGGTTGAAGACATCCTTCTCTTCCCAGGAGACCTGCCGATGCAGGATGGGATCGGCAAAACGGCCGTTGCCCGGCGTTAGGATCGGGTTGACACTGTCGACTTTAGTGAAAGGCAGGAGCGCCCACGTGGCCAACGCTCCTGTCTCATCAACCAGCCGCGTACCGGCGGAACCGTTTCCAACTGCACCCGCAGAATCCCTGCCGCTCGCGCCCGCGGAATCCACGCCGGTTCCGCCCGACCCGCTATTATTACAGGCCCCGCCCAAAAGGGCCAACGCCATCGTTCCTATCAACCAATTTCTTTTCATGTAAGAAGTATATTTGTGTTACAAGCTGCTCTCATCCGTATAGATCGAAAGGACCTCCGCATCCGTCAGCACGGTATTGTAAAATCGGACCTCATCCAGCGCGCCCATGAAATAATCCCCGCCATAAAAATAATTGGGGTCGGCGCTATTCGTCAGATTATAGTTTTCCTTCGGCAATTCATTGCCTATCGCCAGGTTGATGGCTGAACTGATAGGTAACGGCGTGCCCGTCACCGTCTCTGTGCTCACCAACTTGCCCTGGATATAGAATTTCTCCGTGCCGGGCGTAAAAGAGACGGCCACATGCCTCCATACGAGGGCCGAATCGATCGCCGTACCGCCGTCATCCTGGTCATGGTCACCCGTACTGGTGTTGACGGTCAGGAAAGGCAGGTTGCCGCTTTGAAGTTGGAACTTATACCCGTTCCATCTGTCGAAGGAGAACATATAATTATTGGCATTGGTTCCGTCCCTTTTCAACCATAGGAGAATGGTAAAGGTCTGCGCGTTGAAAACGGAGTTGTAAGGCACTTTTACCGTAGCCCCGTTGTTGAAATAGTACGCCATGTTGGGCCGGCCGAACCGGTCTGCCACAAGCACAGGCAGCGTCCCTCCATCGACGGCCGTGACCGCGCTCGTACCTACCCATCCCGTTTGAAGTACCCCGTTATTGCCATTACCCGAGCTATCCGCTGCATTCCCATTGAATTCCCAATAGCCCATCAGGTTCGCCGAAGATACCTGTTGGATCAGTTGAGTGGCAAACTGCTGCCCCGCGGCTAATAAATTGTTCAGCGCATTGCTGATCTCCTGCTGCGTATACGCGTTGGAACTGCTGACCGCAGTCGCAAGGGCAATCACCGAATCCAGCGCAGCCCTGGCCCCGGGAGCGTATTGCCCGGGCTTTGTCCCATCCACCGTCGAATTATACACGGCCGTCAGGGAGTCTATGGCAGCGTTTAACGCCGTCTTATCGGTATTGTAAGAAGCCGGCGAACTATTTTTCTTACAGGAGCACACCGCACCAAAAACGAGAACGATGGCGACACCGTAAGAAATATATGTAGATAATTTAATCCAGTTCATGTTGATTATTTTAAGCGTTAACGGCAACCGGCTATTTGAACAAATTAGGATTCGCATCCCGCTCACTCTGCGGAAGAGGAAACCATTTATTGGCCGTATAATTAAAATTGGGAGCTCCCGGGGTCAGGGCCGCAGTCGCATACGCACTGCCATACCGGATCAGGTCGAAAAAGCGGTGAAACTCCAACGCCAGTTCTGACCTTCTTTCCCTTTGAATGATCGCACGCAGCTGGGTTTGATCGGTGATGACGATATCCGGCAAAAGACCAGCCGGCACGTTAGGATAGCCGGCTAATGAAGTGTCATACATATAGGAATTCCTGGCACGCTCCCGGACCTGGTTCAAAGGCGCCAGTGCGGCCGCGCTCTGCCCGCTCTCATTCAATGCCTCCGCTTCGACCAGCAGGATATCCGACAGGCGAAGGGCTTCATAGTTCACCGTACCCACATTCTTCGTCGCGGCAGGCACTTCCGACAGCGGTTGACACATCTTCTTACAAAGATAGTTCGTGCTGCTCCACGTCGAATCGTAGGCCAGATCAAAATAAGGATGGCCCGACCTGGCGATCGTATAATCCAGCCTCGGGTCCGGCGTGCTGTCAGGGGCAGTTTCATAATTGTTGACCAGGCTCTGCGTGGGAAGGAAAAAGCCATACCCGTCCGTAGGGGCCGGAGACCGCGGTGCAAACCATACATTCAGCTCATTGCCCAAACCCAACGTTCCGGCTATATGATTGACGGTAAATATTTCCTCCGTATTGACCTTCGTGTTGGCATTAAAGTTATCCCAGTAGATATTGGTCAGGCTATATCCCAATGCTACGACTTGTTGAGCCGTTTGGGCAGCCAGCGTGTAATGATTGGCCAGATCGCTGTGAAATAAATAGGTCTTCGCCAGCAATGCTAACGCAGCTCCTTGCGTAGCCATACCCAACTGCGCTGCCGGCACAGTTTGCGGCAACACAGCCGCCGCCGCGATACAATCATTCTCGATCTGCGTAAAAATGGTATCCTGGGGCAAAGCCGGTGTTTGTGCCTGCGTGGCCGTCTGTACGGTAAGATGCAGGGGAATATTTCCATAGCAGAGGGTAAGAATGAAATAATAATACGCCCGTAAGAACCTGGCCTGCGCAATACCCTGTTGCTGCATAGTAGTCGATACCGCCGGATTACCCGTCAGGCCGTCCGTGACGACATTACAGGCAAAAACGCCGTTGTAATAATTACCCCACACCGCTTCCACGGCGGCATTCGTCGGCAGAATATCGAACTGGTTGACAGCCTGGTAATCGGGTTGGTCGCCGATACTACTTCCGCCTTTCACGACATCGTCCGACGCAAGATCGCCTAAAACCCATATCGCATTGGTGGCGCCGGAATTAAAAGCGAGATATTTATATGCCTCATTAACGGCCAGTTGCGCATTGGCATCGGAAGTAAAGAAATCTCCGGGCGTATAGCTGCCCAGCACCGGTTGATTCAATATCTTCTTGCAGGCGGCGCCCGTAAGCAAAACGCCCGATAACAAGAAGAGAAAGATGTTCTTTATTTTCATATAAAAGCACTTAATAAAATTAAAAATTAACGTTTACTCCCAGCGTCGTTGTGCGTGCCGCAGGATAGGTGCCCCAGTCTATATTGAGGGCTTTCGGTCCGTCATTCGATGACGCGGCATCTGCACTGGTGGTCATTTCCGGATCAAGCCCCGTATACTTCGTGACGGTGAATACGTTTTGTATACTGACATAAAACCGCATGGAGTGCATCTTCAGTTTTGACAAAAATGCATTGCTCAAATTATAGCCCACCTGCAAATTCTTCAGCTTCAGGTAGTCGCCGGTTTCCAGGAACCTCGTCGATGTTTGTGTGTTGTTCGTCGCGTCATTCCAGGACAAAAGAGGTCTCGTATTGCTGGTGCCTTCACCATGCCAGCTCTCGGTAGCAGTCTTTTCAGTAATATTGAAGGGGCGGTAAAAGCCTACGATGTCCATCGCCACCTGGTTGTATATCTTATCCCCGGTCACGCCCTGGAAGAATAAGCTGAGGTCGAATGCCCGGAAATGGACCTGGCCGGTCAATGCATAGGTCATAGTGGGTATGGGGCTGCCCGCGAAAACCCTGTCATTTTGGTCGATCACTCCGTCGCCATTGACATCCAGGTATTTGACGTCGCCAGGTCGTACGGGCGAACCTTGGCTCGCATGTGTAAACACATCTTCGGGGGTCTGAAAGATTCCCTCCTGCTTCAACATGAAAAATGATCCGACCGGATGACCTACTGCCGTGCTGGTGGCATACACATTGGTATTGACCCGCCCGGCCGGGATAGGCTGGTTGTTAAGCAATGCTTCTACATCGTTGTGCAGGGTCGTCAGGTTGCCCGTCACATTATAAGACCAGTCACTATTGATCGTATGACGATACGAAAGTTCGAACTCGAACCCTTCATTAAGTATCTTCCCGTTATTCTCAAAGGCAGGGCTGGCTACCGTTCCCGCACTGGTCGGATTCTGGGGCGCCTGCAGGAGATTGGTGGTGATCTTCCGGTAATAGTCGGCCGTAAGGGTGATGGCGTCATTGAACAACCCGATGTCCAGGCCAACATCCCCCATCGTCGTAGTCTGCCATTTCAGATTGGGGTTGCCTTTCGCAACGATAGTCGAAGTGATGGCAGGTGTAGTGCCGAACGGATAATAACCATTACTATTGACAAGGGACGCATAGCCGTAATCGCTCAATGCATTCTGATCGCCCAGTTGACCGTAGTCCACCCTCAATTTCAGCAGAGAAATGGGTTTTACATTTTGCATAAATGCCTCCTTGTCTATTCTCCAGCCCGCCGATCCCGAAAAGAAATTGCCCCATTGGCTGGCAGGGTCGAGCTTTGAAGAACCATCCCGCCTGAAATTGAACGATGCAAGATACTTGCCGTCATATTGATAGGTCAGCCTGCCGAACAAAGAGGACAAGGCCCAGGTCGATTCGTTGCCGCCGACACCCGGAGTGAGGCTCGTTCCGTTGCTCAGGTATTGAAAAGTCGACGATTGATTGATGAAATTGGTTTCGGCGGCCGATATTTCTTTGGTGTCGTTATAAATGATCTCCGTTCCCGCCAGTATATTCAGGGATTGCTTGCCCATCAATACATCATAAGTGGCAGTGTTGGTCCAGTTATAGTTGAAATTATTCGTGTTGGATTGATCAAGGGCATTAGGCGAATTCTGGATCCGCTGAATACCCCAGGTAGGAGAGAATTGCTTGTAGTCCGTAATGATCAGGTTCGTACCGAAATCGGATTTCAACTTTAGGTGAGCAATGGGTGTCACCTGCAGGTACACATCTCCCAATAAGGTATAGTTGTAAAAGTTACGGTCCGTGTTGGCGGCTAAAGCCACCGGGTTGAGGCCGTCGCCAAAGACATTATTTCCATTGACAGTCTCCGGCAGGTCGACATACTGCCCCTGATAAGGACCGTTCGGATAGATCACCGGCGTGGTCGGCGTTCTGAACAGCGCATAACGCACTATGCTGGCGCCCGGATTACTGCCGCCAGTAGCCGTATAGCCATCGCCGGAACTTCCCACCTGCCTTGTTTTGTCGTACGCCAGGTTGACGTTCGTACCTACCTCGAAGATCTTGTTCAGCGTACTGATCACCGAAGTCCGCAAATTGAACCGGCTGAAAGAAGAATTTAAGATCATCCCTTTCTGGTCCAGGTAATTGGCAGAAACAATATATTTCGTGCCTTCGCTTCCACCGGATATCGATAGCTGCGCATCGTTCATCGGCGCCTGCTTCAATACCTGCTTTTGCCAGTTCACATTCGGCAGCGTGTCCAGCATGCCCAGTGGCAACAGCGTTCTGTTAGAAGCTCCCCCGGCAACATAATCGTTGGTAGCCGCCTGGTTATAAGCGTTGAAATACTGCGTCGAATTGGCCATCGGAATGATATGTTCCGGCGTCTGCATGCCCGTATAGGCGTTCAAAGCAAGCCTTGGTTTGCCGTTGCTGCCCTTCTTCGTGGTGATCAGCACGACGCCGTTAGCTGCCCTGGCGCCATAGATCGATGCGGAAGAAGCATCTTTCAGGACGCTGATACTCTCGATGTCGTTGGGGGAGATTTCATTGATGCCATCCGCCGTCGGGATGCCGTCGATGACGTATAAGGGAACGCTATTGCCAAAGCTTGCCTGCCCCCGGATGATCACCGATACGCCATCGCCGGGTGCGCCGGTCACCTGCGTAATCGCGACACCTGCCGCTTTTCCCTGCATGATCTGGTCCGATCCGGCAACAGGCAAATCGCTGATGTCATGCGAATTGATCGTGGATACTGCCCCCGTAAGATCTTTCTTCCGCGCCGTGCCATAGCCTATTACGACCACTTCGTTAATGCTGCCGGGAAGACTGGTCAGGGTGATGTCGATACGGGTGCGGGTTCCAACCGCTATTTCCTGCGTTTCATAGCCGACATAAGAGACCACCAGGGTAGCGTCATCAGGCGCCATCAGGGTATAATGTCCGGTGCTGTCGGTGCTGGTGCCGGCCCCGCTGCCTTTGATATGCACCGTTGCGCCTGCCAGGGGATCGCCGGAGGCCGACAGTATCCTTCCCGTAATGCGGATATCTTCGGCTGCTTCTATGTTGGATGTCGTACGCGAGGTGATCACGATCAGATGATTAGCCAGCAGTTGATAAGACAGCGGTGAGTTCCTCATCACATTGTCCAGGATCTGAGGGACCGTCAGCTCGCTTGCATCCACATCGAATTTGTCATGGCTGGGAAGGACATTGTCCTTGTACAAAAAGGTATAGTTGCTCTTTTTTTGCAGCAGATCGAAGAAGGGTTGCCAGCCGATCTGCCGGACATTCACCGTCAGTTTGTCCTGAGATCGGACGCTGGCGGAAACATGAAGAAAGGTCAGCAGTAACAGGCAAGACGTAAGTCGCATAAGCAACAGAATTTTTTTCAATCCCCTGGAATCGTCAAAACAGGGAATAGGCAATTTTTTCATACATTTGAAATGTTGAGGTTAAATAATCGGCTACCTGAAATCCGGGCGGAGATTAGGTGTCAGTCTTGATTATACCCAACCCGGGAAGTGTGTCAGCACTTCCTGTTTTTTGGGCAAGCTGGTCGTTTTGGATTTTCCTTTCATATTGGTTATTTAATTATTTACAATCAGTTACCAGATTCGCACGGTGTCTTTATCGATGCGGTAGCGGAATCCGGCCGTGATCTGCAGGGCGTGCATGACGTCGCCGATGGGTTCCTCCGGGAAGGTGCCGCTCAGCGTATCATTCCGAAACCGCTCGTTGTCGAAGATGATCTTCACATCATACCATCTTTCCAGCCGCGTGGCCATGCCCGCCAGTGTCTCCTGCCGGAATACCAGCTTGTTCGATACCCATGATGTTTCCGTGATAGTGCCGTCGGTACGGTCCGGTTCGATAGGACGGCGAAAGAATTTGACCGGCGTATTAGTGATCGGCGTATTGGCCGCCTGGCCGGCGATGGCACTGTCCCGCCTTTCCGCGGGGAAGGCCGCACGGCCCATAGGGATCGTTACTTTTTCATTGGGGTGCAGGATAATAGAGGACTGTGCATCACCCGGAACGTCGATCTCAACCTTCCCGTTGATCAGGGTCGTCTCCATCGTAGAGTCCCCGGGATAGGCCCGGACATTCAGCGTCGTGCCCAGTACCCTGACATCGAGCCGGCCGGTATGGATGATAAAGGGATGCCGCTCGTCATGTTTCACGTCGAAGAAGGCTTCTCCCTCGAGCGTCATTTCCCTGGTTCCGCCGGCAAATCCGTTCGAAAAGACAATCTTGCTGCCGGCGTTGAGCCATAATTTCGAGCCGTCGGCCAGCTGCATGAATTTTTTGGAGCCTCTGGCAGCGGCGATGGCAGTGGGGGCAGAGGAAACAGCAGAAGAGGGCGCCATGATACGCGAATAAAAGATCGCGCCGGTGATCAGCACCAGAAGGACAGCAGCCGCCGCAACCCAGGGAAAAAGCCTTAGTCTTACCCGGCGGCCCGGGCCCGCGCCTCTCGGCATGTCCGCAGAAATACGCTTGATCACCGGCACGGACCGTATCGGCGGTTTCGTGAACCGTTGCAATCCGCGCTGCAGCATTTGTTGCTCTTCTTCCTCAGAGATCCCTTTCGGCGGTGCCTGCCGCACTTCATGCAAAAGACGCGCCACGCGGCGAAGGTCAGGATTGGCCTGCAAAGCCCATTCGAGCTCTTCAAGTTCTTCCAGGGTGGCTTCACCAGCCAGATAATTGGCCCATAAAGCGAATATTCTTTCTTGATCCATACGTTGTGTAATGCGTAAACGCTATACAGGAAGGACACGCGATCTTTAAAAAACCCTTAAAAGAAAATAAAAAAATTTATCTTTAGTATACAGATGCGTTGTGTGCGCACGTCATGAAGCAGGAGACACGGCATGGATACAACTACAAAAAACTTGATTAGTTACCCCGTCGAAACGGTCAGCGAAGCTGCTTTTGAAGCGCTGTACAGGCTCTATTTTGTTCGGCTGTTCCGCTTCTGCTATTCCATCGTCCATCAAAAAGAATCTGCCGAAGAGATCGTCAACGATGTCTTTCTCAAGCTGTGGGAAAAACGGCATCACAGACCGGCCATCGGCAATCCCGGACTTTATCTGTATGTGTCTGTTAAGAACAGGTCGCTGAATCATCTGCGTGATAATGCCGCCGCCCCGACTGTTGAGATCGGTGAGCGGTGCGATGAATATATCAGGTTCGATACCAATCCCGAGACGATCCTGCTGGATGCCGAAGGCCTCCAACGGATACAGGCGTCGATCAATCAGCTGCCTCCCCGGTGCAGGCTCATCTTTTCACTCATTAAGGAAGACGGTTTAAAATACAAGGATGTTTCCCGCCTGCTGGAAATATCCGTCAAAACAGTTGAGGCGCAATTGGCCATCGCGCTGCGGAAGATGGCAGCAGCGTTACAGCAATGAGTTCGCTTCATATCGCGTGACATCCAATCTTCTCCTCAGAAATACCGGGCCGGCAATCCGAATATGGCGGATGGAAATAAAAAATGGCCCAAACCAGCAAAAAAGAAAGTTTATATTTGGGCCATTCTTCTGCCGCACCCGTCTTTAACCATATATTTCTCAAACCATGCAAAAATTATGTATTGCTCTTCTCGCCGGCATCTGCATCTTTTCCGGCTGCGATCAGCAGCAAATGGCGCCGGATCACTTCACGATTTCCGGCAATTTGTCCCACCTGAAAGATTCGGTCATATACCTGAGGTATTCCAACGGAGATTCATCCAGGGTAGATTCTGCGACAACTAAAGGGGGACATTTTGTATTTAAGGGCAAATTGGCGGAGCCAACGCGTGCCTTCCTATACCTGAAAGATTATAAAGGGTACAGCTATGTTTACCTTGAAAATGCACCAATGACGTTGCAAGGCAATGCCGATTCCCTCAATCACTCAGTGCTCTCGGGATCTGCCACCCAGGATCAGTATGTCGCATTGAACGCGGCTGTTGAGCCTTTGGAAAAGCAAATCGAACAATCATATGAGCTGATTGCAGGGTATGATACGGCTAAAATCAAGGATACTACCGCGATCACCTCACTGGTGGCTAAAATAAAAATGCTGAATGAGCAGGACTGGGATACCACTAAGGCATTTATACTGAGCCATCCTGCGAGCTTTGTCAGCCTCCAATTGGCGGACAGATCCTATGATAAGGACTACGGCGACCTGGCTCCGTTGTTTAATGGACTGGATACTGCTATACAAAATTCTTATACCGGTAAAAAGGTCAGGAAAGGACTCGAAACGTTGAAAAAAGTGTCTAAAGGGAGCCCTGCCGTCAATTTCACCAAAAATGACGTGAATGGCAAGCCTGTAAAATTGTCGGATTTTAAAGGGGAATGGGTGTTGCTGGATTTCTGGGCCAGCTGGTGCGGCCCCTGCCGCGGGGAAAATCCCAATGTTTTAAAGTGTTATAATGTTTTTAATCATAAAGGGTTCACCGTATTGGGCGTCTCCCTGGATGATAATGAAGCGAAATGGAAGGCGGCGATTGCGGAGGATAAAATGCCCTGGACGGAATTGTCGAGTCTGAAGGGATGGAAAGATTCCATAGCTATGGAATATGGCGTTAATGGAATCCCTTCCAATTTTTTGATCGATCCGCAGGGTAATATCCAGGCCCGGAACCTACGCGGAGATGATCTGACGAAGAAATTAGCGGAATTAATCCAGTAAAAAAGGCCTCTAAGAATAAGGGCCACAATATCGTTCCCCAGCACTTTATGACGAATCGTTTCAAAACAAATTGCCCGGCGGTCATTCTGCCAATGCGCCCGAATCCATTGATAGCTACTTTCATGAAGTCCTTGCCCGGACGGCACAAATGACATATTTTATACAATTTCGGCCGAAAGCAATGACTCCCAAAAAGCCTCAATAGTACCAAAACGAGAAAAACTACCGTTTTGGGAAATTGCAGGAAATCATCTCCCATTCAGAACATTCAAAATCAACAAATTAAATTATAGCACTCTTTTTGGCATAGTATATATATTAATTCGAAACCCATGAAACACTACCTCCATAATACCCTTATTACTACCTCGCTGCTCGCAGCCGCATGTATGCCTGCCAGCGCTCAATATTACCCCGCCGGCCTCGGCAAGACCCATCTGGCATTGTGGCTAACCGCCGCAGACCCTACAACCCTTCAAAACCCCAGTGGTTCGCAAGCCGCCAACGGCGACTTTATTGCCGAATGGAAAGATAAGAGCGGTAACAGCCACCATGCCGTCCAGGCCACCAGCGGAACCCAACCCGTCCTGCAGACCAATGCCCTCAACGGCAACTCCGCCGTCATCATCCAGAATACCAATCAGCTGATGACGGGACCTACGGGCGCTTACCAGACCATTGTCGGCGTAAGAAACATGTCAAGCTCAGGCGGTCACTACCAGTACTTTTTCTCTTCTCCCGCCAACCAGGATTTCAGCGTTCGCGGCGGCGGTGCAAGCACCAGCTATACCGACGGTCCGAATGTCAACGACTGGTCGTATAATACCGGCACCCCTCCCCTGGAATGGACAAATGGTGTGCAGACCCTCAATTCCAGTACCACCAATCATATTATCGTGGCGACCGCCGCTGCGGCGACCAACGGGACCTACAGCATCAGCTCAACGTTCATGAGCCGGGGAATGACCGGTAACGACCCGGTATATGAGATCCTGGCCTATAATTCAACTTTAAGCACTACCCAGCGCCAGCTGCTCGAAAATTATGAGGCCGCCACCTGGAACCTCGAATCCCAGCTGCCCACTTCCGGCTACACCATCTTCACGGCGCCAGCTGCCGGATCGTTCAACAAGAACCTCGTAGGCATCGGCTATACCAGCGCGACAGACAATGTATTGAGTGTGGCTTCCGGTGTCACGGATGGCCTCGGCTTCTCCAGCACCAGCACAGCGGCAGGCTTTCTCCATGTCGCAGGCTTCCTGATGGCTGCCCATAACGATCAGGGCAACACCGTCATCAGCCCCGCTATCGTTCACGGGATTACCAGCACCAGCACCCTCAACCTCTGGAACAGGTCCTGGTATCTCCAGAAATCGGGCGGCAATGCGTCGGGACAGGTGACCATCAATTTCAATTTTTCCGATTACAACAGCAGCACCCCCAGCACTACTGCTACCTATGCCCTGCTGTATAATTCCACCGACGGCACTTTCGCCACCGGTACCAACGCTATCGTGTCGACCTTGTCCACCACCGTATCCGGCGGGACGGTCTCCTTTGTCGTCAGCGCAAGTAGTCTGTCCAACGGTTATTTTTCAGTCCTCTATAGCGCTTCGCCTATTGTACTACCCTTAACTATCACGGATTTCGCCGTGTCAGGCAACGAAGGCACAGCAGTCCTGGGCTGGACTATCCAGGATGGAACGGGCATCGATCATTTTAATGTCCAGCGCAGTTCCGATGGCAGCAACTTTACTATGATCGGCGCCGTTCCTGCACAGGCCGACGCTTCCCCCACCCAGGAATACGCTTTTACCGACAGTAAGCCCGCGGAAGGAGTCAACTACTATCGGATTGAAGCCGTCAGCACCGATGGCAGCCTGGCGTATTCGGGTATCAGTACCCTGGACGGCGCCGCCAACCCAACCGTCTCCATCAGCATGTACCCCGTTCCCGCAACGGACATATTGCATATTCTTACCGCCGGTACGGGCCCGCTGTCCATTCTCATCATCGACGCGCAGGGCAGAGTCCTGCTTCGGACGAATGCAGTGGCGGGGAGTGCCACGGATATTGCCGTTAGCAATTGGCCAAAAGGAGTCTATTTTGCCGAAATCTTCTCCGCGCAAACAAAATATACCGGGCCATTCATCAAGGAATGATCAAAGCCCCCGGCTCATTCATTTCACCCGGCTCATTCATTTCACAATGAACCAGCAATAATCCCCGGCCTTGATCGTAAATGTAAAAGAGACCTCGTCATTCCGGTCCAAAGGATATACTGCCGACCTGCCTTCCTGGTCATCAATCGTAGCCTCCTTGGTGAGACCGGTATAATACAGCGGCAGCTTGATCGTCCTGGTGATCTCCTGGTGGCTCGGATTATAGAGCATGATCAATCCACGCTCAGCAAGCGCCGGATTCACATGGATAAAACCATCCCAATCGCGTCCATCCGCGCGGCGCAGCTCTATCATATCGGAATTTAGGATCTCCCGGTGGGCCTTGTACCATTTGATGACCCCCGCCACCATTTTTTGGGTCGTATCCGAGTCATACAATCTCGGCCCCCGATAGCAGGCCTGTACCCCAGCCCCATAATACTGCATCATCAACTGTTTATAATCCTTAAGATGTTCGGCTAAAGGCTCCAGCACAGCCTCCGGGCCCCCCCCCTGGTATTTGGTCAAAGGCACAAAACCCCAGGACATCGACCCGGTCTTTTCACCGAGACCATCGTAAATATTCTGGCGGTTCAGGATCATTTGCTGTTCCCGCGGCAACGAGAAGTTCACTTCCCGGTAACCGATCCCGATCTTATTGGTACCATCCAGGAAATACCAGTCCGGCGCGTTGATGTACACCCCCCTTGCATTTAACCAGTGATATAACTCCTTTTGTATCTCCATCTGCCTCCATTGCGAATCGTCTAACCCCTTGTGTCCCGGATGCGTAGTAGAGGCGCATACATCCCCGGGATACGGCCCATCGTTCTCCCAGATATCAAACCCCGTCTTCTCAAAGAAATATTTGATCTTATCCCGGTACGCCAATCCCCATTTACTGCCAAAACAGGCGGCATGGCCGAAAAAAGCGCCTCCCGGCTTCCCCGTCTTCGGATCGATAACGTCATCCTCGTCGCTGATCCGCCTGCTGCTGAACAAAGAATAACCTCCTAATAGTATTCCTTTCTTGTGCGCATATGCGGCGAGCCTTGACCAGCGGGCGATATTCGCCGCAGAACTGTCCTCCATATTCAACTGGCTACCAAAGCTCAGGATTACCGCCTCATAGCCGGTGGCCACACACTGGTCCACGGCGCGGCACACTTCATCATCATTGCGGCTGACCAGGTGCATGAAGATCGGGTTTTGTGTCGTCCAGGGTGCCACCGTCCGGTACATCCGTTTGATCATCAGCCCCCGGCGCTGACGGTCATAACTGTCCATCAACAGTTCATGTGTCCTCACCGATTTGAAATCCTCGCCCGGCTGCAATTCAATCCCCGAAACCTTTTCTGGATATACTTCCAGCAGGCATGGAGTCTGTAGATCATAGTTCACCTGCGAAGTGTAGGCCGTATCCGCCTTCCAGTGCGTGGTCTGATCGCTGATGTCATACCGCATGGCATTATTGAAAGCGTAGTTCGTCTCCACATAGATGCCATGCTGCTTCTTCATTTCGCTTGTCGACCCGACCACCGCACTTTCCTCTTCCACCAATCCCAGCACCTCGTTGACCACCCTGTCCACCCTGATCACCTGCCGGCCTCTGTTTTCCACCGAGACCCATTTCACGATCAGGGGAAGTCCGTCATATAATTCATAATGAACAATCACGCTGACGCCGGCCAATCCCGCTTCCCCGGAAACGAAAAAAAAATCGACTTGCTTTCCGGTCGCCTGCCGGGTGTTCATGGCCCACGTGGCACATCGCCAATGCAGGAAAGGCTTTAGTTCATCTATTTGGTAGTGATCGAGCAGAAAGTCTCCTTTCCCCGCATGCATGCTATCCACCCACTCCGGCAGCAAATATGCCTCCTCCTTCTGCCCCTCCAGGCCGCCAATCGCATATTCCGTCCCGTTGATGACCACTCTGGCCTCAGGTTTCACCGCGCGCAGCAACTGCTGGCCATTCGACAGATTGCTATAATCCGTACAGGCAAGATTGGGTTTCAACCGGAAAGTTCTCCTGACAAGTCCGTTATCCAGCACAATATCCTGCCCGCGAACATAGACGCCCGCTACCTGCCTGACAGGCTCGACTAACCAGTCCGCAGGTTCCTGGGCCAGCAGCCGAAAGGACAGCAACAAAAAAAACAGCGAAATTCCTGGTGTAGTCATTTCCATCCCTCCCGAATCGCTTTCCCCAGCGCCTTATCATTTGTCTTTTCAATGGTGATCGCTTCGCATTGATTGAACGCCGCAAACGCTTTAATGGCTTCACTAACCTTGGCGACCGTCGGTCGCGTCATCTTCAGGGGCTCGAAGTGCAGGTTATGAATGACCAATACACTGTTTTTCCGATCGGCCTTGCTGTCCATCCGCGCAACAAACGTATCCCCGACCAATATCGGCAATGAAAAATACCCGTATTTCCGCTTAGGCGCCGGCACAAAGCACTCTACCTGGTAGTCGAAGTTAAAGAAATCCCTCAAACGATGCCGGTAGACATTCAGCACATCGAATGGCGAAAGGACAAAGACGTCGCCGGATACATTGATTGCCCTGGACCTGTAGCCGGCCGCCATATAGAGCGGCGAGGTCTTCAACCCCGCGATCTCCACAGGACAAACCTCACCTTCCGCCACCAGCTTTTCCAATTCCGTCTTCACTAAATGGGGTTGAGCGAACCGGGCCCGCCAAGCGATGTCTTTTATATAGGCTATCCCCAGCGCCTTCAACGCTCGCCGGATCACCTGCCGGGCAAATTCCTCCGGCGTAGGCATCGTCACATCGACGTCGCCCGGGAGGAGATTGATAGGCAAATCATAGATTTTATGAAATTCCCTACTTCGCGTCGTCATGAGGCTTCCGTCGAGGTACAGCCGCTCGAGGGCAATCTTCGATGGCCGCCAGTCCCACCAGCCTTTGCTGGCCTCTACCCTGTCATTGTCAAAATCCTTTGCCATCAAGGGCCCATCCCGCGAAACCCTGTCCAGCACCTTTTTCATCAGGCTGATCTCCGCCGGGGCCATAGGTTTTCTTTGGGCCAAAAAGCTGGCTTTCACCGGCAGCGAGAACCGGAAATCGTCCATCGGCATGTAGCCCGCAGCATAGGTCATGAATTCAAAGATCCTTTCATCTGCCTGAAGTTCATCCAGCCATTCCGGCTTGTAGTCAGGGACCCTTGAGGCTATCGCATGGTGATGCGCACGCTCGACGATATAGTTGGTATCGATCTGAATAAACCCCAGATGATCGATGAGTTTGTAGACGGCTTCCCTGCCTTTGCCAAACTGTGCCCGTTTGGATAAGGCCGCCGCATGAAGAATAATTTTCCGGGTCTGTGAAGGGGTCAGCATGATCCGTTTCATGCAATAAATTAAGGATTTTTTGAATGAGCCCCTAATAATTCTGCACACCCCGCGTCTGATTGACATCCTATACAACCGAAAAGATACTAGCAGGCGATGATCTTATTCTACAAATGGAATTCGCTCCGCAGCAACCAGCTGAATCGTAGTAGTGGCCGAGGAACATCGCCCAAATGAAACAGCCAGCCCTTATCGAGGCTAAGCCGTTGCCGCATCGCACCGCCCTGCTGAGTTACATTGCCCGACTGCGTCATTCCCCCCTATCGTTCGAAAGGAAAGTGATATCGACCTTCCTTCTCGCATACTCACCCTTAAAACCCGTCAATTCCCCTGGGCCGCTTCCGAAACATCTTTCCATTGTTCCCATGTCGCCAACCGCTGCTGATAGCGTTCTTTGATCAGAGGCAGCGGCATCGTCCCCAGGAAAAGCCGCAACGGCGGCTCGGAAGAATCGACGACCTTGAGGATTGCTTGCGCAGTCGCCTCGGGCTTACCGCGCTTGGCACTAGTGGGCCTTGGCTGCTTCCGCATCTCGTCGTAAGCCGCAATGGGCTGCGCCCGCTGGGCGGAACTGCCGGCCCAATCGGTTTCATAACCTGCCGGTTCGATCAGTGTAACGTGGATGCCAAATGGTCCTACCTCCTGGGCCAGGGATTCCGAGAAACCTTCCAAAGCCCACTTGGACGCATGGTATATGCCGACGCCGGGAAAGCTGGTGACCCCGCCGATGCTCGACACCTGTAGAATATGACCCGAATGCTGAGCCCGCATAATGGGAATAGCAGCTTGTGTAACCCACAACGCGCCGAAAACATTCGTCTCTATCTGATCACGCGCCTCCTTTTCCGACAGTTCCTCGATAGCCCCAAACTGACCATACCCCGCATTATTAACGACGATATCCAACCGCCCGAAACGTTCCCTCGCTGCGGCAACCGCACTAAAACAAGCCCCCCGGTCGGTGACATCCAATGCCATCGCAAAAACTCGGTCCCCATATTTTTCCGTCAGGGCGGCAAGACTAGCCTTATCCCGAGCGGTAGCCGCTACCTTATCCCCGCGTTCTAAAGCGGCCTCTGTCCAGATATGGCCAAAACCTCTCGATGTTCCTGTAATGAACCAGACCTTACTGTTTGCCATAATATTTCGTTTGGAATTTTCAATCAAAATGCTTGTCACCGCTCGCAGCGCGTTGCCTCTCTCAGGCATACTCCTTTTCTAATTCCGGTTTGTACTCACCCTTACGGGCCAGGTCATTCAACAGCATCCGATTATGAAGTATTTGCTGCGCACCTTTTACATTTTCTTCTTTTCCTTTCCAGTAGTGAAGCTCAGGGTCCTGTATAGCCCTCGAGAAGGAAAAGGTCAGCGGCCAGGGTAGTAATTTGGCATATTGCACATGCATGGCGTTCAAGTGTTCCGTTGCCATCTGCGGCGACTGGCCGCCCGATAAAAAGGCGACTCCCGCTACAGCCTCCGGCACCGATCCCAAAAGACAAAGAATAGTAGCCCGTGCCACTTCATCTGTGCTGGCTTGCGTGGCCGACTTCAGTCCCGGCAAGATCATATTAGGTTTCAGTATAAGGCCCCGAAGGTCCACTCGCTGGTCTTCCAACTGCACAAACAATTCTCTTTGTACGCTTTGGGAAACGGTAAAGCAGGTCTCCAGGTCATGATCCCCTTCCATTAAAACCTCAGGCTCCACAATGGGCACAATGCCCGCCTCCTGACACAGAGCGGCATATCTGGCCAGTGCATGTGTATTGGCGTGAATGCACCCTTTACTGGGAATACCTTTGCCAATGGTAATGACTGCCCTCCATTTCGCAAAGCGTAATCTCATTCCACGGTAATCCGCCAGTCGTTCACGCAGGTTGTCCAGGCCACGGGTGATTTTCTCGCCGGGGAAACCAGCCATATCGACCGCACCTTCGTCAACTTTGATCCCCGGAATGACACCGGCGCGTTCCAGCACTTCTATAAAGGGAATACCGTCCTTCGTAGATTGATGGACGGTCTCATCGAATAAAATGGCCCCGCTCAGACAATCGCCGATACCCGGCGTCGTCACGATCAATTCCCGGTAGGCTCTTCTGTTTTCTACCGTACTTGGTATACCCTCTTTTTCAAAGCGGCTGCTGATCGTCCCCATGCTCTCATCCATCGCCAGCAGCCCTTTACCTTCGGCCATCATGGCCTTGGCTGTATCAATAAGTGGTTGCCTTCCCATATTTTTTCAGTTGAGCCATAAAGGTACCTTTTCTGCCCGAAATTTCTCACTTCTGTCCACCCTCGCACAAGGCTCCCGCTTCTAGTGTCGGCCGCGCCCTCGCGCGTCCTCTCCCTAAGGTTGGTCCGTCGTCACGTCCTGCGCCAGCTTTGCGTCGCCCGCCCGTTCCCCCATCTGTCTGTCCAGGGAAAACAAGGCGCTATGGGAAGCCTCTTTCCCTCCGGCCACCTTGATCATATCCAACAATTCAATCGCTAGATTTTCCTCCTCCGTCTGCTCCCTGACAAACCATTGCATAAAGTTCCAGGTCGCCCAGTCCTGCTCATCCATGCTCAGCTTCACCAGTTGATAAATCAAAGTCGTATTGTCCACCTCTTGCTTGAACACCTTTTCAAAACAATCGTTGACATCAGTAGGATCTGCGGTAGGCGCGGCGATGGCCCCGACCTTTACCTTACCCCCCCGCTTCAGAATGTATTCCAGAAATTTCATCATATGATCCCGCTCCTCCTTGGAATGCCGGAAAAGAAAATTGGAGATTCCTTCGAATCCCTCGCTATCAGCCCAGCAACCATAGGATAAATAAATCTGCGCCTGGTGATTCTCCTTGTTCATCTGCGCATTCAGGGCCGCCTGCATGGGTGCTGATAATCTGTTTGCATTCATATTTGAGTAGATTTTTTCCCGTTGGCCACGCCGCCGCCCCACATTTCCCCGTTTTCCGTATTTTCGTACTTATGCGCCGACTTCTTCTTCGGGTGATCGCCTGCTGCCTGCCGGCCATCCCCTCCATGGCCCAAAGCCCTCTCGATTCCCTTGTCAACTCCTTTGGCGCCTCCTTTACCAGCCAGCCTTCCCATAACAGCCTGTCCATAGGAGTCTATGCTGAAAACCCGGCCAACCACACCGCAGGCCTGCCCAAATTTCTGCCCCGTCTCGATCTGACGCAAACGACGGACCAGATCTTGGCCACTTACCCGGATATCTCCGGCGCCCAACTGCTGCCGGAACTGTCCCTGTTCACCCCCGACACGGCGCAGCCCAATGGCGCCAATCGTATGCCCATACCCATGCCCGACCAGCATTCGGCAGCCTCCCGCTGGCTGCAAAAACCTGTGCTGGAAAGCCGCACCCTCGATGATATGGAAGATCTGGACCACTGGAAGAGCTTTACCCAGGGGGGCGACCCGATCGTCGACGCCCGGAATACATCAAGAGCCGGTTCGGTCAACAACGTAGCAGTCATCTCGCTCAGCACTGACCCGGTGTATACCGATACCAGTTCCTCCGGCACAACCCCAATGCATGGCTCACATTCCCTTCGGCTGCTCACCCCCGTCAGACTAGAGGGCCCGGCCCCCGCCAATGGCCGCGCCTGGGGTCGATCGGGCATCCGCCGGCCATTCGATGGCCAGGACTGGACGCATTATGATCGCATTTCCCTTTGGGTCTATCCGGACCTGCCCGGATTCTATACGACGGCCTTGGATTTCCGCCTCTACAACGACGGGGTGAAAAAGCTCCCCGCCCTGTTTGCACAGGAAGGCGAGACCTCTGTCGTCCTTCGCAACCATGAATGGAACCACGTAGTGTGGGAGATCGGTAACGTCGCCAGGGACAAGGTCACGGGCTTCGAGGCCTCCTACGGCCTGTCAGGCAATGCACCCGGCGAGGCAGACTCTATCCGGTTTTATTTTCAGGGACTTGACCTCCAGCGTGTCGAACCGGATAAAATAGAAGGCTGGGACGTTTGGCCGGGCCGGATCTCGTATAGCCAGGCGGGCTACCAGGCCGGCACCGTCAAGACGGCGATTGCCAACGGTCTCGATGCAGACAGCTTCCGGTTGATCGACCAGCAGACGGGATCGGTTATCCTCGCCGCGCCGATACAAAAAGTTCACACGCACTTGGGCGAATTCCAGGTGATGGATTTTTCAGTCGTTCGCACCGCCGGCGAATATGTCCTGCATGCAGGCAGCACGGCCACTCAGCCCTTCCCCATCGGACCCGATGCGTGGGAAGAATCGATCTGGAAAGCGCTTAATTTCTTCTATGCCGAACGCTGCGGCGCAGCCATCCCCGGCGTCCATGGCATCTGTCATCGTGACTGGTCTGTCGTCCACAACGGACGACGGATCATTGTTAACGGTGGCTGGCATGACGCGGGCGACCTTTCTCAATCTCTCGGCGGCACGGGAGAGATCACCTACGGCATGTTCAGCCTGGCTGAACAATTGGCAGCCCGGGGCGACCATCCGCAACTGCAGGAAAGATTATTGGAAGAAGCCCGCTGGGGACTCGACTGGATTCTAAAAACGCGCTTCGGCGACGGCTACCGGGATGTACATTCCATCAACAGCCGCAGGACAAACGATATACTCGGCGATGATGACGATGTCACGGCGGCAGGTGCCAATGATCCGCAGGCTAATTTTGTGGCGGCAGCCGCAGAGGCCATCGCCGCGCGCGTACTTCACGACAGCGATCCCCGGCTGGCCGGCTACGCATTGCACACGGCCATGGCCGACTGGCAACTCGCGGTAGATGGCATGACATCTGCGCCACCGAAAAACCCCCAACAAATATGGACCGGTACATTTGATTCGGATAACATCGACTTCGAGACAGCTTCCGAAGGTATCCTGGCCTCCGTCGACCTCTGGAAGGCAACCCATGACGACAAGTACCAACAAAAGGCAGTCAGCTTCTCGCGTTCGATCCTCGCCGCTCAACAACGCCGGTGGACCGATTGGGATATCCCCATGAGGGGTTTCTTTTTCGCAGATACCGCCCGCACCCGCCTTTTACATTTTGTTCACCGCGGACGACAACAGGCGCATATCCTTGCATTGACTGAGCTCTGTCAGACCTTCCCCGAGCACCCGGACTTTATGAAATGGTATTCAGCAGTCGCACTGTATTCGGACTACGTGAAGAAGATAACCCGATACACCGCGCCGTATAATATGTTCCCTGCTTCGATCTATAATGACAGCGAATATCTGCATACGCCCGTCAGCCGGCGCGAGTCCTTCCGGCAACAGGTCCTCCGGGGCATCCCCCTCGGCAAAGGCAACTACCTGCGGTTATTCCCTGTATGGATGGACTATCGCGGCAACTTCGGAACCCTATTGCCCGAGGCCCAGGCTCTCGCGAATGCCGCCGATCTGCGCGGCGACCTGGCCTCCGCACAGCTCGCCACACAACAGTTGGAATGGATCATCGGCAAGAACCCGTTTGCAGCCAGCACGATGTGGGGAGAAGGCTACGATTTTACGCCCCTCTACTCTCCTTCTTCCGGTGAAATCGTCGGCTCGCTGCCGGTAGGCATCCAGACCAGGATCGAGTAGGAGGCGCAGGATTAGTTCCTGCGCCGTCCCCTCACACCACCGTACGTACGGGTCCGTATACGGCGGTTTGTCAGAATAGTTTCTCCTGGTGTTCCGTTTTCCAGTAGTAGTAGTTAGAGAATCCCACATAACCTAGCCTTTGGAGCCTGTCGTTGGTCACTGTGGTGCCCGTGGCCGGGTGGTTGCCCATTCGGTAGCACCCCCAAC